>Ga0265293_10000388_pt1 | contig 105877 bp, 91 predicted proteins | sample Munlanlewell138R_FD_192505 | JGI IMG/M metagenome (GOLD analysis project Ga0265293, IMG submission 192505) | Leachate microbial communities from a municipal landfill in Southern Ontario, Canada - Leachate well 138R | ecosystem: Engineered > Solid waste > Landfill > Unclassified | place... | reverse complement strand
ATGACCGTCAGGCTCAAAACGAGCTCTATCAGTCATTCGCGCCACACATGATGCTGGTTTGCCGCAGATATGCTAAAAGCAGCTGCGATGCGGAAGATATTATGCAGGAAGGCTTTATCAAAGTGTTCCGCTATCTCAAAGATTTTCGGTTTAATGGCTCCTTTGAAGGCTGGATCAGACGTATCATGATTACTACCGCGCTCAATTTTTACAAGAAAAAACGCATCTATCAAAACGAAGCTGAACTTACTTATTTACCTGAAGGTGTTGTAACCGAGCAAGAAGCACTCTCCAATTTGGCACAGGCCGAAATAATGAGGCTTGTAGACAATCTCCCAAATGGTTACCGCAAAGTATTTAACCTCAATACCATAGAGGGCTATTCTCACAAAGAAATCAGCCAAATGCTTCACATATCTATAAACACATCAAAATCACAGCTGAACAGGGCGCGTATGTCGCTTCAAAAAAGACTCGTCAGCAGCGAGAAAAACCAGTATAAAACTAATGTTTTAAAATCCGCATAACTCAATTAATCAATCTAAAAATCAAATGTTTATGAAAAAATTATCTACTTTCTTAATTGCGCTGCTCATTGCACAAATCAGCTTTGCGCAAACTTTTATTACTGAAGACTTCAGTAGCACAACTTTCCCGCCAAATGGTTGGACAATTGAAGGCTTACCGAATCAGTGGTCGCGCAGCACCACTTCAGAAGCTGGCGGACAAGCTCCAGAAGCTAAGTTTAGCTACATCAATCAAAACACTACTTCAAGGATTGTATCTCCTGTTATCGACCTAACCGGCGTTGACGCAGTAACCATAAACTTTAGTCATTTCTACGATCATTATGCAAATGGTGTAGCTATTGGTGTTGCAACGCGTTCCGGCGGAAGTGACTGGGAAGTTGCTTGGCAGGTTACACCTACAGGAAACGTTGGCCCAGTAATTCAAGTCGTTGAGCTTTCAGGTGTTGCAGCAGCAGACTTTCAGTTTTCTATCTTTATCAGCGGAAATCTTTATAATATGGATCTCTGGTTTATTGATAATATCTTTTTATTCGTTCGTGAAGAATTGGACGCCGCTATGCAATCAGTTGCTGTGCCAAGTTACTTCTTTGGAAGTCAAACAGTCTCTGGCAAAGTTGCTAATGAAGGTTTAGAAACGCTTACTTCCTTCGATGTTAACTGGACTATAGATGGAGGCGAGCTGAACACAACCTCTTATTCGGGTTTAAATTTGGCTACCAGTCAAACTTACAACTTTACTGCTGACCAAGAATTGGCCTTAGACCCAGGCAACTATAATTTCAAAATCTGGGTATCTAACGTTAACGGTGGTATTGATACAAATCCTGAAAATGATACGATTAGTAAAACTGTTGGCATAGCTACCCAAAGTTTACAACGTAGCCCATTTTTTGAAAGCTTCACAAGCTCAACCTGCGGACCTTGCACCGGTTTTAATAATGGTGTGATGAACCCATTTATAGAGCAACACGGTGAAGAAATAACCCTTATCAAATATCAGATGAGCTGGCCAGGTGCTGGTGACCCATACTACACGCCTGAAGGCGGTGTTCGTCGCACCTATTATGGCGTTAATGCTGTTCCAATGTTGTTTATTGAAGGCAAAAACGTTTCAACAAGTGCAGGAGCTGTTAACAATGCTTTTAATAATGGCATGGCAGATCCAGCTTTTGTAGCCGTTGAAGGACTACATACCATCGAAGGCACAACAATTACTGTTGAAGCCGATATTCATCCTTATGTTGATCTGTTCGATGCTACCGTACATATCGTTGTGATTGAAAGACTTACAACCGGAAACGTAGCGAGTAACGGCGAAACAGAATTTCACCATGTAATGATGAAAATGCTACCCAACGCCAGTGGCACTACAATGGACTTTCCAGCCGGAATAAGCACTATTCTAACCTACAGCCACGATATGTCAACTACCCATGTGGAAGAAATGGACGACTTGATGGTAGCCATTTTCGTGCAGGATAATAATACCAAAGGTATTTTCCAGGCTGCTTATTCAGAAGAAGCAGCAGGTTTCCCTGCCGGCGTTATGTTTGACCCAATGCCTGGAACAACAGGTGTAGAAACTTTTGCTGACGTTACCATTACTTTGTCAGAAGCTGTTAGCATGGTCGGCGGTGCCGAAATCACCAACGAAAATGTGGCTTCACTGATTACATTTACAGAAGTTGAAGGCGATGCTTTCCCTTTCACAGCTACAATCAATGATGAAAAAACGGTTATTACCGTTTCTCCTGAAGGCTTGATGGATTCTTACACTTCATATATGGTTTCTTTAGACCCTGTAGAAAATGCAGCAGGATTCCCAACAGAAATCAACGCTACTTATTTTGAGACAGGAATGCACGTAGGATTGTCTGAAAATAAATTGGAAGGCATTCGTTCGGTGCAGCCAAACCCTGTTACCAACCAGGCTCAAATTAACTTTAGCCTCGAAACAGCAGGACAGCTCAACATCGAAGTGTATAACCTGAGCGGCCAAATGGTTGACCAGATTGCTTCCGAGCAATTCAGCACAGGAAATCACAGCATTAACTGGTCACCAGCACAAAATTTACCGGCTGGCATGTATATCATCAGAATGAATACTCAAAATCAGTATTACAACAGCAAAGTTTTGCTCAACAGATAGTTGAATCAAGCTGCATTGTAAAACCAAAACTTAATAGGTAGATTGGTTAAATGGTAAAAGGTCATCCGATAACGGATGGCCTTTTTACTTCTTTTTATTCCGTTATTTTTGACCGCCGAAACGAATAAAAAAATTAACTTGCAGCTCCAAAACCAAAAGCATATTGCATGAAACGTTTTTTACTCCTCTCCTTGTTATGGCTTGCCGTTTTAAGCTGCATTTCACTCAACGCACAAAGCCTTCCCGAAAAACTTCAAAGCATTGGCATAGATAGTATTACACCGCTCAAAATCAACAATACACAGTTTGAAAGTGCCTGGGTCATCTATTTATCGCAGCCTGTTGACCACCAAAACTCAGCATTGGGAAACTTTTACCAGCGATTGATTTTAAGACATAACAGCTTCGACAAACCGCTTGTGCTGGTTACCGAAGGCTATAGTGCGGAGTATGGTTTATACCCAAACTTAACCGAAGAACTTTCTACCCGCCTTGATGCCAACCTTCTTATTGCTGAGCACCGTTTTTTTGGTGAAAGTATGCCTCCAAACAAAAACTGGGAAGCCTTAAACCTGAAAAATGCTACTGCGGATTTACACGCTATCAACCAGTTATTCAAACAGCTATATCCTGCCGCCTGGATTTCTACCGGCATCAGCAAAGGCGGACAAACCACCATTTATTACCGCTATTTTTACCCGGATGATGTGGCTGTTAGCGTTCCTTACGTGGCGCCGCTAAATTTTTCAGTAGCTGATAAACGTGTGCAGCATTTTTTAGATACCGTAGCCGATGCCCAATGTCGAAAAAAGTTACATGATGTTCAATATAAACTACTCGATAATAGAGATCTATATATGCAGCATTTCAAAGATTCAACCGCTAAACGAGCACTCAGCTTTGAACGTGTTGGCGGCTTAGAAAAAGCCTTTGAATTGAATGTGCTGGAACTCGGATTTGCATACTGGCAATGGTATCCAACACCATGCGCTGAAATTCCGGATACGACAGCCAGTACCAAAGAATTATTTAATTTCTGGATTTCGGCTGCCGGCTACGACTTTTTTGCGGACCAAAGCCTCGAAAGTATGCAGTCTTTCTTTTATCAGGCACTTACCGAAATGGGTTTTTACACCTATGACACCAAACCTTTTAAACACTTGTTAAATAGCGTAAAAAAACCCAATTTCAACCACGCACTTCCTGAAGGCACAGCAGCCAGATACCATAAAAAGCTGAACAAAAAAGTAAATAAATGGCTACAAAAAGAAGGCAATAACATCATCTATATTTATGGTGCTTATGATGCCTGGGCGTCAACAGCTGTGATGCCTTCTGAAAAAACCAATGCAATTAAATTGCTAAGATCCGGAGGCTCACATGCTACCAGACTAAGACATTTTGAACCAGAACAACAACAACTTGTCATCGATTTTATTGAGAAACAAATACACCTAAACTCCCTTTAAAAACACATATTAATGAATTTAGACATATTAGATTGGTCTATCGTAGGACTGTTTTTTGTCGTTTTGATAGGCATTGGTATATGGGCCTCGCGCAATGCTGGCAAAAGTTATAATGAGTTTTTTTTATCGGGTCGAAATATGCCCTGGTGGCTACTCGGCGTGAGTATGGTGGCCACCACCTTTTCGTGCGATACACCCAACCTTGTTACCGACATCGTACGCCAAAATGGCGTGGCGGGCAACTGGATTTGGTGGGCTTTTTTGCTTACGGGCATGCTGACAGTTTTTGTTTATGCCAAGCTCTGGAACCGCTCGAAAGCACTTACTGACCTGGAGTTTTACGAAATTCGTTATAGCGGAAAAACAGCAGCTTTTTTGCGTGGGTTCAGGGCCATTTATCTCGGTGCTTTTTTCAATGTGATGGTAATTGCCTCGGTTTCTATCGCTTTGATAAAAATTAGCGGTGTGATGCTGGGTTGGTCACCGGCTCAAACTTTGATTATTGCTGCCGTTATTGTGGTTTTTTACAGCGCTTTAGGCGGTCTGAAAAGTATTTTATATACTGATTTCTTTCAGTTTAGCTTAGCGATGGCAGGTGCTATCGGTGCTGCTATTATTTTGGTAAACAGTCAAACCGGCGACCTGGCAACGCTTTTCGCACATCCGGCCGTTCAGCCCAAGCTGAGTTTAATTCCCGCCATTTCTAACACCGATCTTTTCGTCTCCATCCTTGTCATTCCACTTGCTGTGCAATGGTGGAGCGTGTGGTATCCGGGTGCAGAACCAGGCGGTGGCGGCTATATTGCACAGCGTATGCTAGCCGCAAAAGATGAGAAAAACGCCATCTCAGCTACCTTGCTTTTTAATTTTTTCCATTATGCGCTGCGTCCCTGGCCATGGATTATCGTCGGACTGCTATCGTTGATTGTTTTCCCGGATATCGCTTCACTACAAACCGCCTTCCCTGAAATGGATCCACAATATGTGCAGCACGATTTGGCCTATCCCGCCATGCTAAAGCTACTTCCGCATGGGTTTTTAGGTTTGGTAGTTGCCTCGCTGATAGCCGCTTTCATGTCAACAACGGCATCTCAGCTCAACTGGGGATCATCTTATATTGTAAACGACTTTTTTGTCCGGTTTTTAAAACCTGATGCTACGCAACGTCAGCAGGTTATTGCAGGCAGAATTACCACTATTTTGTTGATGTTTTTCGCAGTGCTGCTGGCTTTGGTGCTGCAAAACGCCTTGCAAGCTTTTCATATTTTGTTGCAAATTGGCGCCGGCACAGGCCTCATCTATATTTTACGGTGGTTTTGGTGGCGCATCAACGCTTTTACCGAGCTCACCGGTATGGTAGTTTCTTTCGCGGTTGCGATAGGCTTTCTGATTGCCGAGCGTTTTTGGGGCTTCGACCTCAGTGGGACTTTTAAGATTTTGGCCGGAGTTGGCATTACTACTGTTGCATGGCTCACCGTAACTTTCCTTACACCGCCTGCCGACAAAGCCGTTCTACGCTCCTTCTATCAACTTATCAGGCCGGGCGGCCCGGGCTGGAAAAAAGTTGTGGACGAGGCAGCAAGCGAAGGCATCCTATTGGAAAAAGAAAAGGACCTGAAATGGGACGTTCCAACCGGATTATTGGGAATGCTTTGGGGTACGCTTTTCGTTTACAGCACCCTTTTTGCAATAGGCTCCTTCTTATATGACAATATATTAAATGCCGTTATTTTAAGCGGAATAGCTTTGATTGCATTATGGCTGGTTAAAGGGATCTGGTCTAAACTGCGTCTCAATTAGTTTTTAGGCATGAAAACAAAAATAGCTTCAGGGCATTTCCTGCTACTATCTGCTGCTGTAATCTGGGGCTTTGCATTTGTAGCCCAAAGCAAGGGCATGGATTTTATGCAACCGCTCACATTTAATGGCATACGCTTTTTGATTGGAGCAGTAAGTTTGATTCCGTTGGCTTTTTTATTTAAACCAACAATAACACGCAAAACACCTCTACGGAAAGGCTTGCTGATGGGACTTCTGGCGGGTTTTCCTTTATTTTTTGCCAGTTCATTTCAGCAGCTTGGCATCCTTTACACCAGTGCCGGAAATGCAGGATTTATCACCAGTCTATACATTATTTTTGTGCCGGTTTTTGCCTTGGCAAGTAAAAAAAGAGCCGAAACGCAAACCTGGATCGGTATTTCATTGGCTACGGTGGGTTTGTATTTTATTTCCGCTTATCCGGGATTTACTATGCAAACCGGCGATTTACTGGTTTTAATCAGCGCCGTGTTCTGGGCCTTACACCTTATTGTATTATCGTATTTGAGTCCCGGCTATGATTTTCGATTGTTGGCCATTTCGCAATACTTTTTTGTTGGCCTACTAAGCCTGGGGATTGGCCTGCTGTGGAAGGAAACCTTCAACTGGGATAGCATTCAGGCCGCGATGTGGCCTTTGCTTTATGCCGGAATTGCCTCAGTAGGAATTGGTTACACACTCCAACTAACCGGCCAGCGAACAGTTAGAGCTGATCATGCCGCTTTGCTTTTAAGCCTCGAAGCCGTTTTTGCTGCTTTTGGTGGCTGGCTTTTGCTTTCAGAAAATATCAGTACTGTCGGTATTTTTGGTAGTATTTTGATGTTAGCAGGCGTAATTGTGGCGCAAGTTTCTTTCTCCAGTAAGCAAAAAACACCTAAAGCCTAAATGATATAAACCCTACCGAATTAAATCGAAGCCCTTGCCATAAACACCCATCACCGTATTGAGCGAAACAAAGGCATCAGGGTCTTCATCACGCACGATCCGGAAAATTTGCTGAGATTCCATTCTGCGCACAATGACCATAATAATATCGTTTTCAGTTTTTGTATACCAGCCTTTTCCTTTGATAAGAGTAACGCCACGGCCTGTTTCATTACCAATGCGGTCGGCAATTTCTTGGGCTTTGGCCGAAAAAACAAAAAGCTGAACCGATTGCTTGTTACCCGTCAACACCAGATCTATGGTATAACTTGCCACACCCATCACAACAAAGCCATAAACCAGTGTTTCAATGCTTTGAAGAATAATATACGAGCTTGAGATAATAAAAACATCAATAATAAGGATAATCTTTCCGGGACTAATATTGCGGTATTTATTCACCAGCATGGCAATAATATCCGTTCCACCAGTGCTTCCGCCTTGCGTAAAAATAATACCTATACTGGCGCCTCCCAATATGGCACCCACTATCGCTGAAAGAAATTTATCCGCCACTAAAGGCTCTGTAAAATACATTTGCAATACCGAAAAAGCTACCGACAACACAACAATTGAATAAATCGTTTTCACGCCAAAACCAAAGCCCAATATGCGCAATGAAATCAGCACGAGCACAACATTAACAGCAAAAATTGTTATACCTGTAGAAAGGCCTGTTGACCAAAATATTAAGGTAGCAATACCGCTCACACCGCCACCGAGCAGGTCGTTGGGAATAAGAAATGCTGTCCAGCCAAAGGCCATCGCTAAAAGTCCAATGGTGATAATTGTATATTCCTTAAAATGATCGAAAATAGTTTGTTTAAGTGCCATAACCAGGTTGTTTATAAAATATATTGCTTGTGAAATTTTCCTTCCACGAAGAGAAATACCTATGCCTAAATAACAAAAAAAGCCAACAATCAATTGACTATCAGCTTTTATGAAAGATGTACCCGAGGCCGGAATCGAACCGGCACGGCCGCAATGGCCAAAGGATTTTAAGTCCTTCGTGTCTACCAATTCCACCACTCGGGCAGCTTCTGACAAACACATCTTTTCAAAAAAAATCCCGAAACTAATCGGGATTAACTCAGAGCGGAAAACGAGACTCGAACTCGCGACCCCGACCTTGGCAAGGTCGTGCTCTACCAACTGAGCTATTTCCGCATTGCATTTTTGGAGTTGCAAATGTACACAAGTTTTCAGATTCTAAGCAAGTTTTTAAAAATATTTTTCATTATAAAAATTAAAGCTGCTTATTTTTCACTTGCTACCACCGAGCAGCTTTTTGATTTCGTGTAATTTAAGCAAGGCTTCTACCGGTGTTAAAGTGTCGATATTGGTATTTAAAATATCATCTTTTATTTGTAAAAGCAGCGGATCATCCAGCTGAATAAAGCTTAGCTGCATATCATCGGTGACATTTAGCCTGGCTGATGTCTTTTCAAGCGCAGCACCGGCATGTGTTTGTTCTAGCATCCCAAGCAATTTGTTAGCCCTGTCAATCACTTTACGCGGCATGCCGGCCATGGCTGCCACATGAATTCCAAAACTATGCGCACTCCCACCCTTTTTTAGCTTGCGCAAAAACACCATCTTATTTCCCATTTCTTTCACAGAAACATGGTAATTGCGGATACGCTGGAAAGAAGCCGCCATCTCATTAAGCTCATGATAATGCGTTGCAAACATCACTTTGGCGCGATAAGACGGATGGTCGTGTAAAAACTCAGTGATAGCCCAGGCAATACTAATTCCGTCGTAAGTGCTTGTCCCCCGGCCAATTTCATCGAGCAAAACAAGACTCCTGCCAGAAATATTATTTAAAATGCTGGCCGTTTCGTTCATCTCTACCATAAAAGTCGATTCACCCGATGAAATATTATCGCTGGCACCTACACGGGTAAAAACTTTGTCAACAATACCAATGTCGGCCTGTCCTGCAGGAACAAAACTTCCCATCTGCGCCATCAGCACAATTAAGGCTGTTTGTCGCAACAGCGCGGACTTTCCTGACATATTTGGCCCGGTAATCATCATCACTTGTTGGCCTTTGTGATCCAGGTAAACATCATTAGCAATATAGGACTCGCCCGGTGGCAGTTGCTGCTCAATCACAGGATGTCGTCCTGTCTTAATGTCAATCGCATAGCCATCATTTAAAGTAGGCTTGGTGTAATTATGCTTTTTGGCGATTGCAGCAAAACTTATCAGGCAATCTAAACGTGCTAACAAACTGGCGTTGAGCTGCACAGGCGCAACGAATTCTGCCGTGGCAGTAACCAGTTGCTGATACAGATGAAGTTCGATTTGTTGCATTTGATCTTCGGCACCCAGGATTTTATGCTCATACTCCTTTAATTCTTCGGTGATATAACGCTCCGATCCTGTCAAAGTCTGTTTACGAATCCATTCCGTTGGCACCTTAGTTTTATGCACATTGGTAACCTCTAAGTAATAGCCAAAAACATTGTTATAGCCCACTTTTAGGCTTGAAATACCTGTGTTTTCCATTTCGCGCTTTTGCAGCTGCTGCAAAAAATCTTTACCTGTTCGTGCCAATCCACGCAGCTCGTCGAGCTTTTCTGACACATTTGGACCTATAATATTCCCTTTTGAAAGCAAGGCCGGTGGTTCGGCCATCAATTCCTTCAAGATACGACCGGCAATAGTTTGGCACGGATTAAATTGCTCCGATAACTTAACAAGACCACTATTTCCAGCGTTTTGGCATTTTTCTTTGATAAGATTCACCTGTTCAAGTGCTTTCGCAATCTGCAGGAGTTCGCGTGGGTTGATCCTATTTAACGACACTTTTGAAATCAACCTTTCCAAATCACCTGAGAGCCTGATTGCTTCAGAAATTTCACGTGTAAGCTCTGGTTTTTCAAGTAAAAACTCAATAACCTCATACCTGGCAGCTATCTGATTTTGGTCTTTCAGCGGCAAAACTATCCAGCGGCGCATCAACCTGCTGCCCATGGGCGAAACGGTGCGATCCAGAATATCGAGCAGTGTTTTGGCATCAGGATGCAATGGCGCAATCATTTCGAGGTTGCGCAACGTAAACTTATCGAGCCACACAAATTGTCCTTCGTCAATGCGCGACAGGTTAGAAACGTGGTCAATTTTATCGTGATGCGTTTCGAGCAGGTAATGCAAGGCAGCTCCAGCGGCAATAATTCCTTCCGGAAAACCCTCAACGCCAAAGCCTTTCAGCGAAATGGTTTTAAAATGACGCGTCAGCACATCCAGCGCAAAATCGGTAGTGAAAACCCAATCGTCAAAAACACTTAAATAAAAGCGATCGCCATAGGTCTCTACAAAAGATTTCCGCTTGTTGCGCTGCACCACCACCTCGCTCGGGCGGAGGCTTTGCAGCAGTTTATCCACATATTCCTCATTACCTTGAGCCACAAAAAACTCGCCTGTTGAAATATCTAAAAACGCGATGCCTGTGGCAGCTTTGTCGGGATGTATGGCGGCCAAAAAATTATTCTCTTTTTGCTCCAGCACATTATCGTTGTAGGAAACACCCGGCGTAACCAGCTCTGTTACACCGCGTTTAACGATTGTTTTCGCGAGTTTTGGATCTTCAAGCTGATCACAGATAGCCACTTTCTGACCTGCTTTCACCAATTTAGGCAGATAAGTATCGAGCGAGTGATGCGGAAAGCCGGCCAATTCGACATAACTTGCAGCTCCATTGGCTCTTCGAGTGAGCACAATACCTAAAATATTGGCCGCTTTGATAGCATCTTCGCCAAATGTTTCATAAAAATCACCCACCCTGAAAAGCAGTAAAGCATCAGGGTATTTCGCCTTGATCGCATTATATTGCTTCATCAAAGGAGTTTCTACTACACTCTTTTTTCCATTAGCCATCTGTTGCAGTTTTCGTCAATAATCGAATTCACAAAGATAGAACTCAAAAGATGAACTGCAGCTAATATCTTTACTTTTATCATTTTGTGATACTTTTTTCAACATCAAACAGAAATTAACCCACGTCTGAAGTATTCCGCTTTTCTTAAATCATTATATTTGCTCAAAAACATTGAAAAAACTAAGTTTAGAACAGCTTAACAGAATTAGCGCTGAGGAATTCAGAGAATCAGACAAGATGCCCATAGTACTGGTTTTGGACGACATCAGGTCGCTTCATAATATTGGTGCTGCATTTCGCAGTGCAGATGCTTTCCGGATAAGTAAGATTTATTTATGTGGAATAACCGCCTCACCTCCACACCGCGAAATCCACAAAACAGCGCTTGGTGCTACAGAAAGTGTGGACTGGGAATATGCAGAAAACATTGAGGATGTTCTGAAAAATCTGAAATCAGCCGGATATGCCATCTATGGTATTGAACAAACTAATAGCAGCATACTATTAAATGATTTAAGTTATGAATCCAATGAAATAGCTCTTATCATAGGCAACGAGGTGCATGGAGTTAGTGATAAGGCTCTGGCATATTGTGATTTAGCTATTGAAATACCTCAGGCAGGCACCAAGCACTCACTCAATGTTTCTGTTTGTACCGGTATTGTTCTTTGGCACTTTTTTTCACGCTGGAAATCAATATTGTAACCAAATTTGTTTTTTTTCGTAAACAGTTGTACATTGCATAAAATATTGCAGTAATATATTGTTAAAAGACAATAAATTGCTATTTTTGCAAAAAGTTCTGTACTAATACCAACAGTAATATTGGTTACTTTATATGGCATATTTATTGTGTTAAATTGAAAATCCTATTAAATTGATTAATTATTAAACTATCAACGTTATGAAAAACCATTTTTTACCTTTTAAGGCATTATTGATTGCGCTTCTTGCAATCATGCCTTTAGCTTTTTTTGGCCAAAACGCCGATGAAGGCAAGACCAACAATAGATCATCTTTCTCGCCATACTGGCACATTTTTGGTGAAATTGGACCAACCTGGTCACATGCTGATATCAGCAAATACAATGTTGCGCCTGACTTTAGCAACACCAATTTTAACGGCGCCCTTGGTTTTGGACGTCAGTTTACGCCAGTTTTCAACGTTTATGGAAAAATTGAAAGAGGCTTTTTTCAAGGTGAACGCAAGCAAGTTCCAACAGCAAGTGTCCCAAATGCCCTTTTCGGAAGAGATATGCGTTTTGAAAATGACTACTATGGCGGCAATCTTAACGTTGGTATCAACCTCTCCAATTTATTTGCCGGCTACAAGGACAGACTTGTTAGCTTTAGCGCACACCTTGGCGTTGGTCAGGTACAGTGGAAGTCAAAAACCTACGACTTAACTACTGACGCTTTGCTTATGACCAATGGCTATAAAGGCCTTAAATCAGGTGGTACAGCTGGCGGAATCAACGAAAGAAATGTTGATTTAGTTGTTCCTGCTGGACTTGACGTAAACTTTAACCTGAGTGAAAAATGGGATATTTATGGCGACTATAGCTATAACTGGATGACCACTGACCATGCCGATGGTGTTATAAAAGGTGCAATGGAAGTGAAAAATGATGTTTATTCACATTTTAATATTGGTGCCCGCTTTAAATTCGGTGCAGGAGCAAGCCTTAAAAGCATGGCCAAAGACTTTGGAAAAGTTGAGCTGCAAGTTATCCCTGAAACTCTTGAAGAAAAAGGTGATAGCGTAGAGGTTACCATAAAAGGAAACTTCCCTCCAAAATATTTCAACAAAAAAGCTGTGATGAATTTTACACCAGTTTTGGTGTATGAAGGTGGTGCTACTGCTTTTGAACCTATCAACTTTAAAGGAGAATCAGTAAGCGGAAACGGCACTTTAATCAGCTACAATAATGGCGGATCATTTACTTACACTGCAAAAGTTCCTTACAATGAAAACATGAAAGTAAGCGAACTCGTAGTTGCACCGCTGATCTATAACTACCAAACTGAGATTTATCCATCACGCGAATCGGTAATGGAAAATGCCGGATATGTTATGATTGACGAGCGCAAATTGGCTGATGGCGTTATTTACACTTCAAAACGCATTGAAGATAACTTTGCAAACAGCGTTATGCCACATGGGTATGAAAAAGTTACCATTGTAACCCAAACAGCCAATATATTCTTTCAAGTAAATCTGGCAAACCTCAATTGGAATCTTCCGATGAACAAAAAGCAAGACAGCAAAGATGCGCTTGCTGCTATGAACAGCGACATTGTTAAAGGATGGGACATCAAAGACATCACTATAGATGGCTGGGCATCACCTGAAGGAGAAGAGTCTTTCAATGAAGGTTTATCCGGAAGACGTGCAAACACAGCTATTAAATATGCTAAGTCAGAATTGAATAAACTGGCTAAGAAAAATAAATCCGGATTAGCTTTCGCTAAAGCTGACGAAATAACCTTTGTTGAAGCAGCCAATGGCCCTGACTGGAACGGATTTATGAATGCCGTTGAAGCTTCATCCATCAAAGACAAAAACGCTATCCTCAACGTTGTACGTTCATCAAGTGCCGACCAGCGCGAACAGGAAATCAGAAATATGATTTTGATCTATCCTGAAATTGAGAAAGATATTCTTCCTCCATTGCGTAGGGCTATCATTAATGTAAATACTTTTGAACCTAAACATCCTGATTCAGAAATTTCATCTTTGGCAACTTCTGATCCTGCCTCACTAAAACTCAACGAACTTTTGTATGCTGCAACGCTTACCGAAGACTTAAATACAAGAAAAGCTATTTATGCAAGCACGATGAAATTGCATCCTAAATGCCTGCGTGCTGTAGTAAATGCCTCTGCGGTTGAGTTAGAAATGGGTAATACTGCCGAAGCCAAACGCCTGCTTGAAAAAGCCAATACCATGTCAGACAAATCAGCAGAAGTTTATAACAACCTTGCTGTTGTTGCCATCATGGAACGTGATTTTGCAAAAGCAGAAACCAACCTTAACAAAGCCAAATCATTAGGTGGCGATGTAAATTACAATATGGGAATCGTAAATATCTATCAGGGTAAATATGACAAAGCTGCTTCAATGATGAGTGGTGAAAAATGCGACTACAATCTTGGTTTAGCACAGCTGCTTAACAAAGATTATTCAGCTGCTCAAAACACCCTCAATTGTGCTCCAGAAACTGCTGAAAGATTCTACCTCCTGGCAATTATCGGATCACGCACTGACAACAGCAGTATGATTTATACAAACCTGATGAAAGCTATTCAAAAGGACGAAAACTATAAGAATACCGCTAAATGGGATCGTGAGTTTATGAAATATTTCAATGAGCCTGATTTCCAGAATATCGTAAAATAATTTAATCAAGTGATAGGATGAGAAAGCTGGTTGGCATATGCTAACCAGCTTTTTTTATTTTCAAAAACCACCTCAAATTCAAGTAGCAAAATTAGTTTAACATCTATGACCCGAGACTATTAATAGTACAAGAAACCAAGTGCAAGCGCAGCTATATCAAACTGGATAAATAAATTGTCAGCACGTAGCTTTTCTGGCAGCACAGTTAAAACAGCCGCAAAGTCAACCAAAGAGCCTTTGCTTTTAGCTAAGTTTACTCAAAAAACCTGTAAATTTGTATATCTCACAAAAGTGAATTTTTTTCTCTTATAAAAACACCTTGATATTTATGAAAGCACGTAAAACCAAACACTCTGCCAATAAATTTGGAAAGCCCGGATCAAAGCAGAAAGCAGGGCTGCCACCCGGAAGCCTGGTTCATATTGGAAAGGTTAAAACGGAGAGAACCACGATTGATGTGGTGGAGTTTGACCAACATATATTGACCAAGAAGAAGGATATAAAGCTGAAAGAGGCATTAAACTACCTGGATACTCCTCAAACAAGTTGGATCAAAATAGTTGGTTTACAAGACATTGCATTGATAGAATCCATAGGCAAACAGTTTGATCTAGACCCCCTTCTTCTTGAAGATGTTTTAAACACAGGCCAACGTCCGAAAGCCGTTGTAGCTGATGATTTCGTTTTTCTGACCATGAAAACGCTGGGCACTGATGCCGATAAAAATATTGTCTCAGATCAAATAAGCTTTATCTTAAAGAAAAACCTGCTGATTTCATTCCACGAAAGTCACTTATCGCTGTTTAACTCGCTCGACAAGCGGCTGGAATCAGCCAACGGAAGGTTTAGAACTCAAGGCCCTGACTATCTTTTTTATGCACTGATAGATGTTGTTGTTGACCACTATTTTTCTGCTATTGAGGATATTGCAACAGAAATAGATCGTTTGGAAGAAGCGCTTTTTCAAAATATAAATGAGCAAATTTTGGATAATATACAACATATCAGAAAAGAGCTGATGTTTATGAAAAAAGCTGTTTTCCCACTTAGGGAATCGCTGAACGCTATTATAAAATCTGACAGTCCTATAATCGACAAGCAACAGCTCAAATACCTAAACGACGTGCACGATCATATTTTACAGATTTATGAAACTATCGAAAACTACCGCGAACTAAATACCGGTCTCAAGGATATGTACCTTTCAGAGCTGAGTCATAAAATGAATAAAGTGATGCAAGTGCTCACGATTATCGCTACTATTTTTATTCCACTGACTTTTATTGCCGGCGTTTACGGAATGAATTTCGAGTACATGCCTGAGCTTTCCTTCAAATATAGTTATCCAATTACCTGGGGAATAATGCTGATAATTGCAGGATGGATGCTGCTGATGTTTAGAAAGAACAAATGGTTATAGCAGCTGGAAAATCCATAAAACCCGAAACTAAGGGTATGGATAGATTGACTATTTTTGCCGGCTAATTAAAACAAAAAAAGATGTCAACAGCAATTTGGATAATTCTTATACTTTTAAGTTTTTACTTGATTTACAGCACTTATCGCCGTTATCAAAGCTTGAAAAATTACGATCCGGCCAATGAAAGTGAAAAATTGATTCAGCTTACTGACGTCAATTTCGCAAAACAAATCTCGAGCGGTGTTACACTGGTAGATTTTTGGGCAGCCTGGTGTGGTCCATGCAAAATGATTGCTCCGGTGGTGAGTGAGCTGGCCGATCAGTTTGAAGGGAAAGCTAAAATTGCAAAACTGAATGTGGATGAGCAAAAGCAGACTGCCGCAAAATATGGTGTAAGAAGCATTCCTACACTAATAATTTTCAAAAACGGTGAGCCAGTTGATCGTTTGGTAGGATTAAAATCAAAAGCTAATCTCGCAAAAGCAATTGAGAAACAGCTGGCTTAATTAGTTAGGCCGATATCGCGTTTCACTTTTTTCGAAACACCTTCAAGCACAAGTGTATAGGAGCGATCAATCCAGCTGCAGACGCGGTTAAAGTCGGCGGCTTCGTCCATTTTCACGCTAATCCAGTGTTTTTTATTGAAATGGTAAGCCTCTTGGGTTTCAGGATATTTTTCCAGTCTTTCAAAAACTTCTTCAGGACTTGCTTTAATGCTGATGCGCGTTGGCCCGCTGAGATTGACCACTAAAAACATTTTTCCTGCTACTTTAAACACCAGCACATCATCGCCAAAAGGCATGCTTTCGGTTACAAAAATTTTTTCGATGCAATAATTTCTGATATCCTCGATATTCATATTCCAAGCTATAAGAAACCCGCTTTTGATGACAAAAGCGGGTTTCTATTTTTTTAGCAGTTAAAAACCGCTTTAAGTTGTTCTACCATATCCAACTTTTCCCAGGCAAAGAAATCTACGGTTTTAAAGTGTTTCACTTTTCCGTCGATCGTTTTATCATGGGTTTGCTCATCCTGGTAATACACTTCAACTTCTTTGCTAAATGGCGTTCTGCCGAAGTGACCATAAGCTGCCGTTTCGCTGAAAACAGGATTCTTTAATCCAAATCTTTTTACGATGGCAAAAGGCCTCATATCAAATAGTTGCCGCACCTTAGCAGCAATTTGTTCGTCGGTAAGTTTCGCACCATTTTCATCTTTTGCCTTAACGGTTTCACGGGTATTGATATAAAAACCAACAGGATCGGCAACGCCAATTGCATACGCTACCTGAACAAGCACTTCGTCGGCAATGCCGGCAGCAACAAGGTTTTTAGCGATATGACGTGTAGCATAAGCCGCAGAGCGATCTACTTTAGAAGCATCTTTGCCCGAGAAAGCACCGCCGCCATGCGCACCGCGACCACCGTAAGTATCTACAATGATTTTACGTCCGGTTAGACCGCTGTCGCCATGCGGGCCACCAATTACAAACTTACCTGTAGGATTTACGAAAAGCTTGAGGTCATCCTTAAAAAGATTTTTAATACGTGCTGGTAATTTTTTCTTTACCCTGGGCAGGAGGATATTGCGTACATCATCTTCGATTTGTTGTAACATTGCCTTTTCTGCGTCAAAATCATCATGCTGTGTAGAAACCACGATGGTATCTATGCGCAAAGGTTTCCAGTCATTGGCATAATCAACAGTAACCTGGGATTTTGAATCGGGACGCAGGTACTTCATTTTCTTGCCTTCGCGGCGTATGGCAGCCAATTCTTGCAGCAGGATATGCGATAAATCAATAGTTAACGGCATAAAATCGTCCGTTTCCTTGCACGCAAAACCAAACATCATTCCCTGATCGCCGGCACCCTGATCTTCGGCTTTTGTACGCACTACACCCTGGTTAATATCAGGTGATTGCTCGTGAATAGCAGAAAGCACCCCGCAGGATTTTGAATCAAACTGGTATTCGGCCTTGTTATACCCAATTTTATCGATAACCTCACGCACGGTATGCTGTACATCAACATAGGCTTTTGTTTTTACTTCGCCCGCCACAACGACTAAACCCGTTGTAACCAGCGTTTCGCAAGCCACTTTGGATTCGGCATCGAAACGCAGCATTTCGTCTAAGATAGCATCAGAAATTTGATCAGAAACTTTATCCGGATGTCCTTCGGAAACAGATTCAGAGGTGAATAAGTATCCCATTATTCGTAAATTTTAAAATAATGTAACTACACGCGTGGAAAAGTGATTGGCAGGCTAAAATTTGTTTTAGCATTTTTTTCTGTGGTTGCAATCAATCAAATCTTTCCACACAGCGCAGACAAATCATTCTGATTTGCGTTGCAAAATTAGCCATTTTTTTGAACAAGAAAAAAATTAAACCATATTAAAGTATGTTCAGATTCCACCTCATGATGAATCCACTTGCTTCGAGTAATTAAGTGGAAACTACAAAACCAACATCCTGTAATTGCAGCCTTAAATTGATGACCATATGTCACAAAAAAAGGCCACCTGAGAAGGCAGCCTTTTATTAATTAGTATAAGCTGATGAGGTTTAGTCGATCATCAATTTTTTAGCTACGACATCATTGCCTGCTTGTATTTTCACAAAGTAAATACCTGAATCATAGTTGCTAACATCTAAACGAAGCTGGTGTGTTCCGGCATAGCTCAGGTTCATGCTGCTGCTATAAACAACTTGTCCGAGCATATTTACCAAACTCATTTCAACAACTGATGGCTTGTCGATATTCACGATTACATTGGCTGTGGTTGAGGCTGGGTTAGGATTAATCTGCTCAACACCAACAATATTAGCTGGTGCTTCGTTGACACCAACTACGGTGTTTATAGCGAGATGAACGATTGTATTGTCAACAACACCGTGATCTTCATAGCGTTGATTAAGGCCCGGTGTATTATCAGTTTGATAAATCAAGTGTACTTTGTCGCTTACATTAGCTGCGGCAGAAGGGAAAACACACTCACTGAAGATATGGAATACGTCGCCGGTAAGGTCTGTATATTCACTCCAGGTTTGTCCGTAATCTTCTGAAAAACGCATCCAAATATGACGGAAGTTTGCTTCTTCGGTATTAAAACCAAGTGTCAAACCAGCGTAGAAAGCGTACATGATACTGCTATTGTGATCAAAAACAAGCTGTGGCATAGTTGTAAGTCCACCTTGATAATTAATTACGCCAATAATGCTGTCACCAGCTGCATTATCTTGTACTTCTGCCAACAAATACATGGGATCCATTACTAAAGAAGGATTTAAAATATCAAACCCTACAGAAGCACTATCCATTGCAGGCATTGTTTCATTCCAATAGAGTACTCCATTTGAATAAGGATAGAAGCTTGTTCCTGCGCCTCCACCGTCTCCGGAACGCAACATGCGACCAGATGCAACGTGTACGCGGCCCATATCATCAATAACGGCAGTGTGATAGCCGTCTGATCCACCGTGTTGAGGCATTACATAAGAGTTATCAAATTTCGGATCAGGTGATTCGTAGAAAGTTAAGCGTTCCCAGGTATCTCCATTGTCTTCCGATTTCATAACAACACCGTCTGTTATAGAACCTCCGGTAACAAACGCAATGGTTTCACCCACAGGTGCAGCAAAAGCATATTCATCACCACCAAAGCCAATAAATTCGTCGGCACTAATTCCATCAAGTATCACGTTTTTAGGATCCCAAGTTTCACCACCGTCAAATGAACGGCTATAAAGCAGGGCACCATCAAGGCCTTCGTATATACTTCCATCGTTAGCTACAGCAGGAACCACAGCAATTACATGAATTATATCATTAAACTCACCAGAAGTAACCATACGTGGCCACAATAAATCTTCGTGTCCGACAGGACCTACCAGATAGAAATTGTTCCAGTCACCGGTGCCTTTGTTCTCGCGCCAGCTAAATACAAGGCCGGCAGTACCACCTGTATGGGCACAAACAATTTCACCATTTTCACCATAAGGCGCATAACTTGGCCAACCTGAGCGCACAGGATCTATGCGCTGTGTAGGCGCCGGACCCCAAGCTGCACCATCATAATAGTTATAACCCGTTCCGCGATCAGCAAAGCCAGGATCAGCTTCACCTTTGATCCAGGTAGCACCCATTGTGCCATCAGGATAGGCGTAGATTCTGTTTGCCATCGTTGAGTTTGACTGCAAATCGTAGCGAGTGCCACCAATTACAACATCCGGTGCTTTGATGGTAGAAACAAAAGGATTTGTTTCGCCTTCAAAAGTCATTGGATATTCCGTCATTGCTTCTTGCTGTACAGCACTAATTTTGCTTAAACGTTCGCTTTGCTTTTGCAAGGCACTTTGCGCCATCAGGCCGCTTCCGGCAATCAATAGCACTCCAAAAGAAAGTAGAATTCTTCTCATCTGCATAAAAAATTTAAATAATAAATAATCAAAAAATAATTTTGTATTTCAGCCTACAAATATACACTTTTTCAAGCTACCACAAAAAATACCATCCTGTTTAATGCAGAAATAAAGCGGGTTTTAGAAAATAAATGGATTTGCGCAATTAATACAAGCCTGCAATATTGCAGCATATAAACGGCTCTGCACCAGACAAAAAAAGGCTACCCTTTTGGGTAGCCTTTTTTTTTAGTATAAGATGATAAGACTTAGTCGATCATCAATTTTTTAGCTACAACATCGTTGCCTGCTTTTACTTTCACAAAGTAAATGCCTGAATCGTAGCCGCTAACATCTAAACGTAGTTGGTGTATTCCGGCATAACTCAGGTTCATGCTGCTGCTATAAACAACTTGTCCGAGCATATTTACCAAACTCATTTCAACAACTGATGGTTTGTCGATATTTACAATTACATTGGCGGTGGTTGAGGCCGGGTTGGGGTTTATCTGCTGCACGCCTACAATATTAGCTGGTGCTTCGTTGACACCAACTACGGTGTTTATAGCGAGATGAACGATAGTATTATCAACAACTCCGTGATCTTCTTGGCGTGAATTGATACCAGGCGTATTATCACTTTGATAAATCACATGTACCTTATCAGTCACCTTGGCTGCTGCGGATGGATAAATACACTCGCTGAAGATATGGAATACATCGCCGGTAAGGTCGGTATATTCGCTCCAGGTTTGTCCGTAGTCTTCTGAAAAACGCATCCAAACATGGCGGAAGTTAACCTCTTCGGTATTGAACCCAAGTGTTATGCCGGAATAGAATGCATACATGATTTTACTGTTGTGATCAAAAACAAGCTGCGCCATAGTTGTAAGCCCACTCTGGTAATGTACTACACCCAAAATACTATCTCCGGCTGCATTGTCCTGCACTTCTGCTAACAGATACATGGGATCCATAACAGCAGAAGGATTCAAAATATCAGCACCAACTGAAACTGTATCCATTGCAGGCATTGTTTCGTTCCAATAAAGTACTCCATTTGAATAAGGATAGAAGCTCGTCGAGCCTGTTCCGTCTGAAGAATACAAGCAGCGGCCAGATGCAACGTGTACGCGACCCATATCATCAATTGCGGCAGCAAGATAGCTATCCACTCCACCGTGACGAGGCATTACATACGTGCCATCAAATTTTGGGTCAGGTGATTCGTAGAAAGTTAAGCGTTCCCAGGTATCGCCATTATCTTCCGATTTCATTGCAGCACCATCTGCAATAGAGCCCACGGTAACAAAAGCAAGGGTTTCGCCTACTGGAGCAGCCCAGGCATATTCATCACCTCTGTGGCCAAGATATTCGTCAGCACTAATACCATCAAGCACAACATTTTTTGGATCCCAGGTTTCGCCACCATCAAATGAACGGCTATAAAGCAGGGCGCCATCAAGGCCTTCATAAAGACTTCCATCGTTAGCAACCGGAGGAGTAAGTGCAATTACATGAATCACATCATTAAACTCACCGGAAGTAACCATACGCGGCCACAATAAATCTTCGTGTCCGACAGGGCCTACCAGGTAGAAATTGTTCCAATCACCGGTTCCTTTGTTCTCGCGCCAGCTAAACACAAGACCGGCAGCACCACCTGTATGGGAACAGACAATTTCACCATTCTCACCATACGGCTGATAACTTGGCCAGCCCGTACGCACAGGCTCTATGCGCTGGGTGGGTGCTGGCCCCCAGGCTGTACCATCGTAATAGTTATAACCTGTGCCGCGATCAGCAAAACCAGGGTCAGCTTCACCTTTAGTCCAGGTGCCACCAATCGTACCATCAGGATAGGCATAGATTCTGGTTGCCATACTTGAGTTTGACTGTAAATCGTAGCGTGAGCCACCAATTACAACATCCGGTGCTTTGATGGTAGATACAAAAGGATTTGTTTCGCCTTCAAAGGTCATTGGGTATTCCCGCAACACTTCCTGCTCTACAGCAGTAATTTTGCTTAAACGTGCGCTTTGTTTTTGTAAAGCACTTTGCGCCATCAGACTGCTCCCGGCAATCAATAGCACTCCAAAAGAAAGTAGAATTCTTCTCATTTTTTTAAAATTTAGTTGGTAAATAATCAAAAAACAACTCACTCAAGAGACTACAAATATACTTTTTTTTCTTTCAAACAAAAATAAATGAAGCCGTCCTGTTTAAGGCAGAAATAAAGTGGATTTTAGAAAACAAAAGTTTTTCACTCTCCTACTGCAAGCCCATGCTCTGAACTTCTGACCTATCGTAAACAACAATACCGCGCATTAAAAAAAATAGCATTTAGGGGAATCCCGATTAAAAAAATCATGATCGTTAGCTAACGCCCTTGGTGAGTACTCTTGGTGAGCTTGTCGAATCATGGTGAACCGCTCCTTAAAATCTCAGCAGCATAAACCTAAACTTTCATCTCTACCCATTTAATTTAATACCAACTCTAAACCGTATGAAAAATCCGTGTAATCCCTTTAATTTGTGAACAAAAAAATTTCGTCAGTCAAGACCTGCGAACTTTTGCTATCTGCGGTAATTGTATTTTACGAATGAAAGCTACCACAAACTGAAAATCTGTTACCGGGACAGAATGTCTGATCCTATCTAGAGTCTACTGAAAAAGTCTGTCGCTCGCCAGATTTGAGGCGACAAGACGAAGATGTATTAGCATACTTCGAGTCGCAGACAACGAAGAAGATGGCGTGCGACAGGCTAACCAACACTAAAATTTAAAACATGTTATAATCCGGATTAAACATTATTGATTTTTCGGATTAAAAGACTTTTATCCACTACAAGGATTTATGATGTTGCCAATCAAAAAGCTTGCAGCATATCCAATACTATTCCTTGTAATTAATATATTATCAATATGTTAAGTGTTTTTCAGCAGACCCTATCTAAGCATACCAACTGTTCTGCACCAGACATAAAAAAAGACCACCTTTTTGGGCAGCCTTTTTTTTGCATAAGATGATAAAACTCAGTCGATCATCAATTTTTTAGCTACAACATCGTTGCCTGCTTTTATTTTCACAAAGTAAATGCCTGAATCATAGTTGCTAACATCTAAACGAAGCTGGTGTGTTCCGGCATAGCTCAGGTTCATGCTGCTGCTATAAACAACTTGTCCGAGCATATTTACCAAACTCATTTCAACAACTGATGGCTTGTCGATATTCACAATTACATTGGCTGTGTTTGAGGCTGGGTTAGGATTAATCTGCTCAACACCAACAATATTAGCTGGTGCTTCGTTGATACCAACTACGGTAGCTATAGACAGATGCACCATTTTGTTATCAACGACTCCGTGATTCTCCTGGCGTTGATTGATACCGGGTGTATTATCTGTCTGATAAATCAAATTCACTTTATCGTTCACATTGGCAGCGGCAGACGGATAAATACACTCACTGAAGATATGGAATACATCGCCTGTAAGGTCGGTATATTCACTCCAGGTTTGTCCGTAATCTTCTGAAAAACGCATCCAGATATGGCGAAAGTTAGCCTCTTCGGTGTTGAAACCAAGTGCTAAACCAGAGTAGAATGCATACATAATTTTGGTATTGTGATCAAAAACGAGCTGTGGCATAGATGTAAGCGAATTATAATAATGTACTACACCAATAATCGTATCACCAGCATCGTTATCTTGCACTTCTGCCAATAAATACATGGGATCCATAACGGCAGAAGGATTCAAAATATCAAAACCTACTGCGGCACTATCCATTGCAGGCATTGTTTCGTTCCAATAAAGCAAGCCATTGGAATAAGGATAGAAGCTCGTGGCTCCTCCACCTCCGTCTCCGGTGTGCAACATACGACCAGAGGCGACATGCACGCGTCCCATATCATCAATAACGACAGTATGATAGCCATCTGTTCCCCCGTGTTGAGGCAATGGATAAGAGTTATCAAATTTTGGATCAGGTGCTTCGTAGAACGTAAAGCGCTCCCAGGTATCACCATTGTCTTCCGATTTCATGACAACGCCGTCTGTTATGGAACCTGCGGTAACAAAGGCAAGGGTTTCGCCTACAGGAGCAGCAAAAGCATATTCATCACCACCAAAACCAAGAAATTCGTCGGCACTAATACCATCAAGCACAACATTTTTTGGATCCCAGGTTTCACCACCGTCAAATGAACGGCTATAAAGCAGGGCACCATCAAGGCCTTCAAAAACACTTCCATCATTAGCAACAGGAGGAGTAAGCGCAATGACATGAATTACATCATTAAACTCACCAGAGGTAACCATACGTGGCCACAATAAATCTTCGTGACCAACAGGACCTACCAGATAAAAATTGCTCCAGTCGCCGGTTCCTTTATTCTCGCGATAACTAAATACAAGGCCGGCAGCGCCGCCTGAATGGGCGCATACAATTTCACCATTTTCACCAAAAGCTGCATAACTTGGCCAGCCCGTACGCACAGGATCTATACGCTGTGTAGGCGCCGGCCCCCAGGCTGCACCATCAAAATAGTTGTAACCTGTGCCACGATCAGGAAAGTTAGGATCAGCCTCTCCTTTAATCCAGGTAGCACCCATTGTGCCATCAGGATAGACATAGATTCTATTTGCCATCGTTCCATTTGACTGCAGATCGTAGCGTGTGCCACCAATTACAACATCCGGGGCTTTTATATTAGATACAAAAGGATTTGTCTCGCCTTCAAAAGTCATTGGATAATCCCGCAAGACGTCCTGTTGTACAGCAGTAATTTTGCTTAAACGTTCGCTTTGTTTTTGCAAAGCACTTTGTGCCATCAGACTGCTTCCGGCAATCAATAGCACTCCAAAAGAAAGTAGAATTTTTCTCATTTTTTTAAAATTTAGTTGGTAAATAATCAAAATACAACTCAATAGAGCGGCTACAAATATACTTTTTTTCAAATAAAAACAAAAAAAACGCATGAAGGCAGGTTCAAAAATTCAAAGACCTGCCTTCCTGCGGTCAATAGGCTGGTTCAATCGCGAAGCGTTGCAGATGCCGCTGCCGCTGCCATTCCATCGCGCGATGCCAAACAGTAGTTAATAAGTTTTACTGCTGTTTTTTGGTTTACCTCAATTTTCTCATGTCAGGATTCAAGAATTGGACTTGCGCTCACGCGAAGGGATCGCGCAGTGTTGTGCGGCAACAAAAAAAACCGCCTCATGTAAATGAAGCGGCTTTTAAACTATTTAATTAATGCAAACTTATTGCACAATCATTTTGCGTGTAACTTTTGTAGCTCCGGCTTCTACAGTGTAGAAATAAACACCTGTTGGAAGTTCGTCGGCACTGATTTGCATGATATGGCTTCCGGCAGTTTTATACCCATAATCTTTGGCTATAACTTTTTGTCCGGTAATATTATAAACTTCCATTTTCACATTGCTTCCGCTGCTGAGGCTGATGCGAACGTTGGTTTCATTGCTGAATGGGTTCGGAAAGTTTTGACCAACTTCTATAGCCGAAGTAGCAGCAATTTCTTCTGTACCTACAATGCAGAAATCAGCATCGGTAAAACCAAAGTCAGTGATGTATTTGTATTGTACCGCTAAACCTGGATCAATACCAGCACCAACTGGCTGATAGCTCATTGGAATGGTATATTTAACGCCATCAAATAGTGACATTTGAGCAACAGCAGCAAAAGTAGCATTCCACATACCTTCTGAAAAGAGAGTTACGTTGGTAGGAGCATCTGCGCCATCTACACAGGTGAGGTCAGCAGTTCCCCATGCATTCGGACGAATACCACGGGTGAAAATATTCGGGCGGTCATTGCCTTCAGCTTCATCTAGGTCTGTATCTAACCAACTTACGAAAATTGTTTCACGATCGGGTGAAGCAGTGATCTGAATACGGTTATCTTCAGTGTAATCACCAGGCCATGTTCCACGGAACTGATTGGTGTGTCCAAGCTTAATACCGTACCAGGTTGTGCCGCCGTCAGTAGTATAAATATCATAAGCAGCAGGGAAACCAGATGCTGTGACGATAGAATAATCATCTGAACCAGTAACACTAATTATAACACCAATATGAAGGTTACCATTGTTATCAACAGTAATATTATGGTCAAATGCAGTTGTATAGGGGATCTCCTCGCGAGTAGGAAGTGGTGCTTCATAAAGCTCAGCAATCTGATCATCAGTAAGCAAGCCTTCTACGATTCCGGAAATGCCATTAGGGCCGGCAAGCTGAATGCCTTGAAAATCACTCCAAGAATTTCCACCATCAGTAGTTTTAGCAACAATTACGTAGTAACTGGGGGCACCGCTTATTACATCTACAGTTCCGTTATCACCCAAAAAAGTAATATAGCCAGTTTGTCCGTCTTCACTAAAGGCAACTTGTGTATGTGCAGGACGTGTAGTTGCAGCATCAACAGGTGCATCCATTAATTCCTGTTCGAAAACGAAGTCATTGACTTGATCGTCAAATTCACCTCTGTTAATGATCAGGCTTCCCTGATATTGAACGGTGCCACTTGACCAATCCTGGTTTACATCAATAACCCATGCTACGCCTTGTTTAGTCATGGTAGAAGCATCGGCAATATATTGATAAACAGGAGGTTGTGAAGATTGCAGATTTTTTGTTCTAATAGTTGGATCTCCAAGATTTACAGCACCATAGCTGTATCCACCCCAACTGTCAGGTGAGTTTGAGCCGTCAAGATTAGGTGCATGAAAGCTCATCCATACATTGTTGATATCGGTGTTGCCTTCCGGATTCCAAACACCATGATAAGGATAGCGGGCAGCATCAGTATAATAATCACCACCTGCATTGTTTTCAGCAACATACATTTCAACCATGTTAGTCCAGGTCAGTCCACCATCGGTAGAAATATCATAACCTAAGTCGCCTGAGTATCCACCCTGATCCAAGGCACCACCCATACGGTGAATATTGGTTATAATACCTAATTCAGGAACAGCCCAAAGGATTTGTTTTTGACCTCCACCATAACCATAGCTATAAGCATTAGCAGAAGTTCCAATATCGATAATGCTAACAATATTGGTACCCTTGGTCGGAGGAACAACAGGTGTTACAGTTTCCTGTGTAGAAACAATAGAACTGGCTTTCGCTGGCTCTATACCAATCATCATTTTTTCAATGGCTTTATGCTCACGCACGTCTTGTTTTAAATTGTACGTTCTTTGAGCATTAGCCATCAGGCCAAATCCCAAAGCCAAACTAAGAAGTAATAGTTTTTTCATAAGAAATTAAGGTTTAGTTAATGTTATCAAAAATTAATTTTATTTTTAAGGCACAAACTTAATAAGACTTTAGTACACGAGCAAAACTTTCTGAAAATAAATTCAGTTTCAAGGCGTGATGTACATGCACACAAAGTCGATTAATAAGCGACAAAGTTAAGCATAAAAAACTTTCAAATCAACAAAAAAGTTGATAACCGTGGCTTACAGGCTTTTTCTAAGCCAGGAATTCCCATATTTGGAAATTAAAGCGTGTTATATTTTGCTTCTGTGGAATGCTTATTCGGTTGTCTTTTGCTTTGATAAGACTACTTACCGCACAAATTAATTTTTGGAGGTAAAATTGTTTTCCGAAATTAAGACAAATATTCCCTTATTGAGATTTTTTATGAGGTGCCAATCCTTTTAAATTATTGATAAACAGCACCCTACTAAGCTGGCATAGGTTTTGTTATATGAGAATCACTTGTTTTGTTTGTTTTTCATAATTTGACCGCCCTCCCGGGCGGTTTTTTTTTGTGGCAGATTTTAACAACTATACATTGTCGACGTTTTTCCAAAAATGTTTTATCGCGTACCACTCAGAATAATCAAACTCATCTGTGTTTCGAATCAGCTATTTAGCAACACGTTAACCTTTTGTATATTAAAAATGCCCTCACTTAGGGTGAAGGCATTTTTGTCGGAGCGGCCCGACTCGAACGGGCGACCGCTTGCACCCCATGCAAGAATGCTAGCCAACTGCACCACGCCCCGATTGCTAAAAGCGGTGCAAAATTAATACAATAGATGGAGTTGTGCAAGGTTTTTTTTTGTTTGTGGGCTGAAGTGTTGATTTGCGGATATGCTGACCTGCCTTCCTGCGGTCAGCAGGCAGGTGTGCTGATGTGCGGATGTTTTTGCTAGAATAAAACTAATCAACTCGTGAACTCTGAGTCTATTCCGAAATGTGAGTTAGAGAATGAATACAAATAGATTAATAACATTTGACATATGAATTGACATATGAAAAAAGAAGAACACAAAAACACGCCCCTCTTCAACAAAACATTATACATCGCAACACCATAATTAACAATAATCCACCTCACTAAATCGAATTACACCTTGAGAATAAATTTAGTCTTCAATTCCCTTTTCATACTGACAAAAAATCAGTCTTTGATAAATCGCATCAATATCACCATGCTTTAGGCCAAAATGACAGAAAAATCACAAATAAAATTCCTGATTGCGGAAATGGCACTATTTTCGCAAATTGAAATAAAAAAGAAATAAAAAATTCAAGACATGAGTAATCAGCCTGAAAAAATGGAATGCCTTATCATCGGATCGGGTCCTGCCGGATACACCGCTGCAATTTATGCCGCACGTGCCGATTTAAAACCTGTAATGTATCTGGGAAATCAGCCCGGAGGCCAATTGACCACCACCACTGAGGTAGAGAACTTTCCCGGCTATCCGCATGGTATTACAGGTCCGGAAATGATGGAAGAGTTGAAAACACAGGCCGAGCGCTTTGGCACTGAAACGCGCTGGGGCATGATCACCGAGGTGGACACCACCGCCCGCCCTTTTCGTGTTAAGGACGACGAAGGCAAGGAGATGCTAGCCGAAACTGTCATCATCTCTACAGGAGCCACCGCTAAATATCTGGGTCTGGAGTCGGAAGAACGTTTTAAAGGCGGCGGGGTTTCGGCCTGCGCTACCTGCGATGGCTTTTTCTATAAAGGTAAAGATGTAGCCGTTGTTGGTGGTGGCGATACTGCTGCCGAAGAGGCCACCTACCTCGCCAAGCTCTGCCGTAAGGTGTATTTGATTGTTCGCCGCGACGAGCTGCGTGCTTCCAAAGCGATGCAAAAAAGGGTGCTCAACACACCAAATATTGAGGTACTGTGGAACCATAACACCAAAGAGCTTTTTGGTGAAGAAAAAGGCTTTGTGAAAGCTTTGAAAGGCGTAGTGCTTATCAACAACAAAACGCACCAGGAAAAAACCATCGACGTTGAAGGATTCTTTGTAGCCATTGGCCACAAACCCAATAGTGAACTGTTCACCGGCGTGCTGGATATGGACGAAGTAGGTTATATCAAAACTAAACCCGACTCCACCGCCACGAATATTCCGGGCATTTTTGCCTGCGGCGATGTTCAGGACAAAATCTTCAGGCAGGCTGTAACGGCTGCCGGCACAGGCTGCATGGCTGCTTTGGAAGCCGAAAGGTTTTTGGCCGCACAAGGAGATTAAAGTTGTGAAAAAAAGATGTTTTTAAAGAAATGCCTGCCCCTGAGGGTGGGCTTTTTTTGTGGATGAAATAATTGTCTTCGCCAGTATTTGTGATGTGTTGAATGTTATTACGATTAGCGTTTTTGGCTAACAATGGTGTTCTCGGCTCACCATCAAAGGTCTTCGAGCGGAGCCGAGAAGCCGACTTGACTGAACTGACTGACGATTGCGTTAGCAGCAGATGCTGCAAGATAATTCCACGAAGCAAATGCTCAGCGGGGCGCCTTGCACTTTGATAATGAACGTTTTCCATAGCAAAACCGTACGCCCTGCCAAATATCGCTTTGCTACATTTCAAACCCAAAAAATAAATCTTACTTTTGCACCCTCGATTATTATCAACAATAAAAATGGACGAAGACCCTTATCCGCGATTTTTAAATTTATAAGGCAGCCCTAAGGGATTATTAAACTCCTTTTGTGGCTGACACAGCAAGGAGTGATTATGACTGAAATTATCCAAGATTTCCAGACACTCATCCAAAATAAACAATGGAAGAGTTTACGCAAACTACTTATTGAACTGGAACCTATCGACATTGCTGAACTTATTGAGGAGCTTGACAATGAAGAGGATGTAATACTTTTTCGGCTACTGCCTAATGAGCTAGCCAAGAATACTTTTCAGCATTTGGAGCACGACAGCCAGGAACAAATTATTGAAGGCCTGGCACAATATGCCTACAAGCTCTCTAATCTGCTTAATGATTTAGATCCCGACGACCGCACCGCTTTTTTTGAAGAGCTACCGGGCGAAGTCAGTCACAGGCTTATTCAACTGCTTTCGCCGGAAGCCCGAAAAATCACCCTCAAACTGCTGGGCTATCCCGAAGATAGCATCGGGCGACTGATGACTCCGAATTTTGTTGCTGTAAGACCTGATTTTACGGTAGCTCAAACCCTGGAACATGTGCGCCAATACGGTCAGGATTCTGAAACCCTAAACGTGATTTATGTGGTTAACGAAGCGTGGAAACTGATCGATGATATTCGTATCCGCGAGATTATTCTCGCCAACCCTGAGCAAAAAATCGGCGACCTTATCGACAACCGATTTGTTGCCCTGAGTGCGTTCGACGATCAGGAGATGGCCATCAGGGTATTTCAGGATCAGGACAGGGTTGCTTTGCCGGTAGTTGACACCACTGGAATGCTGCTTGGAATTGTTACGATTGACGATATGATGGATGTGGCCGAGGAAGAAACTACGGAAGACTTTCACAAGTTTGGCTCTTTTCAGGATGCCGTCGTAAACCCGCTAAAGGCACGAGTAGGATACCTTTACAGGATGCGTATTTTTTGGCTCACCTTACTGGTTTTTATGAATGTGTTTTCGGGCGCTGCCATCGCACATTTCGAGTCGGCTATAACAGCACTTGTTTCTCTACTGTTTTTTCTGCCGTTGCTCATTGCCAGTAGTGGTAATGCAGGCGCGCAATCTGCTACGCTCATGATCAGGGCTTTGGCCATCGGTGATGTTGAAATAAAAGACTGGCTGCGTCTGCTCGGGAAGGAGTTTTTTGTTTCACTGCTGCTGGGTTTGACCATGGCCGTGGGTGCAGCACTTATAGCCAGTTTTCGCGCACCGCAAATCATCTTCGTTGTTGCCGTCACCATGGTACTAACCGTGATAACGGGCAGCCTGATTGGTCTGCTGCTTCCGTTTATTTTTACCCGCCTGCGATTGGATCCTGCTACGGCAAGTGCTCCGCTGATTACCTCACTTGCTGATATCAGCGGCGTGCTGATTTATTTCTCGGTGGCTACCTGGATTTTAGGATTATAATGATGCCTGTCGCCAAATAGGCATAAGTGTGAACTTGCCGGCTTATATCGTTTTGTGTCGCTGAGGGCTGTCGGCGTTTTTATCAAAGAGCAGCCTGAACGTGCGGTGCCGTTTACCAAACTTAGCACCCACGGCCTTATGTATGGACTGCATCTTGGGATTAAAATCGCCTACCCATGACAGCTCTATTTCTTTGTAATGCTGAAATTCGGGCTTTTTCATTACCTCGTTCATCTGCCAAAAAATCCCTGATTCCAACCCAAAACGCTGAAACTGCGTCTTAACACCCATAATCGTGATGCGCGCCCTGTTGATTTTTTTCTGTTTTTTCAGCCACATGAAACGCAATTTGTTGACCAGCCCCATCTTACCCTCCATCGGTTTCAGCAATTGGTTCACATCTGGGAACATAACCAAAAAACCGACAGGCTCACCTTCGTGATACACAAACCAGATAAATTCCTCCTCCAGAAAGCTGCGTGTTTGTTCCATCTCGCCAATAATGGTACTCAGGCTTAATGGCGTAAAATTATCGTGATTTTGCCAGGCTTCGTCATAAACTTCTTTAAGGTCGCGGATATATTGGTCAGACTTTTTCCATTCAAAGTGCCGCCATTCAAAACCCGGTTTTTTACGCACCCATTCAGCAATTTTCCAGAAGCGTTCAGGAAATGGCTCAGTAAGGTCGAGGTGGTTTGTTACCTGCTCAAAATATTCTTCAAAGCCATAATTCCTGAAAAAACCTTCGTAATAGGTTTTGTTGTAAGGCATTCCAAAGCTGGGATGGGTATAGCCCTCCACCAACAAACCCCAGAAATTATCATTCTCTCCAAAATTTATCGGGCCGTCCATGGCCTTCATGCCTTTTTCGTTCAGCCAGCTACGGCAGCGATCGAAAAGCATAAAAGCAGCCTTTTGATCATTAATACATTCAAAAAAACCCATGCCTCCTGTGGGTTGTTCGTAACCAAAAGCCTTCTTGCGGTTGATAAAGGCTGCCACCCGACCGATAAGCACCCCTTTGTCATCTTCTAAAATCCAGCGGACGGCTTCGCCTTGCTGATAGAAAAAGTTCTTTTCGGGATCAAAAACGCCTTCAATCATAGAATCGAGCGGACAAACCCACACAGGGTCATCTTTGTACAATTTTCGGGCTACATCTAAAAAGGCTTTTTTATGCCTACTTGTTTTGACTTCAATAAGTTTCATGGGCTGAGATTTTGCTTGCACAAAGATAGTCTATTTAGGCTGTAGGCCAATAGATGCTTCCGGCAAAGCCAACAAAGACCTTAGCAAAATGAGCGTTTGCAGCGAGGAGAAAATGAAATAATTAAAAGCAGATTAATCCTTCTTTAAAAAAAAGCTTTAGACATTTTCTATACCTGCATGAAGGTCAAAAACTGATGTGCTAAAAATGGAAACATCATATTTTCCTATGATATCAATAAAACCACACATAGATAAACCAACCATTTGCACAGCTTGTCCTGATGAAAATATGGCATCTTCACAAAGTTTAGCTGCAATTATCATTGATAAATCGTAGTCTTTTAGGTTTACGCTTTCAGGTATGTATAATTGGATTGTTCTCATTATCTAATAATTATACTTACAAAAGAAAATAATAATCAATAAAGATTTATCTGTTTTCTACATAAGCAATTGTTACGTCACAGTATCTTTTTATCATAATCTCTTTAAACTCAGCATTCTAAAACCTAAAGATAAAATCCAATTTTGAACTCACTCCGAAAAGTTAAGAAATACCTCTAAGACTCTAAGTGCCACAAAGTGTTGATTATTAGCATAAAACTTTTCATGTTATCTTCGTGATTTAGTGTCACTTCGACAAGCTCATTGCATCACTTCGTGGCAGAAAAACACTTTTCAGTGTGGGGTCAACTTAAGCTAAAAGAAAAACTTCACTCCTTGCCAACAAATTCAAGCACGGCATCCGTTACATAGGCCAGACTCTCGTCATCAAATTCGGTATGTATCGGCAAAGAAATGACTGTTTCCGACAGTGCTTCCGTTACCGGGAAATCGCCTTGATTATAGCGAGGATCCACGTAAGCCTTTTGCAGGTGCAGTGGAACCGGATAATAAATAGCGCTGGAAATACCTTTTGATTGTAGGTGTTCCATCAGTTTCTGACGATCCACATTATGGGTAACCAGTGTGTATTGATGAAACACATGCGTTGTGAATGGTGATTTAACAGGCGTTTTTAGTTTTTTACAGGCAGCAAAAGCTGTGTTATAATAGTTTGCAGCATAGCGTCGTGCTTCCGCGTATTCGTCCAAATGCCTTAGTTTGATATCCAAAACCGCAGCCTGAATACTATCCAGCCGGGAGTTTACACCAATGGAATCGTGATAATAACGCACTTCCATGCCATGATTTACAATCACACGCATTTTTTTAGCTAGCGCGTCATCGTCCGTGAAAATAGCACCACCATCGCCATAGCATCCCAGATTTTTGCTCGGGAAAAACGAGGTGCAGCCAATATCACCAATCGTTCCGGCCTTTTTTACGGTGCCATCAGCAGAAGTAAAATCAGCACCAATTGCTTGCGCGTTATCTTCAATCACATACAACTTATGGCGTTTTGCAATATCCATAATAGCGTCCATATCAGCACATTGACCAAAGAGATGTACGGGCACTATGGCCTTGGTTTTTGGTGTTATGGCTTTCTCAATAGCTTCGGGGTCTATATTAAAGGTGTCTTTGTCAACATCAACTAAAACCGGCGTAAGTTGCAGCAGGGCAATAACTTCGGCTGTTGCAATAAAGGTAAAAGATGTGGTTATTACTTCATCACCGGGCTTCAGGTCGAGGGCCATCATGGCTACCTGCAGGGCATCGGTGCCGTTACCGCAAGGTATCACATGCTTCACATTCAGGTATTTTTCTAAGTTTTGCTGAAACTGCTTTACCGCAGGGCCATTAATAAAACTTGTGTTGGTCAAAATCTCAGCTATTGCGGCATCAACTTCGGGTTTGATTTTTTGATATTGACCCGCCAGGTCAACCATTGGAATTTGCTTCATACTTTGGATGTTTATTTTGTGACTGCAAATGTATTGATAAATAATTATCAGCGAATTTTCAACTTAAAAAGTTCTAGGTTTTGCTTCCTAAGAGAAAATAACTTTTACTTACAAACTTGGTTGATTTCAGCTAATTGTAGTACATTTGTTAAATAATTAACAAATTAAAAATAAATTCTATGAATCTGAAAGACAAGGTATTGCTGATAAAACACATTGAGTTGTTTAAAGGATTGAGTGAGGCTGAGCTGGAGTTTATCGCTGAAAAAACAGTTGAGGAACGAATTAAGCCTAATGAAATATTATTCGAGCAAAATACTGCCCGCGAATTGATTTTTTTGATTGTAAGTGGTAAAATTGAGTTGTTCAAGACAACTGCATTTGGCGAAGACCAGATCATCACCTATTTTGGTCATCACGACTTTTTGGGTGAGGGTTCGCTGATGGAGGATTCGCCGCACTCCACCTCTGCCCGCGCCCTGGAGGAGAGTGTTGTGCTCACACTTTCTCGGGATGTCTTCAAAAGTTCAGGGCCTATCGCCATGGTGATTTTGTCGAACATCACGCGAGTTGTTTCGCGCCGTATGCGCTATGCCAACAACAAAGCGTTCAACATCAGTACGCAATATGAATCGGGCAAAACAAGAAAAGAGCATGACCTGCTGGGCAATCGCGAGGTACCTTATGAATATTATTATGGTATTCAAACCCTTCGTGCGCTCGAAAACTTCAATATTAGCGGCATCACGCTTAGCTTCTTTCCTGATTTAGTGAAATCACTGGCACTGGTAAAAATGGCCGCAGCTAAAGCTAACCGCGAACTGAATTTGTTGTCGGAAGAGGTTGCTAACGCTATCGTTCAGGCCTGCGAAGAAATTATCAACAACCGCTTTATATCGCAATTTGTGGTAGATATGATACAAGGTGGAGCTGGAACTTCTACCAATATGAACGCCAATGAAGTGATTGCTAACCGTGCCCTCGAGATTATGGGAAAGGAACGCGGACAATATGAATTTTGTCATCCTAATAACCACGTCAACCTGTCGCAAAGCACCAATGACGCCTACCCAACAGCCATAAAAATTGCTTTGATAAAAGCCAATGAAAAACTCGTGGACGTGCTGCAACAAATGATTACAGTTCTACATCAAAAGGCACGTGAATTTGCTAAAGTTATCAAAATGGGACGCACCCAGTTACAGGATGCTGTGCCTATGACGCTGGGCCAAACTTTTGAAGCCTTTGCGGTTACTATGGAAGAAGAAGTTCATCAGCTAAACCGCTCTGCCGCCTTGTTTTTGGAAGTAAACATGGGTGGGACAGCCATCGGCACAGGGATCAATGCCGACCCGAAATACAGCGAAAAAGTAATTCCACACCTGCGCCTTGCCACAGGAATGGATATCAAACTGGCACGCAACCTGATAGAAGCGACCCAGGACACCAGCGATTTTGTTACTTTTTCGGCAAGTCTGAAACGCCTTGCGATCAAGCTTTCCAAAACTTCTAACGATCTTCGTCTGTTATCTTCAGGGCCACGCGCAGGCCTCAACGAGATTAACCTGCCGCCTATGCAGCCCGGCTCAACCATTATGCCCGGCAAGGTAAATCCGGTAATCCCGGAAGTTGTAAACCAAATTGCTTTTAAAGTAATTGGAAACGACCTCACCGTTTCGCTTGCTGCCGAAGCCGGCCAGCTGGAACTCAACGTGATGGAACCCGTTATCGTACAAAGTCTGTTCGAGTCGATCGAGATGCTCAAAAACGGTATGAAGGTGCTTACAAACCGTTGTATTGTAGGCATTACCGCTAACGAAGACCATTGCCGGCATAACGTACAACACTCCATCGGTTTGGTTACCGCGCTAAATCCATTTATTGGCTACGAGGCCTCAAATATGATTGCAAAGGAAGCCCTGAAAACCGGTAGCAGCGTGTACGAATTGGTGCTACAAAAAGGACTACTATCCAAAGAAGAGTTGGAAAGAATTTTGGCGCCGGAAAATATGATCCATTAAATCGTTATTGTCCAGGTGTTTAAAAACTTATGAAACCCTAAAGTCAGACGAGATGTTACAGACAATTTTTCAGCGAAGAAGTATTCGTAAATTTAAAGATGAGCCCTTGCTGGATGAGGAAATCGGCTTGCTGTTACAGTGTGCTATGGCCGCACCTTCGGCTAACAACCTCAAATCCTGGCAGTTTGTTGCAATCACTCAAAGAGAACGCCTCAATGAGCTTGCTGAGATTCATCCTTATGGCAAAATGCTTCAACAGGCACCGGCGGCACTCCTGATTTGCGGCGACAGCCTGCTGCAGCCTAACATCGGATACCTTTTACTGGATTGTGCAGCAGCAACCCAAAATGTGTTACTCGCTGCCACAGCACTCAGGATTGGCAGCGTTTGGCTGGGCGTTTATCCGCGCGAACAGCGGATGAATGACATTAAAGTCCTGCTGAATATTCCTGAAAACGTTGTTCCGGTGGCGCTTGTAGCTTTGGGCTATGCCGACGAAAAGAAGGCCGCTAACGATCCCTGGATGCCCGAAAAGATTCACTATAATAATTGGTGAGCGTAAGGCTATTTCTAAATAACCTGAACTATTTCAGCACTTTAATTTGCTAAAATAGTTCAGGTTTTTTTTCTTAAATTTTCTTATTAAGAAAGGGTACATTTCGCCCCGGCTTTAAGATCATCCCCCTGTTCTTCCTGGCATCAATCACTACTTCCATATCTTCCTCAAAGCGAATATGGCGCACAAATTCATCCTCGTAAAAAGCTTCTTTAGTATCCAAAAATCTTAGGTCGTAAGCGCCTTCATTGATAAACGGATTGATGGTAAAATAACCTACACCAAAAGAAGTGAGGTTTTGGAAAAAGTGTGTTCCCTGACTGGGGTCAATACGATAGTTCTCCAGCCCCGACTCAATGATTACCCGTGCCGCCGAAATCTGTGGCCATTTTACAGGAATCCCCAACCATGGATCGCTCGATCCCCAACGCCCCGGACCTACCAGAATATAGTTTTTCCCTTCTTTTAACAACCGGCTGTTGAGCTTGCTAATAATCTCAGCAATAATGCGGGTTTTGGCAGGATTAAAGGCTCCTGGTTTAACATACACAAAATCCTTCAAGTCCATGATAAGACCATTGCCTAGGGTATGATCTGCTGTAATTATACAGTCTTCCTCTTTCACAGCTCCCATATCTATATCAAGCGACTCATTCATACTTACCACAGGCCTTATCTGCAACACATAGAAAAACTTTATCGCATCTTTAGGCTTGTTAAGCTCCACAGCAAATTCTATCTCAATAGGCTTGCGCATTTCCATTTGTCCTACCCTTAACACTTCTTGCAAGATATCAGACAGTGGAAAGGTTTTATATTTCAGTATATTAGCAAAAGTAACCAACTTTTTCCCACCTTCGTGATAGCCATCGCGTAAGAGGTGATTTTCGAAATCGTAGGTAGAACAAACCAGTTTCAGTATCCCATCCTCATCGGCCTGGCTGGTTTTCAGCACCAGGAGATTTGCGGCATCATCCGTAGTGGGCTGAAAGCTATCCGGATCTAAATTGAGTGCATAAAATACTTTTTGTGTTTCACGTAAAGCCATATCAGGCTGACTGGTTTGCAGCACTTTATTTGGATATTTTGGTGAGAACCGGATCGTTTGGCCACCATCAACAATCAGCTTTCCGAGGCCAAGGGCGATATTGGCTATTCCATCTTCGGGTTTTTCGGGCGGAATAGGATAAAAGTTGATAGAACGCGCCACACCTGAGCAGGCCGGATAATAATGGCTATTGTATTTTTTCCCACAGACTTCCTGCAGCACAATAGCCATTTTTTCTTCATCGATCATGTTCTTGGTAGCTGTCATATAGGCCTTGCTATCAGCAAAAAACGCGGAAGCGTAAACACTTTTGATGGCGTTACCTAACAACTGCATCATTGTGCGCTCATCGTTTTCGACAACCGGAATCATATAGGTCGAATAAATTCCGGCAAAAGGCTGATAATGACTATCTTCGAGTAAACTTGATGATCGAACGGCAATTGGATTCCGAATTACGGAGATCAGGGTATAAAGGTCCTCCTGGATACGGAAAGGCAGCCTTGCTTCGATGAAATGATGCAGAATTTCATCATCAGATATTTCTTCGGAAAGGGCAATGGAATAGAGATTATTCTCTTCCATGAAATCGTCAAAAATATCTGTGCAAAGCACTACAGTTCTTGGAATACCAATGGTTATACCTTCAAATTTATCATTCAGATTATTGCGCTTGATAAGCGAGTCGAGAAAAGCCAGTCCACGTGCTTTTCCACCAATAGAACCCTGGCCGATTCGCGTAAACGACAGGTATTCGTCAAAGCTTTCGTGGTTGAACTCAGCAATTACACCCCGCGCCCTGTTGAGCCTGAAATGTGCAATTGCATCAAACACAAAGCGTTTGGTGTCGTCGCTATCTAAAAAATCTTGAGGCGTAAATTGCTTAAACAAATCTGCCAACGGAAACAAAGCCCTGGCACGCAGCCATTTAGACAAATGATCGCGTTCAATGTGGTATTGCAGCGATTTGTTGGGAACCTGGAATATCTTTTCCTGAAGAGCTTTCAGATCAGCAGCCCGCATCACCTCCAAATGGTTGTCCGGATCTTTGAAAACAAAATCACCAAAAGCAAAATATTCTTTGATAAAACGGCGCAGCTCCCGCGAAAGTGTTTTGGAATTTTTATTGATAAAACCGACTTTTATTTCTTTGGCTATCTCGGCATTTTCAGCATCTGACGACTGTAACAAAAGCGGCATATACTTGTCGTTTTTCTTCACCACTTTGCAAAGCCTGATTCCCGCCTGCGGATCGGTTTTCCCATCGCGGGTATAAGAAATATCAGAAATAATGCCCAGGATATTTCGTTTGTATTTTTTATACAAGTCTATGGCATCTTCATAGTTTGTTGCCAATAAAATTTTTGGACGCCCCCGCATGCGCAGCATCTTTTGGTGGTCGTTCAGGCCCTCGGTCATAAACGATTTCGACTGCTTAAAAATAATTTTGTAAATATTGGGCAAATAGCTGCTATAAAACCTCACCGAATCTTCAACCAAAATAATACACTGCACGCCAACTTCAATAATGTCGTGATCGGCGTTCATCTTATCCTCAATAAGTTTGATGATGGCCAACAAAATATCGGCATTGCCTAACCAGTTAAAAACATAGTCGATGCCACGCAACTCATTCCGATCGATCTTTAGCGAAAGCTCGCGCGAAAATGGGGTAAGAATCACGATCGGCACATCAGGATAATCTGCTTCAATACGGCTGGCAAGCTTATAGGTTTCCTTTTCCTCGGCACTCAGCATCTCAATTACCAGATCGATATTCTGATTTTTCATAATATCCAGAACATCTTCGGGATTGCTGGTGAGGATAAAGCTGGGAGGATAACGCAGGTTAAGAGATACGTATTCATCAAAAATCTGTTCATCAATGCGGCCATCCTCTTCCAGAATAAAGGCGTCATACACAGACGAAATTAGTAACACATGGTAGATGCGCTTCCGCATCAGGTTATTAAAAGAGGTGTCGTTAAAAATAAATTTGCGGTTGAGTAAGTCAGAAGGCGAAGTAATCATAGGCTTGCTGTTTAGATGGTCAAAGCCTGTATGGCTTATTCCATCAGCAAATATATGCTAATAATAAAGATCGTGAAATGTGTTATTCTATTTTCACAGCCTTTCTGCTACTTATAATCATTCTAAATAGGAGAGGGAATATTTAAACCGGTTGCGTTTTAAAAAAACATTTTTAGATTTGTCACTGCTAATTGAAAATCAATTGGCATTACGTTCTAAAATTTGCTGTTATGATCGCTATTATTGTAATTTCGTCCTTCGCAATTTTTGGTGTAGCGGCTTTGATTCATGCCATTAAACATGCACCTTTGATAGAAGAAAAAAGGCACAGCAATATTGGATCTAAAAAGTAGCACTTTTGTGCGGGATGAACAGACGAGAAAGGCCGGACTACCAAAAGTCCGGCCTTTTTCATTAGAGGGTGTAAGTAATGGGATTGACGTATAGGAGCGTAAAAGGAATACATGAATTCCTTTTACACGCGTACACCTGTACTAACGTCAGTTACTTAGTGGCAGCCGCAGCCTCCAGTGCTTTGCTCCTGAAGCTCGGGCGAGCTGCTACAGCAGCTTTCATCGGAAGTGCCGCAACCACAACCATGCTCATCGTGACTATGTTCATGTCCGCCACCTCCACAACAGCTACTATCCTGGGTTCCACAACCACAGCCTGATGGCGCAGGATTAAGTTCTTCATCCGTGGCTTCGCGCACATTAATTACCACACCGCTTGTGCGCAGCGTTTTGCCGGCCAGCGGATGGTTGAAGTCCATTCTTACGGCATCGTCAACGAATTCAATGATGCGGCCTTCAAAGGGATTGCCTTCGCCATCCATCATAGGTACTGTTCTGCCAATCTTCAGGGTTTCGGCTTTAAGTTCTCCGTTGATAACAAAAGCTGACTTGGGAACTTCCATCAACAGCTCTTCGCGAAAATCGCCAAAGGCTTCATCCGGTTCAATAACGAAGTCGAAAGTATCGCCGGATTTTAATCCCAGCAGTCGTTTTTCAAAACCTGCAAGTACGCGACCGGTGCCAAACAGCATGGTGCGTGGATTATCGGTAGTAACAGTTTCCAAAATTTCGCCATCCGGCTGATCAACTTTGATTTGGTAGCTCAAAATGCCTACTTTTTGCGTTTCAATTACCATAGTATTATGTCGTTTGTTGGGTTTCGTGAATTAATTTGTAAACTAATGGGGCAAAAATAACACAATTTATTATTTAGACAGATTAAAAATAAGATAAATCGACTTTAACGAAAAATTGTTGTGGGCAAACGCAGTAAAAAATCGTTCTTAAAATATTTTCAGAAGAAGTTTTAGCCTCAAAAAATAGTTGTGTTGTAGATTTCATGGCTATTCTAACTATCTTTGCAGCCGATCAACAGTCACGAAGTAGATATTTTTTGAAATTGTGTTTGTGTAATCAAAAATTTATGCCTTATTTTGCACTCCCAATTTCAAGGGGTTTCATCTTATAACATTAAGCATCATGTCAAAGATTTGTCAAATAACAGGAAAGAAAGTTATCACAGGAAATAAAGTTTCACACTCCAACAGGAAGTCAAAAAGGACTTTTGAGCCCAATTTGCATGTGAAAAGATTTTATATCCCTGAGTTGGAAGAGTGGGTTACATTGAAAGTTTCGGCTGCCGGCCTGCGTACTATCAACAAAAAAGGAATTTACAGTGCGATGGTTGAAGCCAGTGACCAAGGTCATCTTTTTCGCAGGTAAGTAATTCCTTCAAAAAAGCATACAAAGCTGTTGTGATTAGATCGCAGCAGCTTTTTTTTTGTTGCCGAGGTTTCCTCACGAAATATATCAGCTGCAAGTGAGTTATAGTAAGACAATAATCAGGAGCATGGGATTTTTGAAGTATCTTTTACCTCTACTTTTTTTACCGTTATTCACGTTTTCACAGGAACAGGCCCGAGTTTATGGAAAAGTGACAGATGAACGCGGCGCAAGCCTCGAGCTGGTGAATGTGGCGGTTCCGGGCTTTTCTGGTGGAACCACTACTGATTCGCGTGGGCGATACAGCATCCTATTGCCCGCCGATACCTTGCTGCAGCTAGGCTTTTCGTTTATAGGCTACACACAGCAATTCAGGGAGTTAAGACTGGCAAGCGGTCAACAACTTGAATACGATGTGATGCTAATGAGCGTTACCACAACACTTCCGGGAGCTGAGATTGTAGATCAGCGCATCAATAACAGCAATATGACTAACCTAAACCCACGCGAAGCTGCCTTGCTTCCAACGGTTGGAAGTGGTATAGAAGACCTGATAAAAACGCTTCCGGGTGTGTCGTCCAGCAACGAATTGAGCAGTCAATACACGGTGCGTGGTGGAAATTTTGACGAAAATCTGGTTTATGTTAATGGCATTGAAGTCTATCGACCGTTTTTAATCCGTTCAGGCCAACAGGAAGGTCTTAGTTTTTTAAACTCGAAACTCGTTTCATCCATCTCTTTCTCAGCCGGTGGTTTTGCAGCCGAATATGGCGATAAGCTGTCGTCGGTATTAGATATTACCTATAAAAAACCTGAAGAAACAGCGGGTTCGGTAAGTTTGAGTTTGCTCGGCGCTGATATGCACCTTGAAGGCCGCAGCAAAAAACTCACCTATCTGATTGGCGCCCGATACAAAACTACGCAATACGTACTTAACTCCTTAGAAACCAAAGGCGCATACCGTCCTAACTTTATCGACATTCAAAGCTTTCTTACCTATCAGCTCAATCCTGCCTGGGAACTGAATGCAATGGGTTATTTTTCACGAAATAAATACACATTGATTCCCGAAAGTAGAGAAACTGATTTTGGTACTTTTCAGGAAGCCTATCGCTTAAACGTCTACTTTGATGGGCAGGAAGTTGATCAGTACAGCACTGGTATGACAGCGATTTCAGTGATTCACCGGCCAACTAATCGCCTGGATTTACGACTAACTGCCTCGGCTTACAGCACCGTGGAAACAGAAACATACGATATCCAGGGTCAATATTGGATTGGCCTTCTTGACAATTCACTTGGAAGCGAACAATTTGGCAATGTCAAACAGGTGCAAGGTGTGGGAACCTATCTTAATCATGCCCGTAACTACTTCGATGCCTTTGTGTTAAATATTGATCATAAAGGGACTCTCGTGAAACACCGTCAGGTGCTGAAATGGGGTGCACGTTTTCAGATTCAGGATATTGACGACAGGCTGAACGAATGGGAAATGATTGATTCGGCAGGCTTTACGCTTCCCCGTCCCACAGACAATATTGGCAGTCAGAGCCTCGATAGGCCCTCGCTTGTACTGAACCAGGTGGCCCGAGCACACAACAAACTACAGTGGTACAATGCCAATGCTTTTGTGCAAAATTCCTGGACATTTTTTGATCGTGAAGAAGCCGAATACACTTTAACGGCAGGTATCAGAGCTAATTATTGGGACTATGCAAGTGAAGTATTGATTAGTCCACGGGCCAGCCTGACCTACAAACCTGCCTGGGAAAAACGTATGATTTTCAGGCTGGCGGCAGGCGTATATAACCAATCGCCTTTTTACCGTGAAATCAGGAAATTTGACGGATCGCTTTATGCCGACAGCCGTTCACAAAAATCCTATCAGATCGTCTTGGGAAGCGACCTGCATTTTGAAGCCTGGAACCGGCCATTCGTATTTACCTCAGAGATTTATTATAAATATTTAGACCGCATCATCCCTTATGAAGTGGATAATGTACGCATCCGATATTACGCCGACCAACTTGCGCAGGGTTATGCCACAGGCATCGATCTTAAACTGAACGGCGAATTTGTAAAAGGTGTTGAAAGCTGGGCCAGCGTCTCACTGCTCAAAACCGCGGAAGATGTTGAAGGCGACAGCTTTCAGTATTTTGTTAATACAGACGGTGATAGAATTAATCAACTTTCAGAAAACAGCACCATTGCCGACACGGTAACAGTTTTTCCGGGAATGATCCCCCGCCCTTCTGACCAGCGTCTTCAATTCTCCATTCTTTTTCAGGATTACATCCCAAATTATCCAACTTTTCGGGTTCATCTCAGGCTGCTTTACGGAACAAGTTTACCCTTTGGGCCACCAAACACACAGCGCTATCAGCAAACTCTACGGATGCCAGATTATCGTCGTGTTGATATTGGCTTTAGCAAACAGCTGATTGGTGAGTACAGCAAAAAAAGCAAAAAATCAATGTTCAGCCACATCAAAAATATGTGGCTCAGCCTGGAAGTGTTTAACCTGTTACAAGTTAACAATACCGTGTCTTATATCTGGGTCAAAGACATCGACAATAGGCCATACGCCGTACCTAACTACCTTACACCCAGACAGCTCAATCTGAAGCTTTTAATTGAATTCTAAACTGAAGCGAACATTTTCCAATTTTTATTGTTCTAAATGATAGGCTATTTAGATGTTTTCTAAATATCCAAAATGCAATATTTCAATCAATAAAAATTACGAATATGAAAACCAGTGTAAAAGATTTAAAATTTCCTGAATTACCCTACAGTTATGATGCTTTAGAGCCAAACATTGATGCCAGAACAATGGAAATCCATTATACAAAGCATCATAATGCTTATTTTAACAATTTGCAGGCTGCCGTAAAAGACACGGAGATGGCCGATAAGACATTTGAGGATTTGCTGAAAAATATCAGCAAGTATCCTGTTGGCGTTCGCAACAATGGAGGCGGTCATTACAACCACAGCCTTTTCTGGAAGATTTTATCTGGTAAGGGTGGTGGTGCCCCAACGGGTGATTTGGCTGCTGCAATCGACAAACATTTTGGCTCATTCGATGCCCTGAAAGAAAAATTTAATGCTGCTGCAGCAACCCGCTTCGGAAGTGGCTGGGCCTGGATCTGTGTAAAATCAGATAAAAGCCTTGCAGTCTGCTCCACTCCTAATCAGGACAATCCATTGATGGATGTAGCTGATTGTGTCGGCACACCAATTCTCGGTCTTGATGTATGGGAACACGCTTATTACCTGAAGTATCAAAATAAACGTCCTGATTATATCGGTGCCTTTTGGAACCTGGTTAACTGGGAAGAGGTAAGCAAAAATTACAAAGCAGCTTTATAGCAAAATAATTCAAAAAAAAAGACCGGTTAATTAATCGGTCTTTTTTTTTGCTATTGAATCTGGATTAGTCAAAAGAAAGAATTGCTTCCTTGATACGTCCGATGGCTTCGTGGAGTTCGTCTTCAGAGATTACCAAAGGAGGCGCAAAACGGATGATATCGCCATGAGTAGGTTTGGCAAGCACACCTAACTCGGCCATTTTTATACAAACGTCCCAAGCTGTTTTGCCGTTTTTTGGCTTAATAATAATCGCATTAAGCAAGCCTTTTCCTCTCACTACGGAAATCATCTCACTTTTAATGGAACGCATCTCATCGCGGAATATCTTACCAAACTTTTCGGCTCTTTCAGCTAATTTCTCGTCTCTTACCACTTCAAGTGCTGCCACTGCAACGCGTGCTGCTATTGGGTTTCCACCAAATGTAGATCCATGTTCGCCCGGTTTTATGGTAAGCATAATTTCGTCATCAGCAAGAACTGCCGAAACAGGATAAACACCGCCTGAAAGTGCTTTTCCAAGAATCAAAATTTCAGGACGAACACCTTCATGTTCGCAGGCAATCAGCTTTCCGGTACGGGCAATTCCTGTCTGTACCTCATCAGCAATAAACAACACATTATTGGCTTGGCAAAGCTCAGAAGCTTTCTTTAAATAACCTTCGTCTGGAACAAAAACGCCGGCTTCCCCCTGGATAGGTTCTACCAAAAAGCCTGCAACATGGGGATCTTTTAAAGCTTCCTCGAGTGCTGGGATATCGTTATAAGGGATGGTGATAAAGCCAGGTGTAAACGGCCCGTAGTTTCGGCGTGCATCAGGATCCGTTGACATACTTACAATGGTAACGGTGCGGCCATGGAAGTTACCTTCGCAAACAATAATTTTAGCCTGATTTTCCGGAACACCTTTTTTTTCGTAAGCCCATTTGCGGCAAAGTTTTAGTGCTGTTTCAACACCTTCGGCACCGCTATTCATTGGCAACACCTTGTCGAAACCAAAGAAAGAGGTGATAAATTTTTCGTAAACACCTAAAACATCATTGAAAAAAGCACGTGATGTAAGTGTCAGCGTCTGCGCCTGATCTACTAAAGCTCCGATAATATGCGGATGGCAATGCCCTTGATTTACTGCTGAGTATGCGGATAAAAAATCGTAATACTCTTTTCCTTCGGCATCCCAAACACGGGCAGCCCTGCCCTTGGATAATACTACAGGTAGCGGATGATAATTATGAGCACCATACTTGTCTTCTAATTCAATCGCTTTTTTAGAGCTAATTTTTTCGGTCATAATACATAAGGTTATTTGAATACTATTTTAACTGTTATTTTAATAACATAAGCCCGTACAAAAGTAAATATTACAATTGTGATTACCAAACATAAACCGGTAGATTATTCGCTTAGAAAGCTGTAAATTAGAGTAAATGGCGCGCAGGAACTAAAAGCCACTCGAAGAACCTGCTAATCAGCGGACGGCGTTTCCATAGTTCGTAATCGAACAGTTCGGTACTTTCGAGTGTTGCCTCGATAAAACGCCTAAACTGCTGAATAATGGTTGCGTTTTCGCCTAACAAAATAATTTCGTGCATATACCGAAAGCTGCGATAATCAAAATTGGATGAACCTATGCTAAAGAGATTGTCATCAATAAGTAACAGTTTAGCATGCAGGTTGTGCGGCACATAAAGCAGCAGCTTGATGCCGCTTTCATGCAATTGCCCCATATATTTGTTACGTAACACATCTACCAGGCCTACATCAGACTGGCGTGGAATAATCACTTTAACATCCAGACCTCGCTCAGCAGCTTCCATCAGAGCTTTGCGTAATAAATAACCCGGCAAAAAATAAGGCGTCACTACTGTGATAGATTTCTTGGCCAGCTTTATCAAAGCAATATAGCGGCGCATAATCCGCTGCTTGGTAATGGAAGGCATATCGCGGATAATTTCAAACTTTTGGTAGTGAATGATGCGCAAATAGTTGTTTTTGGCAAAAACGTATGTATTATAGATTTTAAAATCCTGCTTAAAAACCTTTTTAAACGCCAGCGTGATGCCTCCCTTTAGGCGCAGCATCGCCTCGCGCCAGTTGAGGTTATATTCAGTGAGATTAGAGGAGCCTATATAACTGATATCGTCGTCGATAAGTAACAGTTTACGGTGATTTCGCCGATGTCCTCTGGTAAAAATATCGGTATTAAATTTTATTTTTTCGAAAAATCGCAACTCAATACCGGCCTGACGCATATCGGTAGCAAACTGGTTGTTGATACGTGAGCTTCCCCAAAAATCTACCAGTACTTTTACCTCAATTCCCTGCTTGGCTTTTTTGATCAACGCATCTTTAAAGCGTGTCCCAACCACATCATTACCAAATCTATAGGTTTGAACATACACATAATCAATAGCCGATTCAATATCGTCAATCATGGAATTGTAGTAACGAATAGGATCTGCAAATAAATGATAGGGTTCGCTTACAACTCTCATTTTTTTGGCCATTTAATAGCTGTTCATTCGTTTAAGTAAAGCATCTTTATACCGCTCAGAAACCGGAACGATCGACTTGTCTTTAAGAATTAGCATTGACTGACTTTTTTTGTCGAAGCGCTCAACAAACTCAAGATTTATCAAGTGGCTGTGGTGAATTTTGACAAAGTTATAATCTGCCAATAATTCCGCATACTCTTTCAAAGGTTTCGATGCCAGGATTTGTTTATTGTTAGCAAGGTAAAAAAGCGTTTCCTGATCGTTGGACAGACAGCGCACTATATCCTGAACACTCAACAAATAAACGCTGTTCGCCGTGTTGAGAACAATTTTCCGGACGCCCTGTCCCAGGTGTTTAAAGTTATTGAAAAAGGCATTCAGTTTAATATTCAGATTTTCCATTTCAATGGTACTGAATGCCAAATCAATAGCAGCTTTGAGTTCGACAGGATTCACTGGTTTAAGGATATAATCCAGCGCACTAAATTTGATAGCGTTGAGGGCAAAGCGATCATATGCCGTGATAAAAATTAATTTGAACTTTATTTGATCCAAGGATTTCAGCAAGTCGAAACCGCTGCCATCCTTTAAATTAATATCCAGCAAAACCAAATCCGGCTGAGTCTTTTCAATAAGGGCAATACCGCTATCCACACCGTCCGCCTCTCCGACAACGGTAATATTATCGCCCTGATTTTTAAGCAAACTGATGAGGACTTCCCGGGCACTCAACTCATCATCGATAATAGCAACTTTTAACATTAAATAATAAAAACTAATTGTTGGTATAGGTTGGCACAACAGTTTTCAAAAATACATCATTAATTCCATAAATCAGTCAATAATTTAACTAAACTCAGTCGGAAAAGGACTTTTCTTCGCCCAGTGATTTCAAAGCTTTCCTAAAAGGTAGTTTTTTGATATTTCTTTGAAAAAACCACACCAATAGCAAAATAAAAAACAGCGTAAACAAGGCTGAAGTGCCATAATAAAACACCTGAATACGCTTAGCCTGCTCTTTATTAATTAACGAAACACGCGCAAGTTCATCCATCAGTTGGTCTATTTCAAAACTATTTTTGGCCTTACGGGTTTGCAAGCTCAGATAACGTTCTACCAGGGTATCTTTCGCAATAGAAAAACGTTCAAACTGTGTTTGAAAATTTTCAAAATCACCTAAAGCCGCATAGTTTTTCAGCCGACTCTCGGTGATTAGATCATCATACTGACTGATGTCAAATTCGACAGCTTTTGCCTCACATTGATCAAAGAAATCGTTAGATTGCTCATAATTACCCATCTTTTGGTGGGCCAAACCCATATAATAATAAGACATTAAAACACCATCAATATGTCCAATGGTAGTGTGTATGCGCAATCCACGGTTATATAACTCAAATGCATCGTTGTAGCGTTCCTGTTCCATCCAGATATTGGCAATATTGACAATCGCATTTGCTATGCCTTTCGGATTACCGATTTTTTCGCGCAAATCCAACGAAAAATTGAACATCTCAAGAGCTTTCTGGTAATCGCCTTTGTCATAAGCATAAATTAAACCCTTGGTATAATAAGCACGCGACATATCCAGCAGAGCTTCCTGTTTTTGGTAAATAGCAAGGGCTTTATCGAGCAAATTAAGTGCTTCATCGTTCTGATCCCATTGCCAGTATATATTAGCGATACCGTATGTAGCGATAGCATAATTCATACTGTCACCAGCCTTTTTAAACTCCAACTGTGATTTATAATAGGCATCATAAGCCTGGTCAAACTGACCATTTTGGAAATAAATACCGGCAATATTGATTTCGGTATTTGCTGCAGCAAGTTCATGGCCAAGCTTAAGTTGCAAGGCAGTAGCTTTTACGTAATATTCAAGTGCTTTATCATTGGCTCCCAATGTTTTATGCACAAGTCCAATATTGTTATACACTGCCGCAACACCACCCGAATCACCCACCTGGTTGTAAGCAGAAATTGCTCTTTCATAATACTCCAATGACAAATCATAGTCGCCGCTCTGATAAGCAGTAATGCCAAGCGATTTCAAGATTTTTCCGCGCATAATTTGAAAACCTTTTTCATCGGCATATTCAATGGCAGCTTCACCGGTTTTCAGGCTTTTATTAAAAGAAACCAGCCGATAAGCTTCTGATAAAGAAATCATTGTCTCCAGCTTAATATCACCCTTTTGCCTATCCAACAAGGCATACAGGCTGTCTATCGCACTAATTTTCTCGTCGGCAATAGCAGCTTCAATTACGAACATTGAAAGAAAAATGAAAAAAGCTTTTTTCAAGACGCATTCCTTTTAGCTTGCAATAATAAGGAAATTCTTAGTTAGAAATTGGGTAAATAAAGGAAATATTCCATGTTTTTATAACAAACAAGCTTTATCATTTCGGCATCTAATCTTCCTTCGGCTGCTGTTTCAAAGGATTGATTGCAAGCATCAAATGGCTATCTTTGCCACAAAACGAACTCTTATGATTCGATCGATGACAGGTTTTGGCAAAGCATCCTTTGTTTTTGAAACCAAGAAAATACAGATAGAGCTAAAAGCACTCAACAGCAAACAGTTAGACCTAAATATGAAGCTCCCTTCCGAGATGCGACACCTGGAATACGATTGGCGCAATATTATTTCGGGCAAACTTCAAAGGGGGAAAATAGAGCTTAGCCTCACCATTAGCAATACGCAGGAAAGGGAGGGCTCGGTGATTGATGGCACGCTGGCAGCCTATTATCTGAAACAACTCAAGCAGCTTTCAGAAAGTTTAAACTTTGAGCCACCGCAAGATATCGCAGGCTATTTGCTAAAAATGCCGGGGATTTTTTCAGTAGAAGAAGAAACACCTGACACCGAGCTTATCCAAAAAACAAATAACTGTCTGCAGGATGGCATTGAGAATTTGGATCAATTCAGGCTAAAAGAAGGCAAAGTGTTGCAAGCTGATTTGGTTGGTCGTATTGACGAAATAATGAAGCTGCTGGCAGCAGTTGAACCTCTTGAGGACGAACGTATGCAAACCGTGAAGCAACGGTTGCTGCGTAACCTTAATGACTTGGCTGCCAACACTAAATATGATGAGAACAGGCTTGAGCAGGAACTGATTTATTACCTGGAGAGATTTGATATCACCGAAGAAAAAGTAAGGTTAAAGCAGCATTGTAATTATTTTTTACAAACCTTAAACGAAGATAACGCCGGAAAAAAGCTTGGATTTATCGGACAGGAAATCGGACGCGAAATCAATACGATGGGGTCAAAAGCCAATCACGCTGCCTTACAACGGCTGGTAGTTCAGATGAAAGACGAACTGGAAAAAATTAAAGAACAACTGTTTAATATATTATGAGCCAAACCAATACGCCAAAAGGAAAGCTGCTAATATTTTCAGCGCCTTCGGGTTCCGGAAAAACCACACTTGTAAAGCACCTTTTGCAAAATATAGACAAACTAACATTCTCGGTATCAGCCACCAGCAGACCGCCGCGCACAGGCGAAATTGATGGAAAAGACTATTATTTTCTATCCGCCACCAACTTCCAGAAAAAGATAGAAGCAAGTGCATTTTTAGAATGGGAAGAGGTTTATCCAGGGGTGTTTTACGGCACTTTGCTTTCGCAGATTGAACAAAAACGCACTGCCGGATTACATGTCATTTTCGATGTGGATGTGGTGGGCGGTCTTAATATTAAAAGGTTTTATGGCGCTGAGGCTTTGGCAGTTTTTGTGCAGGTTCCTTCTTTGGAAATATTAGCACAAAGACTGAATCAGCGTGGCACTGACGATGCTGAAAGTATCCAAAAACGACTTGAAAAAGCAGCCTATGAAACAGCCTTTGCGCCCCAATTTGATTATGTCATTATCAATGACAAGCTCGAAAATGCACAGCGCGAATTAGAAGCCGTAGTGAGACAATTTCTGGAATTAAAATAAGATAAAACTTCTCTACAACATCAGTAGATAATATTACAAACAAAGAAAATTTAGCCTTGTGACACAGACAAAAACCTATCAAGCTGCAATATTACCACAGCCCAATCAAAATATTGTAAGGGCTATGTTATCCCTTAAAACAGCAGAGAAACCCATGCGTAAGCTACAGCCGGATGAGCTTTTGGTAAAAATGGAAGCGGCTCCATTTAACCCCTCCGATATTGCTTTTCTGCAGGACAACTACCGAGTAAAAAAACAAACACCTTGCGTTCCCGGGTTTGAAGGTGCTGGAATTGTGGTAGAAGTTGGCAGCGATTTAGACACCAAACGCTGGCTAAATAAACGGGTGAGCTGCTTTTCGCAACAAGATAAAGACGGCACTTGGGCGGAATACTTCTACGCTAAAACCAATGAAGTACTGCCCGTAAGCGACAAATTGTCAGCACTACAGGCTGCTACTTTTTTTGTTAATCCATTTACTGCCTGGGGACTTTTTGAAATTGCGCTACAGCGCGAAAGCACCGCTATTATTGTCAATGCTGCCGGCGGACGCGTAGCCGACTTTCTGTTTGAAATTGCCAATTTTCACAACGTGGAGGTGATTGCTATCGTGCGCAAACAAAAAACTGCTACTGCGCTATTTGAGCGCAGATTAAAAAACGTACTTATTGAAAATGATCCTGATTTTGAAAGCAAGTTACATGAAACAGCAAACCAACTCAATGCTACCACAGCTTTTGATGCAGTTGGCGGTACGCTGAGCGGACAAATTTTCAACCTTATGCCGCCAGATTCAGAGGTGGTTTTGTACGGCGGACTATCCGGAAAAGCCATTTCAGGTTTAAATCCTTTGGATTTAATCTTTGAAAACAAGATGTTTACAGGTTTTAATCTTAACGACTGGATAGCCGAAAATGATGCGATTAGCTTTGAGGTAGCCCGTGAAACCTTGGAAAACATGGTTTTAGAAGGTCGCATCAGCACAAAAATTCAGCAGCAAGTTACACTCTCTGAACTTTCAAAAGGACTGAGAAATTATATCTCAGCCATGTCAGAAGGAAAAGTTATCATTAAATTTTAAACACTTAAATATCATGCTAAAACAACGTGTTGGATTATTTTTTGGCTCCTTCAATCCCATCCATAACGGACACCTTATTTTGGCCAATTACATCATCGAGTTTACGGATTTGAACACCTTGTGGTTCGTAGTTTCACCCCAAAATCCTTTAAAAGAAAAGAAATCGCTGCTCGAGGAGCTTCATCGTTTCGATATGGTGGAAAAAGCCATTGGCGATGATCCACGGTTTCGGGTGAGCGACATAGAGTTTTGGATGCCCAAGCCCTCGTTTACCATTGATACGCTGACACGTCTGAGCGAAAAAAATCCCACCATTGAATTTTCGGTGATTTGCGGTATGGACAACCTGGAAAGTATTCACAAATGGAAGAATTATAAAATATTATTAGACAGCTATCGCTTCTTGGTTTATCCACGTAAAGGCTTCTCCGGTGGCGAATTTGCCAATCATCCGTCGGTACAGTTTGTGGAAGCACCGGAAATAGAGATTTCATCCAGCTTTATTCGGCGTGCGGTGGCAAGCGGAAAAAACCTGTCATATTTCATGCCGCCAAAAGCCTTCGAATACATGACACAAATGCACTTTTACGAATAAAATCACTTTCGAGAAGCGTTACCAAAATAAAACTTTTTAGGCAAGGTATTTGTTTGATCATTGAATAAATAACCCTTTTATGAAAGACGCAGCAGAACTAAAAGCATTGATTAGCCTGGCCGATGAACCGGACGAACAACTTTATGAACAAATTCGTTCGCGCATTCTGTCTTATGGCCTTGATGCAATACCCTCACTGGAAAGTGCCTGGGAATCTACTTTGGAAGACAAGCTCCAGCAGCGCCTGATACAATTGATTCATCAAATTCAACAGGAGACACTTTTCACTGACTTACAACACTGGAGCCAATTTGGTTACGAAGATTTGCTTCGTGGATTTATCCTTGTTACCCGTTTTCAATACCCTGATCTTGACGTAGATGCCATCACACGCGAAGTGGGTCGAATCGTGCAGGAACTCTGGCACGAACTTAATAACGACCTCACGCCGCTTGAAAAAGTAAAGGTGCTGAATCATGTTTTTTACGATATCAATCGCTTCAGCGGAAACACAACAAATATTCATCTGCCGGAGAATTTCTACCTGAAAAACCTGCTTGAATCCAAGAAAGGAAATCCACTTTCACTTGGCATTTTCTACCTGATTATTGCCAAAAGCATGCGTATTCCCATCTATGGCATCGACCTGCCAAAACATTTTATCCTGGCTTATACCGACGAGGAAAAGCAGTCGCTGACAGCCGACGACGTGGTTTTTTACCTCAACCCGTTTAATAAAGGCGCAGTCTTTACTAAAAATGAAATAGACCTCTACGTCAAGCAGTTAAGATTGAATCCTCAGCCTAAATATTACGAACCCTGCTCCAATAAAAATATAATTGGACGCCTGATCCACGGTTTGGCAGATAGTTATGTACTCTCAGGCAATAATGACAAAGCAGAGGAGCTTCGGCAGCTAATGAAGGCACTTGACTAATCAGCTGTTTTCGAAATCTTTTCTCAAAGACAACAAAAAAGCCCGGAAAATCCGGGCTTTTTTTACTCAAGGATTTTGAGCACTAACCAATATCACCTTATCATTTTCTATTTGCTCATTCTGTCAAATTGCATCTGATTAATTTCGGATTCAATGACCTGATTAGCAATTTCTTCTGTGTCAAATGGAATATCCTCGATTTGGGCTTCGGCCTGCATCTCAAAATTCACTTGCATTGCTTCAACCGCTTTAACTTCAGCAACTACCTCTTTAGTGCTAAATGGAATATCGTCAATATAAGCGGCGGCGTCAACAATTCTTGCAGAAAAAACACTATGATAATAACCCTGCACCACCTTTTCCGTATCAAAAGGAATGTCGTCGATATAGCAATCCGTATGAATCAAAAAGGGATTTATAGCTTGAGTAGCATTTGCAGATGAAGCATTAAAAGCCATCAACTGAAAAAGAATTGAGATAATAATTACTGTTGCTTTCATGTATTTAATTTTTTAATTTTTTTCTTTTACGTTCATTTTCAATAGAGTTATTACAAATACCATGCCAATGTATATAATTTACTACATTTAAAACACTTAGGCCTTCATTATATAAACAACCAAGCGAACAAAGTGTTCGATATACAGACACAATTGTTCGCTTTTGTACAAGTATTTTTCGGCAAGGTGTTTTTAAGAAAAAACAGTACTTTTGAGCAGTTAATCTAAATACATAATACTATGGGTCGGACACAAAAAATTTTGCTTGTTCTGATTGTTCTTATTATTGCTATCCAATTCATTCGCCCTGAGCGAAATATCGAGAATAATCCCAGCCGCTATGATATCTTTCACAAAACAGGACAGCCGACAGAAATCTCAGCAATGGTGCAATCGGCCTGTTACGATTGTCATTCAAACCACACTGCTTATCCATGGTATGCCAGCGTGGCACCGGTTTCGTGGATTATTGCTAATCATGTGAAAGAAGGTAAAGGCCACCTGAACTTCAGCGATTGGAAACTGCTTGAAATCTCAGAACAGCAAGATGCGTTAGAAGATATTATTGAAGTACTTGAAGATCAAGAAATGCCACTCAAACCCTACCAATGGCTACACAGTGAAGCCAAAATGACGCCGGAAAAAAGCACACAAATTATCAATTGGGCTAAAGAAATGAAGCTTTCGCTGAACTAATTGATGAAAAAAGCAAAAAAATAAAAGTTCAAAACCTTCCTCAAACCTATTTGATCAAAGTTTACTGCTTATTGATCACGACTGATTTTTGCCCGACGGAACCATCATTTCTTGTAAGTTGAAGCTGATACAGGCCGTCAGCAAATTCAGATAAATCAATCATTTTTTGTTTTAATCCTGACACATTATATTCTTTTAAAACCTGACCCTGAGAATTAAGCAACCGAATTAGTTTCGTATTGCCTGCAAATTCCACCTGAAGTATATCAGAAGCCGGGTTGGGATATATTTTAAAAGTAGGCTGCTGTTTATCGTCCACACCAAGCACAACTGATAAATTGACAGGAACAATAATTTCAGGCTGATCGGGATCATTGCTTTCAATTTTCAGCGTTCCCTGATACAATCCGGGTGAGAGATCGGTGGCATCCATACAAACTTCAATGACTGTGTTTTCTCCAGGATTTATTGTTCCAGATGAAGTAGAAACTGTAATCCAGTCTTCACGAAGGTATGTGATTGATATCTCGAAGCTAAGTATTTCGTCTCCAAGGTTTGAAATCGTTAAATCCTGGCAATAAACCTGATTTCCAGCCCATAGTTCGGTAATTTCCTCCGGATTTACGACTATAGCAGGACTTCCAGAAACAGCACCAACAAATCCCTTGCGATCGTTACTTCCTTTGTAGGTTCCGGCAAGTAAATTGGCATCTTCAAGGCTCACAGCCAGGCTGTAAGCATTAATATATACAGAATCATCAGGCGAAAAATTTTGTTCGTAAGAGAGTGCAACTAAATCAAGTATTCCATCACCGTTGATATCTCCCAGATTGGCGCCATTCATAAAGGTAAAGCCTTCGGGACGTAACGGAAAACCAGCCAACTCGCCGGAGCCATCCATTTTATAAGCATGAACAAAACCTTTACCTTCGATCATTAAATTGCTACCGAACAAGAGCTCTTGCTGCCCATCACCATCAACATCTGCCAGGCTGATAAAACCTTCGAGACCACCCGATTTAACGATTGGAAAGTTTTCCAACAAATTGCCGCCAGCGTCAAAACCATATAACATAGGTGCTACATCTTCTCCGGTAGGCCGGCTCATAAAGATACCGTAATCCAGGTTACCGGTCAAATCAACAACAGTTGGAGGCGAATAAGTCCATGAATTTCCCGGCACATCCACCGGCCAGCCTTCGCGGTAGCTCCCATCATGATTTCTGGCATAATATTTTGGTGCATCTCCATGTGTTGAACCAACGATCGAAAGAAATCCATCTGCATCCAAATCAGCTAAAACAGGAGATTGATACGAGAATTTATAGCTATCCGTAGGCACAGGGAAACCAGACAGGGCGTTTCCATTCGCATCAAAGGCATAGAGCGTACCATCAGAAATTCCGGTAACGATATCCATTTCACCATCATTGTTAATATCAGCAACAGAAGGTGTTACAGCCGGTGTGCCATTCAAAAGTTGCGGCCAATTTGTGCCAAAAGGAGTCCCGTCCTGATTAAGCACATGTAAATTATTAGAAGTACGCGTCTGCACGATTATCTCACATTGATTATCGCCGTTTAGGTCGGCAATAACTGGCCCGCAAATAATCCAGTGCAGTTCAAAATTTACAGGCCATCCCGGCATATCGTTGCCATTGGCATCCAGGTAATAAACATGACCGTTGTTTGGTACACCTCCGGTAACACACACAATGCCAATCGTTCCGTTTCCATCCATATCAGCAACAGAAGGCGGGTAAATAGCCGTTCCGGTGAGGTTTTTTTGCCACAGCAAACTGCCATCACCATTGTAAACGTTCAACTTTTTATTAGAAGCCACCAGAATTTCATCTGAACCATCCTGGTTTATATCGGCCAGTGTAACGCCACGGAAGTTTTTAAAGTTGGGACTGGCTTCCATCTTTAGCGGAAAACCAGGTATTTGATCGAAACTTTTCGACGCGTCAACATACTGATCAAAATCAATATTTACCTGCTCGGTAGTTACACGACCATCCGCTGTCAATGAGGCTTTATAGGCTTTCTGTTGGGCGAAGCTTGCTGTGGTTATAAGCAACAAGCTGATGATTAGAAGGGATAAATTTTTCATATTGGTTGAGGTTTGGGGTTTGAAAATAAACGAATTATAATTTCAAGTAAACGCATTTAGATGTCTAAATTAGACAAATTGTAAATCAAAACCCTCATTTGAGAGTTTTATTTTACTATTCGACAAAGTATTAAGTGTCCGTTTTATGTGTTCAGCCCTATCTTGTTTAATAAAAGTTGGCATCAAATTTTCCAATTTTATTTTTAGAAGTCGGTTTATCACTACTATATCTTCTTTTGAGAATGGTCTTAATCCATTAATCAATTCAGACATATATCCTTTTCTATGTCCCAAAATTTGAGCGAGATCATTTTGGTTTAGCCCATTCTCTTTCAATTTTTCCTTAATCAATTCTTTTCTCGTGAAATAAAATTCATTTTCTGCCTGAACCAGTGACTCTGCCGGGTCGCTCTCTTTTACTTGATTGTCAGCGACTAAGCTTTCATTAGTCCAATTGTCTTGCTCATATCGTTTTATCAATCCTCGAAGATGCGCTCGAACAGGTTGGTATGATTCATCTTCTTTCACCAACATGCGGAGTTTTAAATATAGGGAAACAGCTCTTTCATACGCTAATTCGCTTGATAAAAGCTTTACTTTCTGAATGTTATGTATTGACAACTTATCAATTTTTGAAATATGTTTCCGTAACATTTGCTCTACTCTTAAAGGATGTGTTTTTGAGCTGACACTGATAATCACATCATAATACATCCGTGAATTTTGAATTGCCCACAATACATTTATACAGTGTTGCAATATCGTTATTTTTAGATAGAGACTGGATTTACCTGAATTTGTCCTCCAATCGCTTTCAAAACTTTCATTATCGTGGCAAATTGGGGTTTGGCTCCGTCAGAAAGTGCTTTGTATAGACTCGGTCTGCTCAGTCCTGTTTCTTCAGCTATTTTTGTCATACCTATAGCTTTTGCAATATGTCCAATTGCATTTATTATAGCTGCATTGTCGCCTTCTTCCAAAACGGTATTCAGATACTCGGCAATCATTTCTTTGCTGTCCAAATAATCCGCTATGTCAAATTTTGAGGTAGTCATTTCTCCGTCTTTTTTAAGGTGTTCCAAATTTCTTTTGCTTTTTTTATGCCATTTTGTTGAGTGGATTTAGCTCCGCCCATGATCAAATAATTACTTTCTTGTCTTTTTCTACGAAATAAACCCTATATCCTTTTGCAAAATCAATCCGTAATTCTCTAATTCCGCCACCAACAGACTTACAATCCCCAAAGTGGCCATCGTTCTCGATTTTTTGAATTCTGAATAGAATTTTCGCCTTTGCTTTTAAGTCTTTGAGGCTCTTAAGCCATTTATCAAATTCCGATGTTTTCTGAATAAAATACATAAAACCTGTATCTACATGGATACAAAGTTATACTATTTTTTGGTTTGAAATGTGTTTGGTTGTATTTCCAGTGTAGAGTTTTTGTAATGCACCTCCATGATTGGCGCTATTAGACGTTGGGAAACAAGAACTGCTAAGCTATTCATAATCATCTTTTTCTCTAAAGCTTACAGCTTCTCCTTTATCTCCATTTTTTAAATCAGTCATCTCAATATGAAAGATGTCATAATTCCTACTTGTTTGCTCTATTGGTAAATTAACATGCAACAAGTATCCATAGCAGACACCACTAACAACATATTCTTTAACTTTTTGCTTCAAATTAACATTTACAGGGGCTTCATTTATTTTAACTTTTACGTCAAGTTCCTCTGGTGGTGGGCAAAGGTCAATGAAATTCAATTCTTTATCAGGTTCGGAAAAACCTCTTGTTAAACTCATTGGCCTACAATAAATTGAGAAGCCAGGTGTCGCTCCCTGAATTCTAAAAACATTTACTCCATAAACCTCAAGTCGATGGTATTTGATATCTATATTTAAATCTTCTTCTGCTATAACATTCCATGCCCAAAATTCTAATCTTTGTTTGTCTTTTGGCAAAATTGACCCACCAATTGGATATTCGGACAATTTTAAAGAAGCCAAAGCAAGATATTTACCTTTCAATACTTTTAAACTATATCGCCCCATATTATCGGTTAATGTTTCATAGGCAGTTTGAAAATCTGACTGTTTTAACTCTACAAAAGCACTATCCACAGGATTACCATTAAAATCAGTAACAATGCCAGAAATTGTAATGGAGTCTGTTTGTGCATTTCCTGACAAATAGATTACACTAAGCAGAAATAGAAAAATAAATATTCTTCTTCTCATATTATAAGTTTCACAGTTTCAATTAAGACGTATGATAGATGCAGATAGTTACAATTAATGTTGCATCACTCCGTCGTATGTAGGCTAAAATAACAAATAATTATAAGAACCCCACTTTGCAGCAAATCAAACAATTTCTCTCAATAGCTTTCTGTCTGCTTTTCCACTTGCCAGCAAAGGAATTTGATCAACAAAATGGAGCTGTCTCGGCATTTCTTGAGCAGGCAATATTGAAGCAAGTTTTTTCCAAAAATCGTAAATCTCTTTGATCGTAAAATTGCCTTCAATAACCAAAACAGCAATTTCTCCCGCGGCTTCGTCTCTTTTTCCAAGCAAAAGCAGTTGATTTGAAATATGTTTTTGCAACTTTTGCTCTATCAACAAAGGATGGATTTTTGCACCCGCGCTGATAATCACATCATCAACACGCCCGATGATTTTGAACTTCCCGTCTTCGTTTACCGAGACTATATCGTTGGTAATCAGGTTTTTTATCCCTAACTTTTCAACATTAATCTGGAGACATCTTCTGTCATCAACAGAAATTTCCACATTAGGCAAAGCTGTAAACCAATCCGATTTGTCAGCACCATTAATTTTGCGCAAGGCGATATGGCTCATGGTTTCCGTCATGCCATAAGTGTGAAAAAACGCGGTTTCAAACTGCTGCAATTGTTGCTCAAGACTATCGGCAATGGCGCTTCCGCCGATGATTATCGTTCTGAAAAGATCAAGTTTTTCCGGCGTTTCTGCAATTATTTTCGAAAGCTGCAAAGGCACCATCGCGCTAAAATCTATCTGCTGATCGAGGGCCGCAAGCGGATTGGCTGCCGTGTCGCCAATTATCAAATTCATCTCCCAAACCAGTGCGCGGACGATCATCATTTTTCCGGCAATATAGTTAGGCGAAAGGCACAGAAACAGTTTTTTTGTGCTGTCAAAACCAAAAAAATCTCCCGTCATTTTGGCACTGATTGACATAGCTTTTTTTGAAAGTAAAATTTGCTTTGGCGGACCGGTTGAGCCCGAGCTTTGCTGAATTATCGTATCTCCTGAGTCAAACCAATCCTGCAAAAAAGTGAAGGTTTCCTGCCAGAGCAAATCAGTTCTTTGGGCTTTCAACTCATTGAGTTGGTCCAAGGAAAAACTGTTGCCATTAACTCGAAATCCAAGCTTTTTTTTTGCCATTATTTAGGACTTATGGTTTCCCAATGAAGGTTGTGATCATAAAAAAGAGCCGCGTTTTTTATCTCAAGCGGCGATTGAATATTGTTGGTAAAAAGCTGTCCCGTTCCAAGGCCTTGCGGAAGTGGGTTTTGTTTTTTGAAAACCCATTGCGCAATGGCGTTTAGCCCGATATTTGATTCGAGCGCGGAAGTAGCCCACCATTTAATATCCAGTTTTTCGGCCTCAACAATAAAGCGATCAGCTGCTTCCAGTCCGCCCAGTAAACTGGGTTTCAGTATCACATAATGCGGATTTATTTCCTTCAATAATAAGGAAATATCCTCAGGTTCAACACCAATCAATTCTTCATCAAGTGCGATGGGAATCGGGCAATTTTCGCATAACCACGCCATTTCCTGTGTTTGGCCTGCCTTAATGGGCTGTTCGATAGAATGAATGTCGTAAACAGACAATCTTTGAAGTTTATTTATGGCTTCATTTGGTGTAAACGCGCCATTTGCATCAAGCCGAAGCTCCATCTGTTTCGCGTTAAATTTCGCTCTAATCCCAGCCAGAATTTTCAACTCTTGTTCAAAATCAATCGCTCCCACTTTTATTTTTATACAATTAAATCCGGCTGCAATTTTTTCTTCAACCTGTGTTTGCATAAAATCCTGACTGCCCATCCATATCAAGCCGTTGATGGGAATACCGCTTTTACCTTGCGTAAATAAAGTGTCGTTATAAATATGGCTTTTCGGACTTTTCAAGTCCAACAGCGCGGTTTCCAGTCCAAATCGAATAGCCGGAAACTGCTGTCCACGTTCTTCAATCCAGTCGTTAGCATTGGTAATATTGTTGCAAAGCCACTGCAATTCGGCTTCAATTTTATCCGGCGGATCAATGCTCAGACTGGTAATCGTACTCACTTCGCCAATTCCAACTTTATCCTCTTTCGCCGAATCTCTGATAAAAATAAACCAGGAATCTTTGGTTTTTAATACGCCTCGTGAAGTGCCTGCAGGGCGCTTGAAGATCATCGGACGATACAGAAAATTGGCTTTGAGCATGACTAAAATATAAATCCAAGTCCATAAACCAATGTTAATAAAAGCGTTTTCAGAGCCAGTTTCCGCAAAAAGGGATCTAACTCCGCGGTATTTTTCAACTTCCTGATGATGCTTAAATCAATTAAAAACAAGGGCAATAAAAGCAGGAATAAAAAGCTTGCTATCCCTTTGACTTCGAGTATATTATAAAGCACTAGAAATAAAAATGGCAGCAAAACAAGCAAGTAATGGTATCCGATGGCAAATTCAACACCAAGCTTTACCACGATAGTCTTTTTACCCTTTTCTTTGTCATTTGAGAAATCCCTTATATTATTGAGGTTCAGCACTCCTGCACTTAACATTCCCATCGCGGCAGCGGGCAACAGCACATCTGAATGCCATTCTTGTGTAGCTAAAAAATAAGTGCCACAAACCCCTACAAGTCCGAAAAACACAAAAACAAAAAGGTCACCCAGTCCTGCATAGCCATATGGATTTTTCCCGGTGGTATATTTGATGGCTGCAACAATGGCTGCCAATCCAAGAAAAATAAACACAAGTGTTTCAATAAAAGGTAGTTGCACCAGTCCAAACAAAAGCACCAAGCCACTTACCAGAGACAAAAAAGAAGTAATTAGCATGGCTATTTTCATTTCTTTAGCAGTTATTTCTCCACTTTGCACCGTACGTTTGGGGCCAATGCGTTTGTGATCGTCCGTTCCTTTGCTAAAATCACCGTAGTCGTTGGCAAAATTTGAAAGAATTTGTAGCAGTAGAGTGGTCAGACCAGCCATCAGCACTACTGAGAGTTTGAAATGGGGATTTGGCGCAGCAATAAAACCACCTAAGGCAATGCTTGCCAGCGCCAGCGGCAAGGTTCGTAATCGTGCAGCTTTGATCCAGGAGCTGAGTTTCACCATGTTTTCTAAGGGAATTTAGGATATTTATGGAAGTCGGGATCGCGCTTTTCCAGAAAAGCATGTTTGCCTTCCTGTGCTTCTTCGGTGAGGTAATAAAGCAAAGTGGCATTTCCGGCAAACTCCTGTAGCCCAGCCTGTCCGTCGAGTTCAGCATTAAGCCCCAGCTTTATCATACGCAAAGCCATCGGGCTGCGTTTCATCATAATTTCGCACCATTCCACGGTGGTATCTTCTAAGCTTTCCAACGACACTACCTTATTTACCAAACCCATTTCAAGTGCTTCTTTGGCAGAATAAAACTGATTGAGAAACCATATTTCTCTTGCTTTTTTCTGGCCAACAATACTTGCCAGATAGCTTGAACCAAATCCGGCGTCGAAGCTACCTACTTTGGGTCCTACTTGTCCGAACCGCGCATTTTCTGAGGCGATAGTGAGATCGCAAATCACGTGCAACACATGGCCGCCACCAACAGCCCAACCATTTACCATCGCGATAACTGGCTTGGGCATAGAGCGTATTTTACGCTGCACATCCAATACGTTCAAGCGCGGAATACCTTGCTCGTCAATATAACCACCTTTGCCCTTAACCTGCTGATCGCCGCCGCTGCAAAAGGCTTTGTCGCCTTCGCCGGTAAGGATAATGATGTAAATATCCTGATTTTCGCGGCAAATATCCATCGCCTCAGCCAACTCAAAAGTGGTGGTTGGCCTGAAAGCATTTTGCACTTCGGGACGGTTGATGGTAATTTTCGCGATATGATTCCATATCTCAAAACGTATATCTTTATACATTTTTAGTGCTTTCCAATGTCTTTTTTGTTCCATTTAATAGTGTGTTTTACAAAAAACAAGCCAGTCAACAAATTGTTTGTTAGCCGAATGTTTCGCAAAAATAGTAAATGAAACCGTTTAAAGCGGCTTGCCACTTCCGATACATCGGAAATAAGCCAGCAATTGTTCAGAACTTGCTTCAGGAGGCGTGTGAATTTCCAGCAGAGCCGCCTTGTTTTGTGCCGCAAAAAACTCGGGCAACACTTTGATTAGTGATGAGATAGAATCTGCGGTGAAGTAATTCAGCTGATAAGTTTCGGCCAGATGCATGGCTGTAGTTTGATGCCGCGCTTCAAAATATGTTTCGAGCAATCCGGTTTTGGCGGGTCCGTCGATAAAGCGAAAAATGCCGCCACCCTGGTTATTGATGACAACAACCTTCAGCAGGGGCGAAACATAAGGGTTCCAAAAGGCGTTGGAGTCGTAGAAAAAGGCCAGATCGCCGCTTATCAACAAGCTGGGTTTTTGGCTTATAAAGCAGGCTCCTACAGCCGTTGAGCTACACCCATCAATACCACTTGTGCCCCGGTTTGAAAAGAACTGATACGGGAATTTATAGTCGAAAAGCTGTGCATAACGCACCGGCGTACTGTTAGCGAGGTGAATTTCGTAGTGTTCCGGAATTTCTTTTATCAGTGTATCAAACACCTTTATATCGCTATAAGGCCCATTATCAATGATTTGCTGATGCATCTCAGCGGATTTATTTTCGACAGCCTGCCACAACTTTTTATAATCGCTTTTTTGGCCGCTTAACCCGTGACTAAACTGCGCCAAAAAATCTTTAGCCAGCATCGGGATTCCCAAGGTAAGCTTTTGGTAAGTATCGGTTTGCCAGTTTACAGGATCAATATGCCAATGAGCTTTAATATTGGCATTGCGCAAAAAAGCTTTGATTCTTTTGGAAACGACATGACCACCAAAAGTCAACAACAAATCAGGTTCAAAGTTTTCGCTTTCTTTGCCAATAACAGCCAGGCAACGGTCAATGGTATTTATAAATTCCGGATTGTGCAGGTTAGAAGTAGTCTCAGTAAGTATAATAACATCTTCATATTCAGATATTTGATGAAGCTGTTTTTCTGTTTGATGTTGTGAAAACTGCTGTCCGACAAGAATCATTTTCCGTGCTGATTGCTGCCAGATTTGATGTAAATCTGTTCGTGTTTTTGGCTTTAAAGTCTCTGCCAATTCGACCGTTTGAATATTTTTCGGTTCATTTACTATCTCCAAGCTAAAACCATAGAGCGGTTCGGTGAAAGGTAAATTGATATGCACCGGCCCCGGACTTGGATACATCGCCGCATTTAGTGCTTCAGAGATCAGCCGGTCGTTGTACCAGCGATCATCTTTTGAACGAATAGTTTCAGGCAGTTCAAAGCTGGCTTTCACATAGTTGCGAAACACCTCTTTCTGCCTGATTGTTTGGCCATCACCCTGATCAATCCATTCCACAGGCCGATCGGCAGTAAGCACGATAAGCGGTAGTCGTTGGTAAAAAGCTTCGGCAATTGCTGGTGCATAATTCAGTGCGGCGGAACCCGATGTGCAAACAATAGCCACAGGTGTTTGCAGCTTCAAGGCCATTCCCAGCGCAAAAAAGGCGGCGCTGCGTTCGTCAACAATGACCAGGCATTCAAAGAAGGGGTCGTCACAAAAAACGCTGACAACAGGAGCATTGCGCGAGCCGGGCGAAACAATTAAATGTTTGATGCCCCGAATTTTCATCAGCTTTGCCAAGGCAAGCAATCCAGATTTATCTTTATCCGCATTCATGCTGCAAAGGTCAGTATTTATTTTATAAAAAGCGATAGCATTGTCTGCGACTTCAGGACGGTTTCTGCCCACTCCTTTTCCGGATTAGAATCAGCTGTTAATCCACCACCAACATAGCTATATAATTGGTTGCCAACGACCTGCACACAGCGTAAATTGACATAGAAATCCGCAGTTTTATTTTCCTGAATAATCCCTAAAAATCCACTATAAAAAGAACGCTTGTGCTGCTCTTTTTCCAAAATCAGCTCAAATGCTTTTTCTTTGGGAAAACCACAAATTGCCGGTGTAGGATGGAATTTTTGCGCCAAGCTTAAGGCTGAAAATTGAGCCGGCAATTCAAAGTCGATATGATTGACCAGGTGTGCAAGTTTTCCGGCGAGATGCGTTGTAGTTTCCGAAATAGTTAGCTTTTTGACACCCAAATCCACCAAAATACCGGCGATATAATCGGTTACATACTGCTGTTCTTCCCGTTCTTTTGATTGCCAAAAATATTTTTCTTCCGGATTTAATTTGGCTGCTTGCGTGCCGGCCAGCGCCATCGTATAAGCCCTTTGATTGTTTACGCTAATGAGTGTTTCGGGTGTAGCACCCGCCCAAAAAAGCCCTTGACCATCACTCAAAACATACACAAAAGCAGTAGGGTATTTCTGACATAATTGCTCAAATTTCCTACCCCAGTCAACAACTTCACCCAGCTCGTACACAATAAGACGTGACAGTACTACTTTTTTTAAATGCCCGCTTCTAAGCTTTGAAATCAAAGATGCAGCTTGTCTGATATATTCGGTTTTTGAGCCGACATATGGCGCAACGATGGCTTGAAAAACTTTGTTTTGCTGGCTACTTAGTGTTGAAAAATCAAACTGTAGCTCCCAGCCTGTGCTGATCTGTTGTGGTTTTAAAAATCGTATTTTTTCGTTATCAGCATCAAAAGGATGAAACACGAAACCATGCTCGGGAACAATATCGAGCGAATCTAAGCAGCTGAATTCTCCTCCTGCAAAAAGCTGAGGTTCATCGTTTTGCGGCTGTCGAAAAGCAACAAAAGCGGTTTTACTTTTCAACAATTGATTAATTACATCTACTAATTTGATCTGATTCACTCCTCCTTTTTTTTGGATATCACTACAAAATTTGTCAGTCTGCAAGTGGAAACCAAATTTCCGGATTCATCTTTAATGTCGATATTCCAGACGTGTGTTTTTCTTCCCTGGTGAATAATTACAGCATCTGCAATAACAAAGCCTTCTGTTACAGCCCGTATATGGCTGGCGGTTAGGTGCATACCACGAATCTCACTTTGATCGTGACCAACTATAAAGGCCGAACCCAAGCTTCCCAAGGTTTCTGCTAAGGCCATACTGCTGCCTCCGTGCAAAATACCCATTGGCTGTTTGGTCTTATTATTGACCGGCATACGGGCTTTAACAAAACCTGCTTTAAGCTCAAGGTATTCAATTCCAAGCTGTTCCATCAACGTATTCTTATTCAAGGCTTGCAGCTCGGCAAGTGTGGTATTAGAATTAATCATGCGTAAATATTTTAAGATTAGCTGCCCCAGGTTTCTCTGTCGAGGCTGCGGTAATTAATGGCTTCGGCCAAATGTTCGGTTAGAATATGTTCGCTTTGCTCCAGGTCAGCGATGGTGCGCGACACATTTAAAATCCTGTCGTAGGCCCTTGCCGAAAGACTTAAACGTTCCATGGCGTTTTTCAACAATGCTCTTCCCGCGTCGTCAATCACACAATAATGTTGCAGTAATTTGCTGCTCATCTGTGCGTTAGCATGTACGGAAGGGTTTTTCTCGAATCTTTTTTCTTGAATCTTTCTGGCCCGAATCACCCGTTCACGGATTACCTCACTGCGTTCCGACAGGCGTTTTTCGGTAAGTTCTTTAAAGGCAACCGGCACCACCTCCACATGCAAATCAATGCGATCCATGAGCGGTCCGGATATTTTATTGAGGTATTTTTGAACGATTCCCGGGCTACAAACGCATGGCTGATCGGGATGGTTGTAGTAGCCACAGGGACAAGGATTCATGGCCGATATCAGCATAAAACTGGCTGGAAAATCCACAGAAATACGCGCCCTGGAAATGGTGACAACGCGTGCTTCCATGGGCTGTCGCATCACCTCGAGCACGGAACGCTTAAACTCGGGAAGCTCATCCAAAAACAATACACCATTATGCGCCAGGGAGATTTCTCCGGGTTGTGGGTAAGTGCCGCCACCAACGAGGCCTGCGTCGCTAATCGTGTGATGTGGACTGCGAAATGGACGTCTAGAGACAAGCGCGGTACGCTGACCCAATAAGCCAGAAACGGAATGTATTTTAGTAGTTTCGAGGGCTTCTTCCAGGTTTAGGGGCGGCAAAATGGAAGGCAAACGTTTGGCCAGCATGGTTTTTCCGCTTCCGGGAGGGCCGATTAAAATAACGTTGTGGCCGCCTGCTGCAGCAATTTCCAGTGCTCTTTTAATATTCTCCTGACCTTTTACATCAGAGAAATCATACTCGTATTGATCCCGCTTATTTAGGAAACTGTCCGACAAATCAGTTTTGAAAGCGGTGAGATTCCCTTCTCCGTTTAAAAAACCTACAACATCGGTAATATTTTTAGCACCATAAACCTCAAGCTGTTCAACCACAGCGGCTTCAGCGGCATTTTCTTCTGGAATAATCAAACCTTTAAATCCTTTTTCCAATGCTTTGATGGCGAACGGCAAAGCACCTTTCACGGGTTTTAGTCCACCATCGAGCGAAAGCTCACCCATGATTACAAACTCTTCCAAACGGCTGTGATCTACCTGACCCGAAGCAGCCAAAATGCCAATAGCGATGGGTAAATCATAAGCCGAGCCCTCTTTGCGGATGTCGGCAGGTGCCATATTTATCACAATTTTCTGTTTGGGGTATTTCAGCCCTACATTGCTGAGCGCAGCCTCTATCCTTTGCTGGCTTTCTTTTACAGCACTATCCGGCAGACCAACCAGAAAAAACTGAATGCCTTTGCCAATATTAACTTCTATTGTGATTGGTATGGATTCGATGCCAAATAAGGCGCTGCCAAAAGTTTTTACAAGCATAAAAAGTAGTATTTCGGTGATACTTAGCCCAACAAAAATAAGGAAAACAAACGGTTATCAAACCAAATACATGGGCTTCTACATAAACTGAAAACCAATTAGCTTTCAGTAACAAACTACAAGAGGTTATTTCGCCGGTTTATAGCGTGCTTCGATCAATATTTGCTGGGAATCCTGTTTTTTAATCAGGCGCTTCAGGCAAAAGTCATCCTGATTTTCGGCGTAGCTTCTAATCATTTGTAAACCAATAAATTCGCCCAGCCGGGCCGGTGCTTTTTGATCGAACTCCCGGGAGAATGGCCCATCAGCGAAAAGCTTTTTAAACACATCAAAATCGTTGGAATAGAGTAGTTTATCGCCCACCAAAAAAGCCCAGATATCACCTTCATGCTGTCGTACCCATTCCAGTTGTTCGCTGGTATAGCCCAGAAGTACTTCGTCAGAAACAGCCGGTATCATGGCCTCTATAAAAAAAAGTTTTTTGCCTGAATGTACCATTTCATCTAAAATTGTAGCAGGTCGTTCCTGCGCCGGCAGATAAGCATCATAAATGGCAGCGGCAAAATCACGTGGAAGATAAGGCGTACTCATCCTGAGTGATCTGTATTTCGGAATGCCTGCCAAATCATATTTGCGGCAGTCAGCACCCAAATAACAATCAAGCCCGATAACGATTGCTCCCTCACCAACAATTATAGGCATTTCGTGATTCAAACCCGAAATATATGTAAACAAAGAAGCCAGCTGAATATCCGGATAATAATAGTTAAAACGTTGATATACTGGGAGTAGCGTTTTTTCAATTTGCGTAACATCTGGATAAAATTCCCTTACTGATTTATTAAGACCGATTAAAAAGGTGTCGCTAATAAAATCGTAGAGTTGTTGAATATTGGCCGAATCATCCAAATCAGCAGATAAAAACTGTGGAAACTGTGGCTGTAACGTTTTAAGAGCTGACTGCAAATTGGCAGTGTCAGCCTCAAAAAGTGCTTTGCCGTATTGCTTGATTTTCAAAGATTTAATATTTGAGTCAGAAATATTGACATCAAGTTTAGCTTTATATCCTGTGTTACAAGCGTTTAAGCCTATATAAAAAATAATCGCCATCAAAAATATCAGCCTGTTCATGCGTTTCTAAGAATTAAGTTTTAGTTATTGACATAAAAAAACCGTTCCACAAAGAAACGGTTTTTGAATAGAAAAATTTCAAACTTATTCATTAAATGATCTTCCAGCCGAGTGTTACCATAAAGCCCTTGGATTTAGAATCGAAAGTGATTGGTTGACCACCAACTTCAATATCCGATATTACATTGTTAAGTCCCAAATAATACTGTACATCGAGGGTGAACATCAGCACATCAACACCAGCTCCAAATTGAAATCCCCACTGAATATCATTGATATCCGTTTCCTTAATCGCAGTATAAGTGGAGCTTGAGAGCGGATTCACCTTTTTGTCCGTATAAATATTGGCTGTTGGGCCAGCTTGCGCCCTAATTTTCACCAACTTCAAATCAGCAAGTGTTAAGCCAACATAAAGCGGAATCTGAATCGTTTTTAGTTCAACTTCCTCATTTACAGGATTGATACCACCATCCAAACTGGGTGATGTAAACACACCGCCTGTAGTGAAAAAGTTAATTTCGGGTTGCACATACCATTTCTTGCCAATCCTTACAAAAGCACCGTACAGAAAGCTGCTTTTAAGGTCAGAAGTAACAGTACTTTTATCAACGGACAATTTGTTGGTCGTATAACCAATCTTTGGGCCGAGGGAAATCTGGGCTGTTAAGGCACTTACCATCAATACAAACAAGGCAGAAAAGATAATTTTTTTCATTGTTTTATGGGTTTATTTTATGACAAAATTAACCAATCAATTGAAAAACGCAACTATTTTTTAACAAACAACGCTAAAAACAGCAAGTTCATTTTGATAGTTAAAGTGCTTTTAACATTCATCTCTTGATAAGTATTCGCTTGTCTGTGGCTGGGCTTATCGAAAATTCCTATTTTTACGACCTATAAAAACAAAATCTCATGAAGCGAAGTCTCTTTACATTATTACTTGTTTTCGTGATAGTTGGAAGTGCTGTTGCCCAACAAAAAGCTTTTCAGTTTGGTTTTAAGGTGGCACCTTCGATGGGCTGGATCAAACCTAATTCAGAAGGTTACAAACGCGATGGGCTGAAAGCAGGTTTTAACTGGGGCTTTGTCGGAGAGTTTTTCCTGATGGAAAATTACGCCATAAGTACCGGGTTTAATGTGATTTACACAAATGGCGCCTTCACTTATCCCGATCAGCAAAACGTTGGGGGGCTAATGTTGATAGGTGAAACAAACCGTTTGCTTAAGCTAAAATATATTCAGCTGCCTGTAATTTTAAAGATGAAAACCAACGAATTCAATGGAATAAAAATTTTTGCTGAAATAGGTTTTGGGCTTGGTTTTAATGTAGGCGCCAAAGCTGAAGATGATTTTTATTTCAATGGAAAAAAACAGCAGTCGAAAAGCAGTGATGTTAGCAATGCGGTGCGCTTTACACGCGAATCGCTCATCTTGGGAGCAGGCGTCGAATATCCGCTTGGTGGCTCCACTTTTATTGTTGCAGGAATTCGTTTCGATAATAATTTTTTTGACATCCTGAAAGACCAGAATAGCGTGGATCGCTCCATTGAGCAAAAAGGCATCTCAAATTTTATCGAGCTTCAACTCGGCTTACTTTTTTAATATTTATACCGTGAAAATTGCGCTGGCACAACTGAACTACCATATCGGGAATTTTGAAGCCAATACCCAAAAAATTATCCGTACTGCACAAGATGCTGCTAAACAACATGCTGATTTGGTCATTTTTGCAGAGATGGCCGTTTGTGGTTATCCACCACGCGATTTTCTGGAGTTTGATGATTTTATAACACGAACAGAACAGGCGATAGCCGAAATCGCAGAAAGTTGCTTCGACATCCCTGTAATATTAGGTGCGCCGGTGCGAAATACTGGTTCAAAAGGCAAAGCGCTCTACAATGCTGCCATTTTCTTGCATGAAGGCAAGCAACAGATTTTTCGAAAAGCACTGCTGCCCGATTACGATGTTTTTGATGAATACCGCTATTTTGAGCCTGCGCAAGCATTTGATTGCCTGAGTTTTAAAGGCAAAAAAGTCGCTGTCACCATTTGTGAAGACTTGTGGAATATAAGCGAAAATCCGCTTTATTTCAATCAGCCCATGGAAAGCCTGATCCTTGAAAAACCAGACTTTATCGTGAATATCGCTGCCTCGCCATTCGATTACCGGCAGGCTGCCGTGCGGGAAGAAGTGCTACAAAATAATGTGCGTAAGTATAAAATTCCGTTGATTTATGTAAACCACGTTGGCGCGCAAACAGAACTGCTTTTTGATGGCGGCTCTATGGTTATCAGCGAAAATGCTGAAGTACATAAACGAATGGATTTCTTCAAAGAAGGCCTCACTATCTTTAATTTAGAAACTGATTTTTCAAAGCCAAAAAGCGTTCTGGAATTGCCTTCAAAAATGGAGCTTATCCACCAGGCTCTGGTGATGGGGATACGCAATTATTTTGAAAAGCTGGGCTTCAAAAAAGCTATATTAGGGCTTTCAGGCGGATTAGATTCAGCGCTTACCATGGCTTTGGCAGCGGAGGCTTTGGGTGCAGAAAATGTTTTTGCCGTGCTGATGCCTTCCCAGTTCAGCTCAGACCATTCCATCAAAGATGCAGTGGATTTGGCCAAAAATCTAGGTTCACCTTACGAAACCATTGCCATCGAGCCACTTTATAAATCCTTTAAAACACAATTAGAGCCCTTGTTTTCTGGCAAGCCGGATGATGTTACCGAAGAAAATATTCAGGCCCGTGCCAGGGGGCTGCTTTTGATGGCTATCTCCAATAAATTTGGCTATATCTTACTCAATACCAGCAATAAAAGTGAGGCCGCGGTTGGCTATGGCACTTTATACGGCGATATGAATGGCGGCATTTCAGTGTTGGGAGATGTGTATAAAACAGAGGCTTTTGAGCTGGCGCGTCATATCAACAAAGACAGGGAGATTATTCCAGAAAACACCATTGTTAAACCGCCTTCCGCGGAATTGCGTCCTGTCCAAAAAGACAGCGACAGCCTGCCTGATTACGCCATTCTTGACGCTATTTTATATGCTTACATCGAGCAGCGCAAAGGCCCGGAGACCATTATTGGTGAGGGTTTCGACGAAAAAACTGTAAGACGGGTTTTGCGTTTGGTAAATCAAAATGAATACAAAAGGCATCAAACGCCACCAATCCTGAGAGTTTCGCCAAAGGCGTTCGGGATGGGACGCAAGATGCCTATTGTAGCAAAATACCTGATTTAAAATCAGATATTAATAGCTTCCACAGATTTTATTTCCGGAAGGGCTTTGCGGATGGTATTTTCTACACCGTTTTTAAGTGTCATGGTGCTGTATGGACAACTGCCACAGGCTCCTGTCAACTCAACATTCACAACCATATCATCCGTTATTTCGACAAAATTGATATCACCTCCATCTTGCTGAAGATAAGGCCTGACCTGCTCGATAATTTTTTTCACTTTCGTGATGAGTGCTTCTTTGTGTTCTGTCATGTCAAGGATTATTTAGTTTTTTTTAATTGAATTTAGCTTTCAAAGCTGCGGCAACTTTATCAAAAGCCTGGGCTATAAGCGAATTTTCGTCAAGTGCGATCGGGTTTCCACTATCGCCTGAGGAAGCAATTTTTTCATCTATCGGAATCTGGCCTAACAAAGGAATGTCAAGCTTTTTAGCAAATTCTTCGCCATGGCCTTTACCAAAAATCATATACTTCTTTTCGGGCATATCAGAAGGTGTGAAATATGCCATATTTTCTATCAGACCCAACAAAGGAATTGTTAGTTTTTCCTGTTTAAACATGTTGGCAGCGCGGATCACATCGGCAAAAGCTACTTTTTGCGGTGTAGTAACGATGATGGCGCCATTAACGCTATAAGACTGTGCCAGAGTAAGTTGAATATCACCTGTTCCTGGTGGAAGGTCGATTACCAAGAAATCGAGAACGCCCCAGTCAGCATCGCTCAACAATTGATTTAAAGCACTGGTAGCCATAGGTCCACGCCAGATAAGAGGTTTGTCGGTGTCAACAAAATAACCAATTGACAAAAGTTTTATGCCAAATTTTTCGATCGGGACAATCACCGGTTTTCCTTCTTTTTCAAAAACTCCCGGCTGTTCTTTTTCAGTTCCAAACATGATAGGCACCGAAGGGCCATAAATATCGGCATCAACAAGGCCTACCTTTGAGCCACTTCTCGAAAGTGCAATTGCAAGGTTCGCTGCAACCGTTGATTTACCAACGCCACCTTTGCCGGAGGCTACAGCAATAATATGTTTTACGCCAGCCAAGGGGCCACGACCTTTTTCTTTTTCTGCAATAGGCGTAATCTCAATTTTCACAGTCTCGCCAAAAGCTTCACGCAAGGCTTTGGTGGCGGAGTTCGTGACAATATTAACGGACGGCTCACCCAATTTTGGGAAAACCAAACGAAATTTAATCGTGTCTTCTGAAACCGTGAGCTCATCAAGCATGCCCAAATCCACTATGTTATCACCTTTTGCAAAGTAGATAACACCTTTTAAAACTTCAATTACACTACTTTTTGTTAGTGCCATGATATACTTATTTAGACTTGTTAAAAATAATATTTATTTCACAACGCAAAGGTACATTTTTCGGTCTATATTTTTGACTTTAATCAGTTTAAGGTTACTGCCAAAAAGCCTACTCAAGCCGAGTTGCGACTTGCGTTGATATTACCATATAGCGATCGCGTAACCATTTTTTCATAAACAGCTTTGTTGCTGTCGCTTTTTTCGATCATCTGCAGGGCAAACTGCTGAATCACAAGCAGAGGCAATACAATTTGCTCACGTATCATGATGCTCTTTTTTGTAACGGGTTCTTCTTCCATCAAGCTTTCATAGCCGGAAATTAGTAGCAGCATTTTTTTAGAGAGTTCGTATTCATTATTTAAAATATGCCAAAACTCCTGATATTCCTCTTCTTTTGCCATATAAGCGGTCAGCTTGAAGTTAGATTTAGAAAGTGACATCATCGCATTCAAAATCAGGATTCTAAAAAAAGGTGCATTTTGAAATAGTAACCTTAATTCATCAAGGCGTCCCTCCTCTTTCAATTGATTTAAAGCCGTTCCAATGCCAAAATAACCAGGGACATTTTGCTTCAACTGGCTCCATGAACCCACGAAAGAAATAGCACGCAGATCAGACAATTTCAATTTTTCCTCCTGTCCGCGCTTGGCTGGCCGGCTGCCAATATTCGCTTTGCTATAGAACCTGAGCGTGCTTTTATTCTCGAGATACGACATAAACAGGGGGTGATTTTTCAGCGCCACATACTTCTCAAAGCTAATCGCTGAAAGCCTTTCAATCGTTTTTCGTAAGCTCGGGTGTATCACGTTTTCCCGTCCATTTATTTGGTGCGAAAGTGCCGCAGTGAGCAGTTGTTCAATATTGTACTTAAAATGTTCGGGTGTGGCAAAGCGGCTCGAAATGGTTTGACCTTGAATGGTAAGCTGAATCTCGTTGTTGGCAATTTTATCACTTTGCGAGGCATAAAACTGATGCGTTTTCCCACCTCCACGCGCCGGCGGACCACCACGGCCATCAAAAAACAGCGGACTTATGCCGTTTTTTTCACATACTGCCGTAAGTGCTTCTTTGGTTTTATAAATCGACCAATTGGCTTTCAGATAACCACCATCTTTGGTGCCATCGCTAAAACCCAACATCAAGGTTTGCTTGCTTTTGCGGCTTTGTAGATGTTTTTTGTAAACGGTATTGTCAAACAAACGCTGCATAATTTGCGGTGCATTTTCCATGCCATCCATAGATTCAAATAAGGGAACAATATCGATGGAGATTGCTTGCTTGTCAGTAATAACCCAACGCAACAAGCCAAAGACAAAAAGTATCGAATATTCGTCTTCGGAATTGCTGATGATATAACGGTTGCAGCCCTCTTCTCCATTTTTGCGTTGTATCGCTTCAACCTGTTTTATGGATGCGATGGTATCGTTGATAATTTCGGCATCGTAACCAGCCGGATCAATGCTAAGCTGCTCTTCTGTAAGTATTTGCACCAGCTTTACGTCAGTAAGCTCCGATATACTTTCGTTGATCAGCCTATTATTTTTAAGCACAGCTTCAACGGTTTGTCGGTGTACTTCGTGATTCTGCCGGATGTCGAGCGTTGCGAAATGTGTCCTAAAAATAGTCACTTTATCTATCAATAAATCAATTTTATCGCTGTAAAGGTTGTTATATTTTTCAGCAACTACCTGTTTTGCTTTTTCTAAAGGAGTGACAATTTCCTCGAAAGTAAGGCACCGATCGGCATGAAACAGCGTAGGGTAAATCGCTGTTCTTAATTGGTTTATAATTTCTTCTACACCTCTGAAACTCAACTTTTTCGACAAGTCTACCAGGTCTTTGTAATAACATTTCATCAAAGTCATACGCAGCTCGTCAGCCACCTGCATACTCACTTTTGCGGTCACATAGGGGTTGCCATCGCGGTCGCCACCGGGCCAAAAACCTAGTTTCACAATTTCGGGGTTATTAAAATTCTGGTTTTGAAACTGCTTTTTTAGGTCAGCATAAAAATCGCCAAGTGCATCGTAATATACGTTTCGCAGGTAGTAAATAATATTTTTGGCTTCATCAAAAGGCGTCGGCTTTTGTTGATTGCCAAAAGACGTCATGCCAAGTTGTTGCAACGCCAAATCAACTTTCATCAAGTCGTTGTCATTGACATGATCGCGCAGTTGTTGAATAATTTCGAGGATTGCCGGTGGGTAAAACTGGGTTGGGTGCGCGGTGAAAACAATACGGGCACTAAAGCCTGCCAATTTTTGCGGTATTTCAGCTTGTCTTCTCTTGCTTTCGAGCAGGTGGATAAAATCGTTCAACGACAATTTATTACCGTCCTTTTGAGTGGTTTTAAAAGCTGCATCTTCGATACTATCGAATAAAACAACCTGCCGCTCAACATATTGAATCACCCTGAATAGAAAATCAATTTGGTCGGCAGTGTCGTGCAAGTTGCTTTGACTCTTAAAAAAACGCTCCAGAATTTCTGTAGGTTGCAGGCTGTTTTCGAGTCCGTTGATACACTGCTCCTGAAGCTGAGGAAGCATCATACCGGTTTTACCTATTTTGTCAAAAGGCAGGCTCAGAAAAAGGCTGTTGAAAAGATTAAATTTATTAACGACAAGTTTTTCAAAGCTGTTGGTTTGGTTCGTAATATTCATTTTGTTTTTCAAGTTCCGAATGTAGATGTCACTTTATTTTTGTCCCATTTCTCGCGGACGGCCTGCTCATATTTTTTCGCATTTTCTTTGTCGTTCATCATCAACATGCCGTTAAGATGGTTGTTCAAAAAGAAAAATCTCAAATATTTACTGTCTTTTTCTAGGAGAATACTGTCAGCTTTTTCAGGATTATCCGGGATATTCATTGAAAAGAAATACTGATCGAAAACCTCCATTTTTAGTCGAAAAGCCTTTTGATCGTACTTAGTTTTTCTGCCGGCCACATTATTCCCTACGACAACTCCCTGATGTTCGGCAGCATGCCACAATCCACTGATATATCCGCCGGGATGCTCGGCTACATCACCTGCCGCGAAAACGTCGGGGTGTGAGCTTTGCAGAAATTCATTGACGAGTATTCCGCGATTTGTGGATAAACCAGCAGCCTTTGCCAAGTCGATATTTGGTTGGCTTCCGACATTAAAAACCACCATATCAGCAATTTGCTGAATAATGTCACCAATTTTTACCAGGAATTTATCGTTACTCGTTTTACTGATTCCCATTATGTTTTCGTTACAGATTATGCTCACGCCGCGCTGTTCCATAAGCTGCTGAACCCTGCTTGCCATAAGGCGATCGAGCTGACGATTCATCAGCTGCATTCCATTATGAACCAAGGTGACCTGCTTACCGAGTTTTAGCAGTTGATCTACTATTTCGATGCCTTGCACACCGCCGCCTCCTACAATAATTTTTTCAGTTGATTTCAGATCGCGTAACAACTCTTCCACATCCTCTGCTTTGCGCAAAAAATGTACATCTCGTTTCCCATTTCCTTTTAAAACCGGTTGTCGGCTGTGCGAACCTGTGGTGATGATGAGTTTGTCCCACGCAAATTTTCGCTTTCTTTCGGTCAGCAGGGTTTTGCTGTTCAGGTTGATGTTTGTCACTACATCCTGCATCAGGGTAATTTGGCGGTTCTCGTAAAATTCTGCATTGGCAAGCACAAGCTGCTCAACATCAATACCCTCCAGAAGTCGTTTATTAATTTTGGTTCTCTTGTACGGCTTGTGCTCCTCGCCATTTATCAACAATAAGCTACTTTCGTCATCGTGCTGACGTATGGCTTCGGCGGCTTTAAATCCAGCAATTCCAGCTCCAATTATGATGTAGTTGAATTTTTTCACTAGTAAACTAATTTTGAACAAAAATAACAAAACTTTCTCTATTTAGAAATATTCTATATTACAGCAATTTGCAGAAATAATCGAAGCTTTTCAAACCGATGCGACTTTGATTTTTAGGCTTTTTATCATTGTTTTTTGTGTTGAATCAACATGCCAGTCATATTTCGTAATTTAGCGCGCTGAAACAACATGATGATATGGCAAAAAAGAAGCAGGATTCGGAAGAAAACGAAATGTCATTTTGGGATCATTTAGAGGAATTGCGTTGGCATATAATGCGCAGTGTTATGGCCATTTTGGTGCTTTCAATTGTCGCCTTTTTAAACCGCAAATTCGTTTTCGATTACCTAATACTTTCGCCCAGTAAGGCAGATTTTTTTACCAACAGGATGCTCTGCAAAGTAGGCGAATTTTTGCATCTTGATGCGATTTGCATGGATCAGCTGAACCTACAAATCATTAACATCAATATGTCCGGACAGTTTTTGACCCATATGTATATTTCGTTTATCACGGGTTTAATTGTGGCTTTCCCCTTTGTTTTGAATGAGTTTTGGCGTTTTATCCGGCCAGCACTTCACAAGGACGAAGCTAAATATTCCGGCGGAGCGGTTTTTATAAGTTCGTTATTGTTTTTTCTTGGCGTGCTATTTAGCTATTTTTTGATTGTACCACTGACCATCAACTTTTTAGGAACCTATCAAGTAAGCGATACTGTTGCCAATCAAATTTCACTACAATCCTATATTAGCACTGTTATTTCGGTGATTTTTGCGGTTGGGCTGGTATTTGAGCTACCCATTTTAATTTATTTCTTGACTAAAATAGGCTTAATAACGCCCAGCTTTATGCGCAAGAACCGCAAATACACACTGGTGATTTTGTTAGCTGTTTCGGCCATTATCACGCCACCGGATGTATTTAGTCAGATCTTAGTTTGTATCCCTTTGATGGGGCTTTACGAGCTCAGCATTTTGGTTTCAGACCGCATACACAAAAAGCAACAGGCGGAATTAGAGGGGTAGAAGACCTTGATTCACTGTATATTAACTATGCATAACCCAACCTAAAGTATATTTATTCACCAGCGACCGCTTTTAATTTATACCTTTACATGTCGAACCAGATTCCGGCTTTTTGAAAATTTATAATTTATTCAGCATAAAGTTCGGTGTTTATAAATCTCGATCAAAAATACGCCTATGACTCCTGAAAAAGACATAAGATGGGAACAGCGATTTTCAAGTTTTAACAAAGCTTTGAAGAAACTCACTGAAGCCGTTACCTTATTGAAGGAAGATTTTGCTGAACAGGAAATTGAATCTGAACTGGAAAACACTAAAAATGTGCTGGAAGAGATGGTAAAAGAAGGACTGATTCAACGTTTTGAATACACTTTTGAGATAGCCTGGAATTTGATGAAAGATTATGCGCTATTTCAGGGTAATTCAGAAATTAGAGGTTCACGAGATGCTATTAGATATGCATTTGCATCAGATTTAATCACAAACGGCGATTGCTGGATGGATATGATAAAAAGCCGCGTCAAAACATCACATATTTACAACGAAGAAACCGCTCAGGAGATTTACTTAAAGATTATAAATGAGTACTTTACAACTTTTTTAGATTTCCAGAAGGTGATGGAAAGCATAAGAAGTGGGGAGCAAAAACGGCTATTTAACCAAGAATAATGTACGGATTAAAAGACACAGCTATTGAGAAGATACAAAGCGTGTTTTCTAAATACGATGCTATAGATAAGGCTTTACTTTATGGTTCGCGCGCCAAAGGTAATTTCCGAAATAACTCTGATATTGACTTGAGTTTAGTAGGTGAATTGCTGGATTTGAGTACGCTTTTCAGCATTGAAAATGATTTAGACGAGCTGCTCTTACCCTACAAAATCGACCTCTCGCTTTTCCATAAAATTGAAAATCAGGATTTGATAGCCCATATTGATCGAATCGGTGTTGTTTTTTACGAGAAATCGACTTAACCGATACTCAGTCTCCCCTACCCCTTATACCAATCCGGTTTCCCGGTCAAAAAACCCGATGCAAGCTGATAAAATTGCTCCGGTGCTTCGGCGTGGACCCAGTGTGAGGCGCCTTCAATGGTGATAATCTCGGCACGGGGGAAGTTGTGCCTGATTTGCGGATAATCTTCCGGAAGGATATAATCCGAAGCACCACCACGTATAAAAAGCGTAGGCTTGGTAAACACCTCAGCGGTTTTTATGGCGTCGAACATCTGACTTAGGTTAGCAGCAATTCCATCCAGATTGATGCGCCATTCCAGCGTTTGCTTGTCTTTCCAATGCAAGTTTTTGAGCAAAAACTGCCGGATTCGTTCCGAACTCACTTTTTCGGCCAACTGTTCCTCAGCTTCAGTGCGGCTGCTCACTTTGTCGAGCTCCATCGACTGCATGGCTTCAACAATAGCACGGTGATACGGCCGATCGCCATAAGCTTTCAGACTGATGTCAACCACCAGCAACCTTCTTACAATCTCCGGATGTTCGATGGCGAGGCGCATGGCTACTTTTCCGCCCATGCTGTGACCCAATAGGATTGGCTTCTCAACTCCAATGTTTTCAATCAGTTCAAGCAAATCATCAGTCATTGCCAGGTAGTTGAAAGTATCAGAATGTGGTGATTGTCCATGGTTACGCTGATCAGGGATTATTACGTCAAAGCCCTCATCAGCAATACGTTTGCCGAAAGTTACCCAGTTATCCGAAAGTCCAAAAAGTCCATGTAGAATTATAAGCGGTTGGGCATTTTTATCGCCATAACGTCTGAAGTACAGTTCCATCTTTTTCATTTTTCAAGCTACAAAGGTAAGCTAATTACCAGTTTTACCCATCCAGATTTAGCTCGGCACCATCGCCTTTTAGCCCGAAATAGTTGCGCAAGCCATACACTCCCAAATAGACAAAAGGCGTATCTATCAGCGCAAAAAGAGCCTTGAACAAGTAACCATTAATCAACAACTTACCAAATAAATCCCACTCCAACACCTGAAAGCTGCTCAGCAGAAAAAGCACTGTAAACGTATCAACAAACTGACTTGTAAAGGTTGAGAAATTATTACGCAGCCAAAGGTGTTTGCCTTTGGTTAGACGTTTCCAGAAATGAAACACCTGCACATCCAAAAACTGTGCGAAAAGGTAAGCAGCTAAGGAGGCTGCTACAGCAAGATAGGTATAGCTGAAGGCCTTGTTAAACTCCTGATCGGTGAGCGGCGACCAAGAAGTTGCAGGTGCCACATCAGAAATAATGACAATTATCAACGCAAAAAAGCTGGCAAATATGCCTGCTACAACAACCATTTGTGCACGTCTCTGTCCAAAAACCTCCGAGATAATATCTGTTATTAAAAAAGTGATGGGATAGGCAATCACACCCACACTTATCTCAAAATGATAGAGCCCGAGCGGATTCCAGAAAAAAAACTTTTGAAAGATAAGGTTGCTTGTCACCAAGGCCGTTACAAAAAGTGCTGCCAAAATCAGAAAAAGCGTTTCTGCTCTTTTACGATTAATTGAGCTAATAGGAATAACTTCTACTTGCATATTGGTTGGCAAAATTTGTGAATAAACGTTTTGACATTAGCCAGGTAAACCAGCTTGTTTAGCAGCTATTAGTACAAACAAATTGCCATTTTGTTTTTAAGACACTTCTCAAATACGCAAAACTTTCTATAGCTTTCCCTTCACTTTTCCGGCCAGCCAGCCCATTCCGGCATTAGGCCGATTATCAAAATCCGGCACAAAAGGTTTGATATCAAGCAACGGGCTATTATCCAGCATATCAGCCTGATAAAAGTAAACTCGGTTTTCTTCTATCTTTACTAACTCAACCACCGACATACCGATCGGATTAGGCCGGTGCGGACTGCGAATGGCAAAAACACCGTATTCTTTCTCATCTAAAAAAGGTTTTTGACGCAGCTTCGGAGCTCTCGATTTGTGTAGCCAATACAGCAAAATAATATGCGTAAATTGTTCCAAGCCATCCAGCCCGTCAATAAATTCCTCGTTGAGTGTTGCTACAGAAAGCAAACTTCCTTTGGCGAAAAACGGTTGAATTGGCGTGCTTTTGCTATCGCTATACTGGGCACGAATTACGCCAATTGGCTTGATGTTAATACTTTCCATCAGATGATGAGTTGGCGGCGATACAGCTGAATAGTATTTTCGAGCCCCAAATAAAGTGCGTCAGAAATTAGTGCATGGCCAATTGAAACTTCCAATAAGTCGGGAACATTCTGGGCGAAATAAGCCAGGTTGTCCAAGTCCAGGTCGTGTCCGGCATTGATTCCAAGTCCACATTGTTTGGCAGCTTCGGCTGCCGCCACAAAAGCTGTAATGGCTTTTTCGCGGTTTTGCAAATAATTACGGGCATAAGCCTCGGTATAAAGCTCAATACGATCGGTATCTGTATCTTGTGCATGTTTAACCATCTCTATATCAGCATCTACAAAGATGGAGGTGCGAATACCGGCCTCGTGAAACTGCCGGATAATCTTCTTCAAAAAATCACGGTGTTTTACGGTGTCCCATCCATGATCCGAGGTGAGCTGGCCTGGATCGTCAGGCACTAAAGTTACTTGTTCGGGCTTGTTTTTTATCACCAAATCAATAAAGTCAGGTGTAGGATTGCCTTCGATATTGAATTCTGTGTTAACCAGCGGTCTGAGCAAGGCAACATCTTTGTAAGTAATATGTCGTTGATCGGGTCGTGGATGCACCGTAATTCCGTCTGCACCAAACTGTTGGCAATCGACAGCAACTTTTTGAACATCGGGAACCTGTCCACCACGCGCATTGCGCAAAGTGGCTATCTTATTGATATTTACGCTGAGACGAATCATAGGAGTAGCAATTATGGATTTTATATGGCTTTGCGCCGATAATTTACAGCGAAATTAAGCATTTTCCGGCTTTGAGGAAGGTTCAATTTCGACTTAATCAAGGCTGTTTCTGAGAAAATGAATAACAAAATCATTTTACAAAAGACTATTTTAGCTGATTATTAGGAGTGTTATAATAAAACCAGTGATTGTTTGCTTAATCAGATGATCATTAAATATAGAAAAAGTAATTTTGACCAACTTTATAACTTTCCTGATAAAGTTTATTATTGAAAAACCCTCACAAAAATCAAAGCATGCGTGTTGTAATTCAAAGAGTTAGCCAGGCAAAAGTTGAAATTAATGGCCTAATGAAAGCCGAAATAGAAAAAGGAATGTTGGTGCTGCTTGGCATTGAAAGTGCTGACGAAAAAGCCGATGCTGACTGGCTTTGCACCAAATTGTCGAAGCTAAGGATTTTTTCTGATGAGGCCGGACAGATGAATTTGGACATCAACACCATTGGTGGCTCGTTTTTGGTAGTGAGCCAATTTACCCTTCACGGCAACGCGAAAAAAGGCAATCGCCCTTCGTTTATACGTGCTGCGCGACCCGAACAAGCGATTCCGCTGTACAATTATTTTGTTAAAATGCTGGAAGAGCTCTCAGCTTGCGCTGTAAAAACCGGCGAATTTGGTGCCGATATGCAGCTCACTTTGGTCAACGACGGCCCGGTAACCTTAATTATGGATACCGCAGAAAATCAGTAAAAAAATACAGCCAAAACTTTTGTTATCACTTTTTTCAGCAAGGACAACAAAATACCAACTAACCCAGTTTAAAAAAACTGCGGTATAACCGATTCGCGGTACTTGAAAATTCCTTCGACCTTTTTCTTCACAAAAAGCCAGTGCACGAACCGTCCTAAAATTCTAAATGGAAGCTGATAGCTGACAATATCTGTCATTTCCACGCCTTTATCAGTCTGCTTAAAATGGTGTTCATGATGCCACATTGTGTAGGGGCCAATACGTTGCTCGTCAACAAAAAACAAGAAATCCTCCACATATGAAATTTCCGTTACCCAAAGTGTTGGTATGCCTGCAATTGGCCTCACTTTGTAAGAGATAATTTGTCCGGGATACATTTTACCTTCGCCTCCGCTAAGGATTTCAAAACCCATCGCTTTTGGCGTTATTTTTTGCAGATTTTGTGGTGCGCTGAAGAAGTCCCAAACTTCCTCGATAGGAGCCTGAATCAGGCATTTAGTTTTTAGTACGTACATAGTCTATTTTCGTGCCTACAGAACAGTATATAGCACAAAAAGTTCAGAAAATTTGAAGACTTTACAAAATTAAAAAAGCAACCCATTAAAGGGTTTTGTTCAAAAACTGCAACACATTTTTTTCAATACGTGCAGCAGGATTTTCCCGTGAAGCCGGTACGAATTTTTGTCCGGTAACCTTCTCGAACAACTCGATATAACGCGCCGAAACCTGCGCTATAAAATCTGCGGTCATCTCCGGAACCTCTTGGCCTTCCAATCCCTGAAAACCATTATCCATCAGCCATTCACGCACAAACTCTTTCGATAATTGTTTTTGGCTAACACCTTTTTCAAAACGTTCGGCATACTCATCGGCCATAAAATAGCGGGAAGAATCGGGTGTGTGAATCTCATCAATTAACAGGATTTCATCGCCGGCCTTACCAAATTCATACTTAGTATCCACCAAAATCAAGCCTTGTTTGGCTGCCATTTCTGTTCCTTTGGCAAACAATTTCAGTGAATAATCTTCCAGGATAATGTAGTCTGCTTCTGTGACGATGCCCTGGCTGAGTATTTCTTCGCGGCTGATATCTTCGTCATGGCCTTCGGTAGCTTTGGTGGTTGGCGTGATGATTGGCTGTGACAGTTTTTGATGCTCGCGCAAACCATCAGGAACTGATACCCCGCAAATCTTACGCTCACCTTTTTTATAGGTGCGCCAAGCGCTTCCGCTGAGGTAACTGCGCACAATCATTTCGACGGGGAAAGGCTTGCATAAACGCCCGATGGTTACTACAGGATCAGGCGAGGCGCGTTTCCAATTGGGGACAATAGTGCTCGTGGCATCCAGAAAATATACCGCTATCTGATTCAATACCTGACCCTTATATGGTATTGCCCGTGGCAAAACCACATCAAAAGCCGAAATTCGATCAGATGCTATCATTACCAAAAACTGATTTCCGATGGTGTAAACATCTCTTACTTTTCCCTGATAGAAATTTGTCTGACCAGGAAAATTAAACTGGGTTTTCAAAAGCGGGTTTTCCATATTGAATAAGCTTAGTTTGGTGAATTTTCTGATTTTTTAAGTGAAAGCGCTTTTTTTGGATTTTCTTTTTCGGGCTGCTGATAAGCAAGAATTATTTTGGTGACAAGTTTATGCCTCACCACATCTTTTTCGTCGAGCATGATAAAATCTATCCCGGAAACATCATTAAGTATTGACACTGCTTGCAACAAACCTGATGGCTGTCGGTCGGGCAGGTCAATCTGTGTTACATCACCGGTCACAATAAATTTTGATGATTTCCCCATGCGGGTTAGGAACATTTTCAGCTGACTGTTTGTCGCGTTCTGTGCTTCATCCAGGATTACGAAAGCGTGATCGAGGGTTCGGCCACGCATAAAAGCCAGTGGCGCCACTTCTATGGTTCCATCTTCAAGGTAACTGAGCAGTTTTTGAGTAGGCAGCATATCGCGCAAAGCGTCATAAAGCGGCTGCATATATGGATCGAGCTTGTCTCTCATATCTCCTGGCAAGAAACCCAGATTTTCGCCCGCTTCCACGGCTGGTCGGGTGAGGATGATGCGTTTCACCATTTTACTTTTAAGTGCCCGCACGGCTAGCGCTACTGCGGTATAGGTTTTCCCGGTTCCGGCAGGGCCGATAGCAAAAATCAGGTCGTTTTTCTCACTCGACGAAACCATCCGCTTCTGGTTGGCGGTGATGGCTTTAATAAGCATGCCCGATCTGCCGTGCACCAACACATCGCCATCTGTAATTTTTCCGGTGGTTTGTTGATCTGAATCACCATGCATAAGCTGCTCGATAATGTCAGTATTAATGTTTCCAAAACGCTCTAAATGAACCATTAACAGCTCAAAACGATTGACGAAAAAGGCTATTTCTTCTGGATTACCAATAGCTTTCACGAAATCGCCACGGGCAACGATGCGCAGTTTGGGAAAAAAAGATTTTACCTGATCCAGGTATTTATCCGATGGCCCGTAAAGATCCATCGGGCTGACATTTTCAATTTGAATTATTTTTTCACTCATAGTGGGCTTTTGCGCCTTGAAGTTGTAGGTTAAAGCTGCAAAGATATTCAAGAAAAGGTTTATAAAAAAAACGGACTTCGAAAAGCAGGCAATAACACACTAACAGATAGCTTATCAACGGCATTGTTATTCTGTGAAACTAATTCAAGATTAATTATGCCGTTTCATTATCCTTGTATAGCTTTTGAATATATTTGCAAAACTAGAAATAAACGAAAACACCATCTTGTTTTTCTGAAACAAGATTCTTTTCAATGAAACGTCAAGACATGTCAATAATCACGTTAACAAGCGATTGGGGAACATCTGATTACTATCTCGCAGCAGTGAAAGGCACGCTATTTTCGCAGCTTCCCGATGTAAATATTGTGGATATTTCGCATCATATACAAGCTTTTGACGTGGAAGGTGCCGCCTTTACGATTCGCAATTGTTACCAGAGTTTTCCAAGAGGGACGGCTCATATCATAGGTCTCAACAGCGAGGAATCAGTAGAGAGTCCCCATTTGATTGTGCAGGTTGCCGGCCAGTATTTTATAGGTGCCGACAATGGTATTTTTTCGATGATGTTTGAGCCAGAACAAATTGAAGCTATCATAGAAATTGACATCCCACAGGATTCGGATTTTTTTACCTTCAGCTCACGCGATCGTTTTGTAAAAGTTGCGGTTCAAATTATTAAAGGAACGCCTTTAGAATCTCTTGGTGAAGCCGTTGAGAACTGTAACCGAAGGATTTTATTTCAGCCTACAACCACTGCCAACTCCATCACTGGAATGGTGGTTTATGTAGATAGCTATGAAAATTTGATTACCAACATTTCCGAAAAGCTATTCCGCGAGATGAAACGTGGTCGCAGTTTTGAAATTTATTCCAGCGGTTATCGCCTGCGCAAAATACATTCTGGCTACATGGATGTGGGAACTGCCGATCTAGTAGCAATTTTCGGATCACACGGCATGCTCGAAATAGCTATCAATCAGGGCAAAGCTTCCTCGCTTTGTGGCATCGGCCGCAATGCCTCCGTTTCAATTACTTTTATAGATTAGCAATACTATTTTTTAGCAAGCACTTCGCGCTCCGCATGTTAAGCCATATATTTTCCAAACTACCCAAGCGATGATTAAACCTAAAATAGCACCTACCAAGATGTCGCCGGGGTAATGTACGCCCAGATAAATTCTGCTGTAAGAAACTATCGCAGCCCACGGGAAAAGCACAAAGCCAATTTTAGGAAATACCGGCCGGAGCAAAAACCAGCTAAACCCGGCTAGGGCAAAACTGTTAGCTGCATGTGAAGAAACAAATCCAAAAGCTCCGCCACAACTTCCTTTAGCTAAATGAATTAGAGGCTGCAAAACAGGCTCGTGACAAGGCCGTGGCCGCTCGAAAACGAACTTGAAAGCACGCACTGAGAGCTGATCAGAAAGGCTGATAAGCACGGCAATAAACAATAAAATTAATAAGGATTGCCATCGGTATTGTCTGACAATTAAAACAAGCAGAACCAAATAAAACGGAATCCAGGTGAGTTTTCCGCTGACAAAAATCATCACAGGGTCGAGCCATCCACTATGAAGGCCATTCAAAAACAAGAACAAACTGGTATCAAGCTGATTCAAAAATTCTATCATGCGCTATTTGGCTTCACCACTAAGAAGTTCACTTTTCAATTCATAAAAACTGTTGTTATAAGGATCGCGCCGCATCAATTGATCCAGCATATCGAGGGCTTTCTTACTTTTGCCTTTTCGGCTATATTTTTCAAAGCGCTCCATAAAATAACTGTCGCTTCGACATAAAAAACCCGGATTTTCACCTACCAGTGTGATAAAGCCTCTGGCATTGGTTTCGGTACCTTTAAGGGTAAAAAGCATTGGCACTTCAAAACGTGTATATTTTTCATCCTGACAAGTATTCCACATACCTTCTGTAGCTTCAATGAACTTCTGAATTTCTTCATTAAGGCCATAATGCATTGGGTTCCGGAGTTTTAATTCGCTGATTTCGTTGTCGCAGCTCACTGTAAATGTAACAACAACTGTTCCCACCACGCAATTTTTTCGGGCAGCTTCGGTGTAATTAACATGCTTAAAAAAAACCCGCTCAAACTCGCCACTTCCGCCTTTAAAACGGTAATCGAGCAAAGTACGCACTGTCTCAAAACGTTGGTTTGTAAGCTTTTCGTTGAGTTCATCAAAGTTTTGACCCAATACAAATGTCGTGCTAAACAAAACCAAGAAGAACAATATCGAACGTGTCATACCAATTAATTTTGAGGCTAAATTACAATAAAAATAAATGAGGAGTTAAAGTCACTGTAAGTATAGGTTTTAGGTATTTTTTCCATCTTTGTGGTTTAATTCCAGTATGAAAAATATTAAAAAGCGTTTTTATAATTTTCTAAGTGTTTTAGGTCGTTATGGTTATGCACACATGGCCATTTTTGTGTTTGCCGTCGTTATAATTACTACCATCTTTAACAACAACCGCTGGAAAACAGATCGCGGATTGGTAATTCACGATGTAACCAGCTACTACAGTTACCTGCCTGCGGTAATTATCCATGGCGACCTGAAGTTCAGGTTTTTGGATGATGACCCGGATTTTTTTAAAGTAAGAATTGCAAACTCAAAAACTCCCGAAGGCGGCCACTACCAGAAAATGACGATGGGTTTGGCGTTTTTATACTTACCATTTTTTCTTTTGGGACATTTATACGCTTGGATTTCAGGTGTCGAAATGAATGGTTACTCGCTGCCATATATGTTCTTTTTGCAGTTTGCTGCCTTGTTTTATGTGCTGGCGGCTCTGTTTGTTTTGCGCAAAATATTGCTAAAATTAGTTAGTGATAAACTTGCCGCCTTAGTAATTTTAGTCATTGGATTGGGTACTAACCTATTCTTTTACACCACTTTGGAAGCCGCTATGTCGCACGCTTTTAACTTTAGTCTTTTCATTTTTTTTATCACGTTAACAATCCGCTGGCACGAAAAGCCCAAGCTGAAAAATTCGATACTTATCGGATTGGCAATTGGCTTAATTACACTTATCCGACCTACCAATGCCCTTCTTGTTTTGTTTTTCTTACTGTATGACTACCAAAACTTTAAGCATCAAATAAGTAAACTTTTCGGGCAGTGGAAGTTGCTATTGATCATCACGCTCTTTGGTTTTCTGGTCGTAGTCCCACAATTGCTTTTCTGGAAAATCAATACCGGCCACTGGATTTTTTATTCGTATGGGAAAGAAGGTTTTTTCTTTGATAAGCCACAAATCTGGTGCGGACTTTTTAGTTATCGCAAAGGCTGGCTGATTTATACGCCAGTGATGGTTTTTGCTTTAGCAGGTATTTTTATGCTGCGCAAACAGTTTAAGGCTTTTTGGTTACCGATTTTGGTATTTGTGGTAGTGAATCTTTACGTGATTTTTTCGTGGTGGGACTGGAGTTATGGCGGTAGTTTTAGTGCGCGCCCAATGATTGATTCCTATGGATTGATGGCTATCCCGCTGGCGGCTTTCCTGTTTTTTACGCAGCAAAGATCCAGGCTTGCTTTTGGTGTTTTAGGCTTTGTTTTGTTTGTTTTGTGTAGTTTCAATCTCTTTCAAACCGCCAAATACAAATACGGCAGTATTCATTACGCCGCCATGTCGAAAGCGGCATATTGGCATACACTATTCAGGATAAAAAATGACACGAAATTTCATGAATTGCTTGAACCAATGAATTACGATTCTTTGGTGGAAGGTAAATACGTTATTATTCCGCCTATTTACCAGAAGGTTTATCAGGAAGCGTTTACAAGTTTTGAAAACATAAGTCCGTATAGTCAAGATTTTTTGTCGCCCGACAAGCATTACGCATTTATCAACGCTGAGCTTCAGGTGGATTATGAATCCAGAAGCGGTGAGCATTCGGTGATGCTTTCAGGCGAAAATCGCTTTGCAGCAAACATCGAATTTTGGGTAAAAGAGCATGAAATTTATGAGCTTAGCGTCTGGAAAAAGCCTGTAGATTCAAGAGGTGCACTGGTTTTTGCCGCTCCAGACCCGGAAGTTCTTTACGAACAAGATGAGGGCTCAGCGGAGGCGGACAGTGCCGGCTGGCGAAAAATCCAGTTTCAGCTAAGCATACCCCGCGCGGCCGCCAATCAAAAATGTCGCGTATATCTTTGGAACAAAACCACTGATACCGTCTTTTTCGACGATATGAAAATTCGCAAGCTGACGCCTTAAAAATCGTCTTTATATTGTTGTTGCTGATTGCGCCTCCTGAGCGCCTGCTCAGCATCGTATTTGTCGCAGTCAAACTCAATTGCAATATCGCCCAGTGGCTTTTTAAAATCCTCTTTGCTGATATTCAATGCCGGATCGTCATACACTTTTTGCATATATAAAGCCCAGATTGGCAGTGCCATATTTGCACCTTGTCCTAATTTTATAGTCCGAAAATGCACGCTCCGATCTTCGGCGCCAACCCACACACCCGTTGTTAAATCAGGTGTAACACCCATAAACCAGCCATCGCTTTGATTCTGTGTAGTGCCTGTTTTGCCTGCGATTGGATTGTTGTAACCATATTTGAAGCGCAAACGGATTCCTGTTCCAGATTCTACAACGCCTTTCATCAGTTCAATCATTTTATAGGCCGAAACTTCGTCCAGAACCTCTGTTCGCTCTGGTACAAAACGTTCAATCACATTGCCGTTTTTGTCTTCGATACGTGTGATAAAAGCAGGTTTGATATATACGCCCTGGTTGGCAAAAGTATTCATTGCGCCCACCATTTCGTATAGGCTGAGATCAGGCGTGCCAAGTGCTATGGCCGGCACCGGGTCAATGGGTGAATTTATGCCCATTTTACGCACCAGCTGTATCAAGGCTTGAGGCGAAAAGCGCTTTATCAGGTAGGCCGAAATCCAGTTGTTGGAGTTTGCCAAGGCCCATCTCAGGGTAACTTCTTCACCGATTCTATCATTCGATGAGTTGCGTGGCGACCAAAATGTGCCGTCGAAAAGCTGCACGCTATATTGAATATTCGGCACTTTGAAGCAAGGAGAATAGTCGCCTTCCTGCATGGCAAGTGCATATAAAAACGGTTTAAAGGTTGAACCAACCTGACGTCGGGCTTGGGTTACGTGGTCGTATTTGAAGTAGCGGTAATCGTTGCCGCCCACATAAGCGCGCACGAAACCGGTGTGGGCATCAACCGACATGATGCTGGCTTGTAAAAAATATTTGTAATAACGGATAGAATCCATGGGTGTCATCACCGTATCGATAGGGCCGTTCCAAGAAAAGACATGCATACGAACCGGCGTACGGAATGATTTGCTAATAGCCTCGGGGCTTTCGCCTGCATTGCGCAACGAGCGGTAGCGATCTGAACGCCGGACAGCCTGTTTCATAATTTTATCTACCTCTTGGCCTACATCACTCCCTGAAAAAACAAAAGGCGCATGGGTATAACCTTCCCAATGCTTGAAAAAGGCCGGCTGTAAATCTGAGCCAAGATGTTGTCGCACAGCTTCTTCTGCATAGCGCTGCATGCGCGAATTGATTGTTGTATAAATACGCAAACCATCTTTGTAAATATTATAAGGAGTGCCATCTGCTTTGTAGTGATTTGCAGCCCAGTCGTGTAGCTCGCCGCGTAAAAACTCCCTGAAATAAGTGGCCTGACCGCTGTTATGATCCAGTATGCCATAGTTTGACATATCAATCGGAAGAGCACTTACCGAGTCATATACCTCGCGGGTAATAAAGTTGTAATCGGCCATTTTCTGCAGCACAAGATTTCTACGCCTTAAGGCATTTTCGGGATTGCGGGACGGGCTGTAACGTGTAGGCGCATTTACCACACCTGCCATCAAGGCAGCTTCTTCCAGCAATAATGATTCAGGCAATTTATTGAAAAAGGTTTGTGAAGCTGATTTTATTCCAAACGACTGGCTTCCAAAAGGTACGGTATTGAGATACATCGCTAATATTTCCTCTTTGGAATAATTGCGTTCGAGCTTTGTGGCCGTAACCCATTCTTGAAGTTTACGCACAACAAGCTGCAGGGTGCTAAGGTTTTCACCTCTAGGAAAGAGGTTTTTTGCCAGTTGCTGCGTTAAGGTGCTTCCACCGCCCTTGCTATTGCCGGTAACCACTCCCCAAGCTACGCGCAGCAATGCACGTTCGTCAATGCCCGAATGCTCCGTAAACCTGATATCTTCAATGGCCAAAAGTGCGTTTACAAGATCGGGCGAAAGCTCCCTAAAATGGACGTTAGAGCGGTTTTCAATGTAATAAGAACCCAAAAGTTCTGCATCGGCTGAATAAATTTGTGAGGCCTGATTGGTTTCTGGATTTTCGAGCTCTTGAAAACTCGGCATCTGGCCAAACCATTCGTTGGTAATGCCATAAAACAGGAGTAATATAGCCGCTAAGCCAATAAAAAATAATAGCCACAGCTTAAACACAAAATTAAACCAGCCCGATCCTTTTTGGGCTTGATTTTTTGTTTCTTTTTGATCGTTCACCTTTTCTTAATTTTGCTTTTCAATACGAATGCCAATATCCTCAATGCCTTGAAGCCAGCGTTCGCGCATGGCCTGTTCTATCTCAAAATGGTATTTCCCCATTATTGGAAAACGTAACGAAGGGTTTAAAAGTATCTGATTAGAGATTAAGCTTCCTGAAGATTTACCAAGCCATCGTCCATCATCACGGGCCAAAACACACTCAATAGTATCGTGCGTAAGCGTGCCGTTTGGAAAGGTGGTATGCAGAAATATATACAAATTACTATAGCGGTAAGTTTCTTGTTGTCTGATGTTTATATAAAAAGCATAAAGTCCAACGGTGTCTGTTATATCAACTTCAAATGCTGCTTTTTGGTTGAAATCCCAACCATCTTGGGGGATAGATAGATTTTCGTCAATCACAACTTGCTGGTTGCAGCTGCTCAAAATTAGCGCGAGTATTAAAACAGACAGGCTGCCAAAAATGACATTAAGGAGATTTTTTTGCATGTTTTTAGGCGATTGATCGTTCTAATAGAAAATTACTCATAGTTAGAAAACCGCATTTCATTGTTATCGTTTCCGTATTCCTCTTCAATATTTTGCTCTTTCGAGAAAGCAAAATCTTCTAATTTTTCGGGGAGTTTACCTTTTTTGTTATTGGCTGCAATTTCCTTCACCTTATCAATCGGTATCGCCATCAAATTGTTGCGGTCGTTGCTATAGGCATACCACATCAGGCCTTTAAAAATATCACTTTTTTGGTGAAAAGCATCGCCTTTTTTAGTTTTGAGTATTGTTCTGTCATCAGGAAATGATTTGAGTGCATCCAAGTATGCTTCGTATTCGTAATTGAGGCAGCATTTGAGTTTACCACATTGGCCTGCAAGCTTTTGCGGATTGGGTGAAAGTTGCTGTAAACGTGCCACATTGGTACTCACCGAGTGAAAATCGGCCATCCAGCTGGAGCAGCACAACTCTCGTCCGCAGGAACCAATACCACCAAGCTTGGCAGCTTCTTGACGCATTCCAATCTGCCGCATCTCAATACGGATATGAAATTCCTCGGCCAGCCTTTTTATCAGTTCCCGGAAGTCAACCCGGTCTTCTGCGGTATAATAGAAAATTGCTTTTGTTTTATCTCCCTGGTATTCAACATCATTCATTTTCATATTAAGGCTCAGGTCAAGCACGACCTCGCGGCTTCTGAACAAGGCATTTTCTTCAAGTTCTATCGCACTCACCCATTTTTCAATATCAGAAAGTTTTGCGTGACGGTATATTTTTTTGAGTGTTTCGAGCGATTCCTGCACTTTTTTGCGTTTCATTTGTAGGTTAACAATTTCACCCACAAGTGTTACGATGCCAATATCGTGACCGGCTGCAGCCTCCACAGCAATTATTTCACCTTCTTTAAGCTCGAGCTCATTGGTGTAAGAAAAAAAATCTTTTCTGCCATTTTTAAACCGAACTTCGGCGGCACGCAAACCTGCTTCATTTGGCGAATCTTTGTATTCTTTGAGCCAGTTAAACTCATCCAGTTTGCAGCAACTGTGCCGAAATATTTGATCCTTGGGATTATATATGCGTGGGGCGCGACAGCATCCTCTTGGTATAAAAGTGGAAGCTATTTTTGCCTGTTGTTCATCATTCATAAGGAATATATATAGAGTTTGAGCGAATTTTTTAATTTAAAAAGCAAAGATAAGATAAAATCAGGGAGAACTAATTTGTTGTTTTATACACTGCCAGTGAATTACTTCTGTTATTATAAAACATAAACTTGCAGGCTTTCAGCTTGATTTTTTTTCAGAATTTCTTTTGATTTAAGTGCCGGTTTTATGGCCAGGGTGTCATTTCATTTCTGCTTCAGCAGCTTACTCATTTTAAAGCTGATGTCCATAAAAATCAGTGGTGCATATCCATTGCGTTCAATTTGCTTGATTCCCTCCTCCATCAATTGACTCATCTGCAAAAGGTTAGCGGGATTCACAAAGGGTGCGAAATTCTGGTTAAAGGTTTTTTCTTCCGCTGGAAGCCTCACCATATCAAGGAGTTGATTATTTACAAGCAGTGAATTTCTGAACACCTGCAAACCATAAGCAAGCAATGTTTTTTGCTTCTCACGGCCTAGCGGCTTAAGCGTATCCACAAATTCAATCAGCTCAGCTACAGCCACTTTAAAGCACAAACGCATCCATTGCTGAAATATTTGAAAGTTGTATTTTTCTTCATCGGCATTTTTGAAGAAATACTCGGCCAACGACCAGTCTCCATCAGCCATCATCACCGCATCACGCGCATCGGCTTCGCGGCAGTTGTGCTTTTCTGTCAGTGCATAGCTTAATTCCTGATCTGAAATTTTTGGCACTTTAACCCTATAAGTGCGCGATAGAACGGTGGCTAACATCTGATCCTGTTGCTCGGCCAGCAGCAAAAAGAGCGTTTTTTCAGGTGGTTCTTCCAGCAGTTTAAGCAGTTTATTTGCTGCTTGCACATTTAGTTTCTCGGCCATCCAAATGACCATCACTTTGTACTCAGCTTCATAGGCTTTAAAGCTGAGGCTACGCATAATAGCAGCGGCATCGCGGCTAAAAATAGTGCCTTGTTTGTTTTCCACATCCAGGTATTCGTACCAGGATTGTAAATTACCGTAAGCATTCTTTTCCTGAACAAAAGCCCTCCAACTTTCCATAAACAAAGCCGATTCAGGGTCTTTTTTTACTTTTTTTGTAAGTGTTGTCGGAAAGATAAAATGCAGATCGGGATGGGTAAGTTTATTGATCTTGATGCAGGACGGGCAAGTGCCGCAACTATCATGCTCGGTACGCTGCTTACAATTGATATATTGTGCATAAGCGAGCGCTAGAGCCAGGCTGCCAGAACCTGCCTTACCCAAAAATAGCTGGGCATGGCTCACGCGATTGTTGCGAACCGATTGAATGAGACTTTGCTTGAGTGCCTGCTGGCCAATAACTTGTGAAAACTGCATTGGTAAATGCTTTTGGGGTCAAATTTACACGAAATATCCTAACCGGAGTGGTTTTAGGATAGCTTTATAGGTAGGTTTTGGCTTCGCAATTAAAATTGCTTTGCAAACATCAATTTTCTGACTTCAAAACGTGCAAACCTAGTTTTGGGAAAAATTTTTAGCGTAATATTTTGGAAAAAGAAGCTTGATGACTTCGCTTCAACCCGGAAATTAACGCGGCATGGCCTCTGACTCCGAAGACTGTGCTTTGAGCTTTAAGAGCTTCATTAAAAACTTATTGGCAGCAATAGATTGGGTGTCCCACACCACTTTCACAAGATATTGATTGGAGTAAAAGCTGAGGTAATCTTCGTTTTTGAAGATAGACAAACTACGGTACGGCGCTATCCAGCCATAAGTTTTGAGGCAGGACCGAAAAGTTAAAATAATGCCCGAAGGCCGCAGCTCAATAGTACATAACCAGCGACGATTATCAACAGCCAGCAAGGCTTCGATGGACACACTTGCCCGCACCAGCTTAAACTTTGGTGAACGAATCCCTTTCATCCTGAACCGCTCGCGCCAGGAAAAAGCCGGCCCCACTAAAGCATCAATTTCCTTTTTAAGGGCTTTGTCGTTATATTTTATATTTTTGAGTAGCATTTATCTAAAGCAGTTTTTTGGTATCATCAATCCTGTAGGCCATGAGACTGAATCCATAAGTAGAAACAGATAAATGCTTGCATTGTTGAAGGGCGGTTGAAATTTCTGTAAAAAGTTAAGACCCGAGCCTGCTGAAATACCGCTTAATCCCCTTTTTATTGCAAGTAAAATTGTTGTTATTTTGTGCTGTCTCAAATAAACCTATTTAATTACCTTGTGTGAAAAGCTATTGAAGCTATGCGTAATAAATTCGTGCTGCTATTTTTACTGCTATTATCGTTGAATTCGTGTGATAAGTTACTGGAGTTTTCGCTTTATTCTGCTTATGTTTCACCGGATAGGCGGAATACTACAGAGAAAAATCTGGAAAATTTATTTGCTGCCGGCGACCATACCCAGTTTGAGCCTTTTCGGTTTGCCTTGGTTTCTGACAGCCATTTGTTTTTTGATGAATTGGCTGACGCTGTTGACCAAATCAACGCGGATAGCGATTTTGATTTCGTGCTACACGGTGGCGATATGTCGGACGGCGGCCTTATCAAAGAGTTTGACATCTTCCAGGATGTTATGAAAGAGTTGGAGATGCCCTATTTCACGGTTGTTGGCAACCATGATATGCTGGCTAACGGTCGGGCAATTTACGCAGAGATGTTTGGCGATGAAAATTACAGCTTTGTTTATAAGGAGTGTAAGTTTATCTTTTTCAATAATGTGGTGTGGGAGTTAAATTTTGTTGAACCCGACTTTGGGTGGCTGAGAAACGAACTGCATAACAGAAATGAATTTAGACACGTTTTTGTTATCGCGCATATCCCGCCCTGGAGCGATCAGTTTTTTCTCTCCTATTTTTTTGTTTACAGCCTGCTGATGAGTGAGAATAATGTTACTTTATCCATTCATGGCCATCACCACGAAGCTTATCAATATGCGAATGACACTTTACCTAATGGCCTTAAAATCACGCCAAATTTAGTGATTGGCGCACCACAAAAAGGCAGTTACCGGGCTGTTGAGGTGTTTGCAGATACTGTAGTTTTTGAATCTGTTAATTTTTAAAATGATGAAAAAACTACCCTATTGTTGTTTGATAATCATCTTGTTTTTCACAACGCAATCAGTCTTAGCACACGATTCCATCGTTGGAAAAAAAAGAGGTATAATACCTGATTATCTCAATTTTCAGTTGGCCGGAAACATCGGTAGCGGATCGATTGGAGCTGGTTACTACCTCAATCCGGCTCGCAACCTTTGCTTAGATGGAATTTATGGCTATTCACCGGCCTTTCGTACCGGTCGTGCTATCCACAACATCGTCTTGCGACTTACCTACTTCCCTTATACTTTTGATTTGCCCCGCAACTACACGCTAAGGCCTTTGGTGAGTTTTGCGATAAGCAAGCAAATTGCCGATGGCGACCGTACCTTTAGCCTCTTACCTAAAAACTTTCCCGAAGGTTATTACGCGCCCAATGCCTTCCGGCTTCATTTTGATTTGGGAATAGCCTTGAAAAGAGAGCTTTCAAAGACGAGATTTATCAAAGCCATTGAGCTATATGCCAATACCACCACCAACGAGATGTACATTACGTATTATTTTCGATCTAAAACGGTAACTTTTACCGATATATTTAGCCTCGCGATTGGGATTAACCTGTATCTGTTTGAATAAGGCCAGCCAAAAAATTACATAAAAAAAGCCGGAATATTCCAGCTTTTAAATTCTCCGGGAAAACGATTTATTTTTCCTTTTCGCTAATGAGCTTAGAGCTAAAAAACTCTCTGTTCATACGAGCAATATGCGACACGGAAATCTCTTTCGGACATTCAGCTTCGCAGGCATAGGTATTTGAGCAGTTCCCAAAGCCAAGCTCATCCATTTTAGATACCATATTTTGCACCCTTTCGCGTGCTTCAACTTTACCCTGTGGCAACATGGCAAACTGCGACACTTTTGCTGCGACAAATAACATAGCGCTGGCGTTTTTACATGCTGCAACACAGGCGCCACAGCCAATACAAGAAGCAGCATCCATGGCGATGTCGGCATCGCGTTTTGGAATTGGGATGGCATTGGCATCGGGCATTCCGCCTGTTCCTACAGAAATATAGCCTCCTGCCCGAATGATTTCATCAAAAGCAGTGCGGTCAACCATCAGGTCTTTGATTACCGGAAAAGGTTTGGCTCGCCAGGGTTCAATTACGATAGTTTCGCCATCTTTAAATCGCCGCATATGCATCTGGCAGGTAGTTATTCCTTTGTCAGGCCCGTGCGGGCGTCCATTAATATATAAGCTGCAGGCGCCACAAATACCTTCGCGGCAGTCGTGATCAAAAGCTACAGGATCTTCGTCATTAACAACCAATTGCTCATTAAGTACATCTAACATTTCCAAGAAGGAAGCATCGGCTGAGATATCTTGAACCTGGTAATCGACAAATTTGCCTTTCTCGTCAGTGGAAGGCTGTCTCCAGATTTTCAATGTTAAATCCATATTCTCAGGTTTTTATAGTGAATAATGAATAGTTTATTTATAGTTACGTTGTTTTACTTCGACAAACTCAAAATGTAGCGGTTCTTTGTTGAGTTTGGGTTCTTTATTTTCGCCGGTATATTCCCATGCCCCAACAAAACTAAAGTTTTCATCGTCACGCATGGCTTCACCTTCCGGTGTTTGGTGTTCTTCACGAAAGTGGCCACCGCAACTTTCTTCGCGCAAAAGGCCGTCGCGTGCCATCAGCTCACCAAGCTCTAGATAATCGGTCATTCTGAGTGCTTTTTCAAGCTCCATATTAACCATTTCATTTTTGCCGGGAATTTTCACGTTTTTCCAGAAGGAGGCACGCAGTTCCTGGATTTCTACGATAGCTTTCTTCAGCTTTTCACCTGTACGTCCCATACCCACCAAATTCCACATAATCATGCCTAAACGGCGGTGATAGGTATCTACAGTATCCGTTCCTTTAACGGCTAAAAGCTTATCGATAACTTCTTTCACTGATTTTTCAGCAGCATCAAATTCCGGTGAGTCTGTACCTACATGTGCCACGCTGATTTGATCGGCGAGGTAGTTTTGTATCGTATAAGGTAACACAAAATAACCATCGGAAAGCCCCTGCATAAGCGCAGAAGCACCAAGTCTGTTTGCACCGTGATCAGAGAAGTTGGCTTCACCGGCAACAAAAAGTCCGGGAATAGTAGATTGCAGTTCGTAATCCACCCAGATTCCTCCCATCGTATAATGTACCGCAGGATAAATCATCATAGGCGTTTCGTAAGGATTCTCATCTACGATTTTTTCATACATCTGGAAAAGGTTGCCATAGCGAGCTTCTATCACATGTCTGCCCAGTCTTTTGATGGCATCTTCGAAGTCGAGATATACTGCCAAACCTGTTGATCCCACGCCATAACCAGCATCGCAGCGTTCTTTAGCAGCTCTGGAAGCCACATCACGTGGCACCAGGTTTCCAAAAGCCGGATAGCGTCTTTCAAGGTAGTAGTCGCGCTTTTCTTCGGGCAAATCCGTTGGGTTTAGTGTGCCTTTTTGAATTTTTTCGGCATCTTCTTTTGACTTCGGCACCCAAATACGACCATCGTTACGAAGGCTTTCGCTCATCAACGTAAGCTTACTTTGGAAGTCGCCATGAACCGGAATGCAGGTAGGGTGAATTTGAGTGAAAGAAGGATTTCCGAAGAAGGCACCTTTTTTATAGGCCTTCCAAGCTGCGCTGCCATTAGATGTCATGGCATTGGTTGAAAGGAAGAAAACGTTGCCGTAGCCACCTGTGGCAAGCACAACAGCGTGTGCTGCGTGGCGTTCTATCTTCCCGGTGATAAGATCTCTGGTAATGATGCCCCGAGCACGTCCGTCAACAACTACCAAATCAAGCATTTCGCTACGGGTAATCATTTTGACGCTGCCTTTGGCAATTTCTTTGCTAAGGGCGCTGTAGGCACCTAATAAAAGCTGTTGGCCGGTTTGGCCTCGTGCATAAAAAGTACGTGAAACTTGCGCTCCTCCAAATGAACGGTTATCAAGCAGTCCGCCATATTCGCGGGCAAATGGAACACCCTGAGCTACACATTGGTCGATAATAGCATTGCTTACTTCGGCCAGACGATAAACGTTGGCTTCACGCGCGCGATAGTCGCCGCCTTTAATGGTATCGTAAAATAAACGGTAAACACTGTCGCCATCATTGGGATAGTTTTTGGCGGCATTGATACCTCCCTGAGCAGCAATACTATGCGCACGGCGCGGGCTGTCGTGAATGCCAAAAGCTTTCACATTAAAACCCAGCTCGCCAAAGCTGGCAGCTGCTGAAGCACCGGCAAGACCGGTTCCAACAACAATAATATCCAGCTTACGCTTGTTGGCAGGGTTTACTAAATTTTGATGTGCTTTATAATTTGTCCATTTTTCGGCAAGTGGACCCTGAGGTATTTTTGCGTCTAATTTGTCCATATCGTTTTTTGCTTAAAAGAAGTAAATGACCAGCGGAATTGATATAAAACCAAGTGTGATGACCGCAGAAAACAGCGTGCCAAAGGTTTTAATAAAAGGCGTGTAGCGCGAGTGATTAATGCCAAGCGACTGGAATGCCGACTGGAAGCCATGATCCAGGTGGAAACCAAGCAGTAGAATAGAAATCACGTAAAAGATTACATATATGCCATCTTCAAAGAGCTTTATTATCAGCAAACCTAAGTCTTCGTATGTGTTGCCCGAGTCATAAGTAATCGGATCAATATGACCGAATTTGGCAATCACAAAAAAGTTGGCGAAGTGAATGATCAGAAAAATAAAAATAATGGCTCCTGTATGAATCATAAACTTCGAGAAATAAGATAGCTCGCTGTAGCCTTTTCTGTTGTAGCGCACCGGACGCGCTAACCAGTTTTGAATTTGTATTATCAACCCCAATACAATATGGAGTATGAAGCCGAAAAACAGCACATACTGAAACACCTGAATCAGGGGATTGGTGGCCATAAAATGCGCCGCCGCGTTGAATAACTCTCTGTTGTCATCAAACAATATTAGCATGTTGATGAGAAGATGTACTACCAAAAAGCTGATCAAGAATAATCCAGCCAGCGACAAAACAATTTTTTTGGTAATTGACGAATACGATAATGATTTGCTCATAATGATTTGTTTGGTTTAGAAACAAATGAACTTAAAGATTTACTCAAATTCTAATAAAAAATTATCTTTGTGCTAAAGAGTTACAAATGTAGAAATATATTTCATTTAATTTATATCTATACATATCTATTTTTATGATTGTGTTTATTTAGAAGGATTCTAATTTAATGCCAGATATGCCCAAACATACCATTTCGCCTGATTTATTTATACTTAACAGGAAAAACTTATCCGGCCTGCTTCCCCAAAAAAGCATGGCAATTTTCAGGGCTGCCGAAAAAATGCCCCGCAATGGCGATCAATTCTATCCCTTTCGCCAGCAGTCTGATTTCTTTTACCTCAGCGGGATTGATTATGAAAACGCCTTCTTAATCCTATTTCCTGACTGCCCGATAACCGCGCTGAAAGAAGTGTTGTTTATTGAACCGTATAATGCGGTAAAAGCTACTTGGGAAGGCCATATCCTTAGCAATCAGGAAGCTATCGAGATTAGCGGTATCACTACAATCCGGCGGGCGGATCAATTGCACACTGTTTTGCGTGAGTTGATGCACTATGCAGATACCGTTTACCTGAATACCAATGAATATATCAAGTTTCAGTCGGAGGTAGAAGATACGCATCAACGCTTTGCCAAGGAGCTAAAGGAAAAATATCCGCTGCATACTTTTTTGCGGGCAGCACCACTGCTGGAAAGCTTGCGGGTTATAAAATCTGAGGAAGAGCTGCTGCTTTTGCGACAAGCATGCGAAATCACTAAAAAAGCTTTTGAACGCACGCTTTCTTTCGTGCGGGCCGGCAAGTATGAATACGAAGTGCAAGCCGAAATTGATCACGAATTTACCATAAACCGCGCTAACGGGCATGGCTATGCACCCATTATTGGTAGCGGGATAAACAGCTGCGTGTTGCATTATACTTCCAACGACTGCCAGTTAGAAGCAGGCGATCTGTTGTTGTTCGACTTTGGTGCAGAATATGCCAACTACACCGCTGACATGAGCCGTACAATCCCGGTTAACGGAACTTTTACACCGCGACAGCGCGATTGCTATGAAGCTGTTCTGCGGGTACTTAAAAAAGCCATACCACTTTATGTGCCAGGCAATACCATCGACAAAATAAACCAGGCCGTCTGGGAAATGATGGAGCAGCAAATGATACTGTTGGGTCTTTTTACTGCCGAAGATGTTGAAAAACAACATCCCGACTCGCCTTATTATCAAAAATACCTGATGCACGGCGTGGCGCATCATATCGGCCTTGACGTGCATGATGTAGGCTTAAAGCATCAACCGTTAAAAGCCGGCATGGTACTCACCTGTGAGCCAGGAATATACATCCGCGAAGAACGCATTGGCATCAGGCTGGAAAATGATATCCTGGTGACTGAAAGTGATCCTATTGATCTGATGGCCGATATTCCGATTGAGGCCGATGAAATAGAACAAATTATGAGCAGAAATTAATTATCAATCCTATAATAAGCTACACTATGTTTCAAAAAGAAGTCTATGCCGAAAGGCGTCAAAATTTAAAAAAAGAACTATCAAGCGGAATCGCCCTGTTTATGGCCAATCACGAAGCCGCGTTTAACTACCCGGCCAACACCTACCATTATCGCCAAGACAGCCATTTTTCGTATTTCTTTGGCTTAAATCATCCGGGATTTGCCGGTGTGATAGATTTTGAGAGTGGCAAAGAAATCCTATTTGGTGACGATGTTGAAATCGATGACATCATCTGGATGGGACCGCAACCCTCGGTAAATGACCTGGCCGCACAGGTGGGCATCAGCGAGATCTCCTCTTTTAATAAACTCGACTCCTATATCAGAAAGGCGCTCGAAAGCGGACGAACAATACATTTTTTGCCTCCATACCGTGGCGCAATGATGATTGCATTAGGTCGCCTGCTTAACATGCCTGCGCACGAAGTAAGATCAAAAGCCAGCCTGCCACTGATAAAAGCCGTGGTGAAGCTGAAAGAAATTAAGTCGGCCTTGGAAGTTTCCGAAATTGAAAAAGCCGTTGATATCGCCTGGCTGATGCACACCACCGCTATGAAGATGGCCAAGCCGGGCATTGTGGAGCAGGAAATTGCAGGAACCATAGAAGGCATTGCATTGGCACATGGCGGCCCTGTTTCGTTCCCTGTGATTTTGAGCATGGACGGCCAAACCCTGCACAATCACAACCACCACAACACCCTTAAAGCCGGACGTATGATGGTGGTGGATGCCGGAACAGAAACCCGAAGCCTTTATTCGAGCGATATTACACGCACAACACCTGTGGGTGGAAAATTTAGCAGCCGTCAGAAAGAGATTTACGAGATCGTTCTGAAAGCCAATATGGATACGATTGCTGCCATCCGCCCCGGCGTGGAATACCGCGAAATGCACCTGCTGGCCGCCCGCATTATTGCGCAAGGTTTAAAAGATTTAGGCCTGATGAAAGGCAATGTGGACGAAGCGGTGGCTGCCGGAGCTCATGCCTTGTTTATGCCGCACGGATTGGGCCATATGTTGGGCATGGATGTGCATGATCTGGAAGGGCTGGGCGAAACTTATGTTGGCTATGACGAAAAGACCAAGCGCTCAAGCCAGTTTGGGACAGCTTATCTGCGCCTGGGCAAAGAACTGAAACCTGGATTTGTGGTCACCGACGAGCCGGGCATCTATTTTATCCCTGCACTTATCGACAAATTCAGGAGCGAAGGCCTGTTTATAGATTATGTAAACTACGATAAAGTGGAGCAATACAAAGACTTTGGCGGCATCAGGATTGAAGATGACATCCTTGTGACGGAAGATGGTTACCGTGTTTTGGGTAAGCCAATACCAAAAACAGTAGCAGAAGTAGAAGAAACTGCCGCACAACAGCGCGAATGGCTGAAAATTCCTGGCGTGTTTTAAGGATAGTTCGGCTTTGATTTCGCAAAGAGCCGGCAGGCTGCTGCTTAGGCAAGAAACTTAAAAAAGCACCGCCGCAATATTAGGGCGGTGCTTTTTGTTTTGAACCATTACTAAATCTCAAATTTATTTTACAACATGAAGACAATCACTTTTCAGCAAAAACAAATCGCTTACCATAAAAAAGGTGACGGAAAATGTTTAGTGCTTTTGCACGGATTCCCTATGGACAGCAGGGTTTGGAAAGATTTTATAGTATCACTTTCAGAAATTTTTTGTGTTATCGCGCCCGATTTGCCCGGTCTGGGGAAATCAGAAATGCTTGCCGAACGTCACGACATGGCTTTGATGGCCGATGCGGTGGCTGCTATTTTGGAGGCAGAACAAATCAACCATTGTGTGCTGGCAGGCCATTCGATGGGAGGCTATGTGGGAATGGCTTTCGCAAATAAATACGCTGAGAAACTTGCAGGTTTGGTGCTTATTCATTCACAAGCCTCAGCGGATGACGCACAAGGCCGTGAAAACCGCAACCAGGCCATCCTGAAAATCCATGACGATAAAAAAGCCTTCCTAACGAACTTTGTCCAAAATCTTTTCGATGAAAAGTTTGCAATGAAAAAGCCTGATGCAGTGCGTTTTATAACTGATATTACCCTAAGCCAGGAAAAACAGGCAGTGGTAGCCGCCATGGCGGGCATGCGTGAGCGCGAGAGCCATTTTGAACTGCTTTCCAAGCTGAAAATGCCGGTGTTATTTGTGCTGGGAAAAAGTGACAGCAGAATGCCGCTGATAAAAATTATGGCACAGGCCGCCCTTCCGGCTCATGGCGAACTACTGATGCTTGAGGGTGTAGGCCATATGGGCTTTTTGGAATCACCACTTATTGTGATGGATGCCTTGAAAGCGTTTGTGAAACGTTGTTATTTGTTGTGTGAGTAAAATGTCTTAACCGGGATTAGTGTGAGTATAAAGATTCATTGGATTTCAATAGCCGGCTTTAGAGCATTTGCTTATTTAGCCCCTGCTGAAAAACACTTAACACATTGATAATATATTAATTACAAGGAATAGTATTGGATATGCTGCACGCTTTTTGATTGGCAACATCATTAATCCTTGTAATGGATAAAAGTCTTTTAATCCGAAAAATCAATAATGTTTAATCCGGATTATAACATGTTTTAAATTTGCAGATATCCTGACCCATTATCAGATAATCAGTTTGCTAACAGTTTTTGTTCGTAAAATACAATTGTCGTTGATAAAAAAGTTAGCAGGTCTTGCTGAAGATATTATTTCGCTTTTCCTTGATGAAAA
>Ga0265293_10000387_pt1 | contig 105943 bp, 89 predicted proteins | sample Munlanlewell138R_FD_192505 | JGI IMG/M metagenome (GOLD analysis project Ga0265293, IMG submission 192505) | Leachate microbial communities from a municipal landfill in Southern Ontario, Canada - Leachate well 138R | ecosystem: Engineered > Solid waste > Landfill > Unclassified | place... | reverse complement strand
CCTGAAAGGATTTCAATTGCTAACCCTCGTGGTCAATAACGTTAAATTCCAAGACGGCGAACAAGTAATGGAGCAATCAGACAGGAAAATCGCCTGATGCCCATACACCAGATTTGACCATAACTCCTGGGTGCCTGCAGCACTTTCAACTTCGAGCAAGGTCGGAGCTAAAAAGCGCGCACGGCCCATGATTAACTGTTTGCCAGCGGCACGCTCAGCACCGGCCGCTGCACGCCCTGAAAACACATCACGCTGCTGACGCAAGGCTTGCCAAGTAACGGCGCTATCAAGGCGCAAATGTTCTGCGCCCGTGATGCCGTAACCTTCAAAGTCTTTTTGTCCACGCCAATACTCAGCAATATGCAGCGCCACTTTTGATGGCATACAGCCCACCCGGGCACAGGTGGTACCCAATGGGCCGCTATCAATGAGCACAAAACTTTTCTTGGCACGACGCACTTCACGCAATGCATATAATCCTGCAGTACCCGCACCAATAATGGCAACATCAACATCGATTTGCTCAGTCATACTCAACTCCTGTCATGCATTGCATGTCTAGCCAACAAAGTGACGGCTGTCGCCACCTATAAAATATACATTTATAGAGTATAGGCTATACCGCAGTAAAGCCATTCAGCCCCACCAGCGTAAGATCAGCCCTTATTAGACGAGGCTACGATGCCGCACGCAATAGACATAATCAAACATACGGGTAATGCCCACAGCTTTAAAACGCCACTCTTGTTCAAGAATATCGCGCTCTTCGCTGCACTCCACAACAAAGGTCTCACCCAACAGCTGCTCAACTTGCTCAGGTGGTACAGCAAAAGGGGGGCCCTTCATTTGATGTTGTGGGTAGTCCATGGTCAACAATAAACCTTGGCACTGCTGCGGCATAATTGCACTTAAATGAGCGGCGTAGGCTTTGCGCAGATCATCGGGCAAAGCAATTAAAGCAGCGCGATCATAAAAAGCGGGGCAATCAACTAAGTCCGCTGCGCTTAGATCAAAAAAATCACCCCACAAGATACAAATAGAACCCGCTGTATAGGAGGTGAAAAGTCCTTGCTGGCGAATCACCGGGGTTAATTTTTGCTCGTTAAAAAAATCAATCACCGCCTTTTCAATTAATTCAACACCCAGCACCCTATAGCCCTGATCCGCCAGCCAACACAGATCAAAACTCTTACCGCACAAAGGCACAAAGACTCGACTACCCACGGGAATCGACAAATGTGACCAATATGCTTCTAATCCCGGATTAACTGTATTGTGCAGGTGAAAACCAATCTGATCACGCTGCCAGCGCGTCTGCCAAAAGCCTTCGTCCATTGTATTTATCCTTATGATGTTAGAAAAATCACGCCACAGCGCTTCTTTACGTTAACGTCAACGTAACAATAAAGCGACTGATTTTTCAACACCATTTAGACCTGCTGGTGGATCCCAGCGCTGATCAGCACACTGTCTAATCAACAGTGCTCAGATTCATGTCCCAACCACCACCTAGCGCGCTGATCAACTGTGCACTGGCCTTCAGTTGCGTGGCCAGCAGATTGAGCAAGCTGCGCTCGCTATTGAGCGCTGTGGTTTGTGCGCTGCTCACGGCTAAATAATCCACCATACCGGCGGCATATTGATTTTCAGTGAGCTGCAAGCTGTCCTGCGAGGCGGCTAAGGCTTCACGCTGCACGGCAATTTCTTCAGCTAAAACATTGAGCTGCACCAAGGCATCTTCCACTTCCCCAATGGCTTGCAGGGTGGTTTGACGGTAACGCGCAACCTGTTGGTCATAACGTGCTTCGGCTTGCTCAACTTTAGAGCGACGCAAGCCGGCATCAAATAGAGTCATGGCAAACTGCGGACCCATCGACCAAAAACGATTGGGCATCGTGATCCAGTCGGCTAAATTACTGCCGCGGTAGCCACCACTGGCACTTAAGGTTAAGTCGGGGAAATACGCCGTCTGCGCCACGCCTATGTCAGCGTTGGCCGCCATCACTCGACGCTCAGCCGCGGCAATGTCTGGACGGCGCTCGAGCAATGCAGAAGGCACGGCGATCGGTAAGGCGGGCAAAGCGGGCAAGGTCTCGACCCTGGCAACCTGCAAGGCATTGGGCGTGCTGCCCACTAACAATGCAATGGCATGTTCATAGCGGGCGCGCTGCCAATCCAGATCCAGGCGCTGCGCCTCTGTATTTCTCAGCTGAGTCAGCGCTTGACTGACATCAGCACGGGTCACCATACCAGCTGTATAGCGGTTCTCGGTCAACTGCAATGAGCGCTGATAGGCAATGACAGTGGCATCAAGCAAACGTATTTGCTCATCAATCACGCGCAATTGTAGATAATTTTGCACCAACTCCGACTGCTGGCTTAAACGCACCCCGGCCCATTCAGCGGCGCTGGCTTGGGCGCTGGCTTCACTGGACTCGACTTGACGGCGCACTTGCCCCCAAATATCCAATTGCCAACTGAGGCCCAGCGCCACTTCATTGCTTTTACCCACGCCCTGATCATTGCCACTGCGTGCAGTGCCCAATTGTCCGTTTGCATTTGGGTAAAGCCCTGAGCGGGTGCCACCGACTAAAGCTCGCGCCTCACGCCATGCCGCTTCTGCGGCACGCAAGTTTTGATTCGATGTGTTCAGCTGCTGCAGCAAATCCGCCAAAGTTGCATCTTGATACAAGGACCACCACGCCACCGCAGTGCCCAGTTCTGCCGGCTGCGCCACTTTCCAGCCCGGCGTATGACGAAACTCAAGCGGTAGCTGTGCTTCAGGGCGCTGGTAATCTGGGCCCAGCGCACAACCGCTTAACAGCACGCCCGCAAGGGCCAATAGACTGAGTTTAACGATCGGTTTCATGGGCTACTTCCATCGAGGTTGGCGTTTTCTTACGCCGAACACGGGCGCTTAAACGGTCAAAAAACAAATACACCGCAGGGGTGCTGTACAAGGTCAGCAATTGACTGAGAAGTAAACCGCCAACAATGGCTAAACCCAGTGGCTGGCGGGTTTCTGAGCCTTCGGCACTGCTGATCAATAAAGGCACAGCGCCAAGAATCGCCGCCATAGTGGTCATCATAATCGGCCGAAAACGTTGCGCACAGGCTTGCTTAATCGCCTGCTCGGCAGTCATTTTCATCTCGCGCTGTAGTTGCAGAGCCAAATCAATCATTAAGATGGCGTTCTTTTTCACCACGCCAATCAGCAAAAACAAACCCAACAGCGAAATCAAACTGAATTCACCGCCAGTCAGCTGAATCGCCAATAAAGCACCCACACCCGCTGAAGGCAGGGTTGAAAGAATGGTCAGTGGATGGATATAGCTTTCATACAATATCCCTAAGACCAAATAGACAATGGCAATCGCCATCAGCAGCATTAAGCCTTGCGCACCCTGCCCCTGCTGAAATGCGCCAGCCGTGCCGCCCAAACGCCCTTGCACTTCATTGGGCAAATTAATTTTCGCCATCGCCGCTTCAATGGCCTGACTGGCCTGTTCTAAGCTCACTCCTGAGGCTAAAGAAAAGCCAATACTCTCCACGGCAAACTGACCGTCATGCTGCACCCGATCTTGCTCTAAACTCGACTCCCAAGTAGTAAAAGCCGATAAAGCAATGCGCTCGCCATTGTCACCAATCACCTGCACTTGCTCTAAGACTTGTGGTGTACCCACAAACTGTGGATCAATTTCCAACACCACACTGTACTGATTAAGGCTTTCATAAATGGTGGAGACTTGACGCTGACTAAAGGCGTTATTGAGCAGTGAAGTGACCATCGCCATATCCACACCCAAGCGCGCTGCCGTGGCACGGTCCACTTGTAGCGTCACTTGCTGTGCACCTCGGCCCTCTTTACTGTCGATATCGGTCAACTCAGGCAAGGCTTTTAGGGCATCGCGCACCTTAGGTTGCCACACACGCAAATCATCCAGTTCACTGGCCAACAACACATACTCATTATCCGTACTACTGCCTTCGCGCCGGCCCATATTTAAATCCTGCTCCGGCATTAAAAACAGCCGCGAACCCGCCACGGGCGGAATCTGCCCGCGCAAACGATCAACAATCTCTTGCGCAGAATGCTGCCGTTCAGTAATAGGTTTCAAACGCACAATTAAAAACGCATTGCTGCCACCATTAATAAAACCCGCCACGGTTTGCACGTCTTTATCTTTCAATAAAGCTTGGCGATAGACTTCCATTTTCGGCTGCATCGTATGGTAGGACAAACCATCATCACTGCGGATAAAACCCATCAACTGCCCCGTATCCTGCTGCGGCATAAAGGTTTTTGGTACGACCATAAATAACCAGACATTTGAGGCAATGGTCAGCACTAAACCCAACAGCATCCAGCGCTGATAATTTAAGGTCCACGCCAAAGAGCGCTGATAACCCGCGGCAATGCGCAGCCCAAAACGCTGGATCAGATTAGCTTTGCGTTGTTCGGCTTGCGGCTCGGGACGCAACCAGCGCGCGGATAACATTGGTGTAAGGGTTAAAGACACCAAGAGCGAAATCAAAATCGCCACCGTTAAGGTGATCGAGAACTCACGAAATAAACGCTCAACCAAGCCGCCCATAAACAAAATCGAAACAAACACCACCACTAACGACAGATTCATCGAGAGCAAGGTAAAGCCTACCTCGCGCGAACCATCAATCGCTGCTTGCAATGGTTTTTTACCGTTATTGATATGCCGCGCGATATTTTCCAATACCACAATGGCGTCATCCACGACCAAGCCGGTGGCAATAATCAAGGCCATCAGCGACAGGTTATTGAGGGAAAAATTCAGCATATACATGGCGGCAAAACTGCCGATCAACGACACCGGCACAGCCAAGGCAGGAATCACCGCCGCGCGCCAATGCCCTAAAAACAACATCACCACGCCAATCACCAGCGCAGTCGCAATCAATAAAGAACGCTGAGCCTCTTTCAAGGTGGCGCGAATCACTGACGAGCGATCCATTGCCACTTCCAGCTTAGCACTGGCCGGTAACACCGCTTGTAAGGCCGGCAATTCGGCTTGAATTGCCTCAATGGTGGCAATGATATTGGCACTGGCTTGTCGGTTAATCACCAGCAGCACCGCGTCCTCAGCATTAAAAAAGCCACTGTTATAACGGTTTTCCACGCTGTCAGTGACTGTAGCCACATCACGTAAGCGCAGGGCCGCCCCATCAAAATAACGAATAATCAGCGGCGCATAGTCTTCAGCTTTGTGCAGCTGATCATTGCCTTGAATTTGCCAATGACGATTGCCCTGCTCCAACTGACCTTTAGGTTTTTGCTGGTTGGCGTTAGCAATGGTTTGCCGTACATCATCTAAAGCAATCCCGTACTGTTCTAAACGCCGCGGCTCAAGCTCCACGCGCACCGCAGGCAAAGAACTGCCACCAATTTGCACATCGCCCACGCCCTGCACTTGCGAGAGCTTTTGCGCCACGATACTGTCGGCCAAGTCATACATCTGGCCTTTTTCCAGCACCTCACTGGTCAACGCCAAGACCATAATCGGCGCTTGGGTCGGATTCATTTTGCGGTAGGTGGGCATACTGCGCATACCGCTGGGCAGCAATTCATGCGCGGCATTAATCGCCGCTTGCACTTCACGGGCGGCGGCATTGATATCATGGCCCAAATCAAACTGAATCATAATCCGCGTGCTGCCCTGACCGCTGCGGCTGGTCATTTGACTGATCCCAGCAATACTGCCCAGCGAGCGCTCCAAGGGTGTCGCTACAGTCGCGGCCATCACTTGCGGACTGGCACCAGGCAAGCTGGCTTGCACGGTAATCATGGGAAAATCCATATCCGGCAGCGGTGCTACGGGCAGCAGCCTAAAGCCGAGAATCCCCAGCAAAACAATCGCCACACTGAGCAGCATGGTGGCAACCGGGCGCTGAATAAAGGGCGCAGACAGATTCACGACGCAGCGCCCAGTTTAAAACGTGCTTTAGTACGGGTACTTAAGCGATCAAAGAATAAGTAAATCACCGGCGTAGTGAACAAAGTGAGCACTTGGCTGAGCAATAAGCCACCGACCATGACCAAACCCAAGGGCTGACGCAACTCTGCCCCAGAACCACTGGCAAACATCAAAGGCAAAGCCGCAAACAAGGCCGCCAGTGTGGTCATCAGAATCGGTCGAAAACGCAAGAGTGCCGCTTGATAAATCGCCTCCTCTGGACTTAAACCCTGATGGCGTTCTGCATCCAAGGCAAAGTCAATCATCATAATCGCGTTTTTCTTGACGATACCTATCAGCAAAATAATCCCAATAATGGCAATCAAACTCAGATCATTGCCCGTGATAAACAGCGCCAGCAAAGCCCCAATCGCCGCCGAAGGGAGCGTCGAAAGAATGGTCAGCGGATGGATATAGCTTTCATAAAGCACACCGAGCACCAAATACATGGTCACTACCGCGGCCAGAATCAGCAGCAAAGTACTGGATAAGGACGCGCGAAACGCTGCAGCCGCACCCTGAAAGTTACTTTGAATCGAGGCTGGCATGGCTAAATCCAACTCGGTCTGCTCAATCAATTCCACCGCCTCACCCAGCGACACTCCCTCGGCCAGATTAAAGGACACTGTCACCGCGGGAAACTGACCAATATGATTGAGCAATAACGCCGCGGAGCGCTCTTCCACCTTTACCAAACTGGCTAAACGTATGGCCTGCCCATCAGTGCCGCGTACATGCACATCATGCAAGGCCGCCAGCGCATCATTGGGATTACTGATACTTTCCAGCACCACACGGTACTGGCTGGTTTGGGTGAAGATGGTGGAGATTTGCCGCTGACCAAAGGCGTCATACAAGGCATCGATTAAAGTGGCAATACTGATGCCTAAACGTCCGGCTAAATCACGGTCGATATTCAAGTAATACTGCAAACCACTGGCTTGCAAATCACTGGCCACATCTTGCAACTGCGGCAAGCTTTGCAACTTAGACACTAAGGTCGGCACCCAGGTATGCAATTCCTGCTCATCCGCCGACTCCAAACTGAATTGAAACTGCGTGCGGCTGACGCGATCCTCAATACTGAGATCTTGCACCGGCTGCATAAACAGTTGGATACCTAGCACCTTCGCCAACTCTGGGCGTAAGCGATCAATCACTTCGGCCGCCGACACGTCGCGCTGATTAAAAGCTTTGAGGTTGATCAGCATACGCCCGGTATTCAGCGTCGGATTATCGCCATCCACACCAATTTGCGAGGAGACACTTTGCACTGCAGGGTCTTGTAAAAGCACCGCACTTAAACGCTGCTGGCGTTCACTCATGGCGCTAAAAGAAATGCTTTGTGGCGCTTCTGAAATACCCTGAATTACCCCAGTATCTTGCTCGGGAAAAAAACCTTTAGGCACCCAGATCCACAGCAAGGCGGTTAAGACAAAAGTCCCCACAGCAAACCATAAGGTCAGCACCTGATGACGCAAAACCCAACGTAAACCATGGCCATACTGGGCAATGGTGCGGTGCAGCCAATCGTTTTTATCCTCGTCTGGGCTGCCGCCACGCAATAAGCGCGCGCACATCATCGGGGTTAAGGTCAGGGAAATGACCAACGAAATTAAAATCGCCACCGCCAAGGTAATGGCAAATTCACGAAATAAGCGCCCGACCACATCCGCCATAAACAACAAAGGAATCAGCACTGCAATCAGCGACAGAGTCAGTGAGACCAAGGTAAAACTGATCTGCTTGGCGCCCTTGAGCGCCGCATTCATCGGTGTTTCCCCCAGTTCAATATGCCGCGCAATGTTTTCCAGCATGACAATGGCGTCATCGACGACAAAGCCTGTGGCAATGGTCAAAGCCATCAAGGTCAGGTTGTTTAAAGAAAACCCAGCCAAATACATCACAGCAAAGGTGCCAATAAGCGACAAAGGCACCACGATTGACGGAATTAATGTGGCCGTGAGGCGCTTTAAGAATAAAAAGGTCACCAACACCACCAAGGCCACCGCCAGCATCAGCTCAAATTGCACATCACTGACCGCGGCGCGGATGGTTTGGGTGCGATCCGTCAGTACGCTGACTTCAAGGCTGGCCGGTAAGGTGGCAATAATACTCGGCAGTAAAGCTTCAACGCTCTCCACCACCTCAATCACGTTAGCACCAGGCTGGCGCTGGATATTGAGCAGCACCGCTTGATTTAGATCGGCCCAAGCGGCTAAACGGTTGTTCTCCGCGCCCTCAATAATTTCAGCCACATCGGCCAGCTTGAGCACGCGGCCATCCTTATGCGCCACAATCAGGTCAGCATAATCCTCGGCTGAGCGCAGCTGATCATTGGCATCCAATTGGGTAATGCGTGAGGGTCCATCAATACTGCCCTTGGGCTGGTTTACGTTGGCGCGGGTAATCACACTGCGTACATCGGCCAAGGTTAAATCGGCCGCAGCTAAGGCTTGTGGATTGGCACGAATACGCACCGCTGGACGCTGCCCCCCACCGACACTGACCAAGCCCACCCCGCTGATTTGCGCAATCTTTTGTGCCATACGCGTATCAACTAAATCATTCACTTGCGGCAGCGGCATACTGGCCGAACTGATCGCTAAAGTCAGCACCGGACTGTCGGCCGGATTGACCTTGTTATACACCGGCGGTGCAGGTAAATCATTGGGCAACAGGTTGCTCGCCGCATTGATCGCCGCCTGCACCTCCTGCTCGGCCACGTCTAATTCAATGTCTAAACTAAAACGTAAGCTAATCACTGAAGCGCCACCCGAACTGGTCGACGACATTTGCGCAAGACCCGACATCTGCCCAAACTGACGCTCCAGCGGCGCCGTCACCGCACTGTTCATCACCTGCGGACTGGCACCTGGGTACAAAGTCAGCACGCGAATGGTTGGATAATCCACTTGCGGTAAAGCCGCCACAGGCAATAAACGGTAAGCAATCGCCCCCGCTAAAAAAATTGCCAGCATCAACAGCGTAGTGGCAACCGGACGCAGGATAAACAGACGGGAGATATTCATTGTGCTGCTTTCTGCTGAGCGGTGTGAGCTGCGCCTCGAGATGTCTGCTCCGGCACAGAAGCCTCGGTGGGCACCGGCTCAGGTTCACTGCCAGCAGGCGCGACACGCTCAACCTTACTGCCGCTACGTAAACGGTCCACACCTTCTACCACCACCCAATCACCGGCCTCTAAGCCTGATCGCAGCATACTCTGTGTGCCATCACTGGTCAGAATCTCAATCGGCTGAATCAGCACGGTATCGTCGTCTTGAATCTGCCAAACAAAACGGCCATTGCTGCCAAACTGAATGGCATCAGCCGGCACCAATAAAGCCTGCTCATGCACTGTCACTTGCAAACGCACATTAACAAACTGATTGGGAAATAAAACCTGCTCAGGATTAGCAAAACGCGCCTTTAAACGGACACTGCCAGTGCTGACATCCACCTGATTATCAATGCTGTCGAGTACACCCTCAGCCAGCAGTTCAGTTTCATCACGATTCCACACCTGCACCGGCAGGGGCTGCTCTTGTCGATAGGCCTGCAACACCGCCTGCAACTCATGCTCAGGAATGGTGAAATTGACCGCGATGGGGTTATCTTGGGTGATAGTGACCAATTCCGTTGAGCCGGCCGAGACATAATTCCCTGCATCCAAAGCGCGCAAACCTAAACGTCCAGAAATCGGTGCTTCAATACGTGTATGTTGCACATCCAAACGCGCGGCATCGCGCTGTGCTTGGCGCACCTTTAAGGTGCCTTGGTACTGCGCAACGATGGCTTGTTGCTGCTCTAAAGTTTGTCTAGCCACCGAGTCTTCTTTATACAAACCCTGATAACGCTTTAGATCCAACTGCGCACTGGCCAACTGCGCACGGGTTTCTTGTAAAGCTCCTTCCGCCTGCAATAACTCAGCTTGATAACTGCGGGGATCAATGTGCGCCAGCAGCGTGCCCTTCTCGACAAACTGCCCTTCAGTAAACAACACCTGATCCAACTCGCCTGCCACTTGACTGGTCACGCTCACCGCATTCCACGGCGTCACCGTACCCAAGGCTTTAAGCTGCACAGCAAAACGATCCAGACGCACTTGCTGCGCATTGACCGGCACCTTACCCATAAAGCTGCCACCCATACGCGGGCCTTGCTTAGCCGAGTCGGCGCTGTTTTGCGACCACCACCAGCCCGCGCCAGCAGCAACACAGAGCAGCAATAGAATAAGCCAAAGTTTTTTCGAGGATTTTTTTGCGGCGCTTACAGAAGAATCAGACATATCAATCATTCACAGTCCTTGGGAGCATGAAAGATAGCAGCCTTCGCGCCGCTTAGCAGCGTCTTTACGCTCAATTTACCAAGAGTACGGCAAGCCTAGTACTTTTAGTCTGGAACGGAGTCAATTTTGCAGAAGCAGCCAACCTGATACTCGAACACCTGAGCAGATCAGGTATAGCGAAGTCCAACAGCGTCCTCACATTGGCGAGAATCACAACAGCGATAGAGCAACCACTGTAACGCCTTGGCGCGGTATCAACCTACAATCAATACCGCGCCACAAACAGCCTTAGCTTAAAACAGCTAACGCACGTTCGTAGTCTGGCTCATCAGCAATTTCAGCAACCAATTGGCTGTACAACACTTTATCGTTTTCATCTAAAACGATCACAGCACGCGCGCCTAAGCCGGCTAATGGACCTTCAGCGATATCTACGCCATAGGATTGAAAGTAATCAGGATCACGCATAGTTGATAACATCAGCACGCGATCCAAGCCTTCTGCACCACAAAAACGTGCTTGAGCAAACGGCAGGTCAGCTGAGATGCACAGCACTCGCGTGTTTTTTAAACTGGCCGCTTTTTCATTAAATTTACGCACGCTGGTCGCGCAGGTAGGCGTATCAATGCTGGGGAAAATATTTAAAACTTTACGAAAGCCACTCAAGCTCGACAAACTCACATCATCTAGCGTCTTATTCACCAAGCTAAACGTTGGCGCTTGCTCGCCTTTTTGTGGAAAGTGGCCATCAATGCGCACAGGTGTGCCTTTAAAAGTAACAGTCGTCATTTATATTTCCTTTTTATGATTAAGACAAAAAATCAGTCGTGATTAAACAACGCTATTCTACAGTGTAGTGCTAGCCGCTTGCGAGAGATGCTTAGTCGCACTTGAGATCCTTGCCGCACTAAAGGACGGAGACTCCTACTGCTAGACGGCCATGCCCGGCCGCGAGAATGTTCTTAGCCGTGTTTATATCGCGATCATGGATGACACCACACCCACTGCACGCCCATTCTCTTATTCCAAACCCTGCGATACCTTTCGGCCTCGATTCGGGCAAATTGCCACAACTCGAACAGGTTTGGGTGGTGTATGCTTCGTTAACCTCCTTAAAAACAATGCCTGCGTGAGCGCATTTATAGTCCAACATTGTTTTTAATTGACCCCAGCCAGCGTCCAGTATTGACTTGGCCATCTTGGTTATAATTTTCACATTTTTCAATGCATTCATCCTTGCTCAAGGACCTTCATCGGCAATACTACACGACATTAGCGTGACTGCTGACAGATGTTGTTCGCTGATTGAGAATGACAACATAGCAGTAAAAACCCTAATCGCTAGGCAGCTTATACTGTCTGGCGATTAGGGTTTTAAAGTCAATAAAGAAACGTCTCTTACACTGACCGCGAGTGCAAACTGTATAAGTCACACATCAGTCGATGTTCTCCTCCAGTTTCAGCCGATCAATGCCGAAGGCTTTCATAACGTAGGTTTCATAAATGGGGTCAGCCTTGCCCTTGCGCATCTTGCGCAGGAAGTACTTTTCATAGGCAACCTTAGCCAAATGCACCCATTTTCCACTCATCGCTTTGGTCACGTTACGCGGTGGAATCTGCGGTAGAGCAATAAAGGCAAAGCCACTATCGCCCATATCGGCCAGACACATCGCATTCCAAGTTGCACGCGCCTTCATGGGTTTACCGGCCAATACGTCGCGAAGATTGTTGGCAATAGCGGTCACCATCGACTCAATCATCAGCCCTGTCTTAGGCGCGCCAGTGGGCACAGGCGTAACCTCAACGGGCGGAATCGCCACGCAAACGCCGGCGGCAAAGATATTGGGAAATGTCGGGTTACACTGGTGCTCGTCAATAAGGATAAAGCCACCTGGATTGGTCAGCCCTTCAATACCTTGCACCGCATCAACGCCAGCAAAAGGCGGGATGAACATCGAGTAGGAAAATGGCAGTTCATGTGTTTTGAGTACGGCGCTTTGCTCATCCAGTTGCTCGGCATTAATCTTACCCTGCTCAACGGAGGTGACGCGTGCATTGCTGATCCATTTGATGTGGCGCTGACGCATCTCCGACTCCAGAAGACCTTTAGAGTCACCAATACCGCCCAGCCCCATATGTCCGATATAGGGTTCGGAGGTGACGAACGTCATCGGCACTCGATCACGCAGCTTACGTCGACGCAGATCGGTATCGAGAATCATCGCAAACTCATAGGCTGGACCGAAGCAGCTGGCGCCCTGCAGAGCGCCGACAACCACCGGCCCTGGCTTCTTCAAAAACTCTTCATAGGAGAGCCATGCCTTCTCGGCATGCGGGCCTGTGCACACCGACTGAGTAAAACCTTCTGGACCACTGCCCGGTACGCGCTCAAACGCCAACCGCGGGCCGGTGGTAATTACCAGATAATCGTAGTTGAGGCTACTACCATCAACAAGGTCAAGGCGATTAGCCTCAGCCACCACCTTATTCGCTCGGGTCGGCACAAAACGTATATTGCGCGACTCGAGCGGCTCCGTCACATTCAGCCGTATTTCATCGGGTTTACGCCAACCCACGGCAAGCCAAGGATTGGATGGGGTGAAATTGAAGACGGGCCCATCACCCACCACCGTAATGGCGTGCTCCTTGCCGATTGCATCGCGGATTTCATAGGCAGCAGACATACCGCCAATCCCCGCGCCCAATATGATGATATTAGCCATAACGCCTAGCCTCCACACAAATGACGGCAATTAAGCCGATGTTGCGGTAGTGATTTTACAAGTTGCAACTGCCGCAATAGAATCATTTTTAATATTATTTTATTTGTTAATTAATAAATATATTAACAGCATATGAAAGTCAACTATCTATTAGACTCGCACACACCCTGAATCAAACAGGACTGCGGTTAGAGCAACATGCTTCTCAGTGGGCCGGTGCTTTAGACGGTGACACGACAGTAATCACAGCACTGCTGAACCGGCTGTTACACCATGCTCATACCGTTCAGATTCGAGGAGGAAATGTCAATGTCGCTAATTAAAGTGTCCAGTTCCATTAGACCAGTACAGATCAGAGTGGACAGGTATAAACAGACAGGCAAAAAAAAGCCCCGTAATACGGGGCTTTAAAGATTCCAGTGGATCTCACTGGATAATAAATTGGTGGCTACACCGGGATTTGAACCTGGGACATCAGCATTATGAATGCTGCGCTCTAACCAGCTGAGCTATGTAGCCAACTTGGCGCGCATTATTCACTCTTCCATGAGTTGTGTCAAGCGCGTTATGCAAAAATATTTAAATTAAACAGACTAACTGAGTTTAACCGCCAGTTTCACGCTGCGTTTTTGGTGCTGAACCAACAAACCGATAAGACAAATGATCGCAACCCCGATACCAATCCACTTGCTGTATTCCATCGGAAAGTTCAAACCAATGCTCGCCGTTGAAATATAACCAACACTGATCGCCGTACCAATCACCGCAGGAATACTCACAATCCAATGGAAAGTGCCTCTATCAAACAAGTACTTAGTGGCTAACCACAGCACACTGGTCGAGAGCAACATATTAGAGAAGGCGAAGTAGCGCCAAATCAGCGAGAAATCTAAAAACGTCATCAGGTAGCCAATACCCAGCAACGGCACAGATAACGCAAGTCGGTGCCACACAGTTTGCGAAATATTAAACGCGTCCATAATGGTTAAACGCAATGAACGAAACGCGGTATCACCCGAAGTGATAGGGAAAATAGCCACAGCCAGAATCGCCATAATGCCACCAAAAACCCCAAGGTAACTGGTCGCAATATGATTCACCACTAAGCCTGGACCACCGACATCAAGCATCGCTTTTAAGCCCACATACCCTTCAGGGAACGCAGCAATACCGGCCAACGCCCAAACACAGGCCACAATACCTTCACAGACCATTGCGCCATAAAACACTGGACGCGCATATTTCTCATTGGTCAGACAACGGGCAATCATCGGTGATTGCGTGGAGTGGAAACCACTGATCGCACCACAGGTGATGGTTACAAACAACAAGGGCCACACTGGTAGGCCATCAGGATTAGGTGCTAATAAACCATGATCATGCTCGTCATGAAAGTAAGCAAAAATATCATTCACTTCAGCCAAGTGCGGCGCATTAAACAACAACGCCACAGCAATCGACAACGTCATCACAATCATCAGCGCACCAAACAGCGGGTACAGCTTGGTAATGATTTTATCAATCGGCAACAATGTTGCGAAGAAATAGTAGGCAAGAATCAGCAGCACCCAAAAGGTGTTACCGGCTAAAAAAGTGCCCTCAAAGAAAGACAAGTTACTCAACAAACCTGCTGGGCTCATGATGAACACCACACCCACAAAAAACAGCAGCATGCAGGTAAAGAGCAACATAATGCCTTTGAAGACCACGTTGTAATAGTGACCGGCAATTTCAGGCAAACTTTTTCCGTCTTCTTTTAAGCTCATCACTCCAGAAAAATAGTCATGCACTGCGCCGCCAAGAACGTTACCAATAACGATCCAAACCAAAGCAATTGGACCATACAAAGCACCCAAGATAGGCCCGAAAATCGGACCCACACCGGCAATATTCAAAAACTGAATTAAAAACGCCCGTACAGGGCTGACTGCAACATAGTCAACACCATCATTCAAACGTTGCTGTGGGGTTAGGGCTTTGGGATCTATGCCCGCTTGTTTTTCAACAAAGGGACTATAGAACTTATAGCCCAGTATCAACAAAGTGATACTGATAAAGAAAATTAGCATACGGCGTACTCCGGATCATCTTAGAAGGTTAACCAAGCACATAGCGTTACTCAGTTATGGACGCAATCTTAAACGGCACTGCGGAGCACATGGTACATACTATTGACTACTATCAAATCAGCAAAGAGGCAAAATATCGATTATTTTTAGGATGGACTGAGCCACAACTGATCCCGCGTGGTGCTTACCTGAGAACGAGCGGCTTCCTTAGCGTTGCAAAAACCATTGTAAGTCTTAGGCAGTAGTGCGCCCGAGTCGACACCGTCGTATTGATTCCTCACTCTTTAAAGCCTATAAATCAACTAAGCATTTAAAGCAAAACACACTGCTAGGCTCGCTGAATATTTTTCTCATGCAGTGTTGTATCCCAAATGCTACGGGAGAGACCTGATGATTAACGTCCAGATTTATCGCTACCACCCCGAATACGACACTGCACCCTATATGCAGTCAAAAACCCTGCCTGAAGAATTCCGCAAGCGCATGGTGCTCGACGCACTGCAATACCTGCGTGAAGAGGATCCAACCCTCGCCTATCGGCGCTCATGCCGTGAAGGCGTGTGCGGCTCGGATGGGATGAACATCAATGGCAAGAACTGGCTGGCCTGCATCAAGCCCGTAGCAGACGCCCTTGGCACATCGAACACCTTAGTCATCCGTCCCCTGCCCGGCATGCCGGTGATTCGCGATCTGGTGGTTGATCAATCCTTATTCTTTTCCCACTACGAAAAAATCAAGCCTTGGCTGATCAATGATGATCCTGCTCCCGCCATTGAACGCCTGCAAACCCCAGAACAACGCAAGCAGTTAGATGGTCTCTATGAATGCATCCTCTGCGGCTGCTGCACCTCGCAATGCCCCTCATGGTGGTGGAACCCCGAAAAATACCGTGGACCATCAGCCTTATTGCAATCCTTACGTTTTCTACTGGATAGCCGCGATCGCGGCAGAATCGAGCGCATGGACGGCTTGCAAGATCCGTTCAGTGTATTTCGTTGTCGCAGCATTGGGAATTGCACTTGGGTCTGCCCAAAAGGACTTAACCCAATGGGTGCGATAGGTAGGATTCGATTGGAGTTGATGAAAGAGTCGACTTGATGCTTTAAAGTGTGGGCGCCAGCTCAGGGCAAGCAACTGTGCGAGTATACAAAAGCTCTGAGAACGGCGCGCAGAACACCCCATTTAATTCAATCTGCCACAACACTAAAATCGCCCGCCTTTCGCGGTCATGCAGGGATGTATATGACACTAGAATTCTACGAAAACAACGCAGAACAGTTTGCCCAAGACACTTTAAATGTGGACATGAGCGCGCTGTATCAGCGTTTTTTAGTCTTGCTGCCGCCGTCGAGTCGGATTTTAGATGCCGGCTGCGGGGCCGGACGTGACAGCGCCGCATTTTTGCAGCGCGGCTTTCAAGTCGAAGCCTTTGATGCCAGTGCCAAACTGGTAGACATTGCTCAGCGTGTCAGTGGTATTGCTGTGCAACACAGCACCTTTCTCAACTTTAGCAGCGAACAGCCGTTTGCCGGGATCTGGGCCTGCGCCTCTTTGCTGCATGTCCCAGCCATCAGTATGCCAGCCACGCTGCAGCACCTAGCTGGTTTACTGCAAGCAGATGGCGTGATCTACGTATCATTTAAATACGGCGAAGACGATGTAGAACGCAATGGTCGTCAATTCACCAACTGCACAGAGCAACGTTTACACAATTTCCTGCAAGGCACCGGTTTGAGCATTAAAGAGACCTGGCTGACTGGCGATCAACGCCCCGATCGCGCAAATGAGCAGTGGCTGAATGCTATATTAATTGCACAATAAGCCGAGGCCTTTTTATGCCTCGGCCAATAGCTCGCGTCTGACCACAGGCTCCGAGCACGACCCTTTGCTGCCTATGCGGCAGTGAACTCGTTCTCGTTCAATATCAACAACAACGCGCATTTCTGAGCTGCCTATGCGGCAGTGAACAGCCCAATGATTGGCGAACAACGCCAGATAGCTTTCTGAGCTGCCTATGCGGCAGTGAACCTATTTATGCACCCTACGCAACACCAAGTATGTTTCTGAGCTGCCTATGCGGCAGTGAACATCTAATGGCCGCTGATCGTGTGTCGCAGCGGTTTCTGAGCTGCCTATGCGGCAGTGAACCACTTCATCTTTAGTGCAAAGGTCAGTCTGCTTTTCTGAGCTGCCTATGCGGCAGTGAACCGAGTATCTGCAGCGATTAAAAAACCACATAATTTCTGAGCTGCCTATGCGGCAGTGAACTGTAATGCAGCGGCAGGAGCTGATCCCTGCATTTTCTGAGCTGCCTATGCGGCAGTGAACCGTTCGCGGCGTTTCTTAAAATCCATTGCGTATTTCTGAGCTGCCTATGCGGCAGTGAACTGCCAATTCGTCTTTTGTTTCTACCATGTCAATTTCTGAGCTGCCTATGCGGCAGTGAACAGGAAAACTTAGCATTAAATCGCTCTTTGGATTTTCTGAGCTGCCTATGCGGCAGTGAACAATCTGCGTACGCAAAGGAATCGCGCCTTTGATTTCTGAGCTGCCTATGCGGCAGTGAACTATACGCACCGGCGAGAGGTGCGACTACTACTTTTCTGAGCTGCCTATGCGGCAGTGAACCAGGTTGGCGCCACTCAGGTTGGCGTCACACATTTCTGAGCTGCCTATGCGGCAGTGAACCTGAGTTTGTAGGTATTAAGTTTGCGCATGACTTTCTGAGCTGCCTATGCGGCAGTGAACGTTAAGTTTAAGTCGCCACGGCAGCGTGTCAATTTCTGAGCTGCCTATGCGGCAGTGAACATCTAGGCCATGAAGCAGCGCATTGCTTTAGTTTTCTGAGCTGCCTATGCGGCAGTGAACGCCGTGATGTTGAGCTTAGATACACTCCGTCATTTCTGAGCTGCCTATGCGGCAGTGAACGAGGCCGCGTGTCGATGGGTGCGCAATTTGACTTTCTGAGCTGCCTATGCGGCAGTGAACTTCTTTGTCGTGCGCCAACTTGACACTCACAATTTCTGAGCTGCCTATGCGGCAGTGAACTCGTTGCGCAAGTGGTACATGCGCCCGTAACTTTTCTGAGCTGCCTATGCGGCAGTGAACAAGACGAGTTAAAGCCGATGCCTGCACATTTTTTTCTGAGCTGCCTATGCGGCAGTGAACCTAGCGTGCTATTGATGCAAGACGATGCGGGCTTTCTGAGCTGCCTATGCGGCAGTGAACGCGTCAGGGTAAGAGAACTGATCAGCAGCTAATTTCTGAGCTGCCTATGCGGCAGTGAACTTAAAGCTGCTGATGTTTCTCCTTGCGATTTTTTTCTGAGCTGCCTATGCGGCAGTGAACAACCAGAGATCACGCATAGAGGTTTTTGCTATTTTCTGAGCTGCCTATGCGGCAGTGAACAAAGGATGGAAGAAGGCAACAGAAAAGTTATTTTTCTGAGCTGCCTATGCGGCAGTGAACCGATCCAGTGGCAGCGTATGCCGACCTGTACGTTTCTGAGCTGCCTATGCGGCAGTGAACTGACTGGCTTGATAGCCTTCTCGTTGCCCATTTTTCTGAGCTGCCTATGCGGCAGTGAACGCGAGGCAAGCGCTGCGGGTGCGTGGCTTCAGTTTCTGAGCTGCCTATGCGGCAGTGAATGTTAATGCTTGTTTTGTTTGGGTGCAGCTTAATTTCTGAGCTGCCTATGCGGCAGTGAACTGTCGTACTGCGGCTTTGATCCTTCTTTAGTTTTTCTGAGCTGCCTATGCGGCAGTGAACTTTCCGAAATGGTTGGGCTAGCAGACAGTCTTTTTCTGAGCTGCCTATGCGGCAGTGAACGTTGATTTCACCGGCTGCACTGCGCGCATGCATTTCTGAGCTGCCTATGCGGCAGTGAACAGACGGTCGTACGCCTTTATCAATTGCTGATTTCTGAGCTGCCTATGCGGCAGTGAACAGCGCTCGCGCCCAGTGCGCCACGGGGTATTGTTTCTGAGCTGCCTATGCGGCAGTGAACAACTTTCTTGCTTTCCGCAATCACTGGATACTTTTCTGAGCTGCCTATGCGGCAGTGAACAATAAATACACGTTCACGATCCCGATGGCTGATTTCTGAGCTGCCTATGCGGCAGTGAACTTGTTGCTATATCGCCCTCAATAACAGCTATCTTTCTGAGCTGCCTATGCGGCAGTGAACTACAACGGTGGCAAAGGTTGATGCGGTGCTCGTTTCTGAGCTGCCTATGCGGCAGTGAACTTGCTTTAGTGCTTCCGTTAGAAGATGCAAAATTTCTGAGCTGCCTATGCGGCAGTGAACGCGTATTGGCCTCGGTTGTCGTACCAGTGACTTTTCTGAGCTGCCTATGCGGCAGTGAACGTGCATGGCAATCGCAGTTAAACCGCTCGCATTTTCTGAGCTGCCTATGCGGCAGTGAACGCACGTTTGACGATTTGATTGCAGGCGCTTTCTTTCTGAGCTGCCTATGCGGCAGTGAACTACAATTCGAGTAGTTGGCGAAGACCAGAACTTTTCTGAGCTGCCTATGCGGCAGTGAACCGCTTAGCCTGAATTAAATTACCAGATAATCTTTTCTGAGCTGCCTATGCGGCAGTGAACGGATTAATGCCACTGCTATTGCTGATGCAAACTTTCTGAGCTGCCTATGCGGCAGTGAACGACAACGTGGCAAACGGTGCGAGTGACATGCTTTTCTGAGCTGCCTATGCGGCAGTGAACGTTTAGAATAAAAGCCATGATTGTATTTCCTCTTTCTGAGCTGCCTATGCGGCAGTGAACATCTGGGATACAAGGTCGGCAGCGTACCCGCTTTTCTGAGCTGCCTATGCGGCAGTGAACCTCAAGCGCCTTGTTTGCAGGTGCATCGTCTTTTTCTGAGCTGCCTATGCGGCAGTGAACCAGCGCCACCGCCACCACCGATCATACCAGCGTTTCTGAGCTGCCTATGCGGCAGTGAACTTCTTTTGTCGCATCGAAAGCATCCGTGAACATTTCTGAGCTGCCTATGCGGCAGTGAACTCTCGGTAATGATGCCGACGTGACCGGGCGCTTTTCTGAGCTGCCTATGCGGCAGTGAACTCATTGAGCCAGCACGGTTTGACATCGAGGATTTTCTGAGCTGCCTATGCGGCAGTGAACTGATGCGCGCAGAGTCGGAGCGTGCATTAAGATTTCTGAGCTGCCTATGCGGCAGTGAACCGATAAGCTTGTTGGCAAGTTTGGCTTGTTCGTTTCTGAGCTGCCTATGCGGCAGTGAACTTCGGTGTTTTTTTGCGATTCTGTGACACATATTTCTGAGCTGCCTATGCGGCAGTGAACTAATCCAGCGCGCAAACATCACTGCGAGTTTTTTTCTGAGCTGCCTATGCGGCAGTGAACGATCGTCGATGTGTCGCATTCATTATTCGGCTTTTCTGAGCTGCCTATGCGGCAGTGAACTTGTCGTTTATCGCCTACCCGTTGATTTCACCTTTCTGAGCTGCCTATGCGGCAGTGAACGTATTCTTCCTCCATCAATGGCTCGACCGTGCTTTCTGAGCTGCCTATGCGGCAGTGAACGCACGGATTTCCGCTCGATGAGTGGCCGATATTTTCTGAGCTGCCTATGCGGCAGTGAACCCTAAATACGCCTCAACTCGTTTGTCTTTTTCTTTCTGAGCTGCCTATGCGGCAGTGAACGTGATATTCTTGTCGATGGTGCGTCATTAATCTTTCTGAGCTGCCTATGCGGCAGTGAACCTTGCTCTGCTGACATGAAGCCTGCGTGTTCATTTCTGAGCTGCCTATGCGGCAGTGAACATCGATATGCTCGGGCAGGACATTACTGGCGAATTTCTGAGCTGCCTATGCGGCAGTGAACAAATACAGCAAAAACTCGGTAAGGCTTTTGACTTTCTGAGCTGCCTATGCGGCAGTGAACTTTATCTTGAGTATGCCGGATCACTTCCCGCTTTTCTGAGCTGCCTATGCGGCAGTGAACGTACACATGTACGTTATCACGTGTGTATATATTTTCTGAGCTGCCTATGCGGCAGTGAACGAGATTGTACACGACACGATGTATCACCCGCATTTCTGAGCTGCCTATGCGGCAGTGAACATGTAGTCAGACTCAAAGAACCTTTGCTTATATTTCTGAGCTGCCTATGCGGCAGTGAACCATCGTGTTAATTTGCTGCAAGCCAATATTCATTTCTGAGCTGCCTATGCGGCAGTGAACTACATTATCCAAAAATACACGCCCAGTCACAGTTTCTGAGCTGCCTATGCGGCAGTGAACAACAACGTCCCTGTAATTCCGCCTGCTGGGACTTTCTGAGCTGCCTATGCGGCAGTGAACGCGCAGCGCCATTAAACAACCCGAATTTTCAGTTTCTGAGCTGCCTATGCGGCAGTGAACGAGCGCAAACGAATCACAGCAGAATTCAATGCTTTCTGAGCTGCCTATGCGGCAGTGAACAGCAACTTGAAGCGAGCCCCGATTCAGCTTTTTTTCTGAGCTGCCTATGCGGCAGTGAACATAGCGTCTGTGCGACATTAGCTGACTCTTATTTTCTGAGCTGCCTATGCGGCAGTGAACATGGTTGGCGCGCTACAGCCGTTCGCGGATGATTTCTGAGCTGCCTATGCGGCAGTGAACTTGATTTTAGCTCTAAAGCCGATGCGATGGTTTTTCTGAGCTGCCTATGCGGCAGTGAACTTTCATCGGTAACAGTAAACGCGTTATTCTCATTTCTGAGCTGCCTATGCGGCAGTGAACGGTTATAACGGCGCAACTAACTTACGCATGGTTTTCTGAGCTGCCTATGCGGCAGTGAACGTGATGGGTCTGCGCGGTGAGAAAGGCGATAATTTCTGAGCTGCCTATGCGGCAGTGAACTCGTGCCTGTGCTATACGGGGAAGATCGTGTTTTTCTGAGCTGCCTATGCGGCAGTGAACTCTAGCCAATGCAATGTACCATCAGTCCGATATTTCTGAGCTGCCTATGCGGCAGTGAACTTCGATCCCGATGTATATCTATCCTATGTGCATTTCTGAGCTGCCTATGCGGCAGTGAACTGCAAGGTCTGCGCGGTGAGAAGGGTGATAAGTTTCTGAGCTGCCTATGCGGCAGTGAACATTGCGTAGGCGTGATTGATTCAGACTATCGCTTTCTGAGCTGCCTATGCGGCAGTGAACGTACATACATCAGCAAACACTGGTGCACTCACTTTCTGAGCTGCCTATGCGGCAGTGAACCCTATTTTACGGGCAGTATTCAATTTAAAGCATTTCTGAGCTGCCTATGCGGCAGTGAACCGATTAATCCGACGAGAGGCGCACTCCCGTCTTTTCTGAGCTGCCTATGCGGCAGTGAACTGTAAGTGACGCGGTTAGTGCCAGCAATTGCATTTCTGAGCTGCCTATGCGGCAGTGAACCTAGAAACAACGTCCCTGTGATGCCTCCCGCATTTCTGAGCTGCCTATGCGGCAGTGAACCAGACGCATGGTCTGATATGCAGAGCCGAGTATTTCTGAGCTGCCTATGCGGCAGTGAACTTGTAGTCTACTTCTGTATTTATCGGCATTCGTTTCTGAGCTGCCTATGCGGCAGTGAACCGCATGCAGTCCGACTATGAGGCGCGCATTCATTTCTGAGCTGCCTATGCGGCAGTGAACTAGAGTATACACTCCTTATTGCTGCATTTTTAAAGAGCTTGCTAGCTTTTTTAGAGAAAAACCCTTTTTTCAATAGCAGGCGTAAGTCATTGATTTACTTAGCCTGCTATGTATCTTAAAAAAAAGGGTTAAAACCAAGGAATGGTTGCAGTTTGGCTCAATCCGTAACGATTAAACGCTCCTGTTTGCGCTGTCTCTTGCGGTTTGCTCTGTTTAATAAATAAAGAAAATCTTTGCCCACTACTTTGGCTATTAAGGGTTATAAACGGCAGGCGTAGTTTTTCAGGCTTAGCCGCTTGGTAATTACTGCGTGCTTCTGCTTCATCAATATCTTTGCGCTTAGCATTGCGTCGAACTAATCGTTCAATGTTTGATTTCGCCTGAACACGCTGAACAAATGCATATCCGGTATGATCGGGCACGGGCTGTACTGCCTTACAGGTCACATGATCACGCATACCTGATAACCAACTTGTGTCTTGTAGGTTATTTAAATCCTGCTGACTGCCGTGCAAACGTAAGCAACTACCAAGCCCTAACGGTGTCAGGCTGTACTCAGGAAAGCTAACAGCGACAGTCATCTCCGGATTCTCAACCAAGGTGCGGTGCAACTTGCTGAACAAGGCATTCATCAACATGCTGGGCACAAAATCCGGATCAGGCAGCAGTCCAATATCAAGATAATAATCCATGGTATTAACCTGCATCGCCAAAGACACCACCGCGAATTAAAATCGCCATAACGTAATGTTGTTGCTCTAAGTCTGGGATCTGGTCTTTCAGTAACCAGTTATCCAGCAAGTTATAAAAATCCATTTTCTTTTTCGGTTGACGGTACGCCTTACCTTGCGTGGTGACTGAGCCGTAAGGTTCAACCGCAATAGGTCCTAAATCAACAACATCATCGTCTACTGGGTACCAAGTATCGATGGTACGAATCGCATTACCTACTTTTTGTGAGTGCAACGCAGCCACACCTTTAACACTGTATAAGGTTTTACTTTTATCGCCGCGCCCACGATCAAGGATCAGTTCTTGTGAAGGGAATACTTCTTGACCTGCTCCCATGCGTGCAAAAGCAGTCACCTCAAGCAATACATGCTCTGCACCTGTAAGTCCGTCAGCCATCACTTTACTTAACTGTTCCAATTCTGTAGTAGAGTGATCAAAATGACGTAAGGAGAAATCTAAGCTATTAAAGGTCAAAGTTTGCGCTGCTTTACCGTCAACTAAACGTGCAACACGCACTTCGACCTGTTCGGTGCCAATACGGTTACGCCATAAAAAACGACCGCTTGCGAGGTTGGCGGCGTAACGTTGAGCCAGCGCGGTAAAGCCATTGGCTTGTGCGTATTCTTTGACTGTTGCGACAAGTTTTTCTTGGTAATCCGCATTATTGCATGCAGAAGGCGTGCCTGTTCCCGGCAAGACACGTACAGTGAAGCGCATTTGCAAGGTATCGTGCTGACTATCTAAAGCGGCGATATCGACCGTTTGCAAGTTTGCGTTTTCGATTGCAGCGTCAACCTTAGTCGGGTCTTGGTCTTTCGCTTTTAAACGGTTAGAAATCGTCCCGCGCACCGACTTTTCACGAATTTCAATGACTGGCCAGCTCGTAGCAGAGTCGCGCTCCGTCCAGCTTCCGGAAAACAATAAAGCATCCGATGGATCAATTTTGCGCTCAAAAGCCAACACTGAGGCTGTTTTTAAAGTAGTTGTAGACATAATTTTCGCTCCTTGAAGCTTAGTTTTGAACTGTATTGTTATTGATACAACGGTAAATCCCTGCCTCATGCTCAGCGCTGGAATACCATAGCAGTTCATTTAAAGAGGTTAAGCGGTGCGGGCTGCGCCACTCGCCAATGGAATACATACTTTCCACAAAACGAAACGGCACACTAGGGTCACGGGCGTTTTGTACTTCGCCTGCTGCATATAATTCAGATAAAGCACTGTAACCAACTGGAATCGGCACCAGCCAACCACTGCCTTTTTCGCGGTCGTACTTCCACTCGATGCTTTCTTTAACCTCACCACTGGCCTGCTCAGCCTGAGTGACGACGCAGCGTCTGTTTAAACGTGATAAATCCAGCCAAGCATCGAGCGCCGTCAACTCTTGATTTTCAGCTTGCAGTTTTGCGGTATGCGCCAGCAAAATATCATCACGACTGATCAGCGCAAAACCCGGTAAGAGGCTACGCTTGAGCTTATCTTGATATTTTTTATTGCTGTCAGCTTCACCAATTAATAACAGCTGTGGCGAGTGCCAGTTATTCGCATTATGGATAATAGAACCACCCGCAAAGCGCATACTGCTGGCCGTTTGATAAATATCCCAAGCACGCTTTTGTAGCAGCTCACTGTCTGAGCTGTCACCTGCAATATAAGCAGCAAAGACTAAGCTAATTGTTGCGTGTGCCCGTCCCTCTTCAGTAATGCCTGGAGTCTTCCCATCCTTACCTAAAGGGTTACGAGTGAGGTTAAACTTTCTGACATAACTGCCGTTGACTTGTGGCTCGAAGTCATGAATCACCATGCCGACACCGGTTAGCAATGTTGTCCATTCTTGAGGCAGCTTTCTTTGCAATGCCTGCATAAAACCCATAGCGGCAGTAATAGAAGGCGCACCCCACGTCATAGGACTGGAAATGGTATTGAGGTTTTGTATCTGCAAACGAGGCAAGACGATATATGCGTTATGTTCTAGCTCCATTAGACTTCACTCCCTGCTGATTTTTTCTGCATCGCCTTTAAGCCATCGCTGCCAATGGCTGTCTTTACGCATCTCACGCGCCCAGCGGCGAAACTCAACATCACCCAGCAGCTTAACCTTCTGACCCAGCTGATTGTTTAGCCAGCGGGCAAAATCTTGCTCAACCACCGCATCCCACTCAGTATTGAGCCAAGCCTCAGCAAAATCCTGATCCTGTAAAGCCCGTGCTGGGTCTAACCAATAACGCTGAACTAAGGGTAAATCACATAATTCATCAGCACTCCAGCTCGGCGTTAGCGCTTGATAAATTGCAGCAAAGATATACAACTCATCCAGCAAGCCATTCACCAGTGCATCAACTTTGTTACGCGTCTGCACATTAGCCGCAGGCTCGCTTGCTAAAAAGTCTTTGAGTTCACTGACCCAACTTTGGGTATCGCGACGCTTTTCAAAAACCGAAAAGACTGACTGCACTTTTAATGGCGGTCGATTCTTTTTTGATTGCCAATTGGGCGGCAAAGACGCAAGCAAGTAATTCACGCCACGGCGCTTACTGGATAAAGAAGAAATACCTTGCGGGTTGGAACCACCAATCACTTGCACCGCCAGCTCTGGATAACTACGAGCAACGCCCTCATGCGCTTTTTTATGACGCACCGCTTCACGTATCTCTTTTGACTCTGAACTAAAGCGATCAAAGTCTATTTGCTCATACACTTTATGAGCCAGCGTGCTGGAGTACAGCGGCGCCAGCAGCACATAGTCTTGGTTAGCGTATGGATCGTCACCCGCCAACCAAAAGAGTTGCTTAGCAAAGTTATGCGAAGCCATACCCTGCATTTTTGGCTGTGTCACATCCGCCAATGCAGCGCACCAGGCTTTGCCTGTTTGCGGATCATCATGCAGTGCCGCCTGCATATCTTGATCTACAGAGAGGCAGAGCTCTAAGAGTGTTTTGCCTTCGACCTCAAGCTGCAGCAGCCCATAAATATCTAAGGCAGCAGCATTGCCTGTCACGTCATCCGTGAAGTGTTCGCCGAGCACTTGAGTGGCAACAAACGCATGCTGCGGTAAATCTGTAGGTCTGCAATACAAGCTGGTGGTTTCTTTAATATGCGCATGGGGATAGGTGGCTTTGAGTGGGTGCGTGACCACTTGAATTTGTGGCGCGCGCTCAACCGCATGTGCCAACCAAACCTCAGGCGCATGCTTATCCTGCTCAGCCTGATATTTGGGATCATCAAGTGCTAATTTTTCGATTTTCACCTGCAAGCGATTTTCAATAAAGTCATACATCACTTGGCGTATCGCTTGTGCTCTATTGCTCAGTTTTCGCTCCATAAACCAACTCCTTTCCCTTGGGCGTTACTCATTTAAAGTATTAAATACATTATTTGCTACTAAAAAAACCTAAAGCCGCGTGAAAACACCATTTTCGATTACTGTCTTTATTACTGCGTAGGCTCAAAACCCCATATTTTTTCGCGCAACGATCAAGTTCCATTTCTTCGCTCTCAGCTTGGTTAATCAATAAAGCGGGGTACGACTCGATAAACCAAGGGTTGATTCGCACACCTTGTACGCAGCTATCCGATAAACGCTCCAGCATCGACTCTTCAATGGCGATGTAATTATTCCCTTTAAAATTTTTCTCCTTCTCAATCCGATGCAGTACAAAGTCGTCTTCTTCATCAGTCGGGAGCAAAACAAGATCATCTTGTTGCCCATCATTTTTTCGAAAAGGCTGTTCGTGTTGCAACATGGCTAGCAAGGTCGCATTAGGCGCCGTCCACCAACTGTGCGCACCTAACTTTGGAGCTACCGTTGCTTGCTCTGGCTGCATCCAAGCAGGTAGTTTTTTAGGCTTCTCTTCAACTTGCGGCAGCATTTTCAACCGTAATTGATGATGCTCAATATCCACAAGACTCTGGTGAGGTTGTAACGCTTCGCGCTCTAAAATACGCGGGCGTGAATCAATAAATTGCCACTCATGCTGCTCAAGAATTTCAGCCAAATCTTTACTGTCGAGCTTTACGTCATCGGTTTCAAAACCAGGTCGAGTAAAGACCGGCTTTTGTGGATTGATAAATGACTTCACATTGCGTTGCAACAAATGAATATTGGTTTTCAAGTACGGATCAGGGCGGTGCCGCCTCACACGCCCCACCAACTGAATCAGTGAGCGCATAGAGGATGGCTCTACTACGGCCCAGTCATAATCATGGTCGCGCCCCACTTCTGTCACCGGCGATCCCAGCACAATAAAGATATGGTTTGTTTCAGCAGACTGTTTAAGCAAGTGTTGCACACGCGGTAAAGCAAAAACGGCCTGGGGCTGATCACGTTTGAGGGTGGTATCGAGCTCATTTTCTATGGCCGAGCGCATCAGCAAAGGAAACTGCGAGTGATACACCGCAAGATGCACTTGTGTATTCGCCGGCACTTTACTGTTAAACAACGCCAGCGCAATTTCAATCAGTGGTGCAATATTGGCCATCCGGATTAAGCCAAAACTCACCTTCTTTTTTGTTTTCTCATCGACTGTGTGATTGGCTTTATGCAGTTCTAAGGCACTTTTTAACATGCGTGCAGCAAAAGCTTGGTGTACCTCTTCTTTTTTATGACTGGTGCATTCAATTGGGGTCAGCTCAGCGACTCGCCTCACCTTTTTCTGCTTAACCTCTGCAGCTAATTTTTCTGCACGCTTGTGAGCAAACTCATCGTGTGCAGTTTTAAACAGCGCACCAGTCGCGCAGTCCTGTGCAGTCGCACTATTCTCGTCAATCCAAGCACAACAAATATCAATCGGGGTGTTTGGCTCGCCGCGATTGGCTTGATACTGCTCACGACCCGCACGGTATGCATCATACAAACCTTGCACTAAAGCAGGCGGCAAGGTAGCTGAGGACAACATCACTCGCGAACCCAACAAACCTGCCCAATGCACTAAGCGCGCCAGCGCTGGCAAGTCTTCCAAGCCGTAGTCATCAATTTCATCGAGTACCAGATCACTGGTCATGAGACGTAGCATCGGTGCTATTTGTCGCCCGCCTCGTTTGCTCTCAGTGGCAGGGGTTAAGTGATCCACCGTACAGACTAAAACAGGTGCGGCAACTAAGGACTTGATATCTTGCTTATGCAAAGTGCGCGCTAATAAAGGGTGCGCATCGTAATCCCCCTCATAGAGCACGCCACCGTCTTCATCGATTAAATCCTGGACCGATTCAGAACCATGCTGCGCCGCTTGCTGTTGGTAATATTCAAACAGGTCACGACTGGCTGAACCACCCACCCGGACCGCCAGCTGATCTTCATCGAGGTACATTTTTTGATCGCGATAAGCTTTGCCAGTTTGTAGCGTTAGCGTTCGCAGCCCCAAAGCAACTGAAAACCGAGCACCTTGGCTGGGTTCAGCCAAGGCATACATAATTCGCGCATTGGCGAGGGTTTTACCGCAACCCGTTGAAGCCATATTGACAATAAAAGCACCTTGTTTGGCACTGCGCTCACGTAATGATGTGGCGACATCTGTGGCTTTATCTTGCCAACGAAAGCGTGCAATTGCGCTGCGTTTGCGTAGGCCTTTGTGATTTTTTAAGGTGGGCAGAGAGCGCTCTAAATCCGGCAAGCTGTGACTGATGTAACCGGCATTAATCGCCACACCAATTAAATGTTCTTCGAGTGTTTGATTATATTGCCCGGTTTTGCGGTCTGTATTGGCATAAAGCTTGGTGGTCGGGCTATGCGCAATACGCTGTTTGAGATCACTCAAACTTGAATAATGGTGATCGGCGAGCATTAAACTTAAGCGCGACAAGTGCATCACGTAGAGGTTATCGAGCCAGTGTATTGTATGAGCCGTATCCTGAATTTTAAGCAGCCGAGTGGCTAAACGTGCGGCTCTTTTTTGCCATACCGGATTACTGGTCGGCAGTCCCTGCTTAAAAGACCAATAAGGCTGAATCAGTTTGCTATCGACTCCGGTACAAACTTGATTCCATTGGGCATTAATCTGCTGAAAGTAATGAGCAAATTGATCGGCCTTGACGCCTTGCGGGTCTTCGGGTTTATCCGGTAAACGGTGATGCGACACCACTAGCCATGCCAGCGCTGCAGCCAAGGGTGGTAGTTTTTTAAAAGGCTTATCAGCGCCAGTATCCAAACCATCGCGCTGCAGGTTGCTTAACCAGTTCTCTGCGTCAGAGTTGCCTAAATCAAGCATACGCTGCAACCAAGTTGCATCATCATCTTCACCAACAAAAGCCTGGAACAAACGCAGTGACACCCACTCATGCCGATAAAGGTTTGCACCGTCATGATGAGGTTTCCCCTTTAAACGATTTTGAAAGGCATCACAGGCTTTACCCAAGTCATGCAGCAAAGCCGCAAAAGCACTGAGTAAATAAATGATTTCGCCTGTGTGCCAATCATTCTCGTCGGCTAAACGCAGAATATCGCGCTCAGTGGTATTAGTGGGTACCGCGCCATCAGTATTAAAGTGACTGCTGTTACCTACCACCCATAATAGTTCACTATGATCCAGGCCACGTATCCAGTGGCAGGCCACAGCGGTATTTTTACGCGCGGTTTTACGTAGTAAACGCCTGAGAGTTTTTAATCCGTCCTGGGTAATGGAAGTCTGCCAAGTCCGCTCTCCGCGTCGTTCTGCAAACTGATCCAGTATGCGACGTGATTCTTTTAAAGCCGCTTTATTGCACTCAGACACCAACAGGATATTCACTTGCTAGTTCCTCCTAACTGCTGAGCAATATCCTGAATCGTTTTGATCATATAATCGAGGGCTTCGGCTTGAGTTAAGTTCTCGATACACCCTTGGCGAAAGGCTTGTTCTTCATCACCTCTCGCCGCAGAAATAAAGGCTTGTGGCAAAATCAAAGCATCTTTAACCAGGTCAGCCACATCAAACACCAACCCACCACGACGCGTCTTACCATGCAAAACTGCGAGCCCATGGGGTAAGCCAATCACCCAAGTTGCCGTTGCTCCGAGGCCATAGGCTAAATAATTACCATGGTCTAAAAAACGGTTAGCCGGATCGACGCCTGAGCCTCGCTTAGCGCGAGTAAAATCGCCGTATTGCAATGTATTAGCAGCAATTTTATACAGATGCTTAGTAAGGCGAGCTTCCTCAGTCAGCAAAGCCATGGTGTCTGGACGTGTTGCAATGGCTTCACGTGAGCGCTCTAACAGCTGCTTCAGTTGCGCCGCATCAACAATAAAACCTGCGTCTTTTAAACGACGATTAGTTAACCAATGTTTTTCAACAAAACTCAAACGAGCAAGCTGCAACAACTTAGCAGCTTCTAAGCGTAGGTCATCATCAAACCAAAACTTAACCCACTGCTGCAGATACTCAGTGGGACGGTATTCGCTTTGCGGTGTTAACCAAGCCACTTCAACATCGACTTCGTTGGCACTGAATAAAGGCGTTCCGCCACCACCACAAAAGCCAACTAAAACACCGGCTTTGGCAAGTTCACGCATCGCCGCTTGCGTAATTGAAGTTCCAGTGCCAAGCAATAAAGTTGTTGTATTGGCAATCGGAATATTCCAATACAAAGAGCGGCGTGCTTCATCAGTGACATATTCAACACGACCGCCGTTGACCAGCACACGGCAGTATTGCAGATAGTAAATATTGGCACGTTTTGAGTGCAGGATACTTTTCAGGTCAGATGCTGCTAAGTCTTCCATGATCTTTAACCTCTAATTTTGTACAGCCTATACTGATCAATCTTATCGACTCCAGCCTACAACACCGGCCCAATCGTCGCGATCACATTATTCCAAATCCTGCGGTAATAGGGCCAAGCCAGCACGGCGGGCAGTTCAACTTGACCCGACTGATCGATGTACTCCTGCTGGCGTTTTTCGATGGCTTGGGTGATGCGTTCATCTTGCAGCAGTATATTGTTTTCATAATTGAGGTCGAAACTACGCAAGTCTAGATTTGACGAGCCGATCAAGCTGATTTTGCCATCGACGGTTAGGGTTTTGGAGTGCAGCAAGCCTTCCCGGTGTTCATAAATCACACAGCCCGCATCCAGTAACTTGTGGTAATAACTGTGGCTGGCGGCGGCGACAATCCAGCTATCATTAACCCTGGGAAAGATCAGAGTGACTGCAACACCACGATGGGCCGCTGCGCATAAACCTTCTAGCACGGTGGCATCGGGGACAAAGTAAGGTGTGGTGAGTGTCAGAGTCTGTTCGGCACAGGCAAATAAATTGGAGAACAGTTGCGGCGTGGCACCGCGGCGCTCGGTTGGACCAACGCCCATGACTTGTGCGGCAAAACCTGGGATAACCGGCTCGCTCTTGGTCTTAGCTTCGAATGGAATCACATTAAGAAACTGCCCGGTCGTCTGCATCCAGTCGCTGGCAAACAGCAGTTGGTTTTGTGCAACCACCGGGCCTTCAAAGCGCAACATAATATCGATCCAGGGTGCATATTTTTTCTTAATCAAAAATTCAGGGTCGGCTGCGTTTTGGCTGCCGCAATACGTGATGCGTGCATCGATCACGGTAATCTTGCGGTGATTACGCAGATCAAAACGGCTGGTAATAATGGTGCGCAGCAAATTATTAAACGGTAAAGCCACGGCAACCTGGATCCCAGCCGCACGCATACGCCGCCATAACGCAGATTTGATCAAGGCGCGCGAGCCCAGCCCGTCGGCTATCGCTCTGCAGGTGACGCCGCGTTGCGCGGCACGAATCATTGCCTCGGCGATAGCTGTACCGGTGTGATCAGTCAGCCAGATGTAATACAACACGTGCACGTGGTCAGTGGCGGCATCAATATCGCTCACCATGCTTGTCAGGGTGGCGTTGCTGTCGGCCATCAACTGCGCGCTATTGCCACCCACTGGATGGAAGCCATTGATCGAGCCTGCATATTGAAATACGGGGCGATACACCCGCTCAATCAGAGTACTACTATTGACCGACTCACCCATCAAGTGTGTGGCTTGGGTTTTAATTTCGGCAAATATTTGCTCGTGACGCTTATGCGCACGATTGCCAATATCAATTTCACCAAATAAAAAGTAAATCGCACTGCCGAAATAAGGCAACACAATTAACACAATAAACCAGGCCAAACGCCCAGGTGGCGATAAGTCATCACGCAGTAAAATACGAATGGTGAAAGACAGCACAAGCAAAGCATGTAGCAGCAAAATAACGCTCATTAAGGGTCCTGCACAAATACCAAAACTGCAGCAAGCCTAAACCTATGCTGACTTTTATCCAACTTAAACAGTGGGTTTCTGTTGTCTGCTATGGCCTACCCCTGCACGCTATTAACCTATGTCGATTGCAGAAGCATTTTAGGTTTATTTTTTGCTATCATTATGTATGATGGTTTAAAGAATATTTTGCGCTAGCGCAAGGATCCAGCATGGACAATGTCATTCTCAAGCAGCACTACGACGAGATGTGTGAGCAGCTCAATTTGCTGCAGTGTCTTATCACTGAGCTAGAGCCGCAGTACGCGGTAGTTGCGCAGATTGCGCCGCTGAGTAAGTCGCAAGAACATGAGCCCATCGAGTCGATTATCCCCAGTATTTATAGCGGACAGCAGGCGGCGGAGTTGGCGGCCAAGGCTTATCAAGATCTGCATATTATTGCTGGCTTATCGCAAAAAAGTGCGCGCAGAATGCCGGGGGTGCTGTACTTTGATACGCAGCACATGTCCGGCGCGGCAGATATCGCCGCCTGTGTCTCAGCGATTAATCGCAGTAAACTGGCGATTAAAGAGTATGTCGTCAGTCACTTCAGTACGGCGGCAGCGCGCTTTGATATCCTCAAACAGGCCTGCCCTGGGGTGATGACGGTGCATTTATATCGGCTGATTCGCTGCTATTATCAACAAGATTTAAAATCACTGCGTTTTACTTGGTCACAGCAGCAGGCTTTGTTGTATCCCGATAAAGACAAACTGTTAGGCCGAATCAAGCTGGCCATTGAGCAATCGAGCAGTCAAGACTACAGCTTGGTGCTCACCGCCCTGCTTAATCGAGTCAGTCGCGTGCCACAAGGCTGTATCCGCATTCGCCGCCCAGTCAAAGTACAGCCGGTGGCTAATATCACTAAATTATCTGGGGCGGCCGGCCCAGTCACTGCGCCGCTGCCGATTATTGTGCTGCAGGACAGCCAACCCGCGATCAAAATCATCGCTGAGTTTGATGCGCAACTGGCCTCGCAACGCAAAACCCGTTCAGACAAACTAGAGACTGAGTTGCTGGGCCTGTTTCAAGGTGAGGTCATTGAGTATGTGGCGGCGCATGAGTAATGGCGCGGCATACCCTATGGCTGGCGGATGAATTGCTGCGCTGCGCTGGTGTCCTTTATTTACGCTTATCTAAAAAGTTAATCGCCAACCGATCCATCCAACCCCACAAGCGTTGACGGATACGTTCGGTGAGTGGCCGTTGTTGCCAGATTGCTTCGGTGATTTCTAGGCTGTCGTGGAAGTCAGTTTGTAAGCTGTGGCGGACTTGCTCAAGCAATCCCGTGTCGCGCGCTTCCAGATTGTTTTCTAAATTAAAGCGCAAATTCCAGTGATCGAAGTTACAGGAACCGATACTGACCCAATCATCCACCATGACCATTTTTAAATGTAAAAAACGAGGTTGGTATTCAAAGATACGCACGCCCTTACGCAACAGTGCTGGATAATAACGCTGTCCCGCCCAGCGCACGGGGGGTAAGTCGGTGTGGCGGCCGGTCAGTAGCAAACGTACATCAACCCCACGTACCGCAGCTTTACGTAAGGCTCGGCGCACGGCCCAGGTCGGGAGAAAGTACGGCGTGGCCAACCACACAATTTGGTGTGCGCCTTTCAGTGCACGCAATAAGGATTTTTGAATATCGCGGTGTTGGGTTGACGCAGCATAGGCGGCGCGGGCTTTGCCGATATTGGCAAAAGGTAAAGCAGGGGTATCCTGCTTAGCCAGTTGCTCTGGGCTGTTATTTTGCTGCCAAAAAAATCGCTCAATACAGCTGTCCCACTGGTAATCAAATAAGTACTGCCAATCCTGAACCACAGGGCCTTGCACGCGCACCATCACTTCATGCCAGAGGCTATACTCAGCATCCGGCTGCCAAAACTGATCGGTTAAGCCGGCGCCGCCGACATAAGCCGTCTGCTGATCGATAATTAACAGCTTGCGGTGATCACGGTAGAAGTTTTGCAGGCCACGAGTCCAGCGCAAGGGATTATAAAAACGCAGTTCAATCCCGGCCTCGAGCCAATGGCGACGCTGCGTCTGTTTGAATTGGCGGCTGCCAAAGCTATCAAATAAGCAGCGCACGCGGACGCCACGCTGCACTGCTGCGATCAAAGCGGCTTCGATGCGCTCAGCACTGTTGCCGCTGCTGACCAAATACAATTCAATATCAATCTGCTCTTTGGCCGATTCGACGCGCGCCAGCCAGTCGGCAAAGAACGCGGGACCATCAATCAATAAGTGGAACTGGTTAGCGGCGCGCCAAGGGAAAATCAAACCCGCCATGGTTAATCCTCCGTGGTGTTATAGGATGAGGTGTTTGCCTAGTCTAGCCCTGTACAGCTGAAATCATTCGTCAGCAACAGGTTTGACAAGGTACGCTGCGCGGCTAAAATCGACTCCGAGTGTATAGGAAATTAAGCAAAAATTAACTACTGTGTCAGTCTTCATCTGCATCAATCAACTGCTGCCGCACTAGCCAAGCGATAGGCTCAAGCAGTTCATTAACCAATCGTTTTGCAACAGGAGCAATACTGACATGACGCAAGCCAAAGCCTATCGTGCCGCTATTTTGCATAGTTTGGGCGATCCCAGTGTACTAGGTTTAGACAACAGCTATGCCTATTACCCCGATGGGATTTTGCTGGTGGAACAGGGTCATATCCGTGATATTGGGCCTGCTCCTGAGGTTCTAGCGCGCTGGCCGGACAGCTTGGCGGTCAGCTGTTACAGCGATAAATTAATCACGGCCGGTTTTATTGATACCCATCTGCATTACCCACAAACCGAGATCATTGCCTCCTACGGAGAGCAACTCTTGGACTGGCTGAATCACTACGCCTTTCCTGAAGAGGCGAAGTTTGCCGACCCTGCCCATGCCCATTGTCTGGCCAGCTTTTTCTTAGATGAGTTACTGCGTAATGGCACCACCACAGCCTTAGTCTTTGCTACTGTACACAAGGCTTCGATAGATGCCTTTTTTAGCGAATCTGAACGACGCAATATGCGCATGATCACCGGTAAAGTACTGATGGATCGCAATGCGCCAGCGCACTTACTGGATACGGTCGAGACGGGCTATACCGAGAGTAAAGCGCTGATTGAGCGTTGGCATCAGTGCGGTCGCCAGCTGTATGCACTCACCCCGCGTTTTGCCCCAACCAGCAGTCGCGAACAGTTGGCGATGACCGGTCGTTTACTGCAAGAGCACGAGGGGCTGTATCTACAAACCCATCTATCCGAAAACAAACAAGAAGTTAACTGGGTTAAATCACTCTTTCCTGAGCGCAGTGGTTATCTTGATGTCTATGATCACTTTGGTTTACTCGGCAAACGCTCTATTTTTGCCCATGCGCTTCATTTAGAGCCGCAAGAATGGCAACGGGTGGCTGAGACGGATTCGGTGCTGGCCTTTTGTCCCAGCTCGAATCTTTTTTTAGGTTCAGGACTGTTTCAACTCGAACGCGCACAGCAACAGCAGATCCGTGTGGGGTTAGGCACAGATGTTGGCGCAGGCACCAGTTTTTCGATGCTGACAACACTTGCCGAGGCCTATAAAGTTCAGCAATTACAAGCTTATACATTGCATCCCTTGCAGGCTTTATATTTAGCCACCTTAGGTGGTGCTAAAGCGCTGAGTTTGGACGATAAAATAGGTAATTTAGCAGTGGGAAAAGAAGCTGATTTTTTAGTGTTGGATTTGCAGGCCACGCCGTTAATCGAAAAACGTATGGCGAATGCGCAGTCGTTGCTTGAGCAGTTATTTATCCTGATTATGCTCGGTGATGACCGTGTGATTGCGGAAACTTATATTTATGGCACTTGCCAATATCGACGTGCCTAGGTACTAAAACGCTGCGCGACTCTAGCGATTGTGTTTAGAGTCGTGCAGCGCTAGGTGGCTATACCTTAGCGTAGAATTTCTGGATTACCTTTACCCGCGACCGCAGCCGCTTCATCGATGGTGAGTAAGGCTGTGCGTGGTAAGTCCTGTAAACGTGCACAAGCGGCCAACACGTTACCCCAGCATGCGCGGTTCACGAACTGCATACCGAACTCATCCAAGGTACCGCCACGGTTACGATAACCCAGCACATAGGTGCTGTTGGCGTTGGGTAAAATCGGCCATAAATGCCCACGAATCACCTCAGGACGCATATGGGTTAGCAGTACGCGCATACGGAAGCGATCAGGGAATAACTGTTCAATCAGTTCATCACTGGCGAGGCTGGCCAGCTCCCAACGGTCGCGTGGCGCACGGAAGCGACCAGGCTCTTGCAAGTAGACCACGCGGTAGCCCATATCGGCCTCTTCCAAGCGCTGCGCGGCACGCAGCACTTGCTCCAACTGGTAGCTACCATTGGCAATCAGCAGTAATGGATCTTTACCTTCATACTCTTTCAGCACAATGGCGCCATCACGGGCCAATTGCTCAGCCTGCTCTTGGGTGAAATAAGCAGGACGCTCGCGCTTAGCGGCAACGATGCAGGCAATTTGCCCACGCGCACTGTAAATCTGCGGCAATAGCGCCAGCATGCTGTTGTGATCGGCTGGGAATAACACCCGTGAGACATCATTCATCTCCCCGAGCATGGCTTCACAGAAAGTGGTGTCTTGGTGCGACTGTTGGTTTTTACCATTTTCCCAAGTATGTGACGTCGCCACTAAAGGCCAGCCTAACCAACCCGCGGGACGGCCCACTTCTTTTTGCTGACGCGAATAAATCAAACTTTGCCGCACCGCGCCGAGCATTTTCACGCAGAAGGCTTCATAGCTGGCAACCAGATTTAAGCCGGACTGATTGGCTAAACAGGCTGAGACCACCGCCTCTTCATTGAGCACAGTAATGATTTTACCATCCACGGCTTCTAAATCACTTTCTGGCTCACTGACGCGGTGGCGTAAGGTTTTTAACACTTCAGTTAAACGGTTGCTGGCCAGCTCATCCGGGTTACCCACCCGTGGACGTAAGTCTGGGTTGGCCGCGACGAGATCAACAAAATAACGATCCAGCGCTGCCATCGTCGAGCAGGCATCGGCACGGTAATGCAATTCAGGCTGTACCGGTGTTTTCGGATGACGGTTGGCTAAGGGGTTATCACGTTCTAATGGGCGCGCTTGCGCTTGATGAGTCTTGAACAAGGTCAAGGCTTCGCGCATCTCTTCTGGGGCAACATACAGCGGTTTAATATGGGTATTAAACAACTCACGTGAATGCGCATCGGTATGCGGATTGCCCGGTAAAGGTAAGTTATGCGCTTTATTTTCATCGGCACCATAAAAACCAAAACCTTTCTCCGACTCAGCAATACCGTAAGGAATCGGCAGTGGGTAGGATAAAATACCGCTGTTTTTTTCATGGACACGGCGCTCTAAACGCTGCTCCATCTCCCAAAGGGTACACACAAAAGCAGCTGGGTCACGGCCATCGAATTCAATCGGGTCAAAACCACAACCGCGTAAATGGCGCTGGAAGCCTTTTAAGCCTTCCAAGGTGCCCAATTCAGTGCGCTGTTCAATACGACGGCCATTGGCAATCATAATCGGCAAAGCGGGGCCGCAATCTTCAGCGCGCCACCAGCGTGGAATCCAATCGCTGCCGCGTTGTTCTTCAGCCGCACCGTCAGATAAAAACGCCACCAGTTTTTCACCCGGCAATGGCATATGCGCATATTGCAACTCAGCAAAGCCTAAATAGCCGCCTTCAATAATACCGCCCGCCGTGTGCGGATTAACGTGACTGCCTAAAGGCGCTGCCATCGAGCCATCAGAGGCCAACTCATACCCGTAAAAATCATTCAGTAAGCGGTTAATGCCTGCTTCACCACCACCGTAGGCTTGCGCTTGCTCTGGATGCAGATTACCCAGTAAAACGTTAAGCGCTTCGATGGCGGCGACACTGTGGCCCTGCCCCATCAACCAACCACGGGTTTCACCGGTTAAAGCATTCAGCGCCATATAGGCGGCATAGCCGGGCACCATATTCAGTGCACCACCGGTGTGGCCTTCGGGTTGAACTTTAAAATCGTCAGCCGTCAAATCACTGCCGTCTAAGTGTACTTTGCGCGCATAGGTCATATGCACGACCAATGACATACCTGCGGCAGTAATTTTATCCAGCGCATTGAGTTTAAGATATACAGCGGCTAAATCAGGCTGCATGCCTGCTTGGACCAATTGATGGGCAAGACGATATACTGCCGCTTGGGTTTCTGCCGTATGCTGGATAGGGCCATAGCCCTTTTGCCATTGCGCAAACGCTGGCTCAATTGTCGCGTGCTCATTTAAGTCAGCTCGGCTTGGCAATATCTGATGCATATTAATACTCCATACACTCGAATGTTGTGCAGTTTAAAGTCAGTCCAATAAGGTTATCATGATAACCATCAACAACTGTTCAACCAGTAATATTCTATTCATACAGCCAAAAAGGAATTCCCATGGCCTTACTTAATTTTCTCGGTGCCATTCAACAAGTCACAGGTTCGTGCTATTTGCTCGAAACCTTTGACAAAAAGAACATTCTACTCGAATGTGGCATGCAACAAGGCAACCATGAAGAAAATGACAACGGCAACCGTTCACCTTTTGCCTTTAATCCAGAGCATATTGATGCAGTGGTGATTTCCCACGCACACATTGATCATTGCGGTATGTTACCGCGTTTAGTCGCTGAAGGCTTTCGCGGACCGATTTATGCCACCGATGCCACCTCTGAGCTATTAGAACTGATGTTGCTGGATGCGGCGCATATTCAAGAAAAAGATGCGGAGTGGGAAAACCGCTGGCGTGCCCGCAAAGGTAAAGCCCCTATTAAACCGCTCTATGTCAGCACTGACGCAGAACGTGTACTGAAACAGCGTCGCTCTGCCGATTACGAAGAACCCACCCAAGTGGTGCCTGGCGTACAAGTAACCTTTTATGATGCCGGTCATATTATTGGCGCGGCCATCGTTAAACTTGAGTTTACCGAGCCCAATAACAGTGTGCGCACCTTAGTGTTCTCCGGTGACTTGGGCAGCACCTGCTCACCACTGATGAAAACCCCAACCATTCTCAAGCATGCCGATGTGCTAATGCTGGAATCCACCTACGGTGACCGCGACCACCGCTGCAACGAGGAAACCCTCGATGAATTGGTCGCGATTCTTGAACAAGCCGAAAAAGACGGCGGTAATGTCATGATTCCTGCCTTCTCGGTTGGACGCACCCAGGATATTCTGTTTCACTTGGGTCGTTTCTATCAGGAAGGCCGTCTACCACAGCATACGGTATACTTAGACAGTCCCATGGCCATTCGCGCCAATGATATTTACTTCCGTCACCGTGAAAACTTTGATGAAAATCACCGCGCGATGCTGATCAAGCATAATGTTCGTAGCGTGCATGATTGGCTACCGATTTTGAAGCTGACGCCATCGCCAGAAGAGTCCATGGCGATTAACAAAGTCAAAAGTGGTGCCATTATTGTTGCAGGTAGCGGAATGTGTAATGGCGGACGTATTGTTCACCACTTTAAACACAACCTATGGCGCAAAGATTGCCACTTAATTTTCACCGGTTTCCAAGCCCGTGGCACTACCGGTCGCGCGATTGTTGATGGCGCCGAGAGCGTGCGCGTGTTCCGTGAAGATATTATGGTTGGCGCACAAGTCCACACCTTAGGTGGTTTCTCTGCCCATGCCGGACAATCGCAGTTGATTGAATGGGCCGGCCAGTTTGAAAACCGCCCAGAATTGTATTTAATTCATGGCGAGTTAGAAAAAATGCATATTCTGCAAAGTGAATTTAAAAAGCGCTTAGATTGGGATGCCAATATCCCAGAACTGGGCGATCGAATTGCTCTATAAGGGGTTATTATGACGTTTCAGGATGATGATTATTTAGCGCGGCAGTATCAGGTCAGCAATATTAACTTAGAAGATAAAGTTGATGAGCTGTTAAAAATAGCTGTGCCGCCGACCAGCAGCAACTATGAGCTGTACCGCGAGATGATGCTGACCGTGGCGCGTATGGCCGAGGATGATCGTAATCGCTGGGATGCGAAAATCATGATGCAAACTTTGCGCGAGATGGAGGCCTCCTTCAGTTTACTCGAGCGCTTTAAGCGCCGGCGCAAAGTGACGGTGTTTGGTTCTGCACGCACCCAGCCTGAGCACCCGCTATATCAGCAAGCAAAAGAGCTGGGTGCGATCTTAGCGCGGCACAACCTGATGGTCATTACCGGTGCTGGGGGCGGCATTATGGCCGCCGCACACGAAGGCGCGGGTCTAGAAAACAGCCTTGGTTTTAATATCGCCTTGCCCTTTGAGCAAGGGGCCAATGACACTGTAAATGACACTGGGCATTTATTATCCTTCCACTTCTTTTTTTTGCGTAAGCTGTTTTTTGTTAAAGAAGCCGATGCCTTAGTCCTTTGTCCGGGTGGCTTTGGTACTTTGGATGAAGCCTTAGAAGTGCTAACCCTGATCCAGACCGGCAAAAGCCCACTGGTACCTGTGGTGCTCTTGGATCAAGAAGGCGGTACTTACTGGGATAAAGCACTGGAATTTATGCGCGAAGAATTGGCTGATAAAGCTTATATCTTACCAACTGATTTAGGTTTAATGCGCCAAGTCCGCACACCACTGGAAGCCGGTCGAGAAATTGCGCGTTTCTATCGCAATTTCCACTCCACGCGCTGGTTCAAAAACAAGTTTGTGGTGCGCATGAATCATCCACTCAATGAAGCTGCAATGGAAACCTTGCATAAAGAGTTTATGGATTTATGCAGCAGCGGTGACTATGCGCAAGTACCCTATTGTGCAAACACTCACAATGAGCCCGAGTTCTGTAATCAGTTCCGCTTAGAGTTCGTCTTTAATGGCCGCGACCACGGTCGCTTACGTGAACTGGTGGACTTTATTAACCTACCGCAAAACTGGAAAAGCAACAGCTAAGCCACAACACCGCGCCGAGCCTATTCTGAGCTGGGCGCGGTCTCTGGCTTAAAACAGATAACTGAATACTGTGCAGATCAAGCGCAAAGGCTATACGCAAAAAATTATCCTAACTCAGCCAAAATATCATTCAGCGCTTGCGCCGGATCGGCCGCTTGGGTAATGGGACGGCCAATCACTAAGTAATCTGAACCGGCCTGCATGGCTTGTGCCGGTGTCAAAATACGCTTCTGGTCATCTTGCGCACTGCCTGCTGGACGGATACCTGGGGTAATCAACTGCCCTGCTGGCCATTGCAGCTTAAGCAAACGGGCTTCCTGCGCAGAACACACCAAACCATCTAAACCAGCTTGCTCAGCTAAGCCAGCCAAACGCAGCACTTGCTGCTCAGGGCTCACATCCAGACCAATCCCAGCGAGGTCTGTTTGCTCCATACTGGTCAACACTGTGACCCCTATCAGCAAAGGTTTAGCACCTTGCTGCTGGTCCAGTACCTCACGGCAAGCCTGCATCATTTTTAAACCACCAGAACAGTGCACATTGACCATCCACACACCCAACTCAGCGGCGGCTTTGACTGCCATCGCCGTGGTATTGGGAATATCATGGAACTTGAGGTCTAAAAATACTTCAAACCCCAATGCATGCAAGCCTGCTACCACTTGCGGTCCGCAGCGGGTGAAGAGTTCTTTACCGACTTTAAGGCGGCACTGCTGAGGATTTAGACGTGCAGCAAATGCTAAGGCTTGGGCTTCACTAGGAAAATCTAAGGCAACAATAACTGGGCTGGACATGACTTGGGTCTCGTATCAATAAAATCGCCAGCATTGTAGCCTTCCTCTACGCCAACTGTCGCATCGACTTTGCACTGGCTGGATTTTTCTAGAACAAATAAGACCCTCACACAGATAAATACACGGGATCCGCTGCTACAAAAAAGTAAAAAATCATAGGGCCAACGCCTACGATAGTCGCAGTAAAGGTGTAAGATGATTAGCTATGAGACAGGTTCTCATTTATAACCTTAATGGAGTCAGCCATGCCTTGGTATATCTGGTTATTAATAGCTCTGGTATTAGGCTCAATTGTTGGCAGTCTTTTACTGCTGCGCGATACAGCGGATAAAATGCCTATCAGTAAAGACAAACTCGAATTAATGCGTCAGCGCAATGCTGAACTTGAGGCGCAAGAACGTCAGCAAGAGAAGTAACCCCTCACTACACCCTTGGAGATTTGTTATGTCCCGTACAGAAACCGATAGTCTAGGTGCCATTGAAGTTCCCGCGACAGCTTATTGGGGCGCACAAACACAGCGCTCTAAAGAGAATTTCGCCATTGGTTCACAACCCATGCCATTGGCTTTAGTCCACGCTTTAGCTCAGGTTAAAAAAGCCGCGGCACGTGTCAATATGCGCTTAGGTGAACTGCCCAAAGAAATCGCCAGCCTAATCGAGCAAGCCGCCGATGAAGTGATTAGCGGCGCACTCGATGAGCATTTTCCTTTAGTGGTGTGGCAAACCGGTAGCGGCACGCAAAGCAATATGAACGTCAATGAAGTGATTGCGGGTCGCGCCAATGAAATCGCCGGTCAAGGCCGTGGTGGTAAGTCACCCGTACACCCTAACGACCATGTGAACCGCGCACAAAGCTCGAATGACTGCTTCCCCACGGCAATGCATATTGCCGCGCTACAGGCTATTCAGCACGATTTATTTCCTGCCGTAAAAATGCTGCGTGACGGCCTGGATAAACAAGCTCAGCGCTACGCCCACTTAGTCAAAACGGGGCGCACCCATATGATGGATGCCACCCCGATCACCTTTGGTCAAGAACTCTCCGCCTTTGTTGCGCAACTCGATTACGCCACGCATGCCATTGAAGCAACCTTGCCCGCCGTGGGACAGCTGGCTCAAGGCGGTACAGCAGTCGGCACCGGCCTTAACGCCAATGCTAACTTTGCCGAAAACATTGCGCGCGAACTGGCTTCAGCCACTGGCTTAGTCCTGACCTCAGCACCCAATAAATTTGCCGCTTTAGCTGGGCATGAAGCATTGGTCAGCTTATCCGGCGCGTTAAAAACCTTAGCGGTGGCCTTGATGAAAATCGCCAATGACTTGCGTTTATTGGGTTCGGGTCCACGTGCTGGCTTGGCCGAAGTGCTGTTACCGGCGAATGAACCAGGCAGCTCAATTATGCCCGGTAAAGTTAACCCAACTCAGTGTGAAGCCTTATCAATGCTGGCCTGCCAAGTGATGGGCAATGATGTCACTATCAATATCGCGGCCAGTCACGGTCACTTACAGCTGAACGTGTTTAAGCCGGTGATTATTCACAATATCTTAGAGTCGATTGAGTTAATGGCCGATGGTTGTCGTAACTTCCAAGCACATTGCATCGAAGGTCTGCAAGCCAATGAGCAACAAATGGCAGATCACTTGGAAAATGGCTTAATGCTAGTTACCGCACTCAACCGCCATATTGGCTATGACAATGCGGCAAAAATCGCTAAAAAAGCCTACGCAGAAAACCTAACGCTGCGTGCTGCAGCCATTGAACTGGGTTTAGTCACGGATGAGCAGTTTAGTCAGTGGGTGCGTCCAGAAGACATGCTGCACCCTACCCCGAACAAAGGTGAAAGTATCAAGTCTGGCTCACTGACCTCGCGTCGTAGCTGGTCTTAACCACAGCAGCGTGGGCACTCACAGTGCCCACGCTGCGTATTTTACGATCAGGCGCGCGCAGCGGCGGAAAGAATCAATGCTTTCATCTCAGCTACAGCGGCGGGGAATCCGACAAACAGTGCGTGAGCAATAATCGCATGGCCAATATTGAGTTCATTAATCCCAGCAATCGCCGCAATCGGCTCAACATTATGATAATTCAGGCCGTGCCCAGCATTAACTATCAGTCCTTGCTTTAAGGCAAACTCAACTGCTTTGCGAATAATCTGCAATTGCTGCGTTTGCTCAGCAGGGCCGTCGGCGTCGGAATAATGCCCGGTGTGCAACTCAATAGTGGTCGCGCCCACTCGTTTGGCAGCTAAAATCTGCTGCTGATCGGCATCAATAAACAACGACACATCACAACCCACCGCGTGCAAACGTTCCACTGCCTTAGCAATACGCGCTTCCTGCGCCACCACATCTAAGCCTCCTTCAGTGGTTAACTCAGCGCGCGTCTCAGGTACAAAACAGGCATGCTCCGGACGCAGCTCTTCGGCCAAGGCCAGCATTTCTTCAGTCACGCCCATTTCAAAGTTCATCGGCGTGTGCATCACTTCACGCAAGACTCGTACATCACGCTCTTGGATATGCCGGCGATCTTCACGCAAGTGCACGGTAATTCCATCAGCACCTGCTTGCTCAGCATCCAAGGCGGCCTTAACTGGATCAGGGTAACGCGTGCCGCGCGCCTGACGCACAGTGGCAATATGATCAATATTGACGCCTAACAAAATACGTTTATTTAAATTCATCACACAGACCCTTTTTGAACTAAAAATAATTCACGACTCATCAACGGGCGCCCACCTAAATGAGCCGCCAACGCCTGACGCATTAAACGCTTAGCCGTATGCAAAATACCTGCTTGTTGCCAATCAACCGCCGCTAAGGCCAAAATATCTGCGCCTAAAAATACCCCCGGCTGCTGCTGAAAAACTGCCTCAAAACCACTTTCAGGCACTAGACGATACAACATTTGCGCCTGCAATGCCTGCCCAGCATTATCCACTGCAAAGGAAAAGCCATAGCCGAGCTGCTCAAGCAAACGCCATTCAAAGGTGCGCAGCAAAGGTTCAATCGGTAATGCATGGGCTAGACCTTGTAGGGTTAAGCCATAGTGCTCAAAGACCACCGGCTGCGGGTCATTTAGCGGCAATAAACGCACCAACAGCTCATTAAGGTACATACCACAAAATAAAGCCTGCCCTTGCAAGAAGTTAAACTCACCGGCAGGCTCAATGCGACTGATGGTTTTTAATTCAGTACGTCCACGCAGCTCAATATCCAATACAGAAAAAGGTCGCGCGACACTGCCCAGCTTACCGCGCGCACCACGCAAAACCGCGCGTACACGCCCAGTTGGGGTCAATACATCCATTAAGGCGCTGGTTTCTTTATAGGGGCGACTGTGCAAAATAAAGGCTAACGACGACTGCATGCTTGAGCCTCTAAGCAGCATACGCTCTAGAACAGAGCGCATGCTAAATCGGTTTCAATACTCTTGATAACCCAATGAACGCAGGGCACGCTCATCATCTGACCAACCACTTTTCACTTTAACCCACAGGTTCAGCATAATTTTTGAGCCAAACATAGTTTCCATATCTTTACGGGCTTCTTGGCCAATACGCTTAATGCGCTCGCCTTTATCACCAATAATGATGCGCTTCTGCCCATCACGCTCAACTAAAATCAGCGCATGAATATGTAAAATGCGGCCATCTTGCTTAAACTCTTCAATTTCTACAGTGATCTGATACGGCAGCTCTGCACCTAACTGACGCATGATTTTCTCACGCACCAATTCAGCAGCCAAAAAGCGGCTGGAGCGGTCAGTAATCTGATCTTCTGGGAAGAAGTGCTCACTTTCAGGTAAGCAGTCACCGACCAAAGCTTCTAGGGTTTCTAGATTATGGCCATGCAGTGCAGAGATCGGCACAATTTGCGCGTTGGGTAGCTTAGTTGCCAGCCACTCAAGGTGCGCCAATAGTTGGCCTTTATCTTCTAAACGGTCAGCTTTGTTGACCGCGATAATCAGTGGACAGGTCAGGTACTGAATACGTTCAAAGACCATTTCGTCTTCTTCGGTCCAGCGCATACGGTCCACCACAAAAATCGCCACATCAATATCTTTTAAGGCGGTTAGCGCACTGCGATTCATATAACGATTAAGCGCCGTTTTTCCACCCATATGTAAACCTGGGGTGTCCACATACACCGCTTGCACTGCGCCTTCGGTTTTAATTCCGAGCATATTATGGCGCGTGGTTTGTGGCTTACGCGAGGTGATGGCTAATTTTTGGCCAAGGATATGGTTAACCAATGTCGATTTGCCCACATTAGGGCGTCCAACAACGGCCACATAGCCACAGCGGGTTACTTGTTCAGTCATGCTGATGTTTACTCTCTATCCCCAACGCCACCAGTGCTGAAGTCGCTGCCACTTGTTCGGCAATACGTCGACTGGCACCCTGGCCTCGGGTTTTTTCATTAAGTAAGCTGACCTGACATTCCACAAAAAATATGCGGCAATGCGGCTCGCCCTGAATATCAACCACCTCATACAGTGGCAAATCGCTACTGCGTGATTGTAAAAATTCTTGCAACCGAGTCTTGGGATCCTTATTGGTATCCACTAATGTCAGCTCAGAAAAATGCTGTTCGAGCCAGGCTAAGACACGCTCACGCGCAACCTCCATACCTGAATCTAAATAAATCGCACCAATAATGGCTTCAGTGGTATCAGCCAGGATTGAATCACGGCGACAACCACCACTTTTCAACTCGCCCGAGCCCAAGCGCAAATATTCGCCCAAACCGAAACCACGGGCCAAGACGGCTAAAGTTTCACCTTTGACTAAACGCGAGCGCAGTCGTGACAACTGCCCTTCTTTGGCCTGAGGGAAATGCTGAAACAGCGCTTCACCGGCAACAAAATTCAAAATAGCATCGCCTAAAAACTCTAAACGCTCATTATTGCGCCCAGCAAAGCTGCGATGGGTCAGCGCTAACGTCAGCAACCCTGCATCTTTAAAGGTGTAGCCAATTTTACGCTGTAAAGCCTGTAGTAAATCACTCAATGGACACGCACTCGATATTCTTTGTCAAAAGTTACCACCAAATTAATATTCTTAATCAGCGTCTCGCGCTGTTCATATTTAAGGTGCACTAAAAATTCATCGTTGACTTCGCTGATCTGCACCATCTGATGCAACTGCACATCACGAATGTTATTGACCTGCATCGCCTTACTGATGTGCTGATAAAAATCAGCCACGCTCTTAATCCTATCGGTATTCGTGGTAATGACCTTCTCTAACGCTCTATGCTCAAGATAGTGCGGAACCAACTTAAACAGCACACTGGCACAAAAGCCAAGCAGACTGAGAAACACTAGGGCGCTAAAAATAGACATACCCTGCTGTGCTCGACGTGGACCTCGCGCATTCCTAGCGATGTTATATCGAGCCATAGTCATCAGCCATTTCAGTCTATAACGCAAGTTTAATCCCCTTTAGTGGATTAAACCCACTCGACTCAAACTTGGTAAGACACTGAACTTAGGATCGGCCCATGTCAGCCAAATTGCAAAGGCTTTACCCACAATATATTCATCCGGCACCATACCTTGCAACTCAAAGGGTATGCTGGGGTCATCCCAGTAACGGCTGTCTTTTGAGTTATCGCGGTTATCACCCATCATAAAGTAATGCGCAGCAGGGACACGCCACTCACGCGCGGGCTCAGTACGACGGCGCACTTCTTTACGAATAGAATGCGCCTGCTCGCCCAATTGCTCTGTATATAAGCGCGCACTACCCAGACTACCTGGCTCATCACCTAAGAAGGTTTCAGCCACAGGCGTACCATTCACCAAAATACGTTTTTCACGGGTATAGGTGATGATATCGCCAGGCAAACCGACCACACGTTTAATGTAATTAATTCGTGTATCTTCTGGGTATTTAAACACCATCACATCGCCACGTTTCGGATCACTGACCTCAAGAATCTTTTGGTCAAGCACCGGTAAGCGAATACCATAAGCAAACTTATTAACCAGAATAAAATCGCCCACCTCAAGAGTTGGAATCATTGAGCCAGACGGAATCTGAAAGGGCTCAACGATAAATGAGCGCAAGACAAACACCACCGCCAAGACGGGGAAAAACGATTTGCCATACTCAATCAGTACCGGTTCTTTTTCTAAGCGCTCACGCACTTCAGAATTAAACGCTACTGCCTCTTTTTCATATTGCGCAATCGCCACACGTCGACGCGGTGCAAAATACACCACATCCAGTAAGGCTAATAAACCAGAAACCGCAACAGCGATTGCCAATATCAATGGGAAATTAAATGCCATAGTGCTAGTCATCCACTCTGAGTACTGCAAGGAAGGCTTCTTGTGGGATTTCCACATTACCCACTTGCTTCATCCTTTTCTTACCAGCCTTTTGTTTCTCTAACAGTTTACGCTTACGACTGACGTCACCGCCATAGCATTTTGCTAATACGTTTTTACGCAAGGCTTTCACTGAGGTACGCGCAACAATTTGTCCACCCAGCGCGGCTTGAATCGCCACATCGTACATCTGACGTGGAATCAATTCTTTCATCTTTTCAGCCAGCGCACGACCTTTCGATGCGGCCTTATCACGGTGCACAATTAAGGCTAACGCATCAACACGCTCACCGTTAATCAACACATCCAAACGTGACAAGTTGGCTGTTTGGTAGCGATCAAAACTGTAATCCAGCGAGGCATAACCACGGCTGACTGATTTCAGGCGATCAAAAAAGTCTAACACCACTTCGTTCATCGGCAGATCGTAAACCACTTGTACTTGGCTACCCAAGAAGTGCATATCTGTTTGTACGCCACGCTTTTCAATACACAGGGTAATCACATTACCCAAGTGTTCTTGCGGTACTAAAATAGTGGCTTTAACAATCGGCTCACGCATTTCTTCAATGGCTGAGGGATCCGGCATACGTGACGGGTTATCAACATAAATGATATCGCCATTTTTCTTCACAACCTCAAAAATCACCGTTGGTGCAGTGGTGATTAAATCAAGATCGTATTCACGCTCAAGACGCTCTTGAATGATTTCCATATGCAGCATGCCAAGGAAACCAATGCGGAAACCAAAGCCTAAGGCTTCAGAGCTTTCCGGCTCATACTGCAAAGCTGCATCGTTAAGCGTCAGTTTTTCCAAAGCATCACGAAAGTCTTCAAAGTCTTCAGAGCTGACCGGGAATAAACCGGCATACACCTGTGGCTGCACCCGTTTAAAGCCCGGTAACATATCCACATCGGGAGTCGTCGACAGAGTCAAAGTATCGCCCACTGGCGCGCCTTGAATCTCTTTAATCCCAGCAATAATAAAGCCCACTTCGCCGGCTTTTAAATCAACGGTTTGCGTATGCTTTGGGTTAAATACACCAACACTGTCGACTAGGTGCATACGGCCGGTGGATTTAACCAGCACTTTATCGCCTTTTTTAATGCGACCATGTTTCACTCGCACTAAAGAGACAACGCCTAAGTAGTTATCAAACCAGGAATCGATAATCAGCGCTTGCAACGGTGCATCAATTTCACCAACCGGTGGTGGAATGACTTGCACTAGACGCTCAAGGACTTCATCAACGCCTAAGCCGGTTTTCGCACTGCAGGTCACAGCATCAGTGGCGTCAATTCCGATGACATGCTCGATTTCTTCTTGCACGCGAATTGGATCGGCTTGAGGTAAGTCGATTTTATTTAACACCGGCATCACTTCGAGACCTTGCTCAATCGCGGTGTAGCAATTTGCGACTGACTGCGCCTCAACACCTTGACCGGCATCAACCACTAACAAAGCCCCTTCACAGGCCGCGAGTGAACGACTGACTTCATAACTGAAGTCAACGTGTCCTGGGGTATCAATAATATTTAATTGATAGATACGACCGTCACGTGCGGTATAACTCAAGGTCACACTGTGTGCCTTAATAGTAATGCCCCGTTCACGCTCGAGATCCATAGAATCCAACACCTGAGACGCCATCTCGCGCTCAGTCAAGCCACCGCACATTTGAATAAAGCGGTCGGCCAGGGTGGATTTACCATGGTCGATGTGGGCAATAATGGAGAAATTACGGATATGACTCAAGTCACTCACAAAACATCACTCTACAATTCAGTCCGCCGGCCGACTGCCAACAGAAAATAGCCCGTAAGCTTACCTGATTTATAGCGCTTAAGTCATCTATCCACGACTTAACACCAAAAAAAGCAGCCTTACAGGCAGACTACAAACTAAAAAAGCGACACCTAACGGTCGCTTTTTTAGTTCAACATTTGATCAACTAGAGGCTAACTTTAGCTGGTTAATTTAAAGGTAATAAAGCTCGCACGGCCTTGACGCAAGACGCGCATCGAGACCGAACGGTTATTCGGTAAGTCTTGCGCAATTTTGGTAAAGGTTTTTGCCGAGTCAATCACTTGATTATTTAAGTGAGTAATCACATCACCTGGGCGCAAACCAATCATTGCCGCAGCGCCGTCCTGTACCTCTTGAATCGCCACACCGCCTTGCAAATCAATGGCTTTTTTCTGCTCAGCAGTTAAATCCACCACAGTCATGCCCAAACGATTGCTTTTACTGACGGCGCCCTGACTGCCGGCCAAGGCCATTTCTTCACCATCATTTGGCAATGAGCCCACTTTCACTTTTAGCGTTTTACGCGAACCTTCACGCATCACCAGCAACTGAGCAGTTTTGCCCGGCTTAACAGCTCCCACCAAGTGGGGTAAATCAGCCGACATCACCACCGGATGATCATTCATGCTTAAGATGACATCACCAACTTGCAAGCCACCTTTATCGGCAGGGCCACCCTCTAATACTTGTGCAACCAATGCGCCAGCCGGCTTATCCAAGCCAAATGACTCCGCCAAGTCTTTATTGACCTCTTGAATCACCACGCCCAACCAGCCACGATCGACTTTACCACTGGTTTTCAGCTGATCAGAGACATCCAAAGCAACTTCCATAGGAATGGCAAAGGACAGGCCCATAAAACCGCCGGAACGGGTGAAAATCTGTGAGTTAATCCCGACGACTTCACCATTGAGATTAAATAACGGACCGCCCGAGTTACCGGGATTAATCGCCACATCCGTTTGAATAAAGGGCACATAGTTATCGTTGGGTAAATTACGGCCTTTCGCCGAGACAATCCCTGCGGTCACTGAGTGATCGAAGCCGAACGGCGAACCAATGGCCAGCACCCACTCCCCGACTTTTAAATCTTTTGACTTACCCAGACGTACCACAGGTAAATCCTTGCCTTTAATTTTCAGTAAAGCCACATCGGTACGTGGATCGCTACCGACTAACTCGGCAACCAATTCGCTGCGATCCGCTAAGCGCACAATAATTTCGTCAGCATCGGCAATCACATGATTATTGGTTAAGACATAGCCGTCACTGGAAATAATAAAACCTGATCCCAACGACTGCGCTTCACGCTGCTGGCCTTTATTACGACCTTGCGGCGCGCGCGGCATCGGTAAACTGCGCTCAAAGAACTCTCGAAAAATAGGCGGTAAGCCTTCTAGGTCCGGTAGTGAATTAAAACCACCGGCATTGGCTTGGCTCGGCATGGTTTGCCGCGTACTGATATTGACCACAGCCGGCGCAGATTCTTCAACTAAAGCAGTAAAATCAGGCAACTGTGCTTGCGCACTGGGCATAACACATACCATCAAAGCTATGCATGTGCTAACCAATAGCGAGGTTTTTTTCTGCGACATACTACTCTCCTTTACTAAAATCAAACGTCAAACCGAGGCGTTAAAACACTCTGATTTTTAACCAGCAGCGGTTGCGTTGCGACATCATTAAGATAGCGATGGCTATACAGGCGTACCCATAGCGCACCACCAAGAAAACCCAAGGCAGCAGCAAAAATAATCCAAGGTTCAGACGCATTCAAGGCATCCACACCCAAAGCGGCGGCAAACATAAAAAACAGCGGCAACATATAAACCAAAAAAGCACCACGTAGCAATGAGTCTTCGCCAATCGACAAGGTGACTTGATCACCCTCGTGCCACTGCGCATCAGACTGTATTTTTATCGTATGAGGTTTTTTATCTGCAGCCAAACTGTTGAGTAAACCCTGACCACAAGCGGCCTTCGCGGCACAACTGCCACAAGTGGTTTTGCGCTGGGTGGCGACCCAAACCGCCCCTCCCTCAACCGCAACTACAATGCCTGGTTCTTCAATCATCAATGGCCTCCTGCTCTCCCCGCATCGACAGGGCGATACGCTCGGCGCTGCCCAATGGAATCTCACCCACCACAGTCACCATAATAATCTTAGCACCCTGCACGGCCTTTCTTGACACGACGGCGGTAGGGCCTAATTGGTGGCGCCCACCCTCAACTTCAAGGTGACTGATATTTTCAAAGAACACTGAAAAGTGTGCCAAGCCATCGGAGTACACTCGGCTGAGTACACCTTCGCTGCCGTCCTGCCCCTGCTGATAATGACTATTGAGCAAGACAAAACCCTGCGGCACCCAGTCCACAACCCAATCGACCCCAGCGCGTGCCGCCTCAACGCGTTTATCTGTGTTAACGGGTAAGCACTCAGCACTTGGCTTAACTAAATTCTGTTGCGCTGCGGCCTGCGCCGGATCAACATAAGCCTGAAACTGCACAAACTCTAAACGCTCAAGCAGTTGCCCCTGCTCATTGAGCAACAAGGTTTTCAGCGGAATGGCGGTTGCTTGATCAAGGTGCAGTTCAACCGCATAGCGGTGTTGGTCACGCGGAGAAAAAAACAAAACGCTGGCGGGCTGACCGGCGACTCTTGACTCCCCCAGCACACGCACCTCATACCATTGCTGTAAGTCCTGCAAGTCTAAGGCGGCAACCGGCCATATATCGGTAGCGGGCCGCTCATTGGCAATGCCGGCACTGTTGCAGGTCACCTGCTTATTGATGCGTATCACTTCATGTGCTGGCCCATTGAGCTGTAAAAACCGCTCAACCAATTGCCCTTGCCCATTCACCTGACGCCACACCTGATGGGTGGTAAAAGCACCCTTACGTTCGTAAACAAAAGCGCCTTGGTATCCTTGCTCAGCATACGCGCTCTGCATACGTTGCAACCACGGCTCGGCAAGCGCTACCGGTGCAGCATAACTGCTACTGGCGAGCGCTATCCAAAGTACAAGACCAGACCCAAGCGCCTTTACGTACATTCCTTATTGACCCTCTAAACTGGCAGCCCGCGCATAAGGAAGACTCGCTTCGCTTTGATTCAGACTGCTGTGCTGCGCATGCTGACGCAAGTAGTTGGGCACACGACGCTCATACCACTCATCTTGCTCAGACACCCTTTGCCCTACCGGTGCCTCAACTGCGCTGCCACGCTGCGTAGTGTAATTGGCCAAGACCGCAGGGCTCTGTGACTGATTGATGGCTGGCAAGCGCTGCTCACTTTGCACCAGCAGTACATCTTGCTGCACGCTATCTTGATTGTAAAAACGCACACCACCCAGCACTGCCAAAGTCACCGAAGCGGCTACCGCAAAGCGACCCAACCACGGCATCGCACGGCGCGGACTCGAGTGCACGGCAGTCTGATCAGCATCTGCAGCATGCAATACAGGCTCTGCATCAAGCGCTGCCATAATACTGGCGGATAAATCTACTCTTGCACTAAAAGGTTCGTTATGCAGAGCAGCACGGGCAATCTGGTAGCGTGACCAGGTAGCGCGCAGCTCTGGATCATGGCTGGCATTCAGCACTCGTCGCAACTCCAACTCATCGGTCTCATTATCAATAAGTGCTGAGAGCGACTGATTAAGGGTGTATTGACTCATTTTTGCTTCCTCTCTTGGCTTGCATTGCGCATTACAAGGCGTCTTGCAACAGGGGCCGTAAAGCTTTATCAACAGCCTCACGTGCTCGAAAAATGCGCGAACGCACTGTACCGACCGGACACTGCATCACTGTTGCAATGTCCTCATAACTGAGACCGTCAAATTCACGTAAAGTTAGTGCACAACGCAAATCTTCTGGTAATTGCTTAATACTTTTCTGCACCGTGGCATCAATCTCATCACGCAGCATAAGGCGCTCAGGAGAGGCCATATCTTTTAGTGCATGGTCGCCATCATAAAATTCTGCATCGCCTGCATCCACATCACTGCTGGGAGGACGGCGATTACGCGACACCAGATAGTTTTTCGCTGTATTAATAGCAATACGATACAGCCACGTATAAAAAGCACTATCGCCACGAAAATTCGGCAAGGCACGATAGGCTTTGATAAACGCCTCCTGCGTAACATCTTGGGCTTCATGCGAATCATGCACAAAACGCACAACCAAACCTAAAATACGATGTTGGTACTTTAACACCAATAAATCGAAGGCTCGTTTATCACCATTTTGAACGCGCTTTACCAGCTGCTGATCATCATCTGGTGTCATGCATAGTCCCCAGCGTGCCATCTTGCAATATCACATCGCTTAGCACATTCTTTATGCGCCATAATTATTCTCCGCATTAAACATTGACAGTAAAGCATCTGGTATCAAAAATAAGATTCACCACAGACGCACCCCCCATTTGTAGTCTACTGTAACGCTTTCCCACTTATTAACGCGCTGTTTAATGACATATGCCATTATTGAGCCCTCTAATCGCTGAAAAGTTCCCCGCATTGTACGTATTTTACAAAGCAATCCAGCGTTATACTAGCCAGCGTCTTTGCAGCGGATCCCTCCAATGAGCCAATACTACCAATACGATGTTCTGATTATCGGCAGCGGTGCCGCAGGTTTAACCACAGCCTTAACCCTTCCATCACACCTACGTATCGCCGTACTCAGTAAAGGCGATCTATCCAGCGGCTCGACCTATTGGGCGCAAGGCGGGGTTGCTGGGGTACTCGACGATAGCGATACAGTTGAGTCCCATGTGCAAGATACCTTAACCGCGGGTGCAGGCTTATGCGATGAAGCGGCCGTGCGTTTTACCGTAGAAAATAGCCGCAGCGCGATTGACTGGCTGATTGAGCAAGGCGTGCCCTTCACCCGCAACGACTCCGGCGAGGCCGATGGGACCAATTTTGACTATCATCTGACCCGCGAGGGCGGGCACAGTCATCGACGCATTATTCATGCGGCCGATGCCACTGGCGCTGCGATCTTCACCACTTTATTAGCCCGAGCACGCCAGCGCAGCAATATCCATCTGATTGAACAACAAGTGGCGGTTGATTTAATTAGTGCCAGCAAGTTAGGCCGACAAGAGAATGCCTGCCTCGGCGCTTATGTGCTGAACCGCGCCACGGATAAAGTCGACACTTACGCCGCTCGCTTTGTGGTCTTGGCCACCGGTGGCGCAGCTAAAGTGTATCTTTACACCAGCAACCCAGACAGCGCCTGCGGCGACGGTATCGCGATGGCGTGGCGTGCCGGTTGTAGCGTAGGTAACTTAGAATTTAATCAATTCCACCCCACCTGCTTATACCATCCGCAAGCGAAAAATTTTTTAATCACCGAAGCCCTGCGCGGTGAAGGCGCACACTTAAAGTTGCCTAACGGTGAGCGTTTTATGGCGCGTTTTGACCAGCGAGAAGAGCTGGCCCCCCGTGATATCGTAGCGCGCGCCATTGACCATGAAATGAAGCGCTTAGGTATTGACTGCGTCTATCTAGATATCAGCCATAAATCGGCTGAGTTTATCCAAGAACACTTCCCCACTGTCTATGAGCGCTGCTTAACCTTTGGCATTGACATCACTAAAGAACCTATCCCTGTGGTGCCGGCTGCGCACTACACCTGTGGTGGTGTGGTAGTCGATCAACAGGGTCGCACTGAGCTGGCCAATCTATACGCCATTGGTGAAACCAGCTTTACTGGCTTGCATGGTGCCAATCGTATGGCCAGCAACTCATTATTAGAATGTTTTGTTTACGGTCGCGCCGCCGCCAATGATATTGCGCAACAGGATGCACTGGTCAGCCCGCCAGAGCACTTGCCACACTGGGATGACAGCTTGGTCACAGATTCCGATGAGGATGTGATTATTGCCCACAACTGGGAAGAACTTAGACGTTTTATGTGGGACTACGTCGGTATTGTGCGCACCAACAAACGCTTACTGCGTGCCCTACACCGTGTACGTTTGTTGCACTATGAAATTGATGAGTTTTATAGCAACTATCATGTCAGTCGTGACTTAATTGAGTTGCGTAACTTAGTCGAAGTGGCTGATTTAATTATTCGCTCAGCGATGAAACGCAAAGAAAGCCGCGGCTTGCATTACACCCTTGATTATCCACAATTAAGTGAGCATGCGCTGGATACTATTCTATCGCCTTTAACGCCCGCCAGCGCTGACGACTGAATTTCAAGCGCACCCGCAGGCGCCGATGGCTGTCCTGCGGCAGGCTATCTGCCGGAATCAAAACACTGCGATAAAACCACTGATGGGCGTATCGATAGCGCAATAACACCAGAGCAGGTAGTGCGATGCTATCGGCACGCAACTGTACCGAGCGCCAGCCATGCTGAGCACTCCACAACTGCCAGCCGTGAGCCGTACTGTGCCGCACACCGTGCCGTAAAGACGACTGCTGCGCCAGACTCAGCTGACGCCACTGCAAGGCTATTTGCACAGCCAACAGCACCAATATCCCCAACTGCAAGAGCACAGAAATCGCGGCTAAGATCACCGCCATAGCAGCCAGCACTAACACCACAATAACTGCCTGTGACAGCCTATGCGAAGGCTGCCAAAAACAGCTAAAGCTGTGCTTATTTAGGTTTCGCATGTTCCAAAACCAATTCAATAATGCGCTTTAAATCCGGATTATCCGGTTCAGCGCGACGCATGCACCAGCCAAAAATATCTTGGTCTTCGCAATCAAGCAATAAACGATAGCGCTCACGATCGGCTTCATCAAGTTGTAAATAGCGCTCTTCAACAAAGGGCACCAGCAACTGATCCAGTTCCCACATCCCTCTGCGACTGTGCCAATAGAGACGTTTCACTTCAGTTTCGATAGACATGACACTCTCCAAAAATAATAAATTTAGTATAAGACAGATTTAACAAAGTCGCATACGCTGACAAGAGGCTTTTAGCCCTCTATGATAGACGCAAGCATTATTCACAAGCGAGACAGTCATGACTGGTTGTGCAAGTTTTACCCCGTTAACTCACGAAGGCGTGTTAGCCGTACGCGGCGCAGACGCTAAATCTTTCCTGCAAGGTCAAATCACTTGCAACCTTGCCTACCTTAGCGATGAGCGCAGCAGCTTAGGTGCACGCTGTACGCCAAAGGGGCGCATGTTATCAAGTTTTCGTGTGCTTTTAGACAATGACGGCTATTTATTGGCGATGGATCAGGATATTTTAGTCGCACAACTGGCTGAGCTGCAAAAGTTTGCAGTTTTTTCTAAGTCCAAGCTCACTGATGATAGCGCGCTGTGGAGTCGCTTTGGTTTATCACAAGCGGATGCCACTTTGACCGCGCTGGGCATTGATTTACCCAGTGAGATCAATAGCATCGTACATCATAACCAGATGATCGCCATTCGTGTCTCTGCAGACTTAACTGAGCTGTGGGTCAGTGCTGAGGAAGGCCCGTGCCTGCGTAAACGTCTGCTCAATCTACTGCCTGAAGCGCCGCTCAATACCTGGTTATTAGGCCAAATACGTAGTGGTATTGGTCACGTCAGCATGCCCACGCGCGAGCAATTTATTCCACAAATGCTGAATTTACCCGCGCTGGATGCCGTGAGCTTTAAAAAAGGCTGCTATACCGGTCAAGAGATCGTGGCCCGCATGCAGTATTTGGGCAAATTAAAACGCCATATGTATCGCTTGCAACTGGCCTGCACTGAAGTCCCCGCCCCGGGCACGCCACTATTTTCTCCCGTGCATTCCAGTGCCGTAGGTGAAGTGGTCAATGCGGCGCGCAGTGAATACGGTGTCGAGCTGTTAGCCACAGCACTGGATGATGCGATCAATGATGGACGTATCTATTTAGAAGGTGATGAGAAAACCTTACTTGAGGTGCTTGAGCTGCCTTATTCACTGGATACCGAGCGTGAGATTTTACGCTAAGCGCGCGGCGCGACTCCTTAGCCTGTAAGCCTGTGCACACTTCGCCAAGCCGCTGAAGTGTGTACAGCAACACGCCGAGCCTCTACTCCCCTATCCGTATTACGCCCCTACTTACTCCCTCCTGCCCCACTTTCGCACCTTTTTTCTTCTTTATTATCAATTATCTACACCGCTTCAGCGACACGCCTTCTAGCTCACAATTGATCTCTGTCAAGGCCTCAACGGGGTAATCCGCTTAGATTGAGCACGTTAAAAACGGATCTAGCGCCTGGATGCGTCCATACCTAATTGTAGGAGATCACATGCAACTGGTTTGTCCTGCGGGCAGTTTGCCTGCCCTTAAAGCAGCTGTTCGCCAAGGTGCTGATGCAGTTTATGTTGGCTTCCGAGATGACACTAACGCCCGTCACTTTGCTGGTTTAAACTTAAATGATCAGCAGTTGGAAAATGGCATTGCCCACGCCCACCAGCACAACACTAAAATTTATATTGCCGTCAATACCTATGCGCAACCTGATGGCTGGCAGCGCTGGCAGCGCGCGGTTGATCAAGCCGCTGATTTAGGCGTTGATGCACTGATTGCTGCCGACCCAGGCGTCTTAGCCTATGCCAGCAAACACCACCCACAGCTCAATCTGCACTTATCGGTGCAAGGCTCTGCAACCAACGCCGCGGCATTATCGTTTTATCAAGACCGCTACAATATTAAACGTGCCGTGTTACCGCGCGTACTATCGCTGGCCCAGGTTAAACATGTGGCCAGCCAAAGCACTGTACCCATCGAAGTTTTTGCCTTTGGCAGTTTATGCATTATGGCTGAAGGCCGTTGCCACCTCTCCTCTTACTTAACTGGCGAATCACCTAATCTGTGCGGTGTCTGCTCGCCGGCTAAAGCAGTCCGTTGGAGTAATGAAGAGGGTGAACTGACCTCTCGTCTCAACGAGGTTTTGATTGATCGTTACAGTGAAGGCGAATCGGCCGGCTACCCAACCCTGTGTAAAGGGCGTTTTATGGTCAACGGCCAACGCTTCCACGCCCTCGAAGAACCAACCAGTCTCGACACCATGGATATCATTCCAGAGCTGGTAAAAATTGGCGTCAGCGCGGTCAAAATCGAAGGCCGCCAACGCAGTCCAGCCTATGTTGAACAAGTCACCCGTGTATGGCGCGCCGCTCTCGATAGTCATCGCCAAGCCCCTGAGCGCTACCAAGTTGAGCCAATTTGGCGACAAACCTTAGCCGGCCTGTCAGAAGGCAGCCAAACCACTCTCGGTGCATACCACCGCTCATGGCAATAGGGGCAAGTCTGATGAAACTTTCTTTAGGTCCGGTTTTATTTTTCTGGGAACGCGACACCCTGATGCAGTTTTATGCCGAGATGGCTGAGCAACCACTGGATGTGATTTATCTGGGTGAGACGGTGTGTTCTAAGCGGCGCTCACTGTCACTGGATGACTGGCTCGGTTTAGCCCGTGATCTGCAACAACAAAGCAGCGCGCAGGTGGTTTTATCGGGACTCACCTTAGTCGAGGCCGCCTCAGAGCTGTCCAGTCTGAAACGTCTGTGCCAAAACGGTGATTTTTTGGTGGAAGCCAATGATATGTCTGCCGTGCACTATTTAGCCGAACACAAGGTACCCTTTGTCGGCGGGCCTGCACTCAATATCTATAATGGTTATACCTTGTCTGAGTTTATTGCCTGCGGCATGATGCGCTGGTCACCACCGGTTGAGTGTTCAGCACAGATTATCGCAGCAGCATTAAATCAATTAGATGAACTGGGCGTAGCCCGCCCCGAAGTCGAAGTGTTTGCCTATGGGCACTTACCCCTCGCCTACTCCGCTCGTTGCTTTACTGCACGCTCCGAAAATCGTCCAAAAGATGATTGTGATCTATGCTGCATTAAGTATGAGGAAGGCATCCCATTACTCAGTCAAGAAGGACAAGCACTGTTTACTATTAACGGTATTCAAACCATGTCGGCTGAAGTCAATAACCTACTGGCTGACTTCCCCTCCCTTGCCGCGGCTGGGGTTGATATTGCACGCTTAAGTCCGCGCGCCCAAGGCATGAGTGAAGTGATTGCGGCTTGGCACAAAGTTCGTCAAGGCGAGCCCGCGCCATTGGCGGTGCAAGGCTGTAATGGTTACTGGCACAGCCGCCCAGGTATGGTTAGTGTTGAGGAGGTTGGATTATGCTAAATCGTGCTGCGCCTTTTTTATTATCCGCCGGCGAGCGTGTCCTACCATTGGCTGTGCATGTGCCATTTTTCTTACAGCGCTTTACTTTGCAACACAGCCTTAATCAAGTGTTTGCCAAAGCCATGCAAGAAGGCTTATTTGAAATTCTCGAAAACCGCTGGATGCGTTTGCAGGTCACGGATCTCAACTTATCCTGGTGCCTAAGTAAAGCCCCCAACAAGAACCGTCTGCTGATTAAAGACCGCGCCCCAGTTGAGGTAACAATCAGTGGTAATTGGCGCGAGTTTTTACTGTTGGCCAGCCGTCAAGAAGATCCTGACACCCTGTTCTTCCGTCGTCGTTTACAAATTGATGGCGATACCGATCTGGGCTTAGCAGTCAAAAACATGATCGACAGCCTCGACTCCGATGATTTACCCAGCTGGCTCTGGCAAACCATTGAAACCCTTGGCAAAGAGGCAATGCCAGCCGCCAGTTAATCACTCGTTGTAGCTTGAGCATTATTGAGCAAAGCCCTATCATTCGCTTAAATGCTAATGGAGCTTAATGATGCTGACTGTACTGCAAATTGATTTTCCCTTTACTGGGCCTTTTGGTGCAGAGATGCAGCAAGCCATGCAGCCTCTCGCTGAATCTATCAACCAAGAGCCTGGCTTAATCTGGAAAATCTGGACTGAAAACGCTGCCACGCAAGAAGCCGGCGGCGTTTATCTATTTAGCGATGCAATAACCGCACAAAACTACTTAGATATGCACAGCGCACGCTTAACAGCCAGCGGTGTCAGTGGTATTCGCGCTAAACTATTTTCGGTGAATACTCCACTCAGTCTCACTTGCAAAGGTCCGATCCAATGACTACCAGTAAGCTTGATAAAATCTTGGCCCAGTCTTACCAAGAGCGCGAAAGCGGCTACCGCCACAAAGCATTAAAAATGTACCCGCATTTTTGCGGACGCTGCAGCCGTGAGTTCAGTGGTAAAGGTCTCAGTGAACTGACCGTGCACCACCGCGATCATAACCATGACAACAACCCCGCCGATGGCTCGAATTGGGAGCTGCTGTGCTTGTACTGCCATGACAATGAGCACCAACGCCAAGTAGATATGCATTATCAAAAAGAAGAGCGTGCAGGGCAAAAAGGACCACAGCAAACCTTTAAAGGTTTGGCAGGTTTAGCAGATCTATTGAATAAGTAACCGCTCTTAGCATTAGAACTAAAGTTGTATTGATCTAATCAAACATCTGCCATTCTAAATAAATACGCTAGACACAATGAGCAAAGGTAACTACATTAAACAGGCGTTATAAAAAGCGACAAAATTACACATCTTGGCGATCTAAGGAAATGTCCCATGAAAAAAATTATTGCAGGTATTATTTTAGCCTCCGCATCTTCTTTTGCTTTAGCTAATGCTAATGGTCCAGCGGGTTGCGGTCTTGGCTCAACAGTGATCTTCCCTGACGCTAACGAATGGCATGAGTATGTTTTAGCTGCCACCACTAACGGTACCTCTGGTAACCAAACTTTCGGTATGACTTCGGGTACCTTAGGTTGCGAGTCAGCGAATGGCCCATTGAAATCCGCACAAGTATTTATGGATGAAAACATGGACCAGTTGGCTGCAGACGCTGCTATTGGTCAAGGTGAAACGCTAGCTGCGTTAGCTGAAGTTATGGGTGTTAAGGCTCAAGATACTGCAGCATTTAACCGTGTAATGCAGTCTAACTTTGATGCTATGTTTAGCACTGATGCGACCTCATCCACAGCATTTGAAGCAATGACATCTGCTATGGCGACAGATTCAAACCTACAGAAATACTTAGGTTAATTTTTTCTAGTGAATCTAAAGCCCGCACTCGCGGGCTTCTTTTATTGTTATCAACAAAGGTTTTTAACATGTTAGCTAGGTCTCTAATTGCTAGCTTTTTGTTTTTTTCTTATTCTGCATTCGCGCAAAGCACGCCTTTACCTTCACTGGAAAAATTACAGTCCCTTGCTAAGAGTAAGCAGTGGGCGCATCTTTTACATTACCGCAAACACCCATTTACAGGTCGCTATATTAGTCAAAATGACAGCCCTAACTTCTTTCTAGCCACAAATGGTAAAAGTTCATTACTTGCAGAACTGCAAGTAGACTTAAAGCAGTTTTTAATCACTCATAGGGTAGATAACCAATCGGCGCAATGCCAATTTCCAGCTCGTTATCACTGGTTAAAAAAACAATTGCCCGAGCTTGAACTGGTAGATCAATCTTGCTCAGAACTAGAGCAATGGCGTAATGAACTGAATGCTGAACATTTAACCTTAATTTTCCCTGCTTCACATATTAACTCGCCTTCTTCCATGTATGGCCACACGCTGATTCGCTTAGATAAAAAAGATCCTACGAGCAATAAATTATTAGCTTACAGTGTCAATTTTGCGGCAAATCCAGACCCCAATGATAATGAATTAGTGTTTTCTTGGAAGGGCCTCACGGGTGGGTACCCTGGCGTAGTGTCTGTATTACCCTACTATGCGAAAACTAACGAATACTCGCATATGGAGTATCGAGATATCTGGGAATATAAATTAAATTTAAACAAAGAAGAGACTGATCAGTTTGTAAACCATATATGGGAAACCAAAGATACTTTTTTTGATTATTTTTTCTTTGATGAAAACTGCTCTTATCGATTATTAGCCTTGTTAGATGCCAGCTCTGAACGCATTGATGTGACCGATGATTTTACCTTCACTGCGATACCAGTCGACACCATACGGGCACTACAAAAACGCGGCCTTATCGACGACACAGAATATCGCCCTTCCGCTGCCAGCAAAATGGAAAGCAAAAGCCAGCAAGCTTCCAAGCAGGTATTAGAGCAGGCGCGGCAATTTGTAGAGCAGCCAGATACTATTCCAACCACTGCACATGGACTTAGCGAACAAGAAACAATTCAGGCCTTAGAACTTGCTTATGCCTATGCTCGCTATTTAGCGGTGCAAAAGAAGCAAGCCAATCCAGTATTACGCAAACGTACTTTAGATATTTTGTCAGCACGCTCCAAGTACCCCGATACAGCTGGCTTCGATGATATTCCCACACCAACCTATCGAGACGATCAAGGGCATTTAAGCCAACGCTTACATATTAAAGCGGGCAGTACTTTTTCAGATACACGTTCCGGCTCTCGATCAGATCATTTAAGTTTTATTGATCTAAATTACCGTGCCGCTTTTCATGATGTTATGGATCCACCGCAAGGCTTTGTGCCTGGCTCACAAATACAGATGGGGCATTTAAGTTTGAGGCTGTGGGATGGTGGTGCAGTACGCGTCCAGCAATTTCAAATGGTTGATATTTTATCACTCAGCCATCAGAGCTATTTCCAACAGCCTATCGCATGGTCAGTCAGTGGTGGTTTAGATCGCTTTATTGGTGCTGACGCAGAGTTGTATGGCTATTTGCATACAGGTTTGGGCAAGGCTTGGCTGACCTCAGCAGGACGTTTTTATGGCTTAGTCCAAGCGCAGTTTCTGGCTGACAATCAATTCCATAAGGGCGCGCAATTCAGTTTAGGGCCTCGATTAGGCTGGTTATGGCAAGGTGAGCATATTCAGGCTCAACTGGAAACCAATTGGCAAGGCTTAAGCTGGCTGGATAAAACCAAGCGTACCGAAGTGAAGGCCAATCTAGGCTGGCGGTTATCAACCAACTCACAGCTGAAACTAGAAGCCAAAAGCCAACACTTTAAACGCCATCAACAGACCAGCGAACAACATGAGGTGGGCCTTGCTCTCAATTGGTATTACTAGATTGCTTAGCGCTAAAGCATTGTGCTGCAGACTATTTTATATATTACTCATCTTTACCAGCCTCTTAGCACTTGCTGGCTGCACATCGCTATCGGCTTTATTTTTTTACCCACAAAGCGCCTTGATCTCCACACCTAAAGATGCAGAACTTGAATATCAGGATATCTGGCTTAAAGCTCAAGACGGAACCATCCTCCATTCTTGGTGGATACCCGCACAGGGCGCCGAGCCAGATTCTACTGTAATGTTTTTATATCTGCATGGTAACGCAGAAAATATATCCAGCCACAGCCATAGTATTTATTGGCTCGCCACTAAAGGCGTCAGTGTTTTAGCTTTGGATTATCGTGGCTTTGGTGCCTCTGAAGGAAAAGCATTGATGCCTGAAATCCTACAAGACATTGAAGCCGCTGCATTATGGATGAAACAAACACACCCTGACAAAGAGCTGATCATATTAGGACAAAGTATCGGTGCGGCGCTGGCTATCAATTTTACCGCACAGGCAGCAGATCAGTATCAAATAAAAGCTTTAGTTTTGGATGCGCCATTTACCGGCTTTGCTACAACCGCCCGCAGCGCAATGAGTGCCACGTTAGTTGGCTGGTTGATTTGGCCTTTTACCGTATTGATTCCTAGCCAATGGGACCCTATCAAACATATAAGAAAAATTGATATCCCTACCCTTATTATGCATAGCCAAAAAGATACAATAGTGCCGTATACAAGCGGTAAGAAGCTTTATAAAACGTGGCAGGCCGCTCACCCAAAACAGCAACTATGCTGGTTAGACTCTAAAGGCCCGCACACAATGTCTTTCGCATTTCCTGAGTTAAGACAAGCAACGCTAAACTTTATTCAAAACAAACAATGCGAAAAATAAAAGCCTAAGCGTGCAAACACCTAGCCGTTGTAAGTGTGACAGTCGCAATTAACCCGATCTAAAAATCAGATGCTTTTCCCAGTCTTCGTCCGCTACATTCAGCTCACTGACCATACGTCCCAGCCGTGAAATGCCCTCGGTATGCACCGCATCCGCATTACCACAGACCAAGTGATGCCAGATGAATAAATCTTTACCTTCGTGCACCAAACGATAGGCACAGGTACTGGGTAACCAACGAAATGCATCAGACTGATCGGCGGTAAGCTGAATACAATCTTCAACAAAATCTTTGCGGTTCGGATAATTACTGCAACGCGCCGTATCTAAATCCAATAATTTACACGCAATATTGGTGTAATAAACGGCCCCATCGTCTTCATCTTCCAGCTTTTGCAAACAGCACAAACCACACCCATCGCACAGCGACTCCCACTCTTCTTGGTCGAGCTCTGCTAGGGTTTTACGTTTCCAAAAGGGTTCAACTATTGCGGCCATATACTGTTCTACCTGTGCTGAGCACTCGGCTCAATGGATATAAAATTAACTGACTTTGCACTCAACTTGCACCCGCACTTTAATCACTGTGCTACTAAAGCGCGCCGTTAAATGTGCTGTTTCACCAGCCGCCAAGCGCGCTTTACGAATGCGAGGTGATTCTGGTCCATTACGCAAGCGCACCCTACACACCGCCGCCTGCTGACCGTAATTCTTTAAGGATACCGCAGCCGTATTGTTACCTAAGTCTAAGGTATCCACAGCGATTGTCGCGCCATTGAGTTGTTTTTCAACTTCAAATGGAAATGCAAAGGCAGCAACCGGACAGAGCAACGCCGCGATTATTATGATTTTTTTCATAGTGTTCTCATCCACCGATTTATTTCAACAGTTTACCCCATCAATCTTAATAAACAGCAGGCCGAGGGTAAAAGTATACAAAAAGGCTTTGTTTACCAGCATTCACAGCTTAATATGAGCGCCATTGAGCATCTATTGATGCTGTACACTCTAGCCCCCACTGCCCCGCTTAGCTCAAACCTTCACTTAGCACAATAAAATTAAGCCCTCTTATTCTTATGCTCACATTTAACAGCATGATTACAGCAATCAATAATCGGGTATGGGGAACACCCATGCTTATTGCCATTTTAGGCAGCGGATTATTTTTGATGCTGGCCTTAAAATTTATGCCGATTCTTAATATTAAGCGTGGCTTTTTAGAAATTTGGAATGGCCGTGAAAAAGGTGATGCCAGCACGGGTCAAATCAGCCCTTTTGCGGCACTGATGACCACCCTTGCTGCCACAGTGGGCACCGGTAATATTGCCGGAGTCGCGACAGCAATTGTCTTAGGTGGACCTGGCGCTCTATTTTGGATGTGGTGTACCGCTTTAGTGGGCATGGCCACCAAATACTCTGAAGTGGTGCTGGCCGTACATTTTCGTGAAAAAAACAGTTTGAATCACTTTGTCGGTGGGCCGATGTATGCGATTAAAAACGGTTTAGGTCGTAAATGGGCATGGCTTGGCGCCTGCTTTGCACTGTTTGGCGGTTTTGCCAGTTTCGGCATTGGTAATATGGTACAGGTCAATAGCATGGCTGCCGGTCTTGCCGTGTCATTTGCCATCCCCGCTTGGGTCAGTGGGGTGTGCATTATGGTATTGGTTGGCTTGGTGATTTTAGGCGGTATTCAGCGCATCGGAGCGGTGGCGCAAACCCTAGTGCCGCTGATGTGCGTGGTCTATGTCTTGGCCGCCATGTTCGTGCTGATCAGTCACTACCAGGCTATTCCTGCGGCATTTGTTTTGATTTTTAATTCTGCTTTTAATGGCCATGCGGCAGTGGGCGGTTTTGCCGGTGCGGCGATGATTGCCGCCTTGCGCTTTGGTGTAGCGCGCGGCGTGTTCTCGAATGAAGCCGGTCTAGGTAGTGCGGGTATCGCACAAGCGGCGGGGACCAGTGATGACCCTGTAGTTTCTGGCTTAATTGGTATGATGGGCACCTTTATCGATACCTTGATTGTTTGCACTATGACGGGCTTAGCCATTATCTGTTCAGGGGTTTGGAGCAGTGGCCTTAGCGGCGCCGCATTATCCTCCGCAGCCTTTGAGGCCGCTATGCCCGGCACAGGTAACTATTTACTCACCGCAACCTTAGTTATCTTTGCGTTTACCACTATTCTTGGCTGGAGCTACTATGGTGAGCGCTGCTGGGAGTTTTTATTTGGTCCGCGCGCTATTTTGCCCTACCGCTTGCTTTGGGTTGCCGTTATACCATTAGGCGCAGTCACTCAACTGGAGACTGTCTGGCTGTTGGCTGACACCTTAAATGGCTTAATGGCTTTACCAAACTTGGTGTCTTTGCTGGTGCTCAGCCCTGTGGTAATTCAGCTGGCTCAAGCGCATTTTGCTAAACGTAATGGCCGTGAATCATCCGGAAAACTTTAAAGCGGATGCCTGCACTGCGCTTTTACGGTAGCATTCTACCTATTGTAATTTCATCGACCGACTGGAAGCCTTCATGATTGACCGTCTTACCCTGCTGCGACCCGACGATTGGCATATTCATCTGCGCGATGGCGCAGTCTTGCAGCATACTGTTGCCGATGCCGCACGCACCTTCGCCCGCGCGATTATAATGCCCAATCTAGTCCCCCCCGTGCGCAACACAGCCGAAGCCGATCAATACCGTCAACGCATTTTAAACGCCCGTCCAGCGCAGAGCAGATTTGAGCCATTAATGGTGCTCTACCTGACTGATCACACCAGCGCGAAAGATATTAAAGAAGCTCAAGCCAGCGGTTTTATCCATGCGGCCAAGCTCTATCCAGCCGGAGCCACGACCAACTCAGACTCAGGAGTAACCTCACTGGAAGCGATTTACCCCGCTCTCGAAGCCATGAGCGACGTCGGTATGCCGCTATTGGTGCATGGCGAAGTGACTCACAGCAGTGTCGATATTTTTGATCGTGAAAAGCGCTTTATTGATGATCAACTGGTTGGCCTAGTGGCACGTTTCCCCGCGTTAAAAGTTGTCATGGAACATATCACCACAGCTGACGCAGTAACCTTTGTCAGCGCTGCAGCCGACACAGTCGCTGCCACCATTACTGCGCATCACCTGCTCTATAACCGCAACCATATGCTTGCCGGTGGTATCCGCCCGCATTTTTATTGCTTGCCGATTCTAAAGCGCAACACCCACCAAGACGCCTTGCTCGATGCCGCCACCAGTGGCTCGCCTAAATTTTTCTTAGGTACAGACTCTGCACCGCACGCGCAAAACGCTAAAGAAAATGCCTGCGGCTGTGCCGGTTGCTATACCGCCTATGCCGCCATTGAACTGTATGCACAAGCCTTTGAGCAACGCAATGCGTTGGATAAGCTTGAAGCTTTTGCCAGCCATTTCGGTCCAGACTTCTACAATTTACCGCGTAACCAAGACACTATTACCTTGGTGCGTGAGCCTTGGACTGTACCAAGCACCTTAGACTTTGCTGAACAACAACTGGTGCCGTTGCGTGCTGGCGAAACCTTAAACTGGCGTGTATTAGGAACTCAGGCATGAGCCAAGACATCGAAGATTACGAATACGAGCTCTCCAATAACAACCAAGAGAAGCATAGCGGTGGCTTAAGATCGCCTATGGCGCGACGCTTTCGTGGCTACTTACCCGTTGTGATTGATGTGGAAACAGGCGGCTTTCATAACGCCACCGATGCCTTGCTGGAAATTGCAGCGGTGATTCCAGCGATGGATGACGATGGCTTGCTCTACGCTGAGCACACCTTATTTTTTCGCGTGCAACCTTTTGAAGGCGCAAATATTGAACAAGCAGCGTTAGATTTTACCGGTATCAAGCTCGATCACCCGTTACGCATGGCGGTCAAAGAAGATCACGCTCTCGGCGAGATTTTCAAAAGTGTGCGTAAATCGTTAAAGGCCTCAGGCTGCAAGCGCGCTATTTTAGTCGGCCACAACAGCCACTTTGATCTGGGCTTTTTAAATGCAGCGGTTGAGCGTTGCGGAATTAAACGTAACCCCTTCCACCCCTTCTCAAGCTTTGATACAGCCACTTTAGGCGGCTTAGCCTACGGTCAAACCGTCTTGGCTAAGGCCTGTGAAGCAGCTGATATCCGTTTTGATCCTCGTGAAGCACATAGCGCCCGTTACGATACTGAGAAAACTGCAGAGCTGTTTTTTGGTATCGTTAATCGCTGGAAAGAACTGGGCGGTTGGGACGACTTCGAATAAGCCCATCCAACCGCTGGATTAACAGCGCTGACAAAAAAGGCTGTATGCAATCATCTTGCATATAGCCTTTTTTATTGATTGAGCCAATATAAAACCTACCCTAACGCACCTAGTGTGAACCAGCGATACAGACAGATTTTATTACAGCCTTACTTAAAGCGACGCTCAATACCTTTTTCAACCAATATTTTTGCAGAAATTTCTTCTACAGAAAAATGCGTAGTGTTGATAAATTTAATATTGTCGCGCTGAAACAGTCCTTCCACTTCACGCACTTCAAATTCACATTGCGCGTAACTGGAGTAGCGACTATTGGGTTTACGCTCATTACGAATCGCAGCCAAACGGTCAGCATCAATGGTTAAACCAAAAAGTTTATCTTTATGTTTCTTTAACGAGTGCGGCAACTGCAGACTTTCCATATCGTCTTCAGTCAACGGATAGTTGGCCGCACGAATACCGTATTGCATCGCCATATACAGACAGGTTGGCGTTTTACCGCAACGCGAAACCCCCACCAAAATAATATCAGCGCTATCATAATGTCGCGTACGTCCGCCATCATCGTTATCTAGCGCAAAATGCACCGCTTCAATGCGCTCCATATAATTAACACTGTGGGTAATTGAATGTGACTTACCCACTGAATACGAAGAACGATCATTGAGTTCTTCTTCTAACGGCGATAGAAAACTGGAAAAAATATCCACTTTAAATGCATTCGCTGTCGATAAAATATCGCGTATTTCTGTATTAACAATGGTGTCGAAGACAATGGGTCGCACACCCTCACTTTCCGCAAGCTCGTTAATTTGTTGTACCATAGCCTGAGCTTTTTCGACACTATCAATGTAAGGACGCGTTAAGCGTCGAAAATCAATATTATCAAACTGTGCCAATAAACTTTGTCCAAGCGTTTCGGCAGTGATACCCGTTCCATCAGAAATAAAAAAAGCTGTACGTTTCATAATTGCCAAAAGCCTTAAGTCGTGAACAATTCTCGGTTATTATAGGCTGGTTTTTTGCCAGACATGTTGTCAGGCGACATTGTGACCCATTTTCCCCAAACAAGGCCAATAGATTAAACTGGCCTTTTCAATACAGACGTGGAGAGATCACCTTGGTTGAGTACGTAGTTTCCCTCGATAAGCTCGGTAACCATGATGTTGAGCGTGTAGGGGGCAAAAACGCCTCCCTAGGCGAGATGATCAGCAACCTTGCAGGCGCAGGCGTTTCAGTGCCGGGTGGCTTTGCCACCACCGCCCAAGCCTACCGTGACTTTATTGATGCCAATAATTTAGATGCGCGTATCCACGATTTATTGGATACCTTAGACATTGATGACGTAAACGCCTTAGCTAAAGCCGGCGCGCAAATTCGCCAATGGATTTTAGAGGGCAACTTCCCTGCACAGTTAGATGCCGATATTCGTACTGCTTTTGCCGAGATGGCCGACGGTAACGAGAATATGGCAGTTGCCGTGCGCTCTTCAGCCACCGCTGAAGATTTGCCCGATGCCTCCTTTGCCGGCCAGCAAGAAACCTTTCTAAATATTCGTGGTGTGGATAATGTCATCCGCGCCGCTAAAGAAGTGTTTGCCTCGTTATTTAATGACCGCGCTATTTCTTATCGTGTGCACCAAGGCTTTGACCACCGCAATGTGGCCTTATCCGCCGGTGTGCAGCGCATGGTGCGTTCTGAAACTGCCGCAGCTGGCGTCATGTTCAGCCTCGACACTGAATCAGGTTTCCGCGATGTGGTGTTTATCACCGGTGCCTATGGTTTAGGTGAAACAGTCGTACAGGGCGCAGTTAACCCTGACGAGTTTTATGTGCACAAACAAACCTTAGCCGCGGGTCGCCCTGCGATTTTGCGTCGCAACTTGGGCAGCAAGGCGCTAAAAATGATTTACGGCGCGGATGCCAGTGCCGGTAAATCAGTAGAAATCGTTGACGTCGCCCCTGCTGATCGCATGCGTTTCGCCTTAACCGATGCCGAAGTCACTAATTTAGCGCAACAAGCAGTGATTATCGAACAACACTACGGCTGCCCAATGGATATTGAGTGGGCCAAAGACGGTGACGATGGCAAGTTGTACATTGTCCAAGCCCGTCCAGAAACCGTCAAAAGCCGCAGCAACCTCAATGTGATGGAACGCTACTTGCTCAAAGAGCAAGGCACAGTCTTAGTTGAAGGTCGTGCCATTGGTCAGCGTATTGGTGCCGGCCGTGTGCGGATCATCAATGATGTCTCCGAGATGGACAAAGTCCAGCCTGGCGATGTATTGGTTTCGGATATGACTGACCCCGACTGGGAGCCAGTGATGAAACGCGCCAGCGCGATTGTCACCAACCGTGGCGGGCGTACCTGTCACGCGGCGATTATTGCCCGTGAGTTAGGTATCCCTGCGGTCGTCGGTTGCGGTAATGCCACAGGCTTACTCAAAGACGGTCAAGGCGTTACCGTCTCTTGCGCTGAAGGCGATACCGGTTATGTCTTTGAAGGCGAGCTGAATTTTGATATCCGCACCAACTCTGTGGATGCCATGCCTGACCTGCCCTTCAAAATCATGATGAACGTGGGTAACCCAGACCGCGCCTTTGACTTTGCCCAATTGCCTAACGAAGGCATTGGTTTAGCGCGCCTTGAGTTTATTATCAATCGTATGATTGGTGTCCACCCCAAAGCACTGCTGAACTTCAATAGCTTACCGAGCGACTTACAAGGCAGCATCGAAAAGCGCATTGCTGGCTATGCCAGTCCGGTTGATTTCTATGTTGACAAACTGGTTGAAGGCGTGAGTACCTTAGCCGCTGCATTCTGGCCAAAAAAAGTCATAGTGCGTTTGTCTGACTTTAAATCCAATGAATACGCCAACCTGATTGGCGGCAAGCTCTACGAGCCCACCGAAGAAAACCCAATGTTGGGTTTCCGTGGTGCCTCACGTTATATCAGCGAATCATTCCGCGACTGCTTTGAGTTGGAATGCCGCGCGATGAAGCGTGTGCGTGATGTCATGGGTTTAACCAACGTTGAGCTGATGGTGCCCTTTGTCCGTACTGTCAACGAAGCGGCGCAAGTGGTCAGTCTGCTCGAAGAGTATGGCCTGAAGCGTGGTGAAAATGGCTTACGCTTGATTATGATGTGCGAGCTGCCATCCAACGCCCTGTTGGCGGATGAGTTCCTTGAGCACTTTGATGGTTTCTCCATTGGCTCCAACGATATGACTCAGCTGACCTTAGGCCTGGACCGTGACTCTGGGGTGATTGCTCATCTGTTTGATGAACGTGACCCTGCGGTTAAAAAGCTGCTGTCGATGGCCATTCAAGCCTGTAATAAAGCTGGCAAGTACATTGGTATTTGCGGCCAAGGACCCTCTGACCATCCAGATCTCGCCCGCTGGTTAATGGAACAAGGTATCGAAAGCGTTTCCCTCAATCCAGACTCAGTACTGGATACTTGGTTCTTCCTCGCGGAAAACAACTAAGCGCTGAACACAGCTGCACGCCTGATAAGGGCGTGTAGCTGTACCGCAAGCGCCCCTAACACACCTGAAGCACTCTCTCTGCCTACAGCCTTATACAGCGCTCTATCCACGCTATCATGCACAACTATAAAATATTTAGGTTATAAATAATCGTTTCTATATAACCATATAGCAAATCATTCCTTCTGTATCAGCGCCGCTTATGCGACCATTGCGCTACAGTATTAGGAGTCACAGCTATGAAACATTTTTACGCCAGCTTGGCGTTTTTTTTATGCGCCGTATTTAGCACCGCACAAGCGGCAACTTACCAGCCCTTAATCGAAGCGCAGCAACTCAATGCTGCCCTCACCGCCCAGCCTAAACTGCAGATAATCGACATTCGCAGCCCAGCAGACTATGCCGCTGGACATATTCCTGGTGCTGTTTCAGCGCCTTATGCACAATGGCGTGGTCCAGCGGACAACCCTGGTAAGCTAGCTGACGATACTTACTTTGAACAACTGTTACAGCAATTGGGTGTAACCGAGCAACAGCCTATTGTGCTGTACTCCAGCGGTGTGGATGAAACCGACTTTGGTGCCACAGCACGGGTGTATTGGACGCTCAAATACCTCGGTTTAACTGACTTAAGCATTCTTAATGGTGGCTTGCAGCAATGGCAACAAGCCTTGGTCACTGACACAACAGCCGTGCACACCAGCCAATTAACCGTACAAAGCAATCCTAAGTTAGTGATTTTTAAAGACGAGCTATTAGATAAAATCACTCAGAACGACAGCACCTATCAGCTGCTTGATGCACGTCCACCCGTGTTTTATAACGGTCAAGTAAAAGCGCCCACTGCCAGTACCGGTGGTACCATCGCTACAGCGCATAACACGCCTTTTGGCCAATGGTTTAATACCCATGACACGCGCATTCGCCCTGTGGCTGAAATCAAGGAGTTGGTGCGTAGCCAAGGTTTAGATCAAGCCCAAGAAACAGTTTCTTTTTGTAATACCGGGCATTGGGCTGCGACCAACTGGTTTGTTTTATCAGAACTGGCAGGCCTCGACGATGTGCGTCTCTACCCTGCGTCTTTAGCTGAGTGGACACAAACGAAGGAGCGCTTACCAATGGCCAATACGCCAAGTCGACTTGAACAACTGCAAGCCAAGTTTTCTAAATTGGTGAGTGACTAATATGAATAATCGCCTTGCCTTAACGCTTGTATTTGCAGTCTTTACAGTATTCTTATTTTGGTTTGTTTCGGTCCGCCAAAGTCTTTTGTTTATTGTAGGTATTGGCCTCGGTGCAGTATTGGCCGGGGCACGCTTTGGTTTTACTACCGGCTGGCGTAATTTGATTGAAAAGCGTGATGCCAGCGGGGTCTTTGCTCAGCTAATTCTCTTGGCCATTGCTGCGGCCTTTTCTATGCCGCTACTGGCCAGCTTCCCGACCGAGCTGAGCGCGGCCTTAGGCCCACCGAGTATCAGTCTATTGATTGGGGCCTTGGTATTTGGCGGCGCTATGCAAATTGCTGATGGCTGTGGCTCAGGCACCTTGTATAAAGCCGGTTTAGGTATCCCCTTGAATATGGCTATTTTGCCGGTGTTTGCCTTAGGTAGTTTCTTAGGCTCAGCGCATTTGGGCTGGTGGTTGGATTTAGGGCATATGCAACCGGTTGGCTTAGTGGAAGAGGTCGGTTTAGGCGGCGCCCTAGGACTGACTTACTTAGGCTTGATTGCCATTGGCTTGGCTGCTTGGTGGTGGTCCAAAACCAGCAGCGTGTCACGCAGTCTATTTAATAAAACGTTGCTTATTGGTGCAGTACTGATTGCGCTACTGGCCGTGCTCAACCTAGTGATTGCCGGACAACCTTGGGGGGTAGTGTATGGCTTTGGTTTATGGGCGGCAAAAATTGCTCAGGCCGGCAATCTATTTGACCCCACAGTCAATGCCTTTTGGAGCCAGCCGGTTAACGCAACGGCTTTGCAACAGTCGGTATTCTTAGACCTGACCTCAATTACCAATATTGGTATTTTAGCCGGTGCATTATGGATTTTCTCGCGTAATAAAACCGGTAAAGCTAATAAACTGAATACTCAGCAGTGGATTGTCGGCATTATTGCCGGTTTCTTACTCGGTTACAGTTCACGTTTAGCCTTTGGTTGTAACGTTGGCGCAATGGTCAGCGGTATTTCTACGGGTAGCATTCACGGCTGGATTTGGGTGGTAATGGCTTTCCTCGGCTCTCTGATCGGTGTACGTATTCGCCGTTACTATGGATATTAATATGACTCTATTCAGCAACGTACGCATTGTGGTGTTTTGGACACTGCTGATTGGCTTCTTCGTCTGGGATTGGAACAACGCGCAACCGGTTAACTTACGCTTAGAAGCACCGATCATTGCTATTGGCTCAGGCCAAGCGCCATCTGGTGGGCATTGCGCAACCTTTTAAAGAACCTGCTATACAGCAACCGCACCAGACAAAAAGGCCCCATGAGTCGGCAATGACTCATGGGGCCTTTGATGCACAATCTGTATTGCTCTGGCCAGCGGCTACTCAGCCACCCGTACCCCAGCAGAAATCTGTTTACTGCCCACCGCGGGTAACAAATAACCTTCTTGGTAGCAGGATATAAATAAATCAGCATCATCAGCATTCTTAGTCTCAGCCGACTGAATCGTTAAGTGCACGCGTGCGCCTTGCATCTTAGCCTCCAGCAATTGCGCCGACTGACCGTCAATCCAAGCCTGACCGCTGAGCACTTGAAACTCTTGCTGCAAGACCACACGGTACAACTGGCCGTCACTGCTCAGCCATTCCCAAGTCCCTTGCACTGGCGCTGGTACATACCACTTATAAATATACACATCGCCAATCGCACGCTTCGCATCCGGCGTCCAGCGCCCCATATTAAAGGCATGCGCAACAATGCGTGTGCCAGGCTTGAGTTCGGTTAAAATTCGCGCTTTTAACTTTACGTTCAGTGATGGCAGCAAATAAAGCGTAACCACCGTTGCCTCACTGAAATCAACGGTGAGCAAATCGTCTTGAATAAACTCGACACGGTGCTCAACACTGACCATTTCTGCCAATGCATTGGCTTCAGCAATACGCCGCGGGTCCATATCTATCCCCACCGCCTTAGCGTCACGCTCCATAGCAGCAGCAACCACAATACGTCCATCGCCGCAGCCAAGGTCGTACAGCACATCCTGCTGCGTCACTGCAGCCATTTTCAGCATGGCCTCTACCACCAGCTCATCGGTTGGTACAAAGATGACATCCAGTTCAGCATCCACCTCGGTAAATCCTTCTTCAAACAATAAATCAGTAAACAATCAGGGCACCAAACAGGTTAAGAATAAAGTGAGTGGTCCAAGTATCGCAGAAATACAAAGCATTTATAGCACTGCTGGCAGAGCTATTGCAGCTTAGCCTACAAAATGACCCAGCTCTATACTGCATTGTATATAGAGGGCGCATCGTCGCAGTGCGACGAAATGCATCACCTCTATCACTCGCCAGCCCTGCTATTTCTTGCCACCAGCCTCCATATAAACTTTATACAGTTGTATACTATATTTTTATTGATCTGCATAACGCAGTTTTACAGGTGCAACAATGCACTGCGGAGCCCGATATGAAATACATCAGCTGGTTAAGCAAAAACCTAAGCCTAAGCATCCCCTTGTTTTTACTGCTGGGTTTGGTCGCAGGACTGACGCTACCCACAAAAAGTATGAGTGTCTTAATTGCACCGCTGACCATTTTAATGGTGTACCCGATGATGGTGGGGATTAAGCCGAAGCAATTGCTGGTCGGTGGTGATAATGCGGTACAGTTGTGGGCCTTGGCGATCAACTTCTTGTTTATCCCCTTTGTCGCCTACCTGCTTGGTCGCCTATTTTTCGCTGAGCAGCCCGAATTAGCCTTAGGCTTATTATTGGCAGCCTTGTTGCCGACCAGCGGTATGACTATTTCTTGGACAGGCTTTGCTAAAGGCAACCTACCCGCTGCGATCAAACTGACCATTATTGGTTTATTTTTAGGCTCTGTGTTGACGCCTTTTTATGTGCAGTTTTTGCTCGGTTCTAAAATACCAGTGCAGTTAATGCTGGTCTTCCAACAGATTCTACTGTTTATCGCTGTGCCTTTAATTGCCGGACAAATAACCCGCACGCTGTTGGTACGCAAGCATGGTGTGGAAGGTTTCCAGAAAAAATATGCACCTAAATTCCCACCCTTTTCCAGTCTAGGAGTGCTGGGTATCGTCTTTGTCGCCATGGCTCTTAAAGGCCCAAGCCTGCTGGAATCGCCCAGCTTAATCTTGCGCTTATTTATCCCACTGCTACTCTTGTATGGCATCAACTATGTGGTCAGCACTGTGATTGCTAAAAAGCGCTTAAACCGCGGTGATGGCATTGCCTTGGTCTACGGCACGGTGATGCGTAACTTGTCGATCGCTTTAGCGCTATCCATGACAGCCTTTGGTGAGGCCGGTGCGCAAGCCGCACTGCTGATTGCTTTGGCCTATATTATCCAAGTGCAATCCGCGGCTTGGTATGTGAAGCTGTCGGAAAAACTCTTTCCCATGCAGCAGAAAAGTTAAATTGCACAGTTCTAAACTGTTATTGCCATAAACTAAAAAGCGCTCATATAGAGCGCTTTTTAGTTCAGGTACAGTCACATCCCGAGAGGGTGTTAGAAAGAATCACCAGGGATACGCACCCAACCTTCCATCAAGACGCGTGCACTGCGGCTCATAATGGCTTTTTTCACCACCCATTTGCCGTTTTCTTGCGCTGCTTCAGCACCGACACGCAAGGTGCCCGATGGATGACCAAAGTTCACCGCTTGACGATCAACAGCACCGGCCGCAAGGTTAACCAAGGTCCCTGGAATCGCTGCCGCAGTTCCAATTGCCACAGCAGCGGTCCCCATCATGGCGTGGTGTAATTGGCCCATGGATAGCGCACGAACCAGTACATCAATATCAGTCGCTTTAATCGCTTTACCACTCGAAGACACATAATCTGCAGGTGGCGCAACAAAGGCCACTTTCGGCGTGTGCTGACGGGCGACCGCTTCAGCCACATCCTTGATTAAACCCATTTTCACTGCACCGTGGGCACGGATCAGCTCAAACTTAGCTAAGGCTTCTTTGTCACTATTGATCGCTGCCTGCAGTTCAGTGCCGGTATAGCCAATATCTGCAGCATTGACAAAGATGGTTGGAATACCCGCATTGATCAAGGTGGCTTTGAGCGTACCTACGCCTGGCACCTCAAGATCATCCACGACATGACCGGTAGGGAACATCGCCGCATCATCACCGTCGCCATCCGCTGGATCGAGGAACTCGATCTGCACTTCAGCGGCAGGGAAAGTCACACCATCCAGCTCAAAGTCACCAGTTTCTTGCACTTGACCATTGGTAATAGGGACATGTGCAATAATGGTCTTTTCAATATTGACCTGCCAGATACGTACCGTGCAGATTCCATTGTCGGGGATTTTATCCGCTGCGACTAAGCCATTGGAAATAGCAAAAGAGCCCACCGCAGCAGTTAAGTTACCGCAGTTACCGCTCCAATCGACAAAGGGCTTATCAATCGAGACTTGGCCAAATAAGTAATCCACGTCGTGATCGGTGTGGCGGCTTTTCGACAACAGCACAGTTTTACTGGTACTCGATGTTGCACCACCCATGCCATCGGTTTGCTTACCATAAGGGTCTGGACTGCCAATCACCCGCAGCAACAGCTTATCGCGGACGGCGCCGGGCTGTTGTGCAGCCTCGGGTAAGTCATCAATACGGAAAAATACACCTTTACTGGTACCACCACGGATATAAGTGGCGGGGATTTTAATTTGTGGGACCTGACTCATAGTGGAATCTCCCTCAGCGAACAATTGAAATAATCCCAGTTGCATCAGTGCAACCGGGAGAAAATAATAACCCGCTAAACGAGGGTCACTCGCTTAGCGGGTTGGGTCACGCTTTAACCAGCATTAGGCACTGGTGGCTTCTGAAGCCAAGAACTCTTGAGCAAAACGCTGTAACACACCGCCCGCCTCATACACGACCAACTCAGCTGCTGTATCGATACGGCTGAGCATAGGGACACGAACAACCTCACCGTTACGACGGGTGATGACTAAAGTCATGCTATTGCGCGGCTTGAGTTCACCTTCCACATCGTAGGTTTCAGTACCGTCCAAACCTAAGGTGATACGGGTGGTGCCTTCAGCGAACTGCAATGGCAAGACGCCCATACCAATCAGGTTGGTACGGTGAATGCGCTCAAAACCTTCAGCAGCAATCACTTCAACACCGGCTAAGCGAACACCTTTGGCCGCCCAGTCACGCGATGAGCCCTGACCGTAGTCAGCACCGGCGACAATAATCAGCGGCTGCTTGCGCTCCATATAGGTTTCAATGGCTTCCCACATACGGGTCACTTGGCCTTCTGGCTCAATGCGCGTGAGCGAACCTTGCATCACCTTGCCCTGCTCATCCACGGCCATTTCATTAAACAGCTTAGGGTTAGCAAAGGTAGCGCGCTGCGCTGTGAGGTGGTCACCGCGGTGGGTTGCATAGGAGTTAAAGTCAACTTCTGGCACGCCCATTTTGTGCAGATACTCACCGGCAGCACTGTCCAGCATAATCGCGTTAGAGGGTGATAAGTGGTCTGTGGTGATATTGTCACCCAAGACTGCCAAGGCACGCATACCTTTCATAGTACGCTCGCCAGCCAAAGCACCTTCCCAGTAGGGCGGACGACGGATATAGGTACTCATCGGACGCCAGTCATACAAGGGGCTTGGCGACTGGGTAATAGAACCCAGATCAAACATCGGAATATACACCTGATTGAACTGCGACGGCTTAACGCTGGCCGCTACAATCTGATCAATTTCTTCATCGCTTGGCCACAAGTCTTTCAGGGTAATAGGGTTACCCTCTTTATCGTAGCCCAGTGCATCTTTTTCGATATCAAAGCGGATGGTACCGGCGATCGCATAGGCCACCACTAAAGGCGGTGACGCTAAGAAGGCTTGCTTGGCATACGGGTGGATACGGCCATCAAAGTTACGGTTACCGGACAGCACTGCTGTGGCGTAGAGGTCGCGATCAATGATTTCTTGTTGGATGACTGGATCCAAAGCGCCGCTCATACCGTTACAGGTGGTGCAAGCAAAACCAACAATACCGAAACCTAACTGCTCAAGCTCACCAAGCAAGTTAGAGTCTTGTAGGTACAGCTCTGCCACTTTAGAACCTGGGGCAAAGGAGGTTTTCACCCAAGGTTTGCGCTCTAGGCCCATTTTGTTGGCATTACGGGCAATCAAGGCTGCAGCAATCACGTTACGTGGGTTACTGGTATTGGTGCAGCTGGTGATGGCAGCAATAATCACTGCGCCATCGGGCATTAAGCCTTCTTCTTTTTCCCACGCACCAGCAATGCCTTTGGCAGCTAAGTCACTGGTTGAAACCAGTGCGTGCGGGTTAGAAGGACCCGCCATGTTGCGGCCGACTTTAGACAAATCAAAAGTCAGCACGCGCTCATACTCAACATCTTTTAAGTCGTCCGCCCATAAACCTGTGACTTTGGCGTAGTTTTCCACCAACTTCACTTGCTCTGGCTCGCGGCCCGTCAAGGTTAAATAGTCCGTGGTTTGTCCGTCAATATAGAACATACCCGCGGTTGCGCCGTACTCTGGGGTCATATTGGAAATCGTGGCGCGATCGCCAATAGATAAGCTCGCGGCACCAGCACCAAAGAACTCTAAGTAAGCACCGACCACCCGCTCTTTACGTAAGAACGCAGTTAACTCTAGAACGATATCGGTCGCAGTAATGCCAGGCTGACGCTGTCCCAGCAATTCAACACCAACGATATTAGGTAAGCGCATCATCGATGGCAGACCGAGCATGACGGTTTCTGCTTCCAGACCACCGACACCAATGGCCAGCACACCTAAAGCATCCACGTGTGGCGTGTGACTATCTGTACCGACGCAGGTATCAGGGAAGGCTACACCGTCACGCACCTGAATCACTGGCGACATTTTCTCCAAGTTGATTTGGTGCATGATGCCGTTACCGGCTGGAATCACATCAACGTTTTTAAAAGCGGTTTTGGTCCACTCAATAAAATGGAAACGGTCTTCGTTACGGCGATCTTCAATGGCGCGGTTTTTATCAAAGGCATCGGGATCACAGCCACCGGCCTCAACAGCCAAGGAGTGGTCAACAATTAACTGCGTGGGTACCACGGGGTTGACTTTAGACGGATCACCGCCCTGCTCAGCAATCGCATCACGCAAGCCAGCCAAGTCAACTAAAGCCGTTTGCCCTAGAATATCATGGCAAACAACGCGCGCAGGGTACCAAGGGAAATCTAGATCACTCTTGCGATAAATCAGTTGCTTGAGCGAATCCGTAAGCTCACTGGGTTCGCAGCGGCGCACTAAGTTTTCGGCTAATACGCGCGAGGTGTAAGGCAGTTTGGCATAAGCGCCCGGTTCAATGGCATCTACCGCTTCACGCACATCGTAATAGTCGAGTGCTGTACCAGGTAGTTTTTTACGGAATTCGGTATTCATAAGGTTTAAAATCCCTCAGATAAACATGGAAGACACTTAAAGCCCAAGCACAAAAACCAGCTGTGGGTTAACACAGCTGGTTAAAGGATCAGCTTAAGCTCTCAAACTTTTAACGCTCAGCAACAGGTGGCACTGGGCGATGCTCTTCACCGATATATTCAGCACTTGGGCGAATAATACGGTTATTAGCACGCTGTTCAAACACATGCGCAGCCCAACCTGTCACGCGCGAGCAGACAAAAATAGGCGTGAACAATTCAGTTGGAATACCCATAAAGCGATAAGCTGAAGCGTGGAAGAAGTCCGCATTGGGGAACAAACGCTTTTCGTCCCACATAAACTGCTCAATCGCTTCTGAAACGGGATAAATCACTGTATCGTCAATTTCATCAGCTAATTTCTTAGCGTAGCCTTTGATCACTTCATTACGCGGATCAGAATCACGGTAGATGGCATGACCAAAGCCCATGATCAAATCTTTACGCGCGATCATCGCACGCAATTCAGTGACGGCTTCTTCTGGTGAGCTGAAACGATCAATCAGTGCCATCGCCGCTTCGTTAGCACCACCGTGCAAAGGTCCACGGAGTGAACCAATGGCACCGGTAATGCACGAATACAAATCAGATAGCGTTGAAGCACACACACGACCGGTAAAGGTTGAGGCGTTAAACTCGTGCTCTGCATACAGAATCAGCGAGACATTCATCACTTCGCGGTGCAATGCACTTGGCGATTTGCCATGTAATAGAGCAAGGAAGTGACTGCCAATATCCGGCTCATTGGTCATGCAATCGATGCGTGTACCGTCCTTACTGAAGCGGTACCAGTACAATAAAATTGCAGGAAACGCTGCCAACAGACGATCAACCACATCGTACTGCTGTTCAAAGGTCATTTCTGGCTCTAGTGTACCCAGCATCGCCGTACCGACGCACATAACGTCCATAGGGTGAGCATCTGCAGGAATGCGCTCTAAGACTTCTTTTAAAGTCGCAGGTAAGTCGCGCATATCATGCAAACGCTTAAGGTAAGCATCAAGCTCGCTTTGATTTGGCAAGTGGCCATAAAGCAACAAATAAGCCACTTCTTCAAATGTTTTGCAATGAACAGCTAAGTCACGAACATCGTAACCACGGTAAGTTAAGCCTGCGCCTTCTTTACCCACAGTGCACAGAGCGGTTTCCCCTGCAATCTGGCCACGCAGACCCGCTCCGCTCAGCACTTTCTTCTTTGCTTCAGTCATCACATTATTCCTCATGCTTTTATTATTGGTCATCACTCTATGGGCGATTAACTCGTAATTAGTTTTTTTTCTGAGCAAACAAAGCGTCTAAGCTCTGCTCAAAAGCGTGGTAGTTGATGCGGTCATACAGTTCCATACGGGTTTGCATGGTATCGATCACATTCTTTTGCGTGCCATCACGACGCACTGCGTTGTAGACATTTTCCGCAGCTTTATTCATCGCGCGGAAGGCCGACAGCGGGTACAAAACCAAACCAACGTTAGCCGCTCTTAGCTCGTCCACAGTGAACAGTGGCGTTGCACCGAACTCAGTGATGTTCGCCAAAATCGGCGCATTCACTCGCTCAGCAAACAGCTTGTACATATCCAACTCAGTAATGGCTTCTGGGAACACCATGTCGGCACCCGCTTCAACACAGGCTGCCGCACGATCTAACGCAGAGTTCAAACCTTCAACTGCCAGCGCATCAGTACGCGCCATAATCACAAAGCTGTCATCGGTACGCGCATCTACAGCTGCCTTAATACGGTCAACCATTTCCTGCTGAGTAACGATTTCCTTATTGGGACGGTGGCCACAACGCTTAGCACCCACTTGGTCTTCAATGTGAATCGCAGCTGCGCCGGCTTTGCTCATTGAGCGAACGGTACGTGCAACGTTAAACGCTGATGAACCAAAACCGGTATCAACATCGACTAACAATGGCAGCTCACACACATCAGTGATACGACGTACATCAATAAGAACGTCTTCTAAACCGGTAATACCTAAATCTGGGATACCCAGTGAGCCAGCAGCAACACCGCCACCGGACAGGTAAATCGCTTTAAAGCCAGCGCGCTGTGCTAATAAAGCGTGGTTGGCATTGATCGCACCGATAACTTGTAGCGGGCTTTCTTCTACAACAGCATCACGAAAGCGTTGACCTGGAGTTGTACGACTCATAATTTACCTCGTAGGGGTTGGACGGTGTTATTGGCACCTTGATAATGACGCTCAACATTGCGTCGTGATGCAGCGATATGACGACGCATCAGTAACTCAGCTAATTCACCATCACCGGCGGCAATGGCATCTAATATACTGTGATGTTCTTTAAAAGCTTGCTGTGGACGATTGGGCGTCGTTGAATATTGAATCCGATACATACGCACCAATTGATACAGCTCATCAGTCAGCAGCTTCATCAGCATCTGATTGCCGCTGCCTTGGATAATCTTGTAGTGAAAGTCGTAATCACCTTCTTGCTGGTAATAACCCACGCCGGCTTGGAAGGCTGCATCACGCTCGTGGGTGTCGAGCACAGCACGCAACTCGGCTACTTCATCAGCGGTCATACGCTGTGCGGCTAAACGACACGCCATACTTTCTAAGGATTCACGGATTTCATACAGTTCGATCAATTCGGAGTGGGATAAGGCCACCACCCGCGCACCCACATGCGGCACTCTAACTAAGAGACGCTGCCCTTCTAAGCGGTGAATGGCTTCACGCAAGGGTCCACGACTGATACCGTAAGTACGCGCCAACTCAGGTTCAGAGATTTTACTGCCAGGGGCGATATCACCACAGACAATAGCCGCCTGAATACTGCGAAAAACCTGTTCCGACAGGGTTGCAGAATCACCGCTAATGCGTGCTATTTCGTCAAAAATCTCTGACACAGTGTCGACACCTTCGTACAATCAATGCCTGAAAGCTACCTTCGAGACCCGCATATGTCAACAAAACGAACAATATTGTCGACAATCTTGAGACCAAGGTCGAATATTGACGCACTGCACCATTGATGGCGCTAAGCTGTCTATTGCACACTGCTAGGCACGAGAAAGCAGCTTAGAGACGGATTACATGGTTATTTTTGGCGTTGCCGATTAGAATACGTCGCCCTCGGCTGCAATACTGCGCTTAGCTCGGCTACGCGCTACGCCTCTAGCTCAAGCGTGCATTCCGTAGGCTAAAATCACATTTTTATATTTGCGAGAATTATGAGATTTTTTAATATTACTGCACTACTCACATGCCTTATTCTATTACCCAGCATGACTCTAGCCAGCGAAAAAAACATCTATGGTTTAAATGAGCATGTGTATATCGCTGATATTGATATGCATATGTCCGCCAAGCTCGATACGGGCGCTAAAACAGCATCGCTGAGTGCGCGTGATATTGAACGTTTTAAACGTGATGGGGAATCATGGGTGCGTTTTTATTTAGCACTCGATGAAGCACATGAACGTTCTTTCGAGTTACCCTTAGCACGCATCAGTAAGATTAAGCGTCGCTCAGGCGATTATGACCCTGAAGAAGATAAAAGTTACACGCCGCGCCCTGTGGTGAATATGTCGGTGTGTATGGGTAAGGTACTTAGGGTTATTGAAGTCAATCTCACCGATCGCAGTACCTTCCAATACCCTTTTTTACTGGGCTCAACAGCTTTGAAAAAATTTAATGCGTTGATTGACCCCAGTCTAAAATATTCTGTGGGCCAACCACAGTGCGACACCCAAAACATCTCTACCGCCTTTGCTGAGTAATTATCATGCGTTCGTTGACAGTGCATCTAAAAATATTAATCGCTCTATGTGTGATCATCGGAGTCTCAGTCACGGCCTATCAGATTTATGTCTTAGGTATTCCTGTTTCTGCCGAGGAAACAGACAACCTCTGGAATATTGATGCCAAGGTAGAGTTTCGTGCCAATGCCCGTGAGCCGGTCAAACTGCAAATGTTTGTGCCACCGCTTAACCAAGATTATGTCAGTCTCAACGAAAGCTTTATCTCTAACAACTACGGAGTGAGCGTCAATCTCCGCGATGATAACCGCCTTGTTACGTGGTCAGCGCGTCGCGCCAGTGGTAAACAAACCTTGTATTACCGCCTAGTGATGACCAAGCGTTACAGTGGTGAACAAGTTAAAGCCAAAGGCCCTATTTATCGGGAAAGTTTACCGATTGAAGGCGCAGAAAAAATTGCTGCAGAAGCCTTACTGGCCCCGATTCGCCAGCACTCGGCGGATGTGGAAACATTTATCAGCGAAGCAATTAAGCGCGTCAACAACACCACTGATGACAATGTACGTCTGCTGCTCGGTGGCGATACCTCCAGCGAGCGTAAGGCCGATGTCATTGATGTGCTGCTCTCGATCGCTCATGTGCCGATGCAGCGCTTGCATACCATTCGCATGCAGTCGGATATCGCACAATCACCTGAACTCTGGTTACGCAGTTTCAACGGTGAAAAATGGTTGTACTTTAATCCACAATCGGGTGCGCAAGGCTTACCCGTTGACCGCATGATTTGGTGGATAGGTGATGAGCCATTAGTTAATCTGGAAGGCGGCAGCAACGCAGCAGTCACCTTTACCCTGAATAACAGTGAAATGAATGCAATACGTTTAGCCCAACTCAGCAGTGAAAATGCAGATGCTGGTTTTTTAGACTATTCGTTGTACGGCTTACCTTTACAAACTCAGCAAACCTACCAAGTGATGATCATGATTCCGCTCGGCGTGATGGTGATTTTGATCTTGCGTAACTTGGGTGGACTCCAAACCTTAGGTACCTTTACTCCGGTGTTGATTGCGCTAGCCTTCCGTGAAACACAGCTGGGCTTTGGTATTATTCTGTTTACCATTATCACCACCCTAGGCTTATCACTGCGCTCCTACCTTGAGCACCTCAAATTACAGATGCTACCTAGACTATCGGTGGTCCTCACCTTTGTTGTGGTGCTGATTGCGGTGATCAGCTTGTTTAGCCATAAATTAGGTTTAGAGCGCGGCTTATCAGTGGCCTTATTCCCCATGGTGATTTTGACTATGACCATTGAGCGTCTATCGATTACTTGGGAAGAGCGCGGTGGTAACCATGCGTTTAAAGTCGCGATTGGCACCTTGTTTGCAGCTTCGTTAGCGCATTACCTGATGAGCATTTCTGAACTCAACTACTTTATCTTTACCTTCCCTGCGGTACTGTTAATTATGGTCGGCTTTATGTTGGCAATGGGTCGCTATCGCGGCTATCGCCTCACCGAACTGTTCCGCTTTAAAGCCTTTTTGAAGGACTGATATCATGCTTGGGTTTGGTTTAATTAAAACGTGGCGTGAGCTCAGTGCCAAAGGCATTATGGGCATCAATCGACGCAATGCCGACTACGTACTGAAATACAATAAGCGCAGTCTCTACCCGCTGGTGGATGACAAAATATTGACCAAAGAACGCGCCATTGCGGCGGGCATCAATGTGCCCGAAATGTATGGCGTGATCTCCACCGAAAAAGAAATCGAAAAGCTCGATACAATCATCGGCGATCGCACCGATTTTGTGATTAAACCGGCGATGGGTGCCGGTGGTGATGGTATTTTGGTGATTGCTGATCGATTTGAAGACCGCTATAAAACGGTATCGGGCAAGATCATCACACACGAAGAAATCGAATATCAAATTTCCAGCATCTTAACCGGCCTTTACTCGCTGGGCGGCTCGCGTGACCGTGCACTGATTGAGTACCGCGTCACCCCTGATCCCCTGTTTAAAAGCATCAGCTATGAAGGCGTGCCAGATATTCGTGTCATTGTCTTAATGGGCTACCCTATTATGGCCATGCTGCGCTTACCGACTCGGCAATCCGGCGGTAAAGCCAACTTACACCAAGGCGCTATTGGTGTGGGTGTGGATTTAGCCACCGGACTGACCTTACAAGGGACGTGGCTGAACAATATAATCAACAAGCACCCTGATACCAGCAACCCAGTGGCCGGTGTGCAGTTGCCGGATTGGGATGGTTTTATGCGTTTATCCGCAGGCTGCTATGAACTGTGTGGGTTGGGCTATATTGGTGTTGACATGGTGCTAGACCAAGAGAAAGGTCCATTGATTTTAGAACTCAATGCACGCCCGGGATTAAATATCCAAATCGCGAATAACTCAGGGCTGACGCTACGTGCGCATGCTGTCGAGCACCATATTGCTGATTTGAAACGTCAAGGTATCACTGAATCTGTTGAGCAACGTGTGCGTTTTTCTCAGAGCTTGTTTGCCTCCAGCCCTTCTCAATAAAAATCCTGCGAGGCCTTTTCGCTAAGCTCAGGTCACACAACCTGAGCTTAGCCTGATCCAGTGCTTATGCTCACTTGTTACCTGTTACCTCTAACCTATCACGCCGACCCTGCGCACTACTTTCAACAGGTGCATCATGCCGCCGGCGCGGTACTCCTCGACTCAAGTCAGCCAATCAGCCAGCGTGGCCGTTTTGATCTACTTAGCGCGTGGCCGCTGGCCAGTATTAGCCCCCACCCACAAGAGCCGCTCACTGCCTTTCGCCAGCGCTGCCAAGCACTGCTACAACAACTCAGCACTTGTCAGGCACCAGAGGCGCTTGAGCTGCCCTTTACCGGTGGCTTGATCGGCTACTTAACCTATGAACTCAATAGCCTGAGCCAAGCCACTGAACTTGAAGGGTTAGCCAGTGCAACAGTCGGCTTATATGACTGGGCACTGATCAATGATCACCAAGAAAAAAGCTGCTGGCTGATGTGTCACCCCAGCATGTCGGTTACGCGCCAGCAAGCGCTCTTAGCCCTGTTACAAAGCGGGCACAGCCGCTGCAGCGCTGAACCCTTTAGATTAACCCATGCTTTTAAGCCTTGGATCAGCGCGCAACGCTATCAAAACGATCTAGAGCAAGTACAGAACTATATTGCTGCCGGTGATTGTTATCAGATCAATTACACTCAGCGTTTTAGCAGCCACTACCAAGGCGATCCGTGGCAGGCTTATGTCAGTCTGCGCCAAGAGTGCCCAACGCCCTTTGCCAGTTTTATCCGAGTCAATGACCAGCAAGCCATCATCAGCTTATCGCCAGAGCGTTTTATTCAAGTCCGCCAGCGTCAAGTGGAAAGCCGTCCAATTAAAGGCACGCGCGCGCGCGGTGCAACAGCAGCAGAAGATCAAGCTCTGGCCGCAGAGCTCTTAGCCAGCAGTAAAGACCGCGCCGAAAACCTCATGATTGTTGATTTACTGCGCAATGACTTAGGCCGCTATTGCGGCACAGGCAGTATTGCTGTGCCCGAACTCTTTGCCCTAGAAAGTTACCCTAATGTGCACCATATGGTCAGTAGCGTAACCGGCACCTTGGCCGCTGAGTATGATGCACTGGATGTACTGATCGGTAGTTTCCCGGGAGGTTCGATTACCGGCGCACCGAAACGCCGCGCCATGCAAATCATTAGTGAACTGGAAGCCTGCGTGCGCAGTATTTATTGCGGCAGTATTTTTTATCTAGATAGCCGCGGCGAAATGGACAGCTCAATTACCATTCGCACCTTGCTGGCCAATCAAGGTGAAATCAGCTGTTGGGGCGGTGGCGGCATTGTCTATGACTCCAATATCCAGGACGAGTATCAAGAGTCGATTCAAAAAGTACGACTACTAATGAGCACCTTAGAACAGCAGTATCTAGCCGATTAAGAGTTGCGTATTGTTGACATCCTCCCCAACCTAAAGCAAGGGAATTCCTACTGCTAGACGGCCATGCCCGACCGCGAGAATATTTCGTACTGCGTTTGTGTCGCGGTCGTGGGCGACACCGCACCCACTGCACGTCCATTCTCTTATTCCAAGTCCTGCGATACCTTTCGGCCTCGATTCGGGCAAGCTGCCACAATTTGAACAGGTTTGGGTGGTGTATGCCTCGTTCACTTCCTTAAAAACAATGCCTGCGTGAGCGCATTTATAGTCCAGCATTGTTTTTAATTGACCCCAGCCAGCGTCCAGCACTGACTTGGCCATCTTGGTTTTAACGAGTTTTAAACGACTCACATTGCCGACATAGATTTCACCGCAGCGGTTGACCAACGTGCGGCTGAACTTATGCAGGGCATCTTTTCTACGGTTGGCGATTTTTGCGTGAATGGTTCTGACTTGAATTTTATTTCCAGCCCGTTGCGCTGTGGCTAATTTGTCCTCAAGACCTCGATAGAAACGACCCGCTTCCAGCTTGAAGCCATCTGAGCAGGTGGCCGTATCAGTTAAGCCTAGGTCAATACCGATATGGTCTTGGCCTTTGGGCGTCTCAACTTCAACATCAACCACGATATTGAAGTACCAGCGGCCACGGGCATCTTCGCTGAAGCTGCCAGAGCGAAACCTATGTTGGCTCAAGCCATAACTGTCCCTGCGGCGAGTCACGTACTCACCCGCAATAAACTGCAAGGCTTGGCTGTGCAAACCCAGCTCTTTACCGGCACCTTTGGTGTAGGGGTGCATATCGTAGGCAGACAAAAACACACCACGCTCTTTAATTGAGCGTTGACTGAGTTCATTGACAAAATTCCAGACGAAATTGACACTTCGAGCCATGCTGTTAAGCAGTGACGCATGCTTATCTCGAACCCGGACTTTTAATGTTTTCGTGTGCTTCATAATACTGTATATAATACCAGCACTATTTCCTACTGCCGAGACTTTAACAGCCTATTCAGGGGCAGCTTGCGCCGCCCTCGCTATTCATCCTAGCACTCAAAGTACGAGGTCTTACGCGACCTTGATAATATAGGTCGCCCCTAGAGCACTGGCAATACACAGAGCTGCCGCCAACAACGCCTGCCAATAAAAGCGCTTAGCTAGATCATCCTCGCCGTAACTGGATAAAATAAATGGCTGATGTTCCTGTGGCTTGCGTAAATAGTGTCGCGCTGGATCTGCACTGCGCGTACGCTGCAATCGCTCAACTTCATCTTTGGCACTCTGGCGCACAGTCTGCCATTCCTGCGGGTCAAGTTGGCCATTGCGATCATCATCAAAACGACGCAGCAACCCGACATAATCACGCTTCCACTCGCGAATCAGTGCGCCTTGCACGGCAGCCAAATCAAACGCCTCTTGCCCCGCACCACGGCTAACAAAATCACCAATCGCATACAGTGGTTCATTGGCGTGTAAGCGTTGCTCGGTATAGCGGTAGCGCTTGGCCCCGATCAGTAAGGTTTGTAGAAAGTGGCTGTGCAACGGCGCCTGAAGCGGATGACGCGCCGTGCCATACCAAACCTTTTTAGTCATTGGCATGACCTGTGCGCCTTGAGGATCAATCAGGCAATCACCGGTGCCATCGTTTAGGCACAATAGCGCTGTACTGCTGCCCTTTTCCAGCGACTGCCAGCGCCTATGATCCTTGCTGCTACGCACTTGCTCATCAATGCTAAATGACCACCAAACACAGGGCGTCGCGCTTAAAGGCGCATTGAGCAACCCTGCACTGTCCTTAAGCACGCCGTATAACTCAATATAACCTTGTGCCGCCGAGCGCACTTTTGAGGTTGGCGTATCCAATAAGTAACGGGCTTTTTTTAAAGTATTGATGCACCACCAGCCACTGCCCAAGCTGGCAATGCTAGTTATCGCTAAAAAAACACTGATGCCAAAAATATCCACAGTCACTTAACCAAAGAGATTTTTGATATCAACATCAGCCGTTTCAGCCTCACTAAAGCGTAACCACTCAGCGGCAACAAAATTAAAATAACGGGCAATCAACACATCCGGAAATTGTTCGATACGTACATTATTCAAATTAACCGCCTCATTATACAACTCACGACGGTCAGCAATGCCATTTTCTAAACCACTGATACGTTGCTGCAAAAACTGGAAGCTTTCATTGGCTTTTAATTCTGGATAATTTTCCGCCAAGGCAAACAATTTACCTAAACCTAAACGCAAACCGGTTTCAGCACTGCCCAGCGCGCCAAGGTCATGCTGCTCACGCGCACTAGAAACGGCATTACGCGCAGCAATCACCTCTTGTAAGGTTTGCCGTTCATGCTGCATATACTGCTGACAGGTTGCCACCAGTTTTGGTAATTCATCGTGACGCTGCTTGAGCAATACATCAATATTTGACCACGCTTTAGTCACCGCATGCTTTAGGCGTACTAAGGCGTTGTATAAGCTCACAGCCCAAGTCACCACTAAAATGATAGCGATAACTAGGCCTACTAAAAACAAACTCATCGGGCGCTCCAATGGCGGTCATAAGAGGCCGCAGTTTAATCGTTCAAGGTGCTAGATACCACTATTACAGGCTGGTCGACGCAAGGTTTTGAGCGCACACAGAGCCAAAATAAAACTGTAAATGGTGCTGGATAAATACAGTGTGCGACAGCGCCAGCAGTGCCCTAGCGGGTGAGGAAAACGAGGAATATTGAACCCTAAGCGTTATCTGCATCTAAGCTGTTAAGCAGCAGTTACAACGCATTTTCGCTATACTGCATTTCGTTTATCTCTGTTTTAAAGACTGGTTTACTGACTATGCGTAATGACACTGATGATCACTTCGATGACCGGCTTGACCCTGCCAACGGACGCATTGAGCCGCAGCTTGATAGATCGGCAATCGAGCCTGCAGCACTGCTAGACAGCCCCATGTTGTTAAACGCTGAGGCAACTGTGCCGCGCCGATCGAATAAAGCCATCGGCGCGCTCTCGGCGTTAACCCTGGCCATTCTCTGCTCCAGCGCCGCATTTGGCTGGTGGAGCATGCAACGTATGCAGCTCTTAGAGCAGCAACTGATCGCCACCCAAGACAGCTTCTCCAAAACCAGTGAAGATGCCGCCAGCCGCATCAACGAAATCACTGGCAAAGTCAGCACCACGCAAAGCGCTGTACTGAGCGATAACGAGACGCTAAAACTACGCCTTAATGCACTTGAAAACAGTAGGACCCAAACAGCCAAACAACAGCAAATTAGTTTAACTGAGTACGACACACGCATCACGCAACTGACCAGCCAGCTGACTACGCTGAGTGAACGTACCAGTCATCTGCAGACCGCTTTAGACACCCAGCAGACAACTGTCAGCCAGCGCAATAACGCTCTGAGCGCAGAACAAACCCTGTTGAACAAAAAACTCGAGGCACAACACGCAGACCTGCAGCGCTTAGCAGAAGCGATGCAGTCCACTCAGCAACAACTTACACAAGTGGAGGCACTGAAAACTGAGTTAAAAAGCCTCAGCACAAACTTGGCCACCCTGCAAAAAAACAACAGCGCCAGCGCAGATATCACCCGCTTACAGCAAGATATACTTATTCTGCGCAGCGAGTTAGAGCAGCAATCAACCGCCGCACCAGCACCAGCAGCGGTACCACGCAACACAGGGCCGTCTCTAGCGGATTTTGATGCCTACCGCGCACAAACCCACCGCACCATCAGCGCCTTACAAGAACAAGTCCGTGCACTACAAAAAAGCACGCCGTAGTATGTTTTTTAAGCTAAAGCAGCAGTGTGCTAAAGACAAGTATTCTTGTCTTTAGCAGCTTATTTAAAATAACACAGCGCCTAGCCTAAGCCGGTTCGGTGTCATGCGCCTGTACACAGGTCAAAAGCAAACCAGCGCCTTTAACATCGACCCTCGCTATGCCGCCCTCCTCGGCCAGCGCACCAAATAGAATTTCTTCAGCTAGCGGCCGCTTAATATGGTCTTGAATCAAACGCGCCATAGGCCTGGCGCCCATATCTTGATCATAACCATGCCCCGCTAACCAATAACGCGCCGCATCGGTCACATCCAACTGCACACGCTTTTCTTCTAGTTGCGCCTGCAGCTCAGTTAAGAACTTGTCCACGATCGACTGCAAAGTTTGCGGACTTAAGCGGCCGAATTGAATAATACTGTCGAGGCGGTTACGAAACTCGGGGCTAAAGGTTTTTTTCAACACAGCCATGGCATCACTGCTGTGATCTTGATGCGAGAAGCCCATCGAAGCACGCGCGGCCGACTCGGCACCGGCGTTGGTGGTCATCACTAAAATCACATGCTTGAAATCAGCTTTACGACCATTATTATCGGTCAGCGTGCCGTTATCCATAACCTGTAACAGCAGATTAAACACATCAGGGTGGGCCTTTTCAATTTCATCTAACAGCAGCACACAATGCGGCTGTTTAGTCACCGCTTCAGTGAGCAAACCACCCTGATCAAAACCCACATAACCTGGCGGTGCACCAATCAAACGCGAGACGGTATGGCGTTCCATATACTCCGACATATCAAAGCGCACTAAAGCAATCCCCAACGAGTTAGCCAACTGCTTGGCCACCTCCGTTTTACCCACCCCAGTTGGGCCGGTAAATAAGAAGGAGCCCACCGGCTTATTGACCGCTTTCAGCCCTGCTCTGGATAATTTAATCGCGGTGGCTAAAGCATCAATCGCCGCTTCTTGACCAAATACGGTTAAGCGCAAATCACGCTCTAGGTGGCGTAGCTGCTCTTTGTCGGAGCTGCTGACTTGTCGCGTCGGAATGCGAGCAATTTTTGCGATTACTTCTTCAATCTGGCTGACATCAACGCATTGGGCTCGCTGATCTTGCGAACGTAAACGCTGAAATGCACCCGCTTCATCCACGACATCAATGGCTTTATCGGGCATATAACGGTCATTGATATGCTTGGCCGCCAACTCTGCCGCAGCACGTAATGCCGCATCCGTGTATTTAATCTGATGATGCTGCTCAAAATGCTCTTTTAAGCCCTGTAAAATACGGTAGGTGTCGTCCACCGATGGCTCGCTAATATCTACTTTTTGAAAACGACGGGCCAATGCACGGTCTTTTTCAAAGATCTCACGAAACTCTTGGTAGGTGGTCGAGCCGATACAGCGAATCTCACCTGAAGACAACAATGGCTTCAGCAAATTCGAGGCATCCATCACCCCACCAGAGGCTGCGCCAGCGCCAATGATCATATGGATCTCATCAATAAATAAAATCGCTTGCGGGCGCTTACGCAGTTCATTGAGTAAGTCTTTGAGGCGTTTTTCAAAATCACCGCGGTATTTAGTGCCGGCCAATAGCGCACCCAAATCCAACGAATAAACCACGCTATCTAATAAAATTTCAGGCACATCACCATCAACGATACGTCGCGCTAAACCTTCGGCAATAGCAGTTTTACCCACACCAGCCTCACCCACGAGCAGCGGATTATTTTTACGGCGACGCACCAAAATTTGCGCCACGCGCTCAAGCTCTTGCTCACGGCCAATCAACGGATCAATTTTGCCTTGGCGCGCCTGTTCGTTTAAGTCTTGGGCATAGCTCAACAATGGATTTTCGACGGTATTCTGCTCAGCTCCATCGCCTTCATGATCAGTCGCGTCTGCATCAGAACTGCCACTGTCATGATCTAAACCATGTGAGAGATAGCTGACCACATCAAGGCGCTGGACATTATGTTGCCTGAGCAAGTACACCGCATGGCTATCGGTTTCACTAAAGATGGCAACTAACACACTGGCGCCACCTACCTCTTGCTTGCCCGAGCTTTGTCCATGAAAGACCGCGCGCTGCAAAACTCGCTGAAAGCCAAGCGTGGGTTGTGTTTCAGAATCTGGCGCATCTTCAGCCAATAAGGGTGTGGTCTTTGCAATAAAGATACGTAAATCATCGCGTAAAGCATCAAGATTGACGCTACAACCACGTAGTACTTTGGCTGCCTCACGATTATCCAGCAAGGCCAATAACAGATGTTCAACCGTCATAAATTCATGACGACTGACCCGAGCATCTTTAAATGCCAGATTGAGGGTGACCTCAAGTTCTAAATTCAACATGGTTTCACCTCGTATTAGACAGCGTGCTGACTAGTCGTCTTTCTCTATTTCACACAGTAACGGATGGTGACAATCACGTGCATATTGACTCACCTGATGCGCTTTGGTTTCGGCAATATCACGGGTATATACACCACATACCGCGTATCCTTGATGATGCACCGCCAGCATGGTTTGTGTCGATTGCTCGCGCGTCATCGCAAAGTAGGTTTCTAACGCTTCGATCACAAAATCCATCGGCGTGTAGTCATCATTCAGCATAATGACACGATACATCGGCGGTGGCTGTAAAACAGGCTGCGCCGGCGCAATGGCTACATCGTCGTCATGCTGCTCAAAGTGATCAGGGTTTAATGGGTTAACAGTCATCGTGCACTACACTTTAAATCTCAAAAATTGATATGGCGACCAATATACTATGCTTTGCCTTGCTTGGCTCGTACAGTCATTACTGAGACGCCATAGAGGGGTTCGCTTGCAGCCTATATCCCCATCTTTGCAAGCGAAGATTGAGGCAATTTTACTAAAACGGCCTGCAACTGACATAACAGTTTTAGCAAATCCCCCTATATTACAGCTGCTAATAGCGCTGCTAAGGCACTGCTGTCAACCCATTTTCATAACAAATCAATAATGTTGTCCACATTTTAATGGTTGACTTTTTAAATTGTTATTTTTTCAATAGATTAATTTGAATGACCAAGAAAGATTCTTAACGCATTGATTATAAAGACTTTTTTATAACGTTTGATTTTTCATCAATCTAAGCTACAGGCCCATAACATCGGCTCTGCAGCCATCTACAACCAAGTTACCCACACAGTTATCCACAAGATCTGTGGATAACCATGCTGATCGTAGTTCATTGCAATCAAGGCTATCGCCACACCCCTTTAGCACTGCGATGACTGTGCATCACTTGCACGTAATTGGCGCGATCATAGGCGCTAGGATCAATCGCCCGATCGCGGCAGACGCTGCCTTTGAGTTGCTGCACCGATTCATATTCATGCTCCGTCATCCACTCACGCAGGCCCTGCTCAATCTCAGCGAGCGCTTGCGGGCCTTGTTTAAGCAATACACTGCATAAATGGGTCACATCCGCCCCAGCCATTAAGGCTTTCAGCGCATCCTCTGCAGTGTGCACCCCACCAGTCACCGCCAACGATAAATCCACCTTGCCAAACAAAGTGGCAACCCAGTGGATGCGTAGCAAATTTTCATAAGATGACGACAAGCTCATAGTCGGCACTACTTCACGGGTCAGCAGATCAATATCCGGCTGATAGAAGCGATTAAACAGCGACACCCCTTGCGCGCCAGCCTCTTGCAAGCTACGCACAAAATGCCCCACCGAGCTGAACTGCGAGGACAATTTCATGGTGACCGGCACTGTCACATGCTGTTTAAGCTCACGCAGCACCTTGAGATAACGCGCTTCCACCTCAGCGCCGGACTCAAAGATATCCGCCGCGACATAATAGACATTCAGCTCCAGTGCATCGGCACCCGCTTCTTGCAACTGCTTGCCATAACGGGTCCAGCCTTCAGTAGAAATCCCATTCAGGCTGGCAATCACTGGAATCGACAGACTGCTTTTTAGCGTCTGGATATAGTGCAAATATTCATCCAGCTCGCTGCGATAGATCGAATCATCAGGAATGGGCAAGAAACTACCCGCCTCACCAAAGCCAATATCCTGCTCGTGCAAAAAGCGTGCGGCTGCCGCCTCGCTGGCTAAAATACTTTCTTCAAATAACGACGGCAGAATCAGCGCGCTGGCCCCGGCATCTTCCAGTTCGCGGGCGCTGTCCAAATCACCGGTGAGTGGCGAGGAGGATGGCACCAACGGATTTTTCAGTTTTAGTCCTAAATACTCAGTGGATAAATCAATCATCACTGGACTCCTTTTTCTCTAAATCTGCAGCACCGGGCAAATCCGCCAGAGACTGATAATGGGCAAAGCGTGCGATCACATCATCCTGTGCTTGCTCTTGATAGAGCTTGGCCGCTTCTGGATAGGTGCGATTGAGCATACTGAAGCGCGTTTCAGTGGAGCTGAATTCAGTGTAATCAATCGATGGCGCAGCGGAATCTAAACGCAATGGGTTCAAACCTTTTTCAGCACGGGCCGGCTCATAACGAAATAACGGCCAGTGTCCACTTTTCACCGCAAGATTTTGCTGACGATGGTTATGAGTCAAGTCGACACCATGGGCAATACACGGTGAGTAAGCAATGATCAGCGATGGGCCATCATGGGCTGCGGCATCAATAAAGGCGCGCAGGGTTTGCGTATCTTTCGCGCCATAAGCCACTTTGGCGATATAGACATTTTCATAGCCCATGGCAAGCATGGCCAAGTCTTTTTTCGCTGTAGGTTTACCGGCATTAGAGAATTTCGCCACCGCACCGCGCGGTGTGGCTTTAGAGGTCTGGCCACCCGTATTGGAGTACACCTCAGTATCCAGCACTAAGATATTGACGTTACGCCCCGAGGCAAGAACATGATCGAGTCCGCCATAGCCAATATCATAGGCCCAACCATCACCGCCAATAATCCACACACTACGCACGACCAGCTGTTCAGCGACAGTCAGCAACTCTTGCGCGCACGCCTGTTCTGGCATTGCGGCCAAACGCTCTTTTAGCTGCACAACACGCACACGCTGCTCAGCTATTTCTTGCTCAGTATTTTGCTCAGCGGCGAGTAAGGCATCGACCAACTCAGCACCAATACTCTCGCGCAGCTCAAGCAACAGCTCTTGCGCATAAGCTGTTTGCTGATCAATAGCGATACGCATACCTAAACCAAACTCAGCGTTATCTTCAAATAATGAGTTATTCCAAGCAGGACCACGGCCCTCGGCATTCACTGTCCACGGCGTAGTTGGCAAGTTAGCACCATAAATCGATGAACAACCGGTAGCGTTAGCAACCACCATGCGATCGCCAAATAACTGCGTTGCCAGTTTTAAATACGGTGTTTCACCGCAACCCACACAAGCACCAGAGAACTCGAATAAGGGTTGCAGCAACATCGCACCTTTAATCGTCGTCTGCTTAATCGCACTACGATCGTATTCAGGTAACGCCTCAAAGAAACGCCAGTTCGCTTGCTCTTGCGCGCGAATCGGTTCAATCGGCTGCATATTCAGCGCTTTATGCGAAGCATTGGACTTATCACGAATCGGACAAATATCCACACACAAACCACAGCCAGTGCAATCATCCGCTGAGACTTGATACATCATCACATGATCTTGCGGGTAATCACGTCCCAGCGCGGGATGCGATTTAAAGCCTGGCGGTGCATCTTCAACAAAGGTTTTCGGCACCAACTTACTGCGAATTGCCGCGTGCGGACAAACCATCGGGCATTTACCGCACTGGGTGCACAGCTCTGCATCCCAAACCGGAATTTCCAAAGCCAATTTACGTTTTTCATAGGCCGCACTGCCCAATGGGAAGCTGCCATCCACCGGCATCATACTCACCGGAACACGATCACCTTCACCGGCAATTAAGCGCGCGGTGAAACGACCAATAAAGTCTGGAGCATTATCATCCACCAACGGCGGACGCTCAAAGAGGCTGGTAACTTTGTTGGGTAGCGGCACTTCATGCAAACTGGCTAACGCGGCATCAATCGCTTGGAAGTTAAAATCAATAATGCTCTGCCCTTTGCTGCCGTAGGTGTTTTGCACCGCTTGTTTAATCGAGGCAATCGCCTGCTCGCGCGGCAAAACACCTGAGATGGCAAAGAAGCAGGTCTGCATAATAGTATTAATGCGCTTACCCATATTTGCTTGCTGAGCAACGCTGTAGGCATCAATGCAATACATGCGAATGTTCTTCTCAAGCAGCTGACCTTGCATACGCCGTGGGAGCTGGTCCCAAACCTGATCGGGGGCATAAGCAGTATTCAGTAAAAACACCGCACCCAGCGCGGCCTTATCAAGCATTTCAAAACGCTCGATAAACTGCGGCTGATGGCAGCCAATAAATTGCGCCTGATGATCACCAATTAAATAGGTGGAACGAATAGGTTGCGGACCAAAACGCAAATGCGACACGGTCATAGCGCCAGACTTTTTCGAGTCATAAACGAAATAACCTTGCGCATATAAATCTGTAGTTTCGCCAATAATCTTAATCGTATTTTTATTGGCACCAACCGTACCGTCGGAGCCCAAGCCATAAAACAAAGCTTGCACCGACTGATTATGCGCATCGGTATGGAAGTGCTCATCCCAAGCTAAACTGGTGTGGGTGACATCATCATAGATACCAATGGTAAAGCCGTTTTTTGGCTGCTGTTGCTGCAACTCGGTAAAGATCGCCGCAACCATGCCTGGAGTAAATTCTTTAGAAGACAAACCGTAGCGCCCACCAATCACTTTTGGCAGCTCGGCAAAGGGGCTCTTGCCCTGCATCTGCGCTTGCGCCAAAGCAGTGATCACATCTTTATACAACGGCTCGCCGTCTGAGCCCGGCTCTTTGGTGCGATCAAGTACCGCAATGTGTTTGACGCTGCTGGGTAGCGCGGCCAATAACGCCTGCGCATCCAGCGGCCGATACAGACGCACCCGCAACACTCCAACCTTTTCACCTTGCGCCTGCAGGTAGTCCACCGTTTCATGCACGGTTTCTGCGCCAGAGCCCATCAGCACAATCACCCCCTCAGCATCTGCGGCGCCGTGGTATTCAAATAATTTATAGTGGCGACCGGTCAACTGGGCAAACTCATCCATCAACTGCTGCACCAGCTCTGGAAAGGCCAGATAAAACTTATTAACTGTCTCGCGGCCTTGGAAATACACATCAGGGTTTTGCGCAGTACCACGCAGCACCGGACTGTCTGGACTCATGGCGCGGGCACGATGGGCATACAAGGCTTCTTGGGAAATCAGCGCGTGCAACACCTCATCACCCACGGCTTGAATTTTCGCCACTTCATGCGAAGTACGGAAACCATCAAAGAAATGCAAAACAGGCAAACGGCCAATTAAGGTGGCGGCATGGGAAATCAACGCAAAATCCATCGCCTCTTGCACCGAGCCTGCGCAGAGCATGGCAAAACCGGTCTGGCGCACCGCCATCACATCACTGTGGTCACCAAAAATCGACAAGGCCTGACAGGCTAAAGAGCGCGCCGCCACATGAATCACCACGGGCGTCAGCTCACCGGCGATCTTGTACATATTGGGGATCATCAGCAACAATCCCTGCGAGGCAGTAAAAGTGGTGGCTAAGCTGCCCAACTGTAAAGCACCATGCACTGCACCAGCCGCACCGCCTTCACTTTGCATTTCAACGATATGCGGCACAGTGCCCCACAGATTGGTGCGCCCCTGCGCCGACCATTCATCCGCCCACTCACCCATGGCCGAGGCCGGGGTGATGGGGTAAATTGCACACACCTCACTTAAACGGTGGGCAATGGTCGCGGTGGCTTCATTGCCGTCAATCATCAACCAGCGGGTTGTTTGCATGTTGAACTCCTTAATTTAACGCAATCGCACATAGCTATGAGCAACATTATCAAATGAGTTTAACTAAGCAAACGCAAACAGCCTTGTCATAGGTCAACAGGCCTTCTTAGCGGCTAAAAAAACCCGTACTAAGTGACTAGATACACCCTGAGATTGGCGACAATCTGCGATACTTAATAGCGCAGTAAAGATTTTCTGGCTTATATTTTTCGGATAAAGCATTAAGTTTGCTGCGTCTTCAATAAAATCAGAACCACTATTGGACTGTGCGGCTTTACGGGATTAGCGCTGCCAACCCCGCCGTCAAAATTTAATTACAAAAGGCGGGAATATCTGTTTGCGCACGACCCAGAATCAACGCATGCACATCGTGGGTACCTTCATAGGTGTTCACTACTTCGAGATTAACCAGATGTCGAGCCACCCCGTACTCATCGCTAACACCATTGGCACCAAGCATATCGCGAGCTAAGCGGGCAATATCCAAGGCTTTACCGCAATTATTGCGTTTAATTAGCGAAGTGCCTTCCACCGCTGCGATGCCTTGATCTTTCATCTGACCAAAGCGCATCGCTACTTGCAGCCCTAAAGTGATTTCCGTTTGCATATCGGCTAATTTCTTTTGAATCAATTGATTGGCGGCTAATGGACGACCAAACTGTTTACGGTCCAAGGTGTATTGGCGAGCGGTATGCCAGCAAAACTCCGCAGCGCCCATTACACCCCAAGCAATGCCGTAGCGGGCACTGTCCAGACAAGTGAAAGGACCACGCAAACCACGAATTTCCGGAAAAGTGTTTTCTTCGGGAACAAAGACATTGTCCATCACGATTTCACCAGTGATCGACGCGCGCAAACCCACTTTGCCATGAATCTCTGGCGCGGATAAACCTGCCCAGCCTTTCTCTAGAATAAAGCCACGAATTGCACCAACATGACCTTGTGCCGAGCCCCAGACCACAAAGACATCGGCAATCGGGCTATTAGTGATCCACATTTTTGTACCGCTCAGACGATAACCGCCCTCCACTTGCGCGCGCGCGTCAGCATACCGCCAGGATCGGAGCGCCTGTCCAACAGTTAACAGCTGTTCTAAGATAAATACTGTGACACGCAAAGCTTTTTTGCAGAGTATCGTCTGTTACAGCAATGCTAAAGAGTGATATTGCAGGCTGGAGTGGATTCATCTCAGCCAATAACGAGTCTGCGTATTTTATGTAGCCCAGCTTAATGCACCGATAGGTCTTGAGGCTTTAGCCACGACCAATTTTTATAAGATATGTTTAACTGTAAACAGACTAATAGCTGACTATAACAGTCCAAGGCAGAAGGATTGTTAATAGCAGCTTTACTCATGAAAAAACTGCTATTAATGTGATGAGATTAGTACTGTCTATCGATAAAATAAAATTCCGCACCCGTTTGTTTTATCGCCTGCCCTATTTTAGTTCGCTTGCTGTCTTTATTCGAATAAACGATTTGCACTCCAGTTAAATCCAGCTCTTTCACAGCATTAGCAATAACTGCATAGTCCAGTGAAGGATTATCACCTATCATAAGAGCCCAATTATTTTCTGTGTGTTTCAATTCTATTAATATATCTCTTAACTGCTGTGCATGTGCACCACCGCCTAAACCAATAACCAGTTGATCAGGTAAAACACCATGACTTGGAATGTTAATTATCGTTACTTCAGGCTCTACGTCACCTGAGCTCATTGCCACAACTGTTAACGCCTCTTGGTAAATATCAATATCTTTTTTCTTACCAGCAACTGTGCAACCACTTAATACTACGATTAAAAAAACTATTGCTATTTTTTTCATATTCTTCATCCTTGAAATTATTTCCGCTAATATAACAAACATTCAGGCGTAGGGTTATTAAAGTCCATTCTTTCGCAGGCAGCCGGATTCGGCGCAGTATCTTTACAAAACTGATAATCTCTCTTCCTCTTACAGTAATCACTATTAAGTCTTCTTTCAGTACTCGGCGCAGGTATTTCGGCACCTGATTGGCAAGCTGGTAAGTTCAACTCAGCCGTGCTTTACATATTGTGCGAGACTCTATACCTAACCACTTGGATCTTACAACGATGAACAGTTAGTTGCAGATAATAATAATTTTTTAGTCATAATCAAGGTACCCCACACGCTGGCCAGTGAATATTATAACGAGTACATCCCTCTATATATTGATAGCTTTTTTCAGCATGCAACGCTGCACCTCGGCATGCTGCCCCGCTAAAATCTCATTATTTATATGTGCATCCTCACCAAGATTAAAAGCATGAACATCTTTATCCTCTAAAGCCCAATAATAACACGGGAAAAATAATTTCGTACTCTACCATCCAAATAATATCGCGTGTTAGTACTGCGAACTTATTAACACTAAGTGATACATCAATAGATAGTTTTAATTATTACTTACTAGCAATAGCTGTTATCCATTAGATAATGGAACATAACTTCATCCTAGTTAAGTCTACGATAAAGCAACGACCAGTACATGCGACGAGGGCTTCACGCATCAGTTTCTGCTCATACAGCAGATAGTCACTGTTTAAAATTGACTGATTTAGGTTAAGACAAAGTTAATTTTAAACCGTTGTTTTTGTTTATCGATGAAGTAATAGAGGGCACCGGTTTTTTTGATAACTTTCGCTATTTGAGTTTGCTTAGCATCTAAACCTGAGTAAACGATATGTGTGCCTGACAAATCTAAATATTTTACCGCATTAGAAATCATCGCATAGTCTAGAGACGGATTTTCACCCATTATCACTAAAAAACTATTTGGTGTTTTTCTCAGAAAAATGAATGCATCTCTCAAACCAGTTACAATCCTGTCACCACCGGCACCGATAACAATCTGATCACTTACCATGCCACTGCTTGAAATCTTATAACCCAGTGCTTTAGGTTTTACTTTTCCTGAGTCCATTGTCACTGCATCTATCGCTGCTTGATAAATCTCATCATCTGATTTTTTCTCAATAGCAGCACAACCACTGAATACGACGACTAGTAAAGCAATTGCTAACTTTTTCATATTCTTCATCCCTGAAAATATTTTCGATAATAAAACTAAGGTAAGCACTCAGGTGGGGGATTATTAAAATCCATTCTTTCGCAGGCTGCAGGATTTACTACATTTTCCTTACAAAACTGATAATTTATTGCACTCTTACAATAATCACTACTGAGTCTTTTTTCTATACTAGGCTTTGGTATATTAGCTCCTTTCTGACACGCAGCTAAGTCAGGCCAATTCATACACCACACGTTGTGATTTTCTCTCTTCCCATTAACAGAAACAAGTAAAAAATATCCTGCTTGCACCATACAAATATAAGTTAGCGCTGAATCATTAATACTAATCATATCCCCAGATGGGTTCTTCCCACCGCACTCCAATAACTTTTTCTTTATATCAATCTCATCATCACCAGCTTTTCCCAAAGCCTATAATAATCCGGCATTGGCTTATCAATATTAGAGATACTATAATTACCAGAACATCCCCAAACAAATACATTTATAAAAATAATTAATATTTTATTTTTTATTTTTTCCATATGATTCTACCTGTATTGTTTTCGATACCCCATATGCACTTTCACAACCATCTTTTCCAACGCCATAACAACTATGTACTGTAGGACCATTTTTAAACATATTAATCCACTCTTTACCCTTGCTACTGTTCTCTGGTTATAAACTTTCCACTTTGGGTAAGTAAGAAATATCATGTCCGCAATCCTTTAAAAAACGGACCGTTCTGCGCATATCGATATCACCACCCAAAACTGACCTTGAGTACCGGATGTATCGTAAAAAAGCTTTGAATCACGACACATCTGTTCACGCGTAGACTTATACTCAGCTAGTATTTCAGGATCGGCCGGATTGATTTGCATACTGTCTAAAATAGGTTCGATCAATACTTTTTCAAAGTCTGTGCCACCTGTACTACCGCTGGGTAAACGCTCCCATGCATGCAGATGAATGGGATAAGGGTAACCACTGACAGATTCCCAGCAGAAGTAGTCCATGCGCCGAGAACGTAAAAGCCCATTATCAGACTCCAAAGGTAAGCGTAAACAACGCATGCCTGCTCGTTCTACCCAAGAGTATTCGACAGCCAGTTGATACCAAAGCCAAGCCTGATAAATAATACTGGCATAGTCTTCGAGCATAAGTTCTGGGTTGGAGTAGTAATGCCATTTACTAGAAGTTCGACCATTTATACTTAACCCTAAAGAACCACCAATTAAAACTTTATCTCCCATATTAATAATTGAAGTAAACTCAATAGAAACTGAGCTCTTATCTATATCCGTTTTATAATCTGGCCAATTTCTACAAGGCTCTGCCTTCACGAAATTAGGCATATCGAAGTTCAAGCGATTTAAATCAGTTATTCTACTCTGAGTACGCTCACATAACGGATAAAAAACAACTCCTGCTTTTGAAGCAACCCCATACTCAATTTTATGGCTCCCACAAGCTGACAAATAAAAAAATAGCAATTAACAGAAAAAATTCTCTCATCATTTATTCAACATCTGCATTTTACTTATTTATCAAAAATTTTAAATTAAAATCTTGCAGTCCTTGCAAGTAAAACTATATTTTTAAAAAGCTCATAGAGTTATTTATTAACCAGAATTCTTACTGCTAAAATCAAGGCAAACACTCAGGTGCTGGGTTATTAAAGGAGACTGTAATTAAATCTGTGTAACTGTTTATCATTGACCCCTAACGGGAAGGATAAACAGACGATGAACAAAAAAGACCTCGAAGCCTTTGCACGCGAAGCGGCAAAAGGTATTAAAACTGAAAA
>Ga0265293_10000384_pt1 | contig 106544 bp, 91 predicted proteins | sample Munlanlewell138R_FD_192505 | JGI IMG/M metagenome (GOLD analysis project Ga0265293, IMG submission 192505) | Leachate microbial communities from a municipal landfill in Southern Ontario, Canada - Leachate well 138R | ecosystem: Engineered > Solid waste > Landfill > Unclassified | place... | reverse complement strand
AGGTAGAGGCTTGGCAACAACACAGAAACAACAAAAATAGTAAAATCAATTGGCAATTTACAACAAACGACGCAAGACAAAAACTCAGAAGACTATATCCGTCAATTTATAATTAACAAAACACTAGCAGAGGGTTTACTGTTAATGAAATTTCAGAGGATTTATACATCACTTCAGACACAGTTAAATTTCACAAAAGGAAGTTATTTAAAAAACTTGAAGTCAACAATATTTCAGAAGCAATTGTTTGCGCTATCAATAATAAACTTATCTGAATCTCGATTTGAACTGGGGAGTTTCCCAATGCTGTTCCGACTTTGTTGATGCGGTTGTAATCATAAATACGGTAGGTGATGTCGGAAGTCTGTTTTTTTCTGAGCCAATTCATCTGAAAGAATCAAAATCCAGTTTTGCAAATCATGGTTTTCAAAATCCTTCAACGAGAATCTTTGCTTCAATCTCGGTTACGGATTCTCGGGTCAACTAAAAAATTGAAATAAAATGTGCTGCTGCTTTGGCGGTTCGGTCATCAATATCGTATTCAGGATTGTACTCTACCATGTCAAATAGTTTGATTTTACCGGATTGAATGGCGGTTTTGAGCAATGATTTCACCTGAAAAACGCTCAATCCATTGGTGCAGGGCGCACTGACTCCCGGCGCAAAAGCAGCATCCAATACATCCAAATCCAGACTCAAATAAAGCACATCGAATTTCTGAATAAAATCTTCCAATTTTCGCAAAGCAAAATTCAAATCAATATGAATTTCATCCGCCAAAACCACTTCCGTACCCAATTTTTCGGCCCGGTCAAAAAGTGCTGAAGTATTTCCGGTCGGCTGAATTCCGGCGACGAAATAATGAAATTCCTTGCCGTGTGTTTGACAATGATTTGCCATCTCAAAAAACGGTGTACCCGAAGTGCTGTGTTCCACCGGAATCCTCAGGTCAAAATGCGCATCGATGTTGATGATGCCAATGTTGTCAAATTGTTGAGCAATCCCAAGAAAATCACCGAAAGCCGTTTCGTGTCCACCGCCCAAAACAATCGGGAAATAATTGTTTCTAATCAATTCTGAAACACATTCGCTTTGTTCTTTTCTGGCTTTTTCTAAGTTTTGTCCATCCAAAACGATGTTTCCAAAATCGAAAAGTGATTTTTTTGTATCAAAATTATAAGGCAAATTTGCCAATGATTTTCGAATCAAATTCGGTGCTTTGGCAGCTCCGGTTCGGCCCTTGTTTCTTCGCACGCCTTCGTCTGAACAAAAACCTAGCAATGCAATGTTCGGTTCATTGATGGGTTGAAGATTTCCGAAATTCCCGATTTGCATTTTTTGATGCCATCTTGAACCCAACTCACCGTCCTCATCGTCAAAACGACCGGTCCAAATATTTTTGTCAACTAATTCTATCATAGTGTTTTGTATTTTGGAATTGACCAATGATATTTCAATGCCAATATCCTGATTATAATGATAAATAAGGCAGAAATTATAAAATTCCAAGTTCTTTCCACTTCAAAATGATTCAAAATCAAGTATAAAAATGCGCCTGCCAAACAGGCCGTGGCATAAACTTCTTTTCTGAAAATGACCGGTAATTCCTGCGAAAGTGTATCACGAATCACGCCACCCATGACTGCGGTAAACATGCCCATAATGGCTGCAATCAGCCAGTGAACATTGAATTCCAAAGCTTTCTCAGTTCCCACTACGGTAAAAAGCGCGATTCCAAGCGTGTCAAAAAGTGAGAATTTATTTTTGTATTTCATGATGGGTCGGTAGAAAAAATGCATGATTATAATCCCAAAAAAGGCTGCATAAATAAAATTGATGTCCTCTATCCAAACCAAGGGATAGCTGTCGAGCAATATGTCGCGGACGCTTCCGCCGCCAATGGCTGTAACAAGTCCGACGAATACTGCGCCAAACCAATTTTGACCTGCACCTTTGTTGGCTGCTATGATTCCTGAAATCGCAAAAACGACAGTACCAAAAATTTCGAAAATGTATTGGATAGACATCATCCGGAGTTTTTTATGCAAAATTAGTGTTAAAATCAGTAAAACATTTCAAGGTTTGGAAGTTTAAAAAAGTTCAAGGGCACGACGAATACCTACAAATACAAAATTCCCGAATTCATCAAAATTAAAATCGCACTTAATAGCCTGATAATTAGGAATTTCAATTTGATTATCGGTCATTGCCTGCTTGATAATTTCCTTGTTAATACTCATTTTTATACTGTTTACAGAACAATTATGATGTTTTGTTGTTTATAGAACAATAATGGAATTTTGAATCAAATTGAATCATTTAAGCTTTGCCCTATTTCCTTGGAAACAATAAAATCAAAGCCCTTTTACATAATCAATGTGCCTCCAACCAATTGTCTCCCACGCCTACATCCACAATCAGCGGAATGCTCAATTTCACTGCGCTTTCCATGGTTTCTTTGATGATTGGTTTGAGTGTTTCCAATTCCGTTTTTGGTACATCAAAAATCAATTCATCGTGTACCTGCAACAGCATTCTGGATTTAAAATTTTGTTTGAGCTCCTTTTGCAGACGAATCATTGCGATTTTAATCACATCTGCCGCACTGCCCTGAATCGGCGCATTGACGGCGTTTCTTTCGGCATGCCCACGGACAATTGCATTTCTGGAGTGGATGTCGCGCAGATATCTTCTTCTGCCCAAAATGGTTTCCACAAATCCTTGTTCTCTTGCCTTATGAATGCTCTTATCGATAAAATCTTTTAGGACCGGATAGGTTTCGTAATAAGTGTCTATCAGTTGTTTAGCTTCCGAACGCGAAAGTCCTGTTTGGTCGGCCAATCCAAAAGCAGAAACGCCATAAATAATTCCGAAATTCACGGTTTTTGCCTGACTTCTTTGTTCGCGACTTACCTCTTCGGGTTTGACTTTAAATACTTTTGCGGCAGTAGATTTGTGGATGTCTTCTCCGTTGTTGAAGGCTTCTACCATCGCCGGGTCGCCGCTCAAATGTGCGATAATTCTCAATTCAATCTGTGAATAATCGGCAGAAACCAACACCGAATTTTCATCTCTTGCCACAAAGGCTTTTCGGATTTTCCGCCCTTCTTCCGAACGAATCGGAATGTTTTGTAAATTCGGATTTACAGAAGCCAAACGGCCGGTTGCAGCCGTAGTTTGAATGAACGAGGTGTGTACCCTTCCGGTGTCTTCTCTGATTTCTTTTGGCAGCGCATCCACATAAGTGGATTGTAATTTCTGAAGTTGTCGATAGTTAAGGATGTAGTTGATAATTGGATGTTTGTCTTTTAATTTCACCAAAATTTCTTCGCCTGTGGCGTATTGACCGGTTTTGGTCTTTTTGGCTTTTGAATCCAATTTGAGTTTTTCAAAAAGAATATCGCCCAATTGTTTGGGTGAATTCAGGTTGAATTCTTCACCGGCATCGGCAAAGATTTTCTTCTCGAGTTTTTGAATTTCAGCTTGAATTGAGATGGATTGTTCAGCCAAAATTGATTTATCCAAACGAATTCCTTCAATTTCCATTTCTGTTAGGACTTCCATCAACGGCATTTCAATTTCTTCAAACAATTTTTGCATTTTCACTTCGGGAAGTTGAGGCGCAAAAAAATGTTTTAACTGCAAAGTGATGTCAGCATCTTCCACCGCATATTCTTTCTGGCTTTCGAGTTCGACCATGTCAAAACTCAGTTGATTTTTTCCTTTTTTACCAATCAGATTTTCAATGGGTTGTGTTTTGTAATTCAGGTAATTTTCTGCCAGGGCATCCATGCTGTGCCCCATATCGGGGTTGAGCAGATAATGTGCAATCATGGTGTCAAAGTGCTTGCCTTTCGGTTTGATGCCGTATTTGTGGAGCACCTTGTAATCATATTTCAGGTTATGACCGATTTTCAGGATAGAATCATTTTCAAAAAATGGTTTCAACTCATCTACAATGGATTGTGCTTCGGTAAAATCTTTTGGAAACGAAATATAATATCCTTTCCCAGGTTCAAAACTGAATGAAATTCCGACCAATTGGGCAGAAAGAGCGTCTAAACTATCGGTTTCGGTGTCAAAGGAAACTTCTGTTTGTTGTAATAATTTCTCAAGCAAAAGTTTTCTGGGAATTTTCCCATCGGTCAGTTGATAGAGGTGGTCATAGGAATTCAATTCCTTGAAACTCGTTTGTGACTGAATGGTTTCCTCCATCACTTCATCCCCAAAAAGCGAAGCCTGAACGGCTTTCTCTGAGACGGTTTTTGCTTGTTGCACCACTTCGTTTTGCAAATCGAAAGCGCGATAAAAATTTTCCAACAACCTTCTGAATTCCAATTCTTCAAAGATTTGTCGAATTTTCTGTACATCTGGTTTCTCGACTATCAGCTCTATTTCATTGAATTCAATCGGCGCATTGGTATCGATGGTGGCCAATTGTTTGGAGAGGATGCCGAGTTCTTTGTTGGCTTCTATATTCTCTTTCATTTTGCCCTTAAGGTCTGCCGTATTGGCCAACAGGTTTTCGAGAGAACCATATTGTTTCAAGAATTTTTTGGCGGTTTTTTCGCCCACACCTGGCAATCCGGGAATATTGTCCACGCTGTCGCCCATCATTCCCAGAAAATCAATGACCTGTATGGGGTCTTCTATTTCGAATTTTTCTTTCACCTCTTTGGGCCCCCAAATCTCAACGCCTTTTCCGAAAGCCGGCGGACGATACATCTTGATTTTGTCTGAAACCAATTGCGCAAAATCTTTGTCGGGCGTGACCATGTAGGTCGTATAGCCGTTTTGTTCGGCTTTTTTTGCCAAAGTTCCAATCACATCATCGGCTTCATATCCGTTGGAATAGAGCACCGGAATATTCATCGCACGGATGATGTCCTGAATGAAGGGAACGCCTGTTTTGATTGCTTCGGGCGTTTCTTCGCGGTTGGCTTTGTATTCGGGGAAATGTTCTGTTCGGATGGTCGGTTCACCCACATCAAAAACCACCGCCATGTGGGTGGGTTTTTCTTTGTTCACCACATCGAGCAGTGAATTGGTAAATCCCATGATGGCCGAGGTGTTCATCCCTTTGGAATTGATTCTTGGATTTTTGATAAATGCGTAATAACCTCTGAAAATCAATGCATAAGCATCTAATAGAAATAATCTTTTGTCTTCTGAATTCATAGGGAGTAAAGTTAGAGAAAAACTATGTAAAAGTCATAAATCAGTTGGTGCGGATTTAATTTTGCCTCGTTCGACAAAGGCCCGCATTATAAATCTGCGGCATGGTGGAGTTTTTGTGAAGAGGCCAAAAATGAAGCACTTTAGCCTATTTTAAATTTAACTTACCTGAATCGAGTCTCTAACTTTTCCAAAGTTTAAAACCCCAAGGGAGCGGGTTGTAATTGAGGGATTTAATGTATATTTGTTTCAATAAACTTGTTGAATTATGTCACATACAGCAAAAGTTGAAGATATTGATGCGCAAATAGCGAACTATGTTAATCGTTTGTCTGAAGTAAGGAAAAAAGCTGTTTTAACCGTTGCAAAAACCTTTGCAGAAGACGAAGCTGAGGAGTTTGAGAAAAAATGGGCAACCGGTATTTCTGAAGAAGAAACATTCGGTGCGGTTCATGATTTCATCAAAACATTGAAATGGGAGAAGAAGCAATAATCATTTACGCTCCGAGTGTTCGTGTCTATTTGATTGAGCTAATTGCCATACTTTACGAAAAAGAATATTTTGGTTTTGAAGAATCAGCACACGAATATGTTGAGCAAATTCGACAAAACATCCGGGTAGATTTGCCACAAGAAATCAAGTATCATACTGTCCCGAAAGAACTGAAACATTACGGAAAACATTACATAAACATAAAAGGAAGCAATCGTACAACCTGGTATGTAATTTTCGATAAAATCGACAATCGTTATTTTGTTGAATACATCACCAATAATCATTCTCCGCAAAGTGCATATTTCAATTTGGATTAACTCACCACTCTCCAAATCCGCTTAAAAACTTTTCCAGAGTTCCGAACTTTGGAAAAGTGGGTTTATTAAGTCCGTCAACCGGAGTTTTCAACTAAAAGAAGCAACACTTTGTTTAATCGTAAAGCAACAAATAAAACCTTCAATTATAGCATAACAAAAATGATTTAGAAGTAAATCTGTCAATTATAACAGAAACTTTTGTAATTTAGCATTGTTAATTCAATTACAATGGAAGAAAAATTGTTTTATAGAGAGGGTTATTTAGAGCGTATCAAACCTTTTATTGGCAAGCATATCATCAAGGTATTGACCGGACAACGAAGGGTAGGAAAAAGCTATTTGATGAAATTGCTGATACAGCAAATCAGAAAATCAGAAAATGTCAACATTATCTATATTGACAAAGAACAAGAACAATTTTCGGGTATCAATAATCACGAACAACTGTATGATTATGTGAAAACCCAATTGAAATCGGACAAAAACAACTATTTGTTTGTGGATGAGGTGCAGGAAATTGACGAATTTCAAAAATGTTTAAGAAGTCTGCTCAACGAACAACTTTGTGATATTTACTGCACAGGAAGCAATGCCCATATACTTTCGGGTGAATTGGCAACACAGCTTGCCGGACGTTATGTAGCGTTTACAGTTCATTCATTGAGCTATACCGAGTTTTTGAATTTCAATAACATAGCCGATAGTGACGAAAACCTGAACCGCTACCTGACCATTGGTGGAATGCCTTATCAGCACCATATTGGTACAGAACCAGCGATTGTTTTTGAATACCTGAAGAATGTGTATGCGTCCATTTTGCTAAAAGATGTGGTCAGCAGGGAAAACATACGAAATGTAGCGTTATTAGAAAATTTGGTGGCGTTTTTGGCGGATAATACAGGAAGTTTGCTTTCGGCACAAAACATCAGCAAATACCTGAAATCCCAACAAATTAAAATGCCTACACAAACCGTTATCAATTATCTGAAAGCGTTGAGCAATGCGTATTTTATTCATCGTACACAACGAGCGGATATACAAGGATTGAAAATTTTTGAAATCGGCGAAAAATATTATTTTGAAGACCTCGGTATTCGCAACAGCGTAAGAGCATTTAATTTTCGTGCAGACATAGCAAAATTGATAGAAAATGCGGTGTATATACAACTGTTGCGTTTGGGGTATCAGGTTTATACAGGCAAAGACGGAGAAAGAGAAATTGATTTTATCGGTGAAAAAGACGGGGAACGCATATATGTTCAGGCGTGCTATCTGCTTGCAGATGAAAAAGCCGTTGAGCGGGAATTTGGCAATCTGATGTTGATTGAAGATAATTACCCGAAATATGTGGTAACATTAGACCCTTTTTCTCCTCATACCACTTATAAAGGAATCCGTCAGTTGCACCTACGAGAGTTTTTGAAGTCAAAGGAATTTTAAATTATAAAAATCAACAAATAAGCATTTTTGCTCAACCTGACCTGAGTAGATTTCCAACTTTTCCAAAGTTCCAAACTTTGGAAAAGTTGGAATTTAAAGCAGGAATAGATTGAAAAGTACCCATAATGATATAGCCTGCCAATCATAAACTACTTGGAGTATTTTATATTTTGTATGTTTGCCCGCAAATTCCAAAAAAGCATTTTCAGAGAGATGATATTTTTTAATTCATATTTAATGTAAAAGAGTGTATATGAGTAAATTAAATTGTTTAAAAACATTATTGGCATTGTTTTTAGTTTTGGGGGTATTCACAAGCGTTTCGGCGCAGTGTTTTCCCGAGGAAGTAGTAACATCGGCGTATGCAACCGGTGGTGATGGACAATATAAAAGCGAGATTCTATGGTTCACATGGGGTTCTGATGATGCAAATCAATATCCATATGGGCGTGATAATGAAGATTTACAAATCGGATCAAAATCCTTTGCTTCCATAGATTTGGGGTTAGATACTTATTTATGCGTGGAGATGGAAATTACAAATATCGAGTCTGTTGGTAGCTTAGATTCTGCTATTGCAAGTTATCGTTCGGGGAATTTCGAGGGAGACTCTTTTGATAAACTCTATAATATTGGTGGTATCAACGAAGAAAATCAATTGATTGCAGGGATAGTAAACAAGAATGATGCCGGAAGAGCAGTGGTTTCTGTGTCAGCCAAAGCTTGGTTAGACGGTATTCCATACAAATTAAAAGGCTTGGTCATCGCAGATGCAGAATCCCTTAACGGAACTACTGAAACTACTTATGCAACCGCTTCTGGCGAGTGGACAGTGATAGAAGTACGGAAAAACGAAGGTGCCGGTGTATATAGAGTAAGAAAAAGAACAATTGATGAATCGACACAAGAATTTCGATTTGTTCAAGGAAATGACCAGAATACTGCTGCCATTACATTTTTAAAATTCAATGATGCGGCTTATGGAGATTTCAATGACGCTTATCCTATTCAATTTTCTGTTGATTTAAAAGGAGGAGGGAAGCAAGCGTTCGCAATAGGACTGGTTCCGGGTGCTATTGATTTAGGTGATGCCCCTTCTTCTTATGGTGATGCGATACACTTATTGAATGATTTGATAATTAATTCCGATGGAATTATTGCCACCACAGACACAGAGGATACAGAAAATAATACAGTTGATTTAAATACCGCTGACTATTCACCGGGCGGACTTGCGCACGAATCCATCAAATACTTGGGGTCAATAGCACCGGATGCTGACACCGAAACGATGTACTCCATAAAAGCTGATGGGGACGACCTGACAGGTGCTGCCGGACCTCAGGAAGAAGATGCTTGGCCTTTGGCTTTGAGAGAGGTGAATTTATCAGACGTAGATAGCGGAAATTCGATATCCGCAACAATTCTTTATAATGCAGGTGAAGCGGATGATATTATTTCAGGTTGGATAGACTTTGACGGAAATGGAGTTTTTGACGATTATGAGATGCAATCAGCAACCGTAACTTCTGCTGGTGACGGAAGCGTGAATCTTGAATGGACTGTGCCAAATAACCCTGACATCTCAAAGGGAAGATTTTATGTGAGATTGCGGTATTTTGATAAAAACGTGCCAATCGAACAAAGGATTCCTACTGGAATTGTAGAATTAGGTGAAGCGGAAGACCACGTAATCTATTTCCCTTGTTATAAATCCGCAAAAGAAGGCGTGGGGTTAAATACAGAAGTAGGTATTTCTGCATTGGGCAGAGACGCATTTAATGAAGATAATTGGCCACAAATCAGAAAAAGTGCATGGTTGGCATTGGAATCACGCACCAAAGGTTTTGTGCCTAACCGACTTTCAACGGCGCAACGTGATAGTATTCCTCAGAATCAGCTTGTAGAAGGAATGATGATTTATAATACCACAATCGATTGTCTTCAGATTTATGTAGGAGAGGAAGCACAAGGCGGATGGCATTGCTTCAAACAACAAACTTGTCCACTTGATTAATAAAAGGAAAATAAGATGAAAAAAATATTGATAATAATAGGATTATTGAGTTCAGTTGCGGTTTTCTCGCAAGTTGCAATTGGGAAAGATGAAGTATCTTCCGCTTCTGTAAGCCTTGATTTTGGAGAGGAGCCACGAGGACTTCTTCTGCCATGGGTTGATGATGTCGAAGCGATGAATAACCCTGTAAATGGAACGATTATTTATGATCTTTCTGATCACAAAGTAAAAGTGAGATATGACAATGATGTTTGGGAAGATTTAAGCATAATTTCAGGCGATGCAGACGATAGCATACAGAATGGCAAGTCGGATGTAGCCACAGCCAAGGTGAGTCTTGGGACACCTGCTCAAGATTCCCCGGACGGAATTCTTGTTTTAGAAGAAACCGATAAAGCAATGGTTTTGCCTAAGGTTATAAAACCGCACTTGAATATCGAAAATCCATCCCCGGGAATGATGGTTTATGACCCGGAAGAAAATTTATTCTGTATTTATAACGGGACTGTTTGGACTTTCTGGAAAGCAAATAATTAAGGGTTTACATAACTCTAAAGTATTTTATATTTGACAAAGCGTTAAGGAAATCTTCATTGTTTGAAGGTTTCCTTTTCATTTTAAAAAAGAGATTATAATAATTGCGACTGATTATTAACTGTTTTATGCCCTCAAAGAGGTCAGCTATTTGTAGGAAAACGATATTCCGAAACATACGTCCGCTGGCTGAGGCCAAACAATCAAATCAAATTATTTTTCTATAAACGAATCCTCCAGATTCTTTAAATTCGTTCGATATAGAAAAGAAATTGATTGAATATGAATAACTTGTCATTTCGACAAATAAAAAAAGCAGATCCAAAAATTCAATTTTGACCTGCTTTTTATATTGAAATCGAATGCTTTAAATTATTGTATTGCCGCTAGGGCTGCATCGTAATTTGGTTCGTGGGTAATTTCAGCAACTTGTTCTTCGTAAACGATTTTCCCTTCCGGATCAACGACGATTACGGCACGACTCAGCAGACCTCTCATAGGGCCGTCGGCCAGTTCCACACCGTAAAGATTTCCGAAATCAGACCTGAAATCTGAAAGTGTGATTACGTTGGTAATGCCTTCAGCTGTACAGAATCTGTTGGAAGCGAATGGTAAATCCTTTGATATGCCCAACACCACTGTGTTGTCCATTCCGGCGGCCTTTTCGTTAAAAGCCCTGACAGAAGCCGAACAAGTGCCGGTGTCAAGACTTGGAAAGATGTTTAAAATCACGAATTTCCCTTTGTAGTCACTCAGGGATTTCTCACTTAAATCATTGGCAACCAATGTGAAGTTTTCGGCCATAGTTCCCACTTGGGGTAAATGTCCTACGGTATGAATTTCATTTCCGCGCAGTGTAATCGCAGTTCCATTTTGATTTGTCATAACTGTTTCAATATTTTCTTTAGTCGTATTATTTTTTTGAGAAGAAGAATTACAAGCCAAAAGCCCTGTAAGTATGATGATTTGTAATCCGGCTTTTATCATTTGATTTTCAATAGCTTATTTGCTTTCACCATCCAATTTTCAAGCGATTACAAATGTGTTTTTTCAGAATATTATCTCAAATCCGGGTTGAAAGGATTTCCAAAATCATAGCCAAGGCTGACCAAGAAACCGTTTCCGGCTTCTTTGGAAATATCAGAAAGACCTACATCATAAGACATTCCCAATTTCAAATCGCCGATTTTCATTTTCATAATCGGAGAAACGCTCAATCCCTGCCCCCCGTTTTTATCCAAATCTTGTCGGTAACCAAGTCCGATTTCTAATCCCTGATTGCGGTCGCCAAATGAAAAATGCGACATCAGGTTTAAATCAAAAATCCGGTGAGAGTTGGAGTCAAGATTCATCACCACAGAAGGTTCCAATCGGATTCCGTCAGTCAAATAAATCTGATAACCAGCCATGAAGCTGAACCATGTGGGAATAGGCTCAATCCCGTCTGCAACTGCTTCATTCTGAATCAATGGAATGTCTAACACCGAAACCCCCGCGAAGGCACCCGCATATTTGAATGAAATCCCGAGATTGAAATAATTCATATTGAAGGTCGGGTCTTTCAGCAAAGGATCATTGGGATTATTCACAATGACTTTGTCCAAATCCAATTTCTGTTGCATAAAATTATAAGACACCCCAAATGAAAACATATCTTCGGGTTCATCGTCTCTGTAATCCCTTCTGGAATTGATGGGAATATGATAAGCTGCCGTCAGATTCAGCCCTCTCAATCCCGTCAAACCGTTTCTGTCATTGAAAATGTACATCCCAAATGCCAAACGATCAACCACAGTGGCATGCGCACTGAAAGTCTGTGTATTCGGGCTTTCAGGCAAATCAGACCATTGGTTTCTGTAAGTGGCATTCATGCTCAAGACCTCAGGATTAACTCCTGCGTAGGATGGGTTGATTAAATATTTGTCACCAACTAAATAGTGATTATAAAAAGGGAGTCCTTCCTGTGCAAACACCTGAAAGGACAATGAAATTAAAATTATCGTAAAAAATATTTTTCTCATGAATTCAATCTCTTTAACTAACGAAAAAGTGTGTTATTTATTTCAAATCGAAATTTTAATAAAAGAACTACAAATATTGGAAAAATCCCTTTTAATAAAAACACTTTTTCAATTTGTTTTTATCGCTGCTTTAACGATAAAAATTTGGCGTGTCGAATCTACAAAGATTTTTCTAAATACTTAGAAAAAAAAACTTTTATGCCAATTTATTTTCCACGCTTAGATATTTTCCTGAATCCAATTGAGGAATCTGCCCAAAATGCTCTTTTTTAATCCGCTTTCAATACCGCGCCAAAGCTGGTTGAAAAAAGAGCGTTTTTCCGCTCTATCTACTTCCACATCTACATTTTGCCCTTCTTCTTTCGAGTTTTTTCTGATGGTCGTATTCGCCAAAAAACTGTCAAAACCTTTTCTGGTTTTGTCGCTTCTCAAAATAGCTGTATTCAGGTCGTTGAATTTCATGTGAAATGGGCCTTCGATATGCCGGTTGTCACCTTTGAAATTGAAATTCACATTTTGGATTGTACCGGAAGCACTGACGTGCAGATAATCTGTGAGGAAAGCATTCATCGCCGCCGCATTCAGATTGTCAATATTTGCATGAAAAGTGAAAGCATCTGAGCGATTGCCTACGTCAAAATTCCATTGCACCTTCGTTTCGCCGCTGTTCATGAATTTGGTTTTTATATCCATAGAAATCAGCGTGTTCCGGTTCTTTATTTTTCCGGAATTGAGGTTGCGAATGACTGCGTTTAGTTGTATGAAACTCAGTTTCCCGGGGGCAGTAGCATCTTCATTGGTTTCTTCGTATTCCACTTGGGAATCGGTGATATGCATTTCATCTACTCCGAACGGCAAACCGATATTTCTAAGTTTTTCATTGAAGAAAGTCCTTGGGCGCGTGTCCCGCGGCGGATTTTCTCCGGTGAAAGCGAAAACATTCAGATACATGTTCTTGATATTGAGTCTGTCGGCCGTCAGTTCGCCTTGTCCATTTTGATCAAACAGATAATTTTTCAATTCAATTTTCGGAATTTTCACGGTATAAAGTTCTTCCTGCAATCGGAGGGAAGCGAGGAACTGTGTTCGGGTTTTTGTGGGGGCATAATGAAAATCATTGATGTACAAATCCTTGTTGGTCAACGACAAAGATGAAAGTGAAAGTTTGGAATAATTATTGGGCGCAAAAGTGACCTCCCGAGTACGCAGATTAATATCAGCATATTTCAGCGGAACGATATTGGTGAAAGTGCTTTGATTCATTTCTAAATCCTCGGCTGCTACATTGAAATCTTTGATGCTGATGGGATGCTTTTTACCCAAAGTATTCAAGATAAGGTTTCCGTTGATGTTGAGGGATTTTAATTTCAAATCCAATCGAAATTCATTGTGTTCTTTCTGTTTTCTATCTCGCTTTTGATTTTCTGGATTGCCCATTTGTCCCAAATTGATTTTACCGTCCATATTTTTCAACGAAAGATTTTGAGCGGAAAGATGAGGAATCCCCTTTTCAAAAGTATATTCATAACCGGTCAAATTGAGTTCCGGAACTGTTACCACATTTTGGTTGTCAGGATTTCCGGTGAAATATTTCAGGTTCTCCAAATGAATGTCCCGGCTGTTGATTTCAATGTTGTTGGCTGCGACAGAAGAAGTCCGGTTGATATGGTATTGCAAGCTGTTGGCACGTACACGATAATCACCGTATTTGAATGGGATTTCGCCTTTCTCGGTTTCCTCGTTCATTTTTAGTTTGCTGATTTCCGCTTCTAATTTTTCCAACCGTATTTCCTCTTTTTCATCAGCGCGCAGCAGCAGAAAATGTCCGTCTTGGATTTTCAAGTTATCCAGAATGATATTCAAACTGAGACTTTCTTCCGACTTCTTTCCTTGGGCATTCGTTTTCAAAAGTTTGATTTTCGGAGAAGTAAGCACGATTTCCTTCAAAGACAAATAGTTGCCCTCGAAATGAATGTTTTTGAAAGTGAGATTTTGGGCATCAACATCAAAGAGATTAGTTTTCTCGGGATACTTTTCAATAAATTCAGGATGTGATAAAAGCGGAAGCATGCTGAATCCGTCAATGCTGATGATGCCGTTTTCAGTTGTGATTTCATGGGCTTTGAATTCGTAGATGTCGTCACTTTTGTACAGGAAATTTTTTCCCGTAATAGAATAATCATCAAACATCACGGGCAGACTTTTCTTAATGCTTTCTTCCGTCAACAGCAGGTTTTTGAAATCGAGATTCAGTTCTTCTACCGCAACCAAAATGTCTTCTGTATGTTTAAAAACGCTGATGTTTCCATCGCTTAACTGTACGTGTTTGAAGAAAAACCATGGTTTGTTTTTTTTATTTTCCGAAGAATTATTCTGTTCCGCAGGTTGGGGCAGGATGATTTTCAGGTCGGGTGCCTCCATGACCACGATTTTGGATGTGATTCTGTTTCGGAATAAGGCATTCCAGATTCCGAAATCCAGAATTTTCATTTTCGTAACTTTGCCTTCTATTTCCACGATGGAACTGTCTTCTTTGCTCTTGCTGTGGATTTCCACATCACTTAAATCAATATCACCTGAAAAAAGACCAACACTCAGATTGCTATAAGAAATGTCATAAGGGGATTTTTCTTTGACGATTCTTGGTAGGTTGTAATTCAGCCAGTAATTAAATCCCATTGAACCAAAGAATCCGAGGGTGATGATAATTCCCAATATCCAAGCTGTCCTTTTTAATCTTTTGTTCATAGGCATCTACACTCTTAAAATTTCGCCGGGTTGTCGGGATGAATCCTGATTTAAAGCCCATAAAAATAACTATAATTTGGATGTAAGCTGTAAGAGCCTGTTTAAAATTCATCTAATAATTTGTTTATGCTTCTTTTTGGCTGCAAAGTCGTTAAATTTTTCACGATAGCTTCCGACAATCGTTGCAAAATTTGCCTTTTTTCGCTCAAAAATAACTTATAAACATTTTTACAATATAAATTTAAACAGGCTCTAATTTACTTTTTTCAAAAAAAAATTGAACCTGATGAATTTTCAGGCTCAATTTTGAAATGCTTTTAGGTAACTGTATTTGTTTTTTATTGATTTTTCACTGAAACATGGCCAACAAATTTCTGGGCAGTTACATTGGCATCCCCCGGAATATCAATGATGTACCAATAATCACCGGAAGAAACGTTTCTTCCCAAATATTTTCCGTCCCATTTATAATCTCCTGTGAAATTGGTGTTTACAAATATTTTTCCAAAGCGATCAAAGATTTTGATGGTGGCTTCCGGAGTAGCGGCAATCCCTCTGATTTCCCAGAAGTCATTGATTCCGTCATTGTTAGGAGAAATGAAGTTCGGAACAAAAAGGATGGTTACATTTTTGGATGAAATCGCACAGCCGGCTTCCCGAACGTAAATTGTATAAGTTTCACCCGGTGTCAGATTCGGAAAATAAGGACTGCTTTGCCAGAATATTCCGTCTAAAGAATATTCCACTTCCGTATTATCTCCTCCTTGAACACTTACTGTAACATTGCTTCCGTCGATGTTAAATCCTAAAATATTGGGGGTACCAATCACTTCAACCGGAATGGTAACCGGAACCGCACATTCCATTTCGCCTTCATTCGGTGTGAAGGTATATTCCGAGGAACCTGTAGTAATGATTTCCGCAGGGAACCAAGTACCCTGAATGCCGTTGATGGAAGTGTTGGGCAAAATTTCGGCTTCTGCACCCTGACAATAGGTACTCTCAAATTCAAATTCCGGAATGATGGATGAGGTAACGGTGATTTCTCTTGTTATTACCTGTGCGCAAGGTTCATTCGGATTTGGTGTAAAGGTATAAGTGAAAGTTCCCGGGCTTTGGGTATCAATAGTTGCCGGTGACCAAACACCTGAGATGCCATTGTCGGACAGTGTTGGCAATGCCGGTTCGATGGAACTTTGACAGATATCTTCCGGCAATACAAATTCCGGGAAAATTTGGTCAACTACGGTAATTTCTATGGAGAAATTGTCCGCACATTCATCATTCGGGTCAGAAGTGAATGTATAAAGTGTAGTTCCTAATGTGTTGGTGTCAATGGAAGCCGGAAACCAAGTCCCCGCAATGCCATTGTTGGAAGTCAAAGGCAAGGCCGGTGCCGCTGAATTGAAACAGAATTGTTCTTCAATATTGAATTGTGGAACCGTCAAATCTATAATTGTAATATCAATGGTTCTTGGCAATGCGCATTCTGCACTTGGGCTTGGCGTAAAGGTGTAAGTAACCGTACCGATATTATTTGTGTCAATCGTTGCGGGAGACCATGAACCCGGAATACCGTTGTTGGAATTGCCCGGTAGGGCAGGTGCGGTTGCTCCCAAACAAAATTGTTGTGGAATACTGAATTGTGGAATTATTTCAGTCGTGATTGAAATATCGCGGGTAATGACCGTCGTACAACCTTGATTTTCATCGGGTGTAAATATATATTGAACAGTTCCGGGTGCAGAAGTATCAATGGTTGCCGGCGACCAGCTCCCTGTGATGCCATTGTCCGAAGTCAGAGGCAGGGCAGGTGGTGTGCTATTTTGACAATATTCTAACAAGAATGTGAATTCTGGCGTGATTGTTTCGTTGATAGTAATGAAAATGTTCGTGGGTTCAGCACATTCTTCTTCCGGATTTGGCGTGAAAGTATATTGAACCGTTCCCGGAGTGGAAGTGTCAATTATTGCAGGAAACCAAACGCCCGTGATACCGTTGTCAGAAGTTCCAGGTAAGGTTGGGACTTCATCATCCTGACAGAATTCATATTCCAAATTATTGAATTCCGGTGTCTGGGTCGGTACGATAGTAACTTGTATGGTAACTTCCTCGAAACAGGATTCATCCGGGACAAATGTAAAATCATAAGTACCCGGTACAGAAGTATCAATGACAGCAGGAGACCACTGACCGACAGCCCCTTCATTGGAAGGTGGTAAATTCGGTGGAACTGAGTCCTGACACAACGGTGGTACTTCATCGAATGTTGGTGTCATGACAGGAAGTATGGTTATTTCAATCTGTACAGGATAAGTTGCGCATTGATTCGGATCCGGCAAGAATTGGTAAGTGCCGCTGTTGTTGGGATCAAATGCCGGTGACCATGTTCCGGTATAACCCTCCAAAGAGGTTTCCGGCAATGGGTTTTCGCTATCGGGGCATAAAGGAGGAATCTCTGCGAATGTCGGCGGATAATCCGGTGGGAGGCATTGACTGACTACCACCAAATGTCGGGAGCAAGATTGCTCATCCGGGCAGCATTGCGCATAAAATCTTTTTCCGGCCGGACAGGAGCCATCAGGGTTTTGATAATAGAATGGAGAACCCACACCCACTAATTCGCCGCCTTCGGCTTCGTCGTACCATCTCACTTCGTTTCCATCACCACAGCCGCCTTCCAATACAGCGGTATAGGTTAGAATCGTACCATCAGGCCCCATTTCACATTCCGTGATGTTCGTGAAATTCCCAGGAACAGGGTCATACAAAGGTACTTCCGCAGCTACAGTTTCCAATCGGAAAGTGATGGTACTAGCTTCGATAACATCCGGTGAACCCCAACACCCCGTATTGCCATCCGGTTTTCCGGTCAGCACAAAAGACTGAACCCCACTTACGACCTCACTGTTGCAGAAAGTCATATCAAAGGAAAGTCCAAAAGGTGTGGAACAATTCATGGAAGATTGCCCAAAATTATTCCAAGGTTGGCCATCCATATTTGTAGGGTTACATTCAGAACAACTGTTTCCGGTCGTTCCATCATAATAAAACCCTGGCCCGCCGGTTTCTTGTGCGGAACAGGATGCACCGGTACAACTATCCTGTGCAATCCAACCGGTTGGGAGATTTACATCTGTAATGGTAATGCCGGATCCGGTCGGAAAGAAGATACCATGTAGCCAGTTGGCATTAGGATTAGTGTCCCATCGTACACCTGTCATGTCGATTTTCACAGTCGAAAATCCACAGGGATCCGTGATTTTCAATTTCCCGTCTTCCACGATACTTCCTTCACTCGACATCAAGGTGGCGGTCACCAATGTCGGAGAAAAGCCTGAACAGCTGTCAAATCGTCCGGTTATGGAAGTGGATAAAACAGTAATCTGCTGAGCTACAATAGCCTGAGACAGGAATAAGAGCAAGATGAATAATTGTTTTCTCAAATTGTTTGTTTTGTGTGTTATAGGAATTTCTTCCTGTGTTAATCAACTCTCAGTTCTCAATTAATTTTTATATTTCATTAAAAACTTTTCAATGTCAGGTAGTATGGGTTCAATCGATGAATCTTGCGAGGACAAGTATCTTTCAGCCATGAATACTTTGTCTTTCGGGCTGATTTTCGGGTTATAAAAAACTCTCAATATCGATGCCCTGTAAAAATTTAATTTTTGGGCGACCTCGGAACTGTCATTCAGATTATTCAGTTTATTTACGACATCTACGGGCAATTCCACGGCTTCGCTGTTGCTCATCAAAAACTGAATCCGATCAATGATTTCATTGCCGGGCAAAGACTTGGAAGCGTCAAAGACCAAATAGTTGTTTTGAACCGTATTTTGTTGTGAAAAGACGGAAACCGACAAGGCAAACAGACAGAACACTGCAAAGTTTTTAAATTTCATAAATTTTTATATTTCAAATTGTGAAAGCATTTGCCTTCATCAATTCAGATTTAAATTCATTCAAATTATTTTCAACCACCAAATTTATAAAAAATAAGACTTCTATCATATTTTTTAACACGAACTTTTATTAACCAAGGCAGAATGAAAGACGTTTAATTATGTAACTTTCTAATTTCTGACTTCAAACCGCTCAGTTGACACCTAAGCTTCGGCTTTTTTCGTATCATTTTGACTTCGCAAGATGCCCCCTACGCTGACTGCTTTGGTTTATAAAATATCGAATTTAATCCCTTGCGCCAAAGGAAGATTCGTGGTGTAATTGATGGTGTTGGTCTGTCTTCTCATATACACTTTCCAAGCGTCAGAACCGGATTCACGTCCGCCTCCGGTTTCTTTTTCTCCACCGAATGCGCCCCCGATTTCAGCACCGGAAGTTCCGATATTCACATTGGCAATACCACAATCTGAACCGGCTGCACTCAGGAATTTCTCGGCTTCTCGCAGATTGTTGGTCATAATGGCTGATGAAAGTCCCTGTACTACACCGTTTTGTAATTCGATGGCGTTTTCTACTTCTCCGGCATATTTAATCAGATATAAAATCGGTGCAAAAGTTTCATGTTGAACAATTTCATAATGATTTTCCACCTCTGCAATTGCGGGTTTCACATAGCAACCGCTTTCATATTCGGAGCCTTCCAAGACACCGCCTTCGACCAATATGGAACCGCCTTGTTCTTTGATTTTCACCAATGCATCATTGTAATTTTTCACGGCATCGGTGTCAATCAATGGGCCAACATGGTTGTTTTCATCCAATGGATTCCCGATTTTCAGTTGTCCGTAAGCTGCGACGATTGCATCTTTTACTTTTTCATAAATAGATTCGTGAATAATCAGTCTTCGTGTCGAAGTGCATCTTTGCCCTGCGGTACCGACAGCACCAAAAACGGCACCGATTACGGTCATTTTCACGTCAGCATCCGGAGTGACGATGATGGCGTTGTTTCCACCCAATTCCAATAAGGCACGTCCCAATCTCGCTGCTACTTCCTGTGCTACGATTTTCCCCATTCGGGTAGAACCAGTAGCAGAAATCAGTGGAACTCTTTTGTCTTTGGACAAATATTCTCCAACCTTGTAATCTCCATTGACCAAACAAGAAATTCCTTCGGGTAAATTGTTGTCTTTCAATACTTCCTGAAAAATATTTTGGCAGGCTACTCCGCACAAGGGTGTTTTTTCGCTGGGCTTCCAAATTACGACATCGCCACAAATCCAGGCCAAAGCAGCATTCCAAGACCAAACGGCTACTGGGAAGTTAAATGCGGAAATCACCCCAACAATTCCCAACGGATGGTATTGTTCGTACATTCGGTGTCCGGGACGTTCGGAGTGCATGGTGTGGCCATACAGCATTTTGGCTTGTCCGGTTGCAAAATCACAGATGTCAATCATTTCCTGTACTTCGCCCAATCCTTCCTGATAAGATTTGCCCATTTCGTAGGAAACCAGTTTTCCTAAACTGGCTTTATGCTGTCTTAATTTATCTCCAAATTGGCGTACAATTTCTCCTCTTTTGGGAGCCGGAGTCGTTCGCCAAACCTTGAAGGCCGCTTGTGCGGCTGTGATTACTTTTTCGTAATCTTCTTGGGATGTGGTGGTGACTTTTCCGATTAATTTTCCGTCAACAGGCGAATAAGAAGCAATGGTTTCTCCACTTCCAAACCATGCTGAACCGGTTGAAGTTCCGGCATTCATATCGCTTAATCCAAGTTGTTTTAATTCTTCTTGTGATAATTTTCCCATGTCTGTTTGATTCTGTTTTTATTTAATTTTTTATAAAAAAGGTTTACAAAGTTAGTAAAAATCGAAGAATGATTTGAATAATCTACAATCAAAAAGCCCCCTGAGTTTCAGGAGGCTTTCTGTAGTTTAAAATTCTGTTAGTACTCGTCAACACAAAATATGTCAACGGCTACTTTATCATTTCTTGACAATCTTGAAGGTTTCCACTTGTCCGCCTTCGAGGATTGTTCTGAACACATATACGCCTTGTGGTAAGGTTGTTACATCAATCTGTCCGCTGTTTAGTTTGTCCCCGTTCAAGTTCAAAACTTGCTGTCCAGCCAAGTTGTAAGCCGTTACTGACTGAATTCCTGCTTTTGAAGTGATGTTCAACACATCTCTGACAGGGTTCGGATAGTAAGCGAAGTCAAATGCCAGCAAATCGTTGGTTGGAAGGGTTTCACAGCTTCCTTGCAGCTTCATCACTCCATCCATCGGCTCTTGGAATACTTCTGTAGAAGTCTGCCACATACCGTCAAGGTAGATGTACTCTTCATTATCTGAATTGATGGTAGAAGTTACTTCCCAGTAAGAAGCACTAACGTTTGCATCAATGGATACGCCCATCCAGTAAACAGTTTCAGTGGTATCGTTGCCATCCAAAACAATTCCTTCAAGGTTAAACAGATATTTAGCGAGTGTAAATCCACCTGTGTTCATAATGACAGTTACGGAAGTAGGCGCAACAGCAAGGTTGCTGACAACTTCTTCGCCGGGTCCGTTGCCTGTGTCAGCATAGAATCTGAAGTCGGCGGCATCTACGGGAACTCCTGTAGGAATAACCAAGTTGATTTCAGCGACATCAACGAGGAAACGCTGGTTCACGTTAACCACAAAGTCATTTGCGATTTCAAGCAAGTGCAGGTTTCCGTGTGCATCTTCTAAGTTGTTGCTTGGGGTTTCATGGCCACATCCGGGCATCACGGTAGTGAATGTAGCTTCGTTGGAAGTGGTTGTTTCCCCAGAATTCAGACAGGTTACAATCAATCTCCAGTCCACACTTACGTTGGGTTGGGTAGGTGCGGTGGCAAGATGATGTGCATATTGTGTCAGCAATTCTCCTTCGTTTACCCATCCTGCATCTTCGGTATTAGACTGCCACTGGAAAGTTAAATCCAATGCGAAAGAGTACCCTGATGATTTCACGGTGTAAGTAGAACCCGGGTTTCCGAATGCCGGATCCACAGAAACAGTTCCTGCCTCCGGTGTACCTTCACATGGTTCCGGTTCTCCGATGATTACGGTGTAATCTTCAGCTTCTCCAAAGGATGCGGATACACAAGGGTTGATAATGTCTCCGGCAACGTTCCATTGATAAATAATCCTCATTCTGTGTTCTCCCGGAATGGCATCAGCCAAATCCATGGTGATATCCACAGTCTGGTTAGGCTGGATACCGCTTGCGAAACCGACTCTTTCAGCGTCTTCAAAAGTTCCGTTGTCATTGAAGTCAATCCAAATGGCTGCGCCGTGGCTTCCGGAGCCGCTTGAGCTGGTCAGTGATGCGGTGTGTTCCGGATTGGTCAACATGGTTGACATGGCCGTAAAGTCTCCGTATCCACCGGGGCTGAATCCGCTGTTGATGTTCTGGATTTCTTCTAATTCAAAGCTCTGGATGAAGTCCGATGTGGAGCTGAAAGAAGGTACACAATAAACGATGGTTGTAGTAAATGTAGCAGTATCCGAGAAAGAAGATTCGCCGGATAATGTACAGGTTACCTGTAATCTCCATTCTACATTAATTCCTACAACGCCCGGTGCGGTTGCAGTGTAGTCCATATAATAATCGGTAGCTTCACCTTCATCTACCCATCCGTTGCCGTCTGTGTTGGATTGCCATTGATAACTTAATCCGTTTCCGTAAGAATAACCACTTGCTGAAACGGTATAAATTGAATCAGGGTTTCCTTCCGATGGGGTAATCGTAATGTTTCCACCATTCGGCGTTCCTTCACAATCTTCCAATTCTCCAACAACAAATTTGTAGTCTTCAAATTCGCCGTAGGTAAATCCGGTGGCACAAGGGTCTATATCTCCAGTGGCACTCAACCAGTGGTTAACGATTCTCATTCGTTTCTCTCCCGGCGTAGCATTGGTCGGCACTTGGAAGGTTCCGTTTTGGGAACTTATATAGCTTGAAGAGGCATACATGACTTCATCAGCGGAGAAAGTTCCGTCTTCATTCCAGTCCACCCAGATTCTGAATCCGAAAGTACCGCCCTCAAATACAGCGTTGAAACTCACCTCCTGTCCGGGTACTTGTACTATCTGGTAGTCATTGTAGAAATCGCCATATCCTCCCGGAGAGAATCCACTGTTTAGATTGCTGATGTTTTCCAGTCCGTCAGTAGTGGTGAAATCATTGATGTAACGTGCAGCATTGGTTCCTTCTGGGGTACAGTGCAGCCTGTCCACCACAAAGGTAGCTACGTTGGAAGTAGCAGATTCGCCTGAATTGTTACAAGTCAAGACCAATCTCCAATCTACGGTATCATTTAATTCACCGGGAGCAGTAGCCGTATAATTTGAATAGAATTCAGAAGCTTCTCCTTCATCCACCCATCCTGTATCATTCAGATTGGATTGCCATTGGTAACTTAGTCCGTTTCCGTAGGTATATCCTGTAGAAGAAACTATGTAGGTCATTCCGGGGTTCCCGCTTTCAGGATTAACCGAAACAGTTCCCGGATCCGGTGTTCCAGTACAGTCATCCAATTCACCGATAATCACCGTGTAGTCTTCAGCTTCTCCAAAGGATGCGGATACACAAGGGTCGATAGTGTCTCCGGCAACATTGTATTGGTACACCACTCTCATTCTGTGTTCCCCTGTGGCAACGCCTGCTATGCTTATTGGGATTTGCACGGTTTGGCTGGCGCCAATATTGCTGAGGAATCCTACTCTTTCGGACAATTCAAAAGTTCCGTTGTCGTTGGCATCAATCCAGATAGCTGCTCCGTGATTTCCGGAACCGCTTGAACTTGTAAGCGTAGCTTCGTAGGACGGAGAAGCAAGAACGGTTGACATGGAAGTGAAATCGCCATAACCTCCCGGAGAGAATCCGCTGTCGGTATTTTGAATATTTTCCAAAACAAAACTCACTATGTAATCGGAAGAAGAGCTGAAAGAAGGCTGACAATAGGTAATTACGGTAGTAAATACGGCAGTTTCCGAATAAGAAGTTTCGCCGGAAAGTGTACATGTTATGGCCAATCTCCATGCTACTTCTACTCCCAGAATATCCGGAGCGGTTGCAGTATAACTTGCGTAGTTTTCCGTGGCATCGCCTTCATCCACCCATCCTGCATCATCGGTATTGGACTGCCATTGGTAGGACATTCCAAGTCCATAACTGTATCCGGTGGCAGTTACTGTGTAAGTGGATCCCATATTACCGCTTTCAGGATTTACGGATGCTGTTCCTCCGTCCGGGGTGCCGGTACAATCTTCCAATTCCCCGACATTAATGGTATAATCTTCGATTTGTCCGTATCCATAAGAACCGCAAGGGTCAGTTGGAGAAGTATTGAAGTTTTTAATGACTCTCATCCTTGTGTTGCCAGACAGTGCGTTGGTGGGAACTTCAATTGTTCCAATGGCTTGTTGTCCGTCTGAACCTGTTGAATTGGTAATTGAACCGATAGGATAAACTTCCCCTTCATCGTTTAGAATACCATTCTGATTCCAGTCGATAAATACGGTGAAATAAGTAGTGAAATTACCGGCGGTATTTCCTTCAAAGGCTGCGTCATAGGATCCTCCGGGTGCCATATTGCCCTCAATGCTTGTGAAATCCTCATATTGCAATGCGCTGTTTGGATCTGAAGAGTTGTCAATGCCGGCTACAATTACCTTGGAAATAGGCTCAACCGCTATTGTAATTGTTGGGGTGCAATAGCATTCATTGGGTTCGTTCAAGTTAACGGTATGTTCTGCCATTGCGCTTTCACCGCTAATAGTACAAGTAATCACAAATCGATAGTCTGTAGAAGCATCAATTCCTTCACCCACAAAATACGTGGAAGAAGTAGCGTCCGGAATATCAGACCAGTCATTTTCACCCGCAGGAGAAGATTGCCATTGTCTTGTCAGTCCACTTACGCCGCTGGAAGCTCCTTCAGCTTTCAAAGTAAAGCCAATTCCTGAACAAATGCTTTCCGGCCCTGTAATAATACCTGCTTCAGGTGTGCCCTCGCAGTCATCCGTTTCGCCTTCTTCACCATAAATCTGGAAGGGCATTCCTTGTGGGGTTTGAGTAACGCCATCAACGGCATTCAGGTAGGTGCCAGCCTGATATTGAATTGCATTACCCGTTGTATCAACTCCAGTAATTGTAATGGGAGGTGCCCATGGTCCTGAAGCGCCTGTGCCACCAAAAGTATATTCCACCCAATAGGTGCCAGCTTCCAGCACGAGACCTTCCGTTTCGGCAGTAACTTTCTGAATTGCTCTGGAAGTATCGCCAGGTGCACTTTCAAGCTGTCTGTATCCACCGGTCATCTCGACATTGCCAAGAACATTGGTGGTTAGGTCGCCCCAAATTACATTTCCGCCTTCATTTGGTTGTCCGTCATAAATTTGTACGTAAATCGTAGTAATACTTACTCCAGATGCCCCGGTTTGGTATGTATAAAAATCGAATGAATCGATAATAACATCTGATTCTACCGTGAAATCATCCGCCATACGGTTGTCGGCAGAAATCTGGGCACCGAATCCGTATGTGTCAAGCCCAAGTGATGTATTCTGCAACATGCTAATTGGCGGTGGCCCTGCAATGTTGAATACCGAACCATTGTCGTAAAGCAACGACAAAACACCGTCCGGTGCTGTACCCGGATCAGGTTGTGTGTAACTAAACTGATATGGGTTAAAATTAATCGGCGGCATCGGATTAAATATATTCGAATTTGCCGTAGTCTCTGCATTCAAGACCTGTGCATTCCCATGGATGGAAAATGCCAGAAAAAGAATAATCACACTCTTCATAAATGTGATTGAAAATAAATTTTTCTGCATATTGTTATGTTTTGTGTTAATAATTCCCAAAGGTAAATAATTTTTCTAAAGAACATATATTCGTTTTTGAATTTTGAGAAATCTCCGGAAAGCAATGGCGGAAACACAAATACAAAGTTTTTCCGATTCCATCATTGATGATGTTTATCCATATAACCATCTGTAATTTAAGTATTTGGCGAGAATAGGATTGTAGTTTCCTGTTCCTAATGCTCTTATTGCATAAAATGAGGTAAATTGAACACTCAAAGGATTCGTTATCAATCCGGGTTAATAAGATTGAGAATCTCAAGCGACAGATTGATTTAATCGTAAAAAAGTGTCTCTTCAAGACTGATGTTTTTGTCTTTCTACCGTATTGTTCTCCGTGCTGAGTGGAATGGTGCCGTCGTTCAAGCCTATATTATACAATTAGGTTGATTTGAATAATCTACAATCAAAAAGCCCCCTGAGTTTCAGGAGGCTTTCTGTAGTTTAAAATTCTGTTAGTACTCGTCAACACAAAATATGTCAACGGCTACTTTATCATTTCTTGACAATCTTGAAGGTTTCCACTTGTCCGCCTTCGAGGATTGTTCTGAACACATATACGCCTTGTGGTAAGGTTGTTACATCAATCTGTCCGCTGTTTAGTTTGTCCCCGTTCAAGTTCAAAACTTGCTGTCCAGCCAAGTTGTAAGCCGTTACTGACTGAATTCCTGCTTTTGAAGTGATGTTCAACACATCTCTGACAGGGTTCGGATAGTAAGCGAAGTCAAATGCCAGCAAATCGTTGGTTGGAAGGGTTTCACAGCTTCCTTGCAGCTTCATCACTCCATCCATCGGCTCTTGGAATACTTCTGTAGAAGTCTGCCACATACCGTCAAGGTAGATGTACTCTTCATTATCTGAATTGATGGTAGAAGTTACTTCCCAGTAAGAAGCACTAACGTTTGCATCAATGGATACGCCCATCCAGTAAACAGTTTCAGTGGTATCGTTGCCATCCAAAACAATTCCTTCAAGGTTAAACAGATATTTAGCGAGTGTAAATCCACCTGTGTTCATAATGACAGTTACGGAAGTAGGCGCAACAGCAAGGTTGCTGACAACTTCTTCGCCGGGTCCGTTGCCTGTGTCAGCATAGAATCTGAAGTCGGCGGCATCTACGGGAACTCCTGTAGGAATAACCAAGTTGATTTCAGCGACATCAACGAGGAAACGCTGGTTCACGTTAACCACAAAGTCATTTGCGATTTCAAGCAAGTGCAGGTTTCCGTGTGCATCTTCTAAGTTGTTGCTTGGGGTTTCATGGCCACATCCGGGCATCACGGTAGTGAATGTAGCTTCGTTGGAAGTGGTTGTTTCCCCAGAATTCAGACAGGTTACAATCAATCTCCAGTCCACACTTACGTTGGGTTGGGTAGGTGCGGTGGCAAGATGATGTGCATATTGTGTCAGCAATTCTCCTTCGTTTACCCATCCTGCATCTTCGGTATTAGACTGCCACTGGAAAGTTAAATCCAATGCGAAAGAGTACCCTGATGATTTCACGGTGTAAGTAGAACCCGGGTTTCCGAATGCCGGATCCACAGAAACAGTTCCTGCCTCCGGTGTACCTTCACATGGTTCCGGTTCTCCGATGATTACGGTGTAATCTTCAGCTTCTCCAAAGGATGCGGATACACAAGGGTTGATAATGTCTCCGGCAACGTTCCATTGATAAATAATCCTCATTCTGTGTTCTCCCGGAATGGCATCAGCCAAATCCATGGTGATATCCACAGTCTGGTTAGGCTGGATACCGCTTGCGAAACCGACTCTTTCAGCGTCTTCAAAAGTTCCGTTGTCATTGAAGTCAATCCAAATGGCTGCGCCGTGGCTTCCGGAGCCGCTTGAGCTGGTCAGTGATGCGGTGTGTTCCGGATTGGTCAACATGGTTGACATGGCCGTAAAGTCTCCGTATCCACCGGGGCTGAATCCGCTGTTGATGTTCTGGATTTCTTCTAATTCAAAGCTCTGGATGAAGTCCGATGTGGAGCTGAAAGAAGGTACACAATAAACGATGGTTGTAGTAAATGTAGCAGTATCCGAGAAAGAAGATTCGCCGGATAATGTACAGGTTACCTGTAATCTCCATTCTACATTAATTCCTACAACGCCCGGTGCGGTTGCAGTGTAGTCCATATAATAATCGGTAGCTTCACCTTCATCTACCCATCCGTTGCCGTCTGTGTTGGATTGCCATTGATAACTTAATCCGTTTCCGTAAGAATAACCACTTGCTGAAACGGTATAAATTGAATCAGGGTTTCCTTCCGATGGGGTAATCGTAATGTTTCCACCATTCGGCGTTCCTTCACAATCTTCCAATTCTCCAACAACAAATTTGTAGTCTTCAAATTCGCCGTAGGTAAATCCGGTGGCACAAGGGTCTATATCTCCAGTGGCACTCAACCAGTGGTTAACGATTCTCATTCGTTTCTCTCCCGGCGTAGCATTGGTCGGCACTTGGAAGGTTCCGTTTTGGGAACTTATATAGCTTGAAGAGGCATACATGACTTCATCAGCGGAGAAAGTTCCGTCTTCATTCCAGTCCACCCAGATTCTGAATCCGAAAGTACCGCCCTCAAATACAGCGTTGAAACTCACCTCCTGTCCGGGTACTTGTACTATCTGGTAGTCATTGTAGAAATCGCCATATCCTCCCGGAGAGAATCCACTGTTTAGATTGCTGATGTTTTCCAGTCCGTCAGTAGTGGTGAAATCATTGATGTAACGTGCAGCATTGGTTCCTTCTGGGGTACAGTGCAGCCTGTCCACCACAAAGGTAGCTACGTTGGAAGTAGCAGATTCGCCTGAATTGTTACAAGTCAAGACCAATCTCCAATCTACGGTATCATTTAATTCACCGGGAGCAGTAGCCGTATAATTTGAATAGAATTCAGAAGCTTCTCCTTCATCCACCCATCCTGTATCATTCAGATTGGATTGCCATTGGTAACTTAGTCCGTTTCCGTAGGTATATCCTGTAGAAGAAACTATGTAGGTCATTCCGGGGTTCCCGCTTTCAGGATTAACCGAAACAGTTCCCGGATCCGGTGTTCCAGTACAGTCATCCAATTCACCGATAATCACCGTGTAGTCTTCAGCTTCTCCAAAGGATGCGGATACACAAGGGTCGATAGTGTCTCCGGCAACATTGTATTGGTACACCACTCTCATTCTGTGTTCCCCTGTGGCAACGCCTGCTATGCTTATTGGGATTTGCACGGTTTGGCTGGCGCCAATATTGCTGAGGAATCCTACTCTTTCGGACAATTCAAAAGTTCCGTTGTCGTTGGCATCAATCCAGATAGCTGCTCCGTGATTTCCGGAACCGCTTGAACTTGTAAGCGTAGCTTCGTAGGACGGAGAAGCAAGAACGGTTGACATGGAAGTGAAATCGCCATAACCTCCCGGAGAGAATCCGCTGTCGGTATTTTGAATATTTTCCAAAACAAAACTCACTATGTAATCGGAAGAAGAGCTGAAAGAAGGCTGACAATAGGTAATTACGGTAGTAAATACGGCAGTTTCCGAATAAGAAGTTTCGCCGGAAAGTGTACATGTTATGGCCAATCTCCATGCTACTTCTACTCCCAGAATATCCGGAGCGGTTGCAGTATAACTTGCGTAGTTTTCCGTGGCATCGCCTTCATCCACCCATCCTGCATCATCGGTATTGGACTGCCATTGGTAGGACATTCCAAGTCCATAACTGTATCCGGTGGCAGTTACTGTGTAAGTGGATCCCATATTACCGCTTTCAGGATTTACGGATGCTGTTCCTCCGTCCGGGGTGCCTTCACAATCTTCGAGTGGACCGAGAATATCCGGACTTCCCGTAATCTCAATGGTATAATCTGTATTTGGGGTAACGGATTCCCAAGTCGAAATTACGATGTAATAAGTCTCATTGGCAAATACCGGTAAATCCGGTATTGAGCGGGTGCTTCCGCTGATGGCAGTATGGTAGCCAACAGTGGAGGTAAAAGGACAACCAGTGAATACCCATAACCCCACCCAATCATCTGCATTGGTCGTATTGATGGTAATTACGCCATCAGCGGTTGGGGTGATGGCATAAACAGCCTCGGGGCCGGAAATGTAATAATTACTTCCAGTCCCGTTTGTAATCGCTCCTGTTGCTAATGGAGGCACATCACTATTTGTGTAGTTGTTGCCATAATCGGAAGTGTTGCCTGCATCCGTAAAGGGAAGTGCCAACACTTGAATTGGGTCGCCGCAGGATTCACCTGCAAACAAAATACCATCGACCGAATCCGGTGCATTCAAATTAAAATTGCCGGACAAGGAATTCCAAGAAAAACTATTCTGGAAAATGCTTTCGGCTGAAAGTAAATTGTTCGTCTTTGAATATTCCTCATTCTGCATAGCAGGATTTCGCCAAAACGCTTCTGCCGAAACCGAAAGTGCAAAGAAAACAGGAATTAAAATCAAAGAAAATTTTGTTAAAAATAAATCTTTCTTCATGTTTTTTTAATTTTTTTAGTTTATTAAAAATAATCAAGTAAATCTATAAGATATTTTCTATTAATTGAAACTATTTAACATTTAATCATAAATAAGACTTTTTATCCGTCTGTTAAAGCACTTGTTGTCCTTTGGTTTAAACTGAGTGCGGAGGTGATTTTTTTGTCAAATTATAAGGTGTAGTGATGCAAATTTATGTATGAAAACATCATAAAGTGCTTTAAATTAGGTTTTAAAATCAATTCAATGATGATGAAAATACATCAAGATACAAATCAGTCAATATCCATTTTCCTGACATTAGCTGTCATTCTGCGTCTTGAACAGATTTTGATAAAAATACTTCCGCAATCATGCACCGGGCACTTCCGCCTCCGAGATTTTCGATGGTATGTATGTCAACCGGCAAAATCGGATTGTGCTTTTCGATGGCTTTGATCTGTTCATCAGTCAACGAATCCAATGAAGTTTGTGACATTACCAAATATTTAGAATCATCCATTCCTCCGACCTGCAACATATTTCCAGCGAATTTATTCATCTGTGCTTCGGTGATGGCAATGATTTCTTTGCCCGAATTTTTAAGCATATTGACCACATTCTCCTTTTCACGCTTGTCATCGATGGTATCTAAACAAATCACGGCATAGTCATCGGCTACACACATCATTACATTGGTGTGGTAAATTTGTTTTCTTGTGCCGTCAACAGTTTGATTTGCAGTGAAAATCACCGGAGTAAATTCAAAATCTTCACAAAATTCAATGAACAGCCATTCATCGGTTCTCGGTGAAATCGCAGCATAAGCAATTTTATTCACATGATCAAGAATGATGCTGCCGGTGCCTTCCAAGAAGACGTTTTCTTCTTCCGCAGAAGTATAATCTATCACTTCTTCCGCTTCAAAGCCGTGGTCTTCCAACAGTTTCATTACATCTTCTTCTCTTCTTTCTAGCCGGCGGTTTATTGCAAACATGGGGTACAATGCAATTGTGCCGTTGCTGTGAAGAGAAATCCAGTTGTTTGGAAAAATGGAATCGGGCGTATGTGGGTTCGGTGTATCCTGCATTACGATTACATTCACACCATGCGCACGGAGCTTCGCTACCATACCGCGAAATTCAGCCAAAGCCTGCTGTTGAATTTCTTCTTCAGAAGCCGAAGGGCGGTTCTGAAAAAAATTGTTGACCGCCGTCTGTTCGTTGAACCCGAAACTTACAGGTTCAACCATTAAAATTGTATTGGTGTATTGTTTCATTTGAATTTAGAATTTAGAAGTCAACATTTCAATTTTCAGCAAATTTGGGGATTATTATTCTCAACTTCAAACTTGTTCAAATTATTTAATCGCTAATAAAAACTTCTGCATTTATTTATATAAAAACTTGAATTTCAGATTATTCCCTGATCAACGGCATCGTTGAACATCTAAGCAATCCTCCCATTTTGGAGATGTTCCGATAAGGAACTTCTTCCACGGTCATCCCCCAGACTTCTCTGATATGCTTGTTTAGGCGGGTGAAATTCTCTTCTGAAACCACGACTTCCGGTGAAATGGAAAATACATTCGGATTCATCCAATACATTTCTTCCTCCGTTACATCAAATACATTGTCCTTTCCAAAAAGTGAAATCAGGATATCATAATGCATCGGGTTTTGAAAACCGTCTTTGTAAATTATCGCTTTGTTGTTGCCCACCGGCTGAAATGTGCAGTCTAAATGCAGGATGCCTTTTCTTGGGTTGAAATCATCTTTTTTTAATTCCATGTCGATGACCCATTTGTTGGGAAACAAATCTTTGAAAAATTGAACCGCTTCAAAATTGGTTCTCGCCGTTTTGTACTGATGGTAATCCGGTTGTTTGTAGCAGCCTACAAACATGAATTCATTCCACAAAATCACATCGCCACCTTCCACATGGACATTCTTAGGAACGTGGATTACTTTGTTTTTATCGATGGAATGAATAATCCTTTCATAAGCTTCTTGTTCATCTGCGCGGTCGGGTATGATGTTGGCAATGATGAATTTATCGTCGATGGTCATTCCCACATCCCGTGCAAAAACCTGATTGCAGTCTTCCAATATCCACGGTCTGAAAACCTGAACGCCGTGTTTTTTCAATATTTTCTCGAAAGCATCCATCTCAAATTTCACTTGTTCTTCCGTCGGATAATCGTTGTTCTGAACACTTTCATAGGATTTGGCGTCATAAGTTTCTACCAAAGTAGGCGCATTGCCCATGGAGTCCGGAATTCCCAGAACGACTGCTTCTAATTTTGAAGTTTCATTGACTACATGTAATTTCATAAGTCTGTATTTCAACCAAAAAGAGACAGAAATTAAACTGTCTCTTCAGGAAATTCATCTGTAAATATACAATATTATTTTTCTATTCCAAGAACTTTCAAACCGTTTACCGTAGCAATGTTAGCCAATTGTTCCACATCATAAAAGTGGCATGCTTCCAACATTACTCTCAGTTCTGTCCAGAGATCGCCGTCTGAAAATGGTTTGTAAATGTCATTGATATTATCTGTCCCAAAAGCGACATTGATACCGGCAGGCACCATTTCATCAACGGGCGTCATGGAATTGTGGCTCGGAGCCAATCGCTCTGTTCGGTTGTGGTCAATCCATGCTGTGGGGCATGAAATCACACTCAAGTCTGCATCTTTAATTAATTCATAAAGTTCCATTCTGTATTTTTTGGGATGTGCAGCCACCGAAATGGAGTGAACTGCGGAAACCTTCCCTTGCATGCCGTGTTCGATGGTTTTTCGGGCCAGCGTTTCCGTTTCGGTTTCTTCGTCGGTATTGAATTGATCCACATGTACATGCACCAATTTTCCTTTGGCTTTGGCAGTACTCAGCAGGATGTCCAAATGTTCTTCTTCCCGACCGAAATCCTTGGCCGGAAGTCCCCCGATGATATCCACAAAATCAGCAGATAAATCAAACCACTGACGTGCTTTCGGGTCGATGACACCTTTCAGTACTTGATTGGCGAAACGGATTTCAATGTCTTTTCCGTAGTTGTCTTTCAATCTTTGGGCAGCTTTCATACTTCTGTCTTCAATCACTTCATCTACATCGATGAAGGTACCGACTGCCTGCGTTCCCTGTTCCAGAAAATGATTTATAGCACGCTCCATACGTGCGTAAATATCCTCCACACTGGAATTTCGTTTCATATCATCTACCAAATGCCATTTTTCTTTCAGGTAGGAATTGGTGAAGGAAAATGTTTCTTTGGTGAGGGAATAGGCTCTGTCAAGATGTGCGTGGGTATTGACCCAACCGCCTTTCTGCATAATTCTTTCGATTACAGCTTCTTTTGGATTCATATTGTCAAACATGGAAAATTTTTCACAAAATTAAGTATTATATAATGAATGGGAAACAAGCCAAAGATATTTATGGAGACAAAATTGAAATGATTTTTATCTTTGCCGAGAATAACAGATTAACATGGATTCAAATATTGTATGGACGGTTCTGATTGTCTTGTTGCCGGGAATTCTTGCGGCCCTGATTGCCTATTTCTTAGTGGACAGATTTCTGAAAAATGAAGCTGTGCGAAGGGAAATTGAAGTACGAAAAATATCCACTTCTCAAATTTTACCGCAAAGATTGCAGGCTTACGAAAGAATGGCCTTGTTTCTCGAACGCATCAAACCAACGGCACTTGTCCGAAGAGTTTCAGCCGAATCCTCTGCAAAAAATTATGAAATTTTACTCGTTCAAACCGTTCAAAGCGAGTGGGAACACAATCTCAGTCAACAGATTTATGTGAATCCCGATACTTGGAAATTGATTTATTCGGCTAAAAACGCCACCCAGACTTTTATTCGTGCGTGCAGTATGGAATTAGAAGAGGAGGGTACCGCACGGGATTTACAAGAACTTATCATCCGCAAAGCCATAGCAGAAAATTCTCCTTCCAATGATGCTCTGCTGAAACTTCAGGTGGACATTCAGGGCAATCTCTGAAATTTTTTTGTGGAGAAATCAGAATCACAGATCGTCAATATCCCCAAACAATGAAGTAAATTACTTCTTGTCTTCTTGTTTTCCGGGGTTTCCAAATCCGGGCCGTTTTTTGTCTCTCTTGATTTCCGGACTTTGTACATCCTTTTTACTTGTCGGCTGGGGCATATCCTTTTTGATGGCGGCTTCTTTTTCTTTTTGCTCTATTTCCTGTTTTTTCCTCTCATCGTCGCCCTTCTCACCGGATTCACTTTTTGAAATCGCTTTTTCAGCTTTACCGTTCAGCAAATCTAATATTTCCTGTGCTTTGCCGGCTTCATCGGTGTTCTCATAGACTACGGTCACTAATTCGAGTGCCGAAATGAAACTGTCTCTGCCTTCGGTTCGTCCGATGGAGAGCGCGTTGAGCAGCGCAAATTTGGCGATGATTTCTTCGGTCGGATAATTGGAAATGGCTTCCTGCACATTGGATTTGACCGCATCAAATTTGTCTTCTTTGTACAGTGAATAAGTTTTCTCATACAATGCGAGTGCCTCCTGTGTGGTAGGCGTGATGAAATCAAATTCGGGATTCAAAATTTTCTCTGCATAAATGGAAGTCGGATATTTGGTCAAAATCAGGTTTTTGTATTCTTCTGCTTTGACGGTATTTTCAATTTTATTGTAAATTCTGTAAAGCTGATAATTCGCCTGTGCTTCTGTGTCCTCCTCTTTGGGGGGCGTGGAAATCAGGTGTTCCAAAGTTGCAGTCGCGGTTTTGGCGTTTTCAAACAAATCGAAATAGCCGATTCCCAATGACAATTCCGCAGTGTCTCTTTCGATTTTCAGTTTGGTTAATTCAGATTGCTTGTTTGGGATTTGCTCTAAATAATATTCCAACTCATATCTTCTTTCGCTTTGCTCATCTACTTTCCCTAATTTCAATGCTTCCTGTTCTTCTAAAGTTGGGCCGGTGTTGGCAGAAGCCGAAGTCCGCCAATTGTCCGCCAGCCGGATTCTTCCCCAGATTCTTTCAAAATCATTTTTTCCGTTGGATTTCAAAGAATTATTATAAAAATAAAAAGTATTGCCGCCACCTTCAAATGTAGAGCCGAAACCTTTGCTGCCACCGGTTTGTGTTTGGAAAACCGTGGCTTCTTCTTCCATTTGTCTTTTGCGCTTTTCGTCTTCTTTTTTCAGTTTGTCAATGTACTCCGTGAAAAACTTATTTTTATCTTCCGGAGACATGGCCGCAATTCTAAGGATGCTGTCATTTTTTTTGACTAAATAATATCTTTCCATCAGGGTGTTGAGCGCGTAACTTCTTTTTGTAATCCGCTGAATATCTTTCTCATAGGGCATAATCGTTACCGCGCTGTCATAATAGGCGGAAGCATGCACATAATTGCCTTCATTCAATTCCAAATCGGCATAGCGTTCATAAGCCCTTCCGCGGATATAAGGGTCGGAAACATTGCCTTCGAAACTTTTTTTAAGGTATTCTCTTGCTTCGTTGGGCTTGTCGGCTTTGATGGCAATGTCGCCGATGGCATAGTAAAATTCATTTTTTCGAGAAACGTAATTTCCTTTTTTGGAAACATCGAGCAAATGTGCTTTGTATGAATTGTAACTGTTAATTTCAGGGTCAAAATTGGCGGCAATTCCCAATTGGGATTTTACTTCCATTTCAAAACCGGGTTTCAGATTAAATACACGGGTAAAGGCTTCGCCGGCTTTGGTCTGATCGCCCAAAATAGAATACAATTGTCCTTGGATGAAATTATAACGCGCTTTTCGATCGCGGTTTTTGGAGTTTTGAATGGCGTTTTCCAAAAATGGAATAGCCTCTTCATAGTTTTCTAAATCAATCAGATGTTGGGCATAATTCTTGGCGATTTCTTCTTTCATCCATTTTTTGTAGCCTCCGTCACGATAAAGCCGGTCGATGATTTTTTCGCCTTCAAAATCATTTCCAATTTGAAAATTGGCCAAAGAAGTATAAAGCTGCGCTTCCGGGGTGTATTTTTTGTGATAGGGAAGATTGTTTTGCATATAATTGAATGCTTCTAAGGCTTGAAATCCTTTTCCTTTGTAATATCTGGCTTTTCCTAATAAAAGATAGGCACGGATGATTTCCTTGTTTTTTTCTTTTCCGTTGATCATCATCGAATGATTTTCAATGGCTTTTGCGGCTTTTTGCTCCACCAAATCAAATCCGGTCAGCGCCTGAGGTGCAGTATTTCCGGTATTTCTGAACAAAGAGGATTGCTGGTCGATAAAATCCTGTGTGAAATCCGGTTTTTCGATGGCAGGCATCGGATTTACGGGTAATATTTCTGAATAATTTTCATCGAAATTTTCACTTTCTTCCAGTATTTTGGCATCAAAAGCTTTTTCCGCATTGAAAAGCGTGTTGAACCACGCAGTGGTGTTGTGATAGGATCTGCTGATAAAGGTGTCTTTCTTCGTTGAACATCCGGTCAACAAAACAGCCGAAACCAATACTGTAAATATCTTTTTCATAATGTTTCCAAGTTTCGCAAAACTACAATAAAAACGTTTGATTTAAAAAAATCTTGTATGTTGAAAATAAAAGTATTCAGATATTTGCATCGCCAACAAAATAATATATTCAATGGAAGCTTCCTTTCAGAACCAAGAGACCAACAATGATGAGCAGCCGAACCTTATGCAGCGGTTTTTGAAATTGATAACGTCCAAAACTTCTCGTTCAATCGGGATTTTATCCTTGTTAGTATTTGCCCTGACTTTGTTGACCGTTCGTTTTACACCACTCAAAAAGCTTTTTATTCCTTCCACCGCCGTGCAAAATTTCGATGCTGAGCAACCGGAAATCATGAAATTGAATGAAGAAATTGAAAACCTCAGGGCCAAAAGCGAGGCCAACGATCTTTATATCAGGAACCTGCAAACCATCCTTTCCGGCGAAGCACCGCTTCCGGATGTGGATACCACCGGCGGACAGTTCGTGCCTGCCGTGGATTTGGGCAAAGTGGATTTGAGGCCTTCCAAAGACGATTTGGAATTGCGCAAAGAAGTGGAAAAAGAAGAAATGATTAATTTTCTGGACGATGAACCCCGACAAACTGGAGAATTGCTCTTCACCCCATTGAAAGGAATTCTCACCGCAGGATACGAACCCAAAGAAAATCACTACGCCGTTGACATTGCGGCGCAGCAGGGAGAAGCGATTAAATCCGTGGCGTCTGGCAGCGTGGTTTTCTCGGATTGGACGGCTGATACAGGCTATGTGGTTATCATTCAGCATGCTGGCGGTATGATTTCTGTTTATAAACATGCGTTGACGGTTTACAAAAAAGCTGGAGAAATCGTCAAATCCGGCGAAGTGATTGCGGCGGTCGGCAATACAGGCGAACTGACTACCGGACCTCATCTGCATTTTGAACTCTGGATGGACGGCAACCCGGTGAATCCGAAACAGTATATTGTTTTTTAATTGAACAATTTCGGATTTCAACGTCAAATGAATTCATCCGGATGGTAAAATGTCTTAATTTTGAAAAATTAATCCTGCTTATTGTAGAACCAAATTATGGGGTTTAAATCGACAGCCGCAAAAATTTTGTCCGAAATCAATTTCAAGAAAGAACAGAAATGGATTCATCATCCGCTTGAAACCCAGCAAATGATTTTTCAGCATTTGATACATATTGGCAGGCAAACAAAATTTGGGAAAGACCATGATTTTAAGGCTATTAAAAATTATGAGGATTTCAAAAAGCGAGTTCCCGTTCGGGATTATGAAGGTTTGAAGCCTTATATCGAAAAAATTCAGAGCGGTGAAAACGATGTCCTTTGGAAAGGGAAACCTGTTTATTTCGCAAAAACTTCAGGCACCACTTCCGGCACCAAATACATACCCATCACCAAAGATTCCATACCCACGCATATCCGCTCGGCGCGCAATGCCTTGTTGGATTATATTCACCAAAAAGGGAAAGCGGATTTTGTATCCGGGAAAATGATTTTTCTTCAGGGTAGCCCCGTATTAGAATTGGAAAATGGCATTAAGACCGGAAGATTATCCGGAATTGTGGCGCATTTCGTTCCCAAATATCTTCAGAAAAACAGAATGCCAAGCTGGGAAACCAATTGCATTGAAGACTGGGAAACCAAGGTGGACAAAATAGTGCAGGAAACGATGAAAGAGGATATGACGCTGATCAGCGGGATTCCGCCGTGGTTGATAATGTATTTTGAGAAATTGATTGAAAAATCCGGAAAAAGATACATCAAAGAAATTTTCCCCAATCTGCAATTGTTAGTGACAGGCGGGGTGAATTACAATCCTTACCGAAAAAAGATGATTGAACTGATTGGCGAAGATTTTGATGTGGTGCAAACGTATCCCGCATCCGAAGGCTTTTTTGCTTATCAAGACGATTTGAATTCCGATGATTTGTTGCTGCTTTTGGACAACGGAATTTTTTATGAATTCATCGCGGCGGATGCTTTTTTTGAAGAAAATCCCCAAAGAATTGAACTCAGTGAAGTTGAAATGGACAAAGATTATGTGCTGATTCTCAATACGACAGCCGGACTTTGGGGTTACAATCTCGGGGATACGGTTCGTTTTACTTCTTTGAATCCGTACCGCATCCTTGTTTCCGGTCGTATCAAACATTTCACTTCCGCATTTGGGGAACATGTTATTGCGCATGAAGTAGAGCAGGCGTTGCAACGGACTTTGGAACAGTTTCCGGCAAAAGTCTCGGAATTTACCATTGCTCCACAAGTCAATCCGAAAACCGGACTTCCTTATCACGAATGGCTCATTGAATTTGCAGAAACACCAAAGGATTTAGAAGCTTTTTCATCGGAATTAGACAAGCACCTCAGAAAACTGAATTCCTATTATGATGATTTGATTTCGGGGAATATTTTACGTCCGTTGATTATCACTTGTGTCAAATCAGGCGGCTTCAATGATTACATGAAATCCCAGGGCAAACTCGGTGGACAAAATAAAACTGCCCGCTTGTCGAATGACCGGAAAATCGTGGATAAATTTTATGATTTCGGCTTGCTAATCAATTCCTAACAATCTTTTCTTAATACCATCCTCTTCGCAGATGGCTGACAATTTTGCTGAATTCCAAAGTGAGTGTAAACCGGATTCTTTGTGAATAATTCTCCATTGAGGGTTCAAAGCCGAGCGAGGATTGAATGGGAAAATAAAATTCTAAAAAATCGGGAATGATATTGAGGCGTACGCCGGAATCATAAATAAATTTGCCTTTTTCCCCTTTGTTGCCGTAAACCGCTGCATCTGCATAAAGCTCAAAAATCTTGAAAACCGGAATCTCTAAGTTGATGGCAATCACCCATTGATTGACTGTAAATCCAAATTCCGATTTCATTCCGGTATCGGCCAAAACATATTGTTGGCTCAGGATTCCCGAGGTTTCAGACCTTCCGAGCAAGCCGAGATTGAATCCGTAATCCGTAACATGGCTGACGCCGAAATTAAAATAATCCGTATCTGAGAAGTTATCGATGAAAGCTCCGGCGAAAACCCTGACACCCAATTGCTTTTGAGGAGCAAAACGCCAGCGAAGGAAAAATTCTCCGAAAATCTTTTTGAAAGTCTGAGTGGTCTGCAACATGACGCCGCCGCGGGTCTCATAGATGTAATCCGGTTTAGAAAACGCATAGCCAAGATTCCACAATTGGTATTTGTCCTGATTGGTTTTGACTTCACCGAGCGGAACTTCCTTGTCTAAATAATTGTAACTGAAAATAATTCCTCTGGATAAAGTTGATCTCGGATCTTTTTTCAATTCCGCATTGAGCCAGACAGCCCCTTTGAAATAACTCAATCCTTTGGCATAATGTTCATAAGTCGAAGAACCATTGATGCCGAAATTCCGGAATCCTCCTTTTCGCGGGTAGAAATCTTTTTGCACCATCGCACTTCCCGTGAGGGAACCCGTTCCGGTAGAATATTTGGGTGAAACAGCCCATTTGAAAGGTCTTTTCAGCAGGGATTGATTTTGAAACCGAACCCCTAACATGAATTTGTCATAATTGTTCCACTGAATCCGTGGATTGACGAAAATCGTTGAAAATTCAGGATTTTCAACATCCGGATAAGGTCGAAACTGAATTCTCCTTGTGTTTTTGAACAATCCTTTGGTGTGCAGATAATTATCTCTTGCTTCAATTTCCGGCAACAAATAATCTGAGTTAATGACCAATTTCTCATAATCTCCGCCCGGAAAAATCACGGTCATTTTCTTTTCATCATTCGTAATCCATTCCTCATGCATGCTCAGCCCTTTTTTCACCCCTGCCAGTCGGAATGGTCCTCTGAAGCCGGTTCGGTTTTTTATCTTGATTTCCAACCCCTCAGGAGTTTCTTTGAAATCTGAAAGCTTCAGGTTGATGTGGTCTTTTTTATCAATATAATCATCGAAAAACCAAGAAATATCTTTAGGAGAATGCGCTATCAGATAATTTCTGAATTCGATCTGGTGAATGAGTTTACTTCGGTTGTTGCTGCTGTAATCCCTGATCATCCGGTAAAAATGATCCTCACCTAAATATTTGTCAATATAATAAAAGGTGACCCCGGTTTTGAATCCGCTGATGGCAAACTGATTCATTTTGCTCAATTCATCAAACGGCGTATTGATGGGTTGATCATTGTTTTGAAGTGCGAGATAGAGATAGAGCAGCATATAGCGATCGTTGAGCTGGAGTTTGGATGCATTGAAGAATTTCAATGGTTTGATTCCCAGAATTTTGAAATTTTCAGGGAGGTTACCTGCCAATTTGATTCCCGGAAATTTCTCATCCGTGTATTTCATCATCAGATAATATTGCAAACCATTTTTAATCCAATGATCTTGCTGTTTGTTGTCGGAAAACATGCGGTCGATGTATTCATAACTCAGCATTTGAATGAGTTTGAATTCATTTCTTTGCACATCGGTGAAGACTTTGACTTTGGTAATCAAGGCGTCAATGTCATCGACCCCCACAAAATTTTGTTCTTTTCGGGTTTTGGAAGATATAAAAAGATGTTTGGAAGGCAATTTCCCCAAATGTTCTTCCAGAAAATGCAGCTGCGAAGGAAGTATAGAATCGATAATCACTTGATCGGTCGAATCAATTTTAAAGCCGAAATCAATATTTAAACCTGTATTTGCGTCTGTGAATGAATGTTGTTTCAAAGGATTTTTTGAAAGATACAAGCGAAAATGCTCCATGTTCTCCCCAACCCAAATGTTGCCATCATATTTCAAATCACTAAAAACCCTGAAATTTTCAGGTACTTCCAATTGCAGAAAATAGTCGGTAGGGTAGGCGGTCAGTTCTTCAAAATCCTTGTAGTGCTGCAATGTCCGGTTGCCTTTTTCATCGTGGGTGGCAGGTTGCAGGAAAAAATATTTCAACAGATAATCCCCGTCTTCGGTTCGGCCGTAATGCGTGATTTTATCGTAAGGAACGGCCACAGTGTAATAGGCTTTGAAAGTCAATAATTCACCGGGTTTCCAAGGTTTGTCGAGCGAAATCCGGATGAACTCCCGTTCTTCAAATTTGAAATTCAAACCTTCTAACTCCATGCTTTCCAAGTAAATATCCCGAATTCCGCCACGATCGGATTTTTCGGAAAATTGCAGGCTGCCATCTCGTTCTTCAAGTTTGATTTTGTTTAGCTTTGTTTTCCTGCCGGAATAAGCATTTGCCCAGGCATGAAGATAGGCTTCGGTGTAAATTTTCGGAGAATGATTGTAAATGTGAAATTCTTGTTCCACCAACAAATTCCCGGCAATCGTGTCTAAGGAAACATGCAACAAGATTCTGTCTTTTTGCTGTCCGCAGACCAAAACACAAAAACAAAAACTCAACAAAAAAGTGATAAACTTCAAATCATTCATTCAATAATGGCTGTCGGATGGTAAAAATGAATTAAATTTTTCTTCTGCGCAAGTTTCAATTAAAAGAATTCAAAAGACAGCCAAAATAAAACGCAACAATACCGTTAAAAGTATAAATGTTGGAAATTTCAGAGAAATCCTGATTTAACGGAATTCAACGGTGGTTGCGCCGAGGTGGTATTTTCTGTAAGAAGCGTCATAAATCACTACCGGATATTTTTTCAAGATTTTCATCAATTCCGATTTCAATTTCCCGGAACCGTGTCCATGAATGAAAATCAGCTTTTTACGGTTTTGAATCTGCGCTAATTCCATTTCATCTTTGACTTTTTGAAGTTGAATTTGTAGCATCTCAAAATTGCTCATATTCCCCATGAAATCCACTAATTTCCCGATATGCAAATCAATTTCTTTTGGCGCAAGCTTTTCTTTTTTGCCGGGTTTGGATTTTTTTTTCGGATTTTTAGGAATTTCTACATGACCAACCTCGAAACTTTTGTCCAAAATCAATTCCCCTACATCGAAAGTTTCCTCAAATCCAAATTCATTGCGTATCGTAATTCTGGATTTGTGAACCTGAATTACTACGCCTTGATGGATGTCGTCAATCACCCTGACTTTATCCCCGACCTGAAACATGATGAAATTTTATGGAATCAGACTGCGGTATTCAAGTCAAATTCCTCTAAATATTTAGCTACTCTCTGTACAAACATCCCGCCGAGCGCACCATCCACAACACGGTGGTCGTATGCATGCGACAAATACATTTTGTGGCGGATGCCGATGACATCACCTTGTGGCGTTTCAATGACCGCCGGCTTTTTGACGATTGCGCCCACGGCCATGATGGCTACTTGCGGTTGAGGAATAATCGGGGTTCCCAGCGTATTACCGAAACTTCCGATATTTGTAATCGTATAAGTACCGCCTTGAATTTCAGCGGGTTTCAGTTTGTTTTCCCTTGCGCGTTTCGCCAAATCATTCACTTGCTTGGCCAAACCAGTGAGACTGTACTGATCTGTATTTTTGATGACCGGAACAATCAGGTTTCCGCTTGGCAAAGCGGCTGCCATACCGATATTGATGTTTTTCTTCTTGATGATTTTGTCGCCATCCACCGAAATGTTAATCATCGGGAAATCTTTGATGGCCTTGGCAATGGCTTCAATGAAAATCGGCATATAGGTGATTTTCTCACCATTCTTTTTCAAGAATTCATTTTTATTTTTTTCACGCCACAACACAATGTTCGTTACATCAGCTTCAATGAAAGAAGTAACATGGGGTGCGATTCTTTTGGCATCCACCATGTTCTGCGCAATGATTTTGCGCATTCTGTCCATTTCGATGATTTCATCTTCCCCGGAAATAATTACGGGTGCAGATTTTGGCTGCTCGGGCTTCGCAGTGCTATTTTCAGAAATGGCGACTGTAGCTGGCTGAACTTTTCCGGATTTTTTGTTTTCTACAAATTTTAAGATGTCTTCTTTGGTGACGCGGCTGCTCATTCCCGAACCCTTTATCTGTTCGAGTTCAGCCGTCGTAATTCCTTCGGCTTGTGCAATGGCTTTCACCAATGGCGAATAAAAACGGTCAGAGGAAGAAACGATGGTCGGCGTATTTTCTTTCAGCGGACTTTCGATTTCTGCTATTACCGCCGGTTCCGGTGTGGATGTGGTTTCTACAACTGTCGGTACTTCCTGCACAGCTTCGCCTTCCACTTCTAAAATGGCGATGACCTCACCGATTTTGGCGATTTCATCAGCCGCAATTAAAATCTCTTTCAGTTTTCCGGCTACCGGTGACGGTACTTCGGAATCTACTTTGTCCGTTGCGATTTCCACCACGGTTTCATCTTCTTCTATGAAGTCACCGATGTTTTTTACCCATTGAATGACGGTAGCTTCCATCACGCCTTCACCCATTGCCGGCAATATCAGTTTGTAGTCAGCCATGAAATTTGATTTTCTCCGGGCAAAGCTAATTATTTTAAATGAAACAGGAAAAGAGATATAACATACTAAAAGTGATTGGGGAAGTTAATTCTTAAAATGAAAATTAAATTTAAACCCGTAGAAAATCAATGATTTAAGGAAGAGTGTCTTATGTTTATTGATGATGTCATTAAAAATTCCTCCTCCATTTAAATTAGTATTTCAGTTGTTTTTCAATTGTAGTTCAACATAAGCTTTCCACAAAACAATACCTGCGCAAACGCTGACATTCAGTGAATGCTTGGTGCCTCCCTGTGCGATTTCAAGGCAATAATCACTTTGATCAATAACGGCTTGATGAACGCCGTTGACTTCATTCCCAAAAACGAAAGCATATTTTTTATCGGAATCTAAACTGAATTCCGAAAATTCGACGCTTCCTTCTGCTTGTTCCACCGAAATGATTACAAAATTTTCTTCTTTCAATTTTGCAATCAGTGTTTCAATTTCCTTATGATGTTCCCAGTCCACGCTTTCGGTTGCACCCAAGGCGGTTTTCCGGATTTCTTTGCCGGGTGGGGTTCCGGTGATGCCGCACAAATAAAGTTTGTCGATGAGAAATGCATCGGCGGTTCTGAAAACCGAACCAACATTGTACATACTGCGAATGTTATCCAAAATCACCACGACCGGAATTTTTTCAGTTTTTTTAAATTCATCCACCGAAATTCTCCCTAATTCTTCCAACTTTAATTTTCTCATGCCGCAAAATTCGGCAGTATAGATTATATTTCAAAATGCTAACTTAGCGGTCTTAAAATAAATTTCTGTGGCAAAAAAAGAAACTCCATTGATGAAGCAATATTACAGCATCAAGGGGAAATATCCTGATGCGTTGTTGCTCTTCAGGGTGGGGGATTTTTATGAAACATTTGGAGAGGATGCCGTGAAAGCTTCCGGGATTCTGGATATTGTGCTGACCAAACGCGCCAACGGAGCGGCTTCGCACATTGAGTTGGCAGGATTCCCGCATCATGCCTTAGACACATATCTCCCGAAATTGGTTCGTGCGGGTCTGCGGGTGGCCATCTGCGATCAATTGGAAGATCCGAAATTGGCCAAAACCATTGTGAAACGCGGGGTAACGGAATTGGTTACGCCCGGTGTAGCTTTGAACGATCAGGTGCTTTCCGCCAAATCCAATAATTTCCTGATGGCTGTGCATGAAGAAAATAATAGATACGGCATCGCCTTGTTGGATATTTCCACCGGAGAATTTTTGGTTTCAGAAGGCAACAAAGAGCATTTCCACAAATTGATTCAAAGCTTTCATCCAAGTGAAATCATTTATCAAAAACGAAAAAAGCCGGTTCTCCCGCCGGTAAAAAGTATTTTCGCCATCGAGGATTGGGCTTTTCAGTATGATTATGCATTTGATAAACTGACACAGCATTTCAAAGTCAGATCGCTCAAGGGATTTGGTATAGATGAATTGAAGTCAGGCACCATCGCCGCCGGTGCAGTTTTTTCGTATTTGGATGAAACACATCATTTTGATATTGGACATATCACCCAAATCCAAAGATTGGATGAAAATAGTTTTGTGCGGATGGATGGATTTACGATTCAGAATCTGGAATTGATTCATTCCACAAATCAAAACGCCAAAACTTTGTTTGACATTATGGATTACACAGTTTCATCCATGGGCGGGCGATTGCTCAAACGATGGATGGTAGTCGTTCCCAAAGACAGAAAACAAATTGAAGGCAGACATGATGCGGTGGAATTTTTTCTCAATGAAGATGAGAAAAGGGGTGTAGTCAGAAGTTGGATGCGTGAAATCAATGATTTGGAAAGAATGGCCGGAAAAATTTCAACGCGAAGAATCACCCCCAAGCAGCTGCTGGCGGTAGCGCAGAGCTTGCAGATTGTGAATCAATTGAAAGAGAAATTAGCCGGACATCCGTCATTGCGGAATTTAATCAGTCAGTTGCATGATTGGAAAGAGATCAGTCGGTATCTGAAGCAAAACTTGTCCGATGATCCGCCGCATCAGTTGGGCAAAGGAAATGTCATTGCCGATGGGATTTCGGAGGAATTGGATAAACTGAGAAATCTTCAATTTCGCGGAAAAGATTATTTGGAGGAATTACGGGTGAGAGAAACCGAAAATACGGGTATATCCAATCTCAAAATTTCATTCAACAATGTTTTCGGCTATTTTATTGAAGTTCGAAATACCCACAAAGACAAGGTTCCGGAAAGTTGGATACGGAAACAAACGTTGGTCAGTTCCGAAAGATATATCACGGAAGAATTAAAAGAATATGAAAGTCAGATTCTTGGCGCAGAAGAAAAAATTCTGATAATAGAGACTGAGCTTTACAATGGTTTGATGGATTATATTTCCGGTTATCTTGCTGAATTACAAAATTCTGCGAAAGCAATCGCGCATTTGGATGTGCTTTCCACTTTTGCGGAATTAGCAGTAGAAAATCATTATGTCCGACCGAAAATGACGGACGGACTGAATTTGATCGTTGAAGACGGTCGCCATCCGGTGATTGAAAAACAACTTGCCGTCGGGCAAAAATACATTGCCAACAATGTGTCCCTGCTTCCTAATGAACAACAAATCATCATGATAACCGGTCCGAATATGTCCGGAAAATCGGCACTGCTGCGACAAACGGCATTGATTGTGCTGATGGCGCAAATCGGAAGTTTCGTGCCGGCCAAGAATGCGGAAATCGGAATCGTTGACAAGATTTTCACACGTGTAGGGGCTTCGGATAATATCTCTTCAGGAGAATCCACTTTCATGGTAGAAATGAATGAAACCGCAAGTATTCTCAATAATCTGTCGGAAAGAAGTTTGATTTTATTGGATGAAATCGGTCGGGGAACGAGTACTTATGATGGGATTTCCATTGCTTGGGCCATCGCTGAGTATTTGCATGAACATCGTTACCATCCGAAAACGCTTTTTGCAACGCATTATCATGAATTGAATGAAATGGAAAAATCTTTCAAAAGGATTAAGAATTTCAATGTCAGTGTGCGCGAATCGGATGGCAATGTGTTGTTTCTCAGAAAATTGGTTCCGGGTGGAAGTGAGCACAGTTTCGGAATTCATGTGGCCAAAATGGCCGGAATGCCACAGTTGATTTTGAAAAGAGCCAATGAAATTTTGAAGACATTGGAAAATTCAAATGTGCATGAAAAAGTCAGCGATAAAGCCAAGAAAATCACGGAACAAAATATGCAATTGAGTTTTTTTCAGTTGGATGACCCGATATTGGAAGCCATCCGTGAAGATCTGCTCGGCATCGACATCAATACTTTGACGCCCGTGGAAGCTTTGATGAAACTCAATGAAATCAAACGAAAATTAGGACATTAAGCAAATCATGATTGTATGAATATAGAAGAATTCAGAACATATTGTCTCCAAAAAGATTTTGTGACCGAAGCATTTCCTTTCGGACCGGAAACATTGGTTTTCAAAGCAGCAGAAAAGGTTTTTGCTTTGGCGGGTTTGGATGAACCGGATTTGAAAGTCAATTTGAAATGCGACCCGGCTTATGCCTTGAAACTGAGGGAAGAGCATGCTGAAATCCTTCCGGGCTGGCATATGAATAAAAAGCACTGGAATACAGTTGCTTTCACCGGCAGCTTGTCCGATGCTTTGCTAAAGGAATTGATTGACCATTCTTATGAATTGGTGCTGAACGGACTTCCGAGATCTGTTAAAAAATCCTTGGGGATGGTTTGAACTTCATAAGTTAAAAAAAGAATCAGACTCGGATGAGTCTGATTCTTAAAAGATACCTCTCGCTATAAGAAATACCAACCTAAACATAACTATTAATTAACTTAAAATTCAAAAAGCTAATCAACATTATCGTGCAGAAAATTATTGGGTCTAATTTTCAATTCGTCGTTACTGTCTTTGCTTAACATAAAATCAGAAGGGCTGTTCTCGGTTCTTTCGCTGAGTTCGACACCTAATCTTTTATAGGCGGGCACGCTTTCAACCTCATCCACGGATTTTTTGCTAAGCGTATTTTTAAATTTATAATTGAACTGTTTCAACCGCATTCTTCTTTCTTCGATTGCTTTGGACAGGGATTCAGGAATTGGCGCATCAAATGGATCTGGGGCTTCATCCTCAGTCGTTTCAATGGGCAACTCGGCAACGGTTTGTGCTTTTGCGGGTTCGATGGTTTTGGTTTCCGCTTCCGTATTTTCATGGATTTCAAATTCAATTTCGTCATCTATAGAAAACATCACGGTTTGTGAAAACTCTTCTACTGGTTCTTCTTTATTCTCTTTTGGGGTTTCTGCTTCTTCCGCTGCCGGCATTATGGTTTCTGATAGAATTTCAGGTGTTTGCGTTGTTTCTTTTTCAATGATTGTGGGTACATCCTGATTCGGGATTTCATTTTCAATCATTTCATCTTCCTTCGATTCCTCATCCAGAAAAAACTTCACTTCGTCCGTTGCTGTTTTACTTTCTTCCGATTTCTTTTCGGGCATTTTCTTTACCCTTACCGGAAAAGGCGTTTCCGCGGACAGTTTTCTTACCACCGCTTGTTCTTCTTCCAATACGTGAATCACGCGGTCTTCCTTTCCGATAAAAGCCTCCTGCTCTTCGACCGGGAAGCCGGTGGCCACGATGGTAACGCTTACTTTGTCTTCCAAATCCATATCTTCGCCAACACCCATGATGATATTCACATTGTTGCCGGCTTCATTTTGGATATGGTCATTGATAATTCCGATTTCATCCATGGTGATTTCATCGCTACCGGACACGATAAGCAGCAAAACGTTTTGTGCTCCTGAAATTTTGTTGTTGTTCAACAACGGTGAATCCAAAGCGGCCATGACAGCGTCTTTGGCTTTGTTGTCACCACTTGCACGACCGGTACCCATGATGGCGGTTCCGGAATCGGCCAATACGGTACGCGCATCTTTCAGGTCAATATTGGTATCATAATGTTTGGAAATCACTTCTGCGATGCCTTTGGCTCCTGTGGTAAGGATTTCATCAGCTTTGGCAAATCCGGCTTTGTAACCGAGATTTCCATACAATTCCCGCAATTTGTTGTTGTTGATAACAATCAGTGAATCAACGTTTTGTTGTAATTTTTTAATACCTTCTTCCGCTTGCTGAATTCTCATTTTTCCTTCGAATTCAAAGGGAGCGGTTACGATGCCGACGGTGAGTATTCCCAATTCTTTGGAAAGACCTGCAATGACAGGTGCGGCTCCGGTTCCGGTTCCGCCGCCCATTCCTGCGGTAATGAAAACCATTTTGGTGTTGTTGTCCAATATTTTTTTCAACTCTTCAATGCTTTCTAATGCGGCTTGTTCTCCTACTTCCGGGTTGGCACCGGCACCTAATCCTTCTGTCAACGCCTGCCCGAGCTGAATTTTATTGGGAATCGGACTGTTGTTCAGTGCTTGGGCGTCCGTATTACAAATTACAAAATCCACTCCTTCAATTCCTTGCTTGTACATGTAATTGACTGCATTGCTTCCTCCACCGCCGACGCCGATGACTTTTATTTCCGATGAACGATGCTTGGGCATGTCAAATACAAAATCCTGAGTACTCATATCGCTGTGTTTTTTTATTCTGTTTCATTCATTAATTTGATAAACTTATCCGCCCATTTTTGGAAAATGACATTGGCTTTGGTTACCTTTTCTCCGGACGTTTTCTCTTTCAATTCTGTTTCCTTTTCGGCTTTTTCTTTCTTTTTGCCAAAGAAAGGAATTTTTTCTTTGATGCTGCCGGGATTTTCCGCTTGTGTGTTATCCTCCATTCTTTCTGTTGAAGAAACATTCTCATTCATTGCTTCCTCTTCAACTTCTTCTTCATACAATTCTTCCATGCGTTCCAAGCCTTTCATGACCAAACCGACGGAAGTGGCGTATTCCGGACCGTAAAGTTTTTCACTGCCTTCGCCAACGATATGTTCGTCGGATTTTCCAATGCGTACATCCATGCCGGTCAGATATTCTGTCAGCTGACGGATATGTTTCAAGTTGGAACCACCGCCAGTTAATACAATACCGGCGATCAGCTTTCGTTTTTGGTCTTCACAGCCGTAGTGTTTTAATTCCAGATAAGCTTGTCCCAGAATTTCCTGAACCCGTGCGTGAATGATTTGTGAAAGTCTTTTGAGAGAAATTTCTTTGGGATCTCTACCGCGCAATCCGGGGATGGAAACGATTTCCGTGTCTTTGTTTTCCCCGGGCCATGCGGAACCAAATTTTACTTTCAGTTGTTCTGCTTGGCGTTCGATGATGGAGCAACCTGTTTTGATGTCTTCCGTGATTACGTTTCCGCCGAATGGTATGACGGCTGTATGGCGAATCATATTGTCTTTGAAAACAGCGATGTCGGTAGTTCCGCCGCCGATATCCATGAGTGCCACTCCGGCTTCTTTTTCTTCTTTGCTCAGTGTTGCATCTGCTGAAGCAATAGGTTCTAAGGTGATTCCGGCCAGATTCAGGCCGGCACTTTTCACGCATCTGGCGATGTTCTTGATGGAAGTCACCTGTCCGACCACCACATGGAAATTGGCTTCTAACCGGCTGCCGTACATCCCGATGGGCTCGGTGACTTCGCCTTCGCTGTCCACTTTGTATTCCTGCGGCAGTACGTGAATGATTTCTTCCCCGGGCAGCATCACCAATTTGTAAACCTGACTGATTAATTTTTTCAAATCATTTTCATCAATGACTTCTTCAAAATTTGGTCGGGTGATGTAATCGCTGTGCTGAAGCGAACGGATATGTTGTCCTGCGATGCCAACGGTTACATCCTTGATTTTAATTCCAGATGCTTCTTCCGCTTGTCTCACGGCTTCTTTGATGGAATTGACCGTTTGTGTAATATTGTTGACAACCCCTCTGTTGACTCCTAAACTTTTCGCTTCTCCTTTGCCGAGGATTTCGATTTTATTGTTTTCATTTTTTCTCCCTACCATCGCCACGATTTTGGTGGTTCCGATATCGAGGCCGACTGCTATTCCATTATTTCTCATCGTTAATTCTTTTGGTTGCTACAATTTGGTTTTTATATCTCAAATTAATTTTCTCGTAATAGTCCAAACCAACTTTTCCAAGATACTGCTCATAAAAAAGATTGAGTTTGTCGAATTTTTCCTGAAATTCTTCCAGTTCCCCAAATTCAATTATGTAGCTTCCTTTGTTTACTAACAAAATAAACGAATTTGGGGCTTCCTTTTTGATTGCGATAATGTGTTTTTTCAACAACTTATCCGCTGAAATCACATCCGCTAAATCACGAAGGCCTTTGTAATCATCTTTGATGATGTCGCCACCCACTAAAATCACTTCAGAAGCATACAAAGGAGACAGCGGGATTTTGGTCAAATCCTCTGACAGATAGTATTCTTCGTTGGAAGCTTTGATTCGGGCTACCGGTGTTTTCTGGTTAATTTGCACTTTGACAACGCCATCGACATCTTTGAAAACCTGTGATTTTCGGATGAACGGGTCTTTGTCCAAATGTTTTTCAACTTTTGAAATATCCATATTTCCTAATGGAATGGAATTTAATTTCAATTCTTTTCCATTGATGATTTTCAAAATGATGCTGTCATTGATAAAACGGCTGCCGTATTCTGTATCGACTTTGACTTCGACATCTTTCATCGGTTTGCAGGCATGCCGCTGTGCGGAGAAACTGACCAAAAAAGTCAGTACCCCGATTCCCAATGTTGTTTTTATCAATTTCCAATTAATCTTCATTGAGCCATGTTTTAATAGGTTTAATCAATGTGTCCACATCGCCTGCACCGGCCGTTACTAATACATCAAATTGCTTGTGTTTAATGATTTCCATCGCATCATCGAGCGAACAAACCATTTTGTCCTTTAGCTTAATTTTCTTCAACAACTCAGCGGAAGTGATTCCCGGAATGGGAAGTTCTCTGGCTGGATAAATTTCCAACAATATTAATTCATCAAATTTAGCGAGTACTTCCGCAAATTCATCCATGAAATCCCGGGTTCTTGTGTAAAGATGTGGCTGAAAAACGCCAAGAATTTTTTTCTCGGGAAACAATTCTTTCAAAGTATGCGTCAACGCATTGAGTTCTGTTGGGTGATGCGCATAATCGTCAATGTATATTTTATCTCCAAAATCCCAGCGGTTGAATCTTCTTTTGACACCTTTGAAATCTGCCAGTGCATGTTTTATTTTCTCCACCGGCACTTTCAGGTAAAGCGCTACTGCTATGGCAGCCACTGAATTTTCAACATTGTGTCTTCCGGGATGGTTCAGCACAAAATCAACATATTTCCCTTCGGGAGTTTGTACGCCAAAATGATAAGCGCCCTCTTCAATTTTCACATCAATGGCATCATAATCTGCGCCTGATTCTACGCCGTAAGTGATGGCGTTTTCAATCGGTAATCCTTTTCTTACAAACAACTGTTCGCTGACCTTTTTGCTGAACTGAATAAAGGTTTGCAAAAAATCTTCTGCATCGTCATATATGTCCAGATGATCCGGGTCAATGGAAGTAATCACCCCGATTTTGGGCGAGAGCTTCAGAAAGGAGCGATCGTATTCATCTGCTTCCGCCACTGTGTACTGATTGCCACGAATCAGAAAATTGGTTTGATAATTTTCAACAATTCCACCCAAAAAAGCAGTGCTTTTGTAGGCTGCTTCGTGCAATATATGACCAATCAGCGAAGAAGTAGTAGTTTTCCCGTGACTACCCGCTACTGCTATTCCATAGGTTTGTCGGGTGATTTCTCCCAATACATCTGCTCGTTTGAGTAGGGTAAAATCCTTTTTTTGAAAATATTTTAATTCGGTATGCTCACAAGGAACTGCGGGCGTATAAATCACCAAAGAATTTTTTGGATTCAACTGCTGCGGAATAAAAGAAACATGGTCTTCATAATGCACTTTTATGCCTTCGGATTCCAACTGTCGGGTCAGCTCTGTTGCGGTTCTGTCATACCCCATTACTTCCTTGTCAAAATAGCTAAAGTAACGCGCCAGGGCACTCATGCCTATGCCGCCAATGCCGATAAAATAATAATATTTGTAATCCAGTACATTCATTTTATCTGACTCAAAATAATCTTCACAATTTCTTTCGTAGCATCGGGTTTTCCCAATTGACTAATATTTTCTGACAATTCTCGGTGCATAGTATCATTTCCCACCAAATCCAATGCAGTGTTCACCAAACGGTCGGCAGCCTGATTGTCGCTTATCATGATTGCCGCATTTTTATCGGCCAATGATTTTGCGTTTTTTGTTTGGTGGTCTTCGGCGGCGTACGGAAAAGGAATCAAAATGACCGGCTTTCCCACCAGACAGAGTTCCGAAATGGCCATTGCGCCTGCACGGGAAACAATTACATCGGCAGACGCAAAGGCGGTTTTCATTTCATAAATGAATTCGGTCAGATGAATTCCAGACAAATCATTTTTTAATTCTCTTTTGAGGTATTCGAAATCCTGTTTCCCGGTTTGCCAGAGCAGTTGCACATCATTTTGCAGCAATTTTTCAACTCCTGCCTTCCATGCATTGTTGAGCGTTCGCGAACCCTGACTGCCACCGATTGAAAGGATTACTTTCTTGTCGGGATTCAATCCAAACGATTCTATTGCAGTTGCTCTGTCCGGAAGATTTGTAAAGATTTCTGACCGAATCGGGTTTCCTGTATAATGGGTTTTCTCTTTCGGAAATCCTTTCACGTTTTCATAAGCGATGCAAATGGCTGTAGCTTTGTTTTTCAATAATTTATTGGTTACTCCTGCAATGGAGTTTTGTTCCTGAATGACAAAAGGGATTCCTGCTTTTGCAGCTTGCCACAACAGCGGGCCGCTTGCGAATCCACCGGTTCCGACAGCTACATTGGGTTGGAAATCTTTGATGATTTTTCTAGCCAATCGCAGACTTTTCAGAAGTTTTATCGGGAAATCGACATTGGAAAGCATTCTTCCTCTGTCGAATCCGGCAACCGGAAGTCCTTCGATAGGATAGCCTGCTTTCGGAACTTTTTCCATTTCCATTTTCCCCAAAGCACCGACAAATAGAATCTGTGCGTCCGGCAAACGATTTTTGATTTCGTCTGCAATCGCAATGGCTGGATATATATGTCCACCCGTGCCGCCGCCGCTGATAATGATTCTATGCGATGTCTTGGATGACTTCATCTGTGTTTTTTCTTTCTTCTAACTTTATTTCTTCGGGCGAAATGATTGCCCTGCTAACACTCAAAATAATTCCAAAGGCCAAGCAAGTGACCCAAATAGATGTTCCGCCGTAACTGATCATCGGCAAGGGTTGACCGGTAACCGGAAACAAATGAACCGCCACCGCCATATTGATGAATGCCTGAAAAATCACAGGCAAACCCACGGCGAAGACAACCAAACTTCCAAAGAAAGTATGGATTTTCGTTGCTATAATCATTATCCGGAATAATATCAGCAGATAAACGAATATCAATGAAATTGCACCGATGATGCCGTATTCTTCGACAATAATTGCGAAAATGAAATCCGAAGAAGATTGTGGCAAGGTTTGTTTGAAAACGCTTTTTCCCGGACCGACACCGGAGATTCCGCCATGATTAATCGCCGCTTTAGCATGTTTCACCTGATATGATTCAAACCCATCATCATTGGCGAAATTTTCAATTCTTGATTGCCATGTATGCACCCGTGAATTGGGAATTAAATCAGGAAAAATCAAGGCAACAATAACAAAGGCTCCCGCAGCAACAATACATAACCCGACATATGACAATAGAATCCCAATCGGGAATCTACCAATAAAAAGTAGAATCATGCACATCACAAAAAGGATGACAGCCGTGGAGCCGTTGGCCGGGAATATCAATGCGATGACTGTAATCATAGGAAGGAACAGCGGCAGAAGTGAATTGAAAAATGTGATTTTTTTGTTCCGGTTTTTTGTGAGATATCTTGCAATGTAAATCAATAAAAACATGGAGGCAAAAGTCGAAGTCTGTATAGATACAGAAGTGCCGGGCAGTTTCAGCCAGCGGGATGCATTTTCACCCTGAATCGTATGACCTTGAAATAAAGTGACAATCAGCAATAAAATGATTATCGGAAGCCCCAACATCGCGATTCCGCCAAAGTACCGGTAGTTCACACGTTGAATGACCAAGATGATGATGATACCCGCGATGAGGAAAACCGAGTGTTTGATCATGTGCGAAGAAACACTCCCCGAATTGACGGCATTCACCAGATTCGAACTAGCCGAATAAACCGGCAAAAAAGAGAATACAGCCAGAATGAGAACAAATGCCCACAGGTATTTATCTCCTTTTATGTAATCTTTTAAAAATGCCGGCCACTTCATATTTTACAATTTCTTTACTTCATTTTTAAACTGATTTCCACGTTCTTGGTAGTTTTCAAATAAATCATAACTCGCACAGCATGGAGAAAGCAAAACCGTATCGCCTTTTTCACTAAAAAAATAGGCTGAACGAACAGCTTCTTCCATGGATTTGGTTTCCACAATCTGACTTACAATGCCTTCGAAAGCGTTTAGAATTCTGGAATTTTCCAGTCCCAGACATACGATGGCTTTCACTTTTTTTCGGACCAATTCTGTGAGTTCCGAATAATCATTGCCCTTGTCGGTTCCGCCCACAATCCAGATGGTGGGTTTGGTCATGCTCTCTAATGCGTAATAAGCGGAATTGACGTTGGTGGCTTTGGAGTCATTGATAAATTCTACACCGCCGACCTTCAGCACATACTCCAACCGATGTTCGATGGCTGTAAAATCAAGAAGACTTCTTCTCGTGGTTTCCTTTCTGATTTTCAGTATATTGGCTGTTGTGGCGGCGGCCATGGAATTGTAAATATTGTGTTTTCCTTTCAGAGACAAATCCGCAATCGGAAATTCAAATTTGTCAGGAAAGTTTACGTTGATGTTGTCGTCTGTGGCATAGGTGCCATTTTTCATTTCTTCATTCATTGAATAGGGAACTTTAATTGCTTTTGTGTTAATATCTTTGATTAATTCTAATATGTTGTCATCATCAAAATCATAAACAAAATAATCTTCATGAGATTGATTTTCAGTGATTTTGAATTTTGTTTGTGCGTAATATTCCAATTTATAATCATACCGATCCAAATGATCTGGGGTGATGTTGAGCAAAATGGCGATATAAGGTTTGAAGGAGGTGATATCATCCAATTGGAAGCTGCTGACTTCTAATACATAATAATCAAATTCATCTTGGATGACCAATTCGGCAAAACTTTTTCCGATGTTGCCGCCCAAACCGACTTTCAGGCCTTCCCGGCTGAGAATGTCATAAATCAGGGAAGTGGTGGTGGTTTTGCCGTTGCTTCCGGTGATGGCGATGATTTTTGCATGGGTGTATCTTGAAGCAAATTCGATTTCGGAAATTACCGGAATCCGGGCTGCGTGAATTTTTTGAATGATTTCAGCTTTTTGGGGAATTCCCGGGCTTTTGATTACCAATTCGGCTGACAGGATTTTGTTTTCTGTATGTTGGCCTTCTTCAAAGTCAATGTTGTTTTTTATTAATTTCTCCCGGTATGCATCGGCCAAAACACCTTTGTCCGAAAGAAAAACATGGAATCCTTTTTCCTTTCCCAACAAAGCTGCGCCCACGCCGCTTTCTCCACCGCCCAATACAATCAGATTCCCGTCCATTTATCTTATTTTTAATGTAATTATCGTTACAACAGCCAGCATGAATCCGATGATTAGCATGCGGTTGACAATTTTACTTTCATGGTAACCCTGTTTTTGAAAATGATGGTGGAGCGGGGACATCAGAAAGATTCTGCGTCCTTCACCGTATTTTCTTTTGGTGAATTTGAAATATCCCACCTGTAAAATCACCGAAAGGCTTTCAGCTAAAAATATCCCGCATAAAAGGGGCAATAAGAGTTCTTTTCGGACAATGATGGCGATGACTGCAATCAGTCCGCCGATGGTCAGACTTCCGGTGTCGCCCATGAAAACCTGTGCCGGATAAGTATTGTACCAAAGGAATCCGATCAAAGCACCGATAAAAGCCGAACAAAAAATCACAACTTCTTCGGTTCTCGGCACAAAGACGATATTCAGATAATCTGCGAAAATAATATTCCCCGAAACAAAGGCAAATAAGCCTAATGCTGCGACAATAATGACTGAAGATCCGGCCGCTAATCCGTCGATACCGTCTGTGAGATTGGCTCCGTTGGATACGGCGGCAATAATAAAAATCACGGCCAACAGAAATACAATCCATTCGTATTTCAGTTGATTGGATTTGTTCATCCAAAACAAAAGGTTGCCATAATTGAATTCATTGTTTTTAAAGAAAGGCAAAGTGGTATCTAAACTTTTTTCTTCTTCTCCGAATTTTACGGTGTGGGTGCCAATGGTTTGGGCCTGTTCCACCGGAACCTGATGTTTGATGGTTACATCCGGGCTGAAATAAATCATTGCACCTACAAAAAGCCCCAATCCGATTTGCCCCAGAATCTTAAATTTCCCGGCCAATCCTTCTTTGTTTTTTCGGAAAACTTTGATGTAATCATCCAGAAAACCAATTGCACCGAGCCAAATGGTAGATACAATCAGAATGATGATATAAATATTTTCAAGTTTTGCGAACAGCAAAACGGGAACCAACGTAGCCAAAATGATGATAATCCCGCCCATGGTGGGCGTTCCGGATTTTTCGTTTTGCCCTTCTAATCCCAGATCGCGAACGATTTCGCCCATTTGTTCCCGCCGGATGTAATTGATGATTTTCTTTCCAAAAACCAACCCGATGAGCAGTGCCGTCAACACTGCCATTCCTGCGCGAAAGGAAGTGTATCTGAACATCCCTGTTCCCGGAATGTCAAAATGATTGTTCAGATATTCGAAAAAATAATACAGCATAATTATTTCTTAAGTTGGTGAGTTAATTCTTTTGCTGTTTCCATGTCATCAAAATGGTGTTTTATCCCATTAATTTCTTGGTAAGTTTCATGCCCCTTGCCTGCAATCAGGATGATATCACCTTTTTCCGCTATTGTGATTGCGGTTTTAATTGCTTCACGCCGATTGGTGATTTTCAATGTTTTGTGGTTGTTTTCTGCTTTCACGCCGGATTCCATTTCTGCTAAAATGACTTCCGGATCTTCGGTTCTCGGATTGTCGGAAGTGAAAATCGCCATGTCGGCAATTCGGGACGCAATTTCTGCCATCTCAGGGCGTTTGCTGCGGTCACGATCGCCGCCACAACCTACAACAGTAAATAATCTTTCGTCACGTGTCCGGATGTCCTGAATAGTGTTCAGCACGTTTTCCAAAGCATCGGGAGTATGCGCGTAATCCACGATGAAAATGATTCCTTTTTTGGAAATAAAAGTTTGAAATCGCCCATCCACATTGGATAATTTACTCAAATATGTCAGTACTTCTTCTTGTTCAAAATCCAAAAGTCGCATGACGGCATAAACCGCCAACAGGTTGTAAGCATTGAATTCACCGATTAGTGGTGTCCAGAATTCGTGACCGTCCAACAATAAAAGCATTCCCTGAAATTGATTTTCAAGAATTTTCGCTTTGAAATCCGCATCGGTTTTCAGGGCATAAGAAAATCTTTTGGAAGGTGAATTTTGCAACATCACATATCCGTTTTTATCATCGATATTGGTAAGTGATTTTGCTGCTTTGGATAAATTATCGAAAAAGCTTTTTTTAATTTTAATGTATTCCGAAAATGTTTTGTGATAATCTAAATGGTCATGGGAAATATTGGTAAAGACTCCGATTTCAAAATTAAGTCCTGCTATCCGGAATTGATGAATGCCGATGGAACTTACTTCCATGACTGCATATTCACAGCCTGTTTTTACGGCTTCGCTGAAAATTTCATTCAAAGTCAGAATGTCGGGTGTGGTATTGATGGTCGGTTGTTCTTTGTCATTGACCAAAACCCGGATGGTGGAAATCAGTACTACGGGATAACCTAATGATTGAAGCAGGCGATAGGTCAAAGTGGCCGTAGTTGTTTTCCCATTGGTTCCGGTGATGCCAATCAATTTCAGTTTTTTTGTTGGATGATCGTAGAAATTAGCCGCTACCGTTCCCATGGATTCGGATGAATTTTCAACTTTTATGTACGAAATGTTTTCTTTTCTATTCTCCGGGATTTCCTCACAAAGAATCGCAATCGCGCCAGCATCAATTGCGGCATCAATAAACCGGTGACCGTCGGTTTGTGTTCCTTTTTGCGCAATGAAAAGCGAATTTTCTTTCACTTTTCCCGAATTCAGATGTAGGGACGAAATTTCCTGATTGGTATTTCCGACCCATTCTTTTACATTCACATTATTTAAAATCGCACTCAAATTCATTTCAAATTATCCTTCAAGATTTAAATAAATTGTTTCTCCTCTTTTAAACGGCGTACCCGGAGGGATGGACTGATAAGTTACCCTTCCGATGCCGGTGTATTGCACATCCAATCCCATGTTTTCGAGGATGGGGACTATGGCGTCTCCGCTTCTTCCGACGAGATTAGGGATTTTATTAATCTCATAATTGGGCTTGAATTCCGGTACATCCTGAATGGCTTTTTTCACATTGACAAGTGTCGGCTTCGATGGGATTTTTTTAGGCGTTCTGGCGTAAATCCAATCCGCCAATTGTCGGAATACAGGTGCAGCACTGGTGCCACCGTACATTCCTAATCGGTTTTCAGGTTTGTGGATTACAACAATCATCGTGTATTTTGGATGATCTGCCGGAAAGAATCCAACGAAAGACGCTCGGTATTTGATGGGTTGGTCTTTGATCCAATATTCAACGCGGGCAGTTCCGGTTTTTCCGGCGATGCTGTAATTTTCGGATGCGATTCTGTTGGCTGTTCCGCCTTCTTCCACAACAGAAGTCAGGGCTTTGGTAATGGCTTCAATATTTTTGTCGGAAGCCATTTTGGGATTCAGTACTTCCGGTTTGAATTCGATTTCGGTTTCGTCACTTCTTTCTAATTTGTCGATAAACAGAGGTTTAAGCATCTTTCCGCCGTTGGCGATACCGTTGTAAAAAGTGAGCAACTGTAGCGGGGTAATTTTCACGCCATAGCCGTAGGACATGACAGGCAGGGTGACCGGGCTCCAGTTGGGGTCGCTCGGTCGGTGAAATTCCGGCATGGCTTCACCTTCAATGTCAATATTCATTTTTTGGGTCAAATTCCATTTTTCCAATTGGTTAAAATATTCTTGGGGATTGCTTCCGTAGCTGTTGTTAATCAGTTTTGCCGTTCCGATGTTGGATGATTTTTTAAGGACTTCTTCTACGGTCAAAGTTCCGTATCCGTGGGTGTCGCGAATGGTTCGGTTGTATAATTTATAGCTGCCGTTGCCGGTTTCCACCGTAGTTTCCGGGGTGAATTTTTCATTTTCCAAACCAGCGAGCAGGGACACGGTTTTGAAGGTAGAGCCTGGTTCTGCACCTTCGCCAACGGTGTAATTATAGACATCGGAATAAACGCCTTCCTCCATTCTTTTCAGATTAATCATGGCGCGGATTTTTCCGGTTTCCACTTCCATGATGGCCACACAGCCGTGATCTGCGTTAAATTTCACAAGTTGATCATTCAATGCGTTGAAGGCTGCGATTTGCAACGGAGCATCAATCGTTGTGTAAACATTGGAGCCGTCCAAAGGTTCGCGTTCCCAAGATTTGAAGGGCTTCCATTGCTGACGCCCCATGAATTCCTCCCAGCGCATTCCTTCCACACCCGCCAAATCTTTGGAGTAGGCACCTTCTAAACCGGCTTTGCCTCTTTGGTCGTCAAAACCAATGGTCCTTTTTCCTATATCATCGAGTACCAATTCCCGTTTGCTTTCTTTTTCATGGATCAGTCCGCCTTTGATTTGTCCTTCCCTGAAAATCGGAAATGCCCTGAGGCGTTGATATTCCATGTAATCCATCCCTTTTTTTAGCAACATATAGCGGCTTCCTTTTTTTCGCTCATCTCTGAATTTGGTTTCAAAATAATTAGCGGGTCTGTTAAACATTTTACCAAGTGAATCCGACAGCGCACCGATTTGGGATTCAAATAAATCTTCTTTGATGACTGTCAAGTCCACATGGACATTGTGAACTGTGATGGTCGTTGCCAGTAGGCTGCCATCAGATGCATAGAGATTTCCACGTTCGGCGGGTACCTGTTGGAGCCGGAAATTCTGCTTGGTAAAATCGTCTAATTTATCACCTTCGGTTAATTGGATTTTGAAGATGGAAAACAATACGCCAAATGCTAAGAGAAAAATGACCGAAGCAACAAGGTATCCTCTGACCAAAATATTTTTACGGTTCTCTTTCATAGACTTTTTGGATTAGTACATAAGGTTGTTCATCGGTCAATTTCACGCCCAATTCCTCGGCATGTTTCATGATTTCAGGTTCCAACTGCATTTTCAGCAATAGCCGGTGTGCATCGGTATATTGTGATTTAAGCGTTGAAACCTCTTCATTGAGTCTGTTGATTTTGACCACTTTTTTTTCAACCCAGTGTGAACTTGAAATGCTCAGAAATGCCAATGCAACGAGATAAAGCACAAATCGCCAGTTCTGCATGGAACCGTCGTCCACCAGAAATTTTCCTTTCACGATGTCTATCAGGCTGATGGTGCTTTTTTTATTTTTCGCCATGTTTGAATCAGTTTTTAACGGCTATTCTCATTTTCGCGCTTCTGGCTCTTGGGTTTCTTTCTATTTCCTGTACATCAGGTACAATAACTTTGGACTGAACCGGCTTGAAGGGCGCAGTCCAGTTTCCATACACATCTCTTTCGGGTTCTCCTTCGAACATCCCGGTTTTCATATATCTTTTTGTCAATCTATCTTCCAATGAATGATAGGAAATCACCACTAATTTCCCGTTCGTTTCAATGATTTCTCCGCATTGCAACAGCATTTCTTTCAGGGCTCCCATTTCGTCGTTCACTTCAATTCTCAGTGCCTGAAATAGTTGCGCAAAGAATTTGTTTTTCTTGTTGGTCGGAATGTATTCAAAAATGCTTTTCAGGTCTTCCACGGATTTGATGGCACCGCTTCTTCGGCTTGTTACAATTTCTTTGGCAAGTTTTCTCGCGCTTCTCAATTCGCCGTAATTGTATAATACATCGGCGATTCTTTCTTCTTCGTAATTGTTCAGAATACTTTCTGCGGTAATCTTCGCTTTTTGATTCATCCGCATATCCAATCGGCTGTCGAATCGGGTAGAAAATCCGCGTTCGGGTGTGTCGAACTGATGAGAGGAAACCCCTAAGTCAGCCAAAACCCCGTTCACTTTTCTAATCCCTAAGTATCGCAAACTGTTTTTCATAAATCTAAAATTCTGCGTAATGAGTTCAAATCGTTCGTCTTCAATTTTGTTTTCAATTGCGTCTGTATCCTGATCAAAAGCATAAAGTTTTCCTTTGTTGCCAAGCCTTTTTAAGATTTCTCCGGAATGTCCGCCGCCTCCAAAAGTGCAATCGACATAGATGCCTTCAGGGTTGTCTATCAGAGCATCAACGCTTTCATGCAGCAAAACAGGTTCATGATACATCCGTTTCATCCTTTTTGATTCCACCCATTACTTCTTCTGCCAATACCGCAAAATCTTCTTCATCGATTTGTAGGGACGATTCATACTTGTCTTTGTCCCAGATTTCCATGATATTCACAGATGGTGCAAGCACTATATTCTTGGAAATACCTGCAAAGGCGACCAATTCTCTCGGAATCTGAATCCGCCCGTTGCCGTCCACTTCCACCATTTTTACGCCGGCTGTATAATGCCGAATAAAATCTTTGTTTTTTCTCACAAATACATTCAGTTGATTGATCTCGGCCATGGTTTTTTCCCATTCGGAAAGCGGCAGCAATTCCAAACAAGGATAGAAAACGGATCGCTTGAGTACAAAGCCGTTGTTCAAAATCGACGCCCACTGTTTTTTTAATCCAACAGGCATCGGAAGACGTCCTTTGGCGTCAACTTTGCACTCATAAGATTCTGTTAGTGGTATCAAACTGAAAAATTTTTATCAAAATTAAAAACATTTTACCACTTATTACCTAAAAATACCACTTTTGTTAATAACTTTTAACGTTTGCTTGTTTTTTGCTTGGTATTTGGGTTCAATTAAAAAGTTGAGAATAATCATTTGGGAAGAAAATGCTTATCAAAAAGGATTATTTTGTATTATTCACTGGATTTCGCAATTTTGTTCAACAACTTTTTTTAAGTTTTAAGTTGAAAATTGATTTGTCCTTTGAATTATTTTGATTGCCTTCTTCATTTCATTTTCGTTGTGTAACAAGCTACAAGGTCTTTTGGTATGAAAATTCGATTGCACAATTTGATATTTGAATTCATTACAAAACAAATTCATGAATAAAGCAAGCTATATATTTTCTAAATATTAATCAGGAATTGTTAATTTTGCAGGAAACACAAATCCTAAGATGCTCTTAAATCTCAAAAAGACTAAAAAGTTTTCCTACATAGAAGAGGGCGAAGGCACGCCGATAGTGCTTTTACACGGTCTGATGGGCGAACTTAGTAATTTCAAGCAACTAACCGATTATTTTTCCAAAATTGGTTTCAAAGTTTACGCCCCTGAATTGCCGATTTACAGTTATCCGATTCTGAAAACGAATGTGACCAGTATCGCACGATTTGTCGCTTCATTCCTGAAAGAAGTCGTGAATGAGCCGGCGGTTTTGGTTGGGAATTCCTTGGGCGGTCATTTGGGATTGCTGACGACTATCAAACATCCAGAACTCGTAAGAGCTTTGGTATTGACCGGAAGTTCAGGGCTTTATGAAAAATCATTTGGGGAAACTTATCCCAAAAGAGGGAGTTATGATTATGTGTTGAAGAAAACCCAAGAGGTTTTTTATGACCCGCAAGTAGCTACCAAAGAAATTGTGGATGATGTGTTTGAAACGGTCAATGACAGAAGGAAAGCCATCAAAACCCTGTACATAGCCAGAAGCGCAATCAAAAACAATCTGAAAGATGATTTGAAAAAAATCCAAACACCGGTTTGTCTGATTTGGGGGAAGCAGGACGGCGTTACGCCACCGGAAGTGGCGGAAGAATTCAATGAAGGAATTTCTACTTCTACACTTTACTGGATTGACAAATGTGGTCATGCGCCCATGATGGAGCATCCTCAGTTGTTTAATGAAATCCTTGAGAAGTGGCTGAAGGAGAAAAACATTCAATAGTATGTTTTTAGATCCGGAATTTATCAAAAGTGCCCCGAAATGGTCGGAATGTCCCGAACCCAATATGCCGGAATATGCTTTCATCGGCCGTTCCAATGTTGGGAAATCATCTTTGATCAATATGTTGGCGGAAAGAAAAGATTTGGCCAAAACATCGGGGACACCCGGCAAAACCCAGTTAATCAATATTTTTTTGATGCAAAAAAGTTGGTATCTCACCGATTTGCCGGGCTACGGTTATGCGCGGGTTTCTAAAAAACAAAGAGCCGGATTTCAAAAATTGATTTCGGATTATCTCACCAAAAGACCCAATTTAGTCAACACTTTTGTGTTGATTGACAGTCGGTTGAAGCCACAGCAAAATGATTTGGAATTCATGAAATGGTTGGGTGAAAACCAGATTCCGTTTGCGATGGTTTTCACGAAAATCGACAAAATCAGTAGTGCGGAACTGCAGAAAGCATTGCAGACATATAAGAATGAAATGCTGAAAACATGGGAATCCTTGCCCATGATTTTTACGACTTCTATTTTGGGAAGAATCGGACGGATGGATATTCTGAATTATATTGCAGGATTAAATGAACAGTTGGAAGGACAATTCAATAAATGAAGTTTGTTGAAAATCAAGCTTTAATGAATTCCTTCACTGCCATCCGGTAGCCTTCTAAGCCTTTTCCTGAAATTATTTTTTGACAATTTTCACCGGTAATCAGGTTTTTCCTGAATGCTTCTCTCTGAGAAATATCGGAAATATGTACTTCAATTACCGGGCTGCTGATGGCTTTGATGGCATCTGCAATGGCATAAGAATAATGGGCATAAGCTCCGGGATTGATGATGATGCCATGATATGAAAATCCCGATTGATGAAGCTTGTCTATCAAATCACCTTCGTGATTGGATTGAAAATAATGCAATTCAACTTCCGGAAATTCACTTCTTAGTTCTTCAAAAAAATCCTCAAAAGTTTGGGTGCCGTAAATTTCAGGTTCTCGTTTACCCAATAAATTTAAATTTGGCCCGTTGATTATCTGGATTTGGAGCATTGTATTAAATTTTGATTTACAACTTTAATTCATGTCGGTTTCCGGTGCTGTCAGCCTGATTGTTTTTCCTTTGCTTGTTTCCAAAGCTCATCTTGTTCTTTCAGTGAAAGTTCCGCAATGTTTTTCCCTTGCTCTAAAGCTATTTCTTCGATTTTTTGGAATCTGGAAATAAACTTTTTGTTGGTTTTTTCCAAAGCGTCTTCAGGATTGATGCCCGTGAAACGAGCGTAATTAATCAGCGAAAATAAAACATCTCCAAATTCAATTTCCCGTCGCTCCTCATCTTTTTCCGCCAGAAATTCTTCGATTTCTTCCATCACCTTGGCCCAAGTATCTTCAGGATTTTCAAATTCGAACCCCACTCCTTTGACTTTTTCCTGAATGCGGTATGCTTTCACCATCGCAGGAAGTGAAACCGGTACGCCCTCCAAAACGGATTTACGGCCGGCTTTGAGTTTTAGTTTTTCCCAGTTGCGGCTGACTTCTTCCTCATCTTCCACTTTCACATCGCCATAAATATGCGGATGCCGATAGATGAGTTTTTCACAAATGATATTCAGGACATCAGCTACATCGAAGGCTTTTTTCTCGGAAGCAATTTTGGCATAAAAAATCAGGTGCAGGAACAAATCCCCTAATTCCTTTTTTACTTCTTCCGCATTGTCATCGAGGATGGCATCCGACAATTCATAAATTTCTTCAATGCTGAGCGTACGCAGTGTTTGCCATGTTTGTTTTTTATCCCACGGACATTGCGCGCGCAGGTCGTCCATGATGTCCAACAAACGACTAAAGGCACTGAGTTGTTCTTCACGTGAATGCATCGGATGAATTTAAATTCTTAGGTTTCGGAGTTCAATGGTTTTTCAGAGGCTTCCGTTGTTTCTTCTTCTTTTTCTTCAGGTTCTGGTGTTGCCAATCCTTTGGAATGAAGTAGATTATACCATTGGAATAATTTTTTCAAATCAGAATCATGCACCCTTGATTCATCATAATCCGGCAAAACTTCAGCCATGTATTTTCTCAATTCCCCGGCAGCTTCTTTATGATTGATTGCGGTTCCGCCGTTTTCTTTTTCATAAATTTTCATAAAAACATCCTTTAGCGGATATTCTTCAGAGAGTCCGTAGATGGCGATATTTTCGAGTAAACTCACATTGCTTCTTGATGAAATGGAAGTTTTTTTCTCTTTTTCAATGTCTTCTACAATGAATCCTCCTTTGGTTTGAGCGATTAGTTTGAACAAGCCGGGTTTTCCGGAGATTGAAATAATTTTGGTTAAATCCATAGTTTATTTATTTGGGGTTCGGAAATTGCATTTGATAATCCGTTTTCACTTTTCCTTTGGTTATATTTTTTAATTTGTTTTGTATAAGTCTTTTTTTCAGTGGGGTTAGATAATCAGTGAACAAGATGCCCTCGATGTGGTCATATTCATGCTGAATGACCCGTGCCCGCACATCGGAGAAGGTATCTTTGTGGAAATTCCAATTTTCGTCATAGTATTCTATGTCAATGGTTTCGGGGCGTGAGATGTCTTCACGGACTCCGGGAATACTCAGGCAGCCTTCATTGAATTTCCATTCGTCATTGATTTTTTTTGTGATTTTGGCATTGATGAAAACCTTTTTGAATGTCAACAGTTCATCCTTGATATCCTCATATTCTTCGTCTTCAGCCAACGGTGAAAGATTGATTAGAAACAAGCGGATGTCCAATCCGATTTGCGGTGCAGCAAGTCCGATGCCAAAGGCATGTTCCATGGTTTGAAACATATTGGCAATCAGGATGTCCAGATTGGGATAATCTTGGGTGATGTCTTTTGCTTTTTTCCTCAAAACGGGATCGCCGTAGGCTCTGATGGGTAAAATCATGCTGAAAATTTTTGCAAAGATAAGGCTTGGAAATGAAAAACAGGGTGAAGAAAAATTGGAAGTATTTGCATAGAAACGTTAAATGCTGCGTGAATTCATATAAGATTGTAAAATCAGCACCGCACTGATTTTATCGACCAATGCCTTGTCTTTTCGTTGTTTCTTTTTGGCACCGGAATTGAAAATCGCCTGAGAAGCCATTTTGGAAGTCAGGGATTCATTTTCCCTAAAAACTGGAATTTCGGGAAATTTTTCTTGGAATTTTTGGATGAATAATTGAATGTCCGTTTCGAGTTGCCCGATTTCGCCGTGCATCCGGACGGGTTGACCGACGACGATTTCCTGTATGGGATTTTCGGCAATATATTTCCCCAAAAAATCGAACAAATCTTGGGTCTCAACCGTCGTTAAACCGGTCGCGATAATCTGTAATTCATCGGTAACGGCAATCCCAGTCCGTTTTTTTCCGTAGTCGATGGCGATAATTCTTGGCACAGCGCAAAGATAATGGAAAACAAGGGTTCAAATTTCATGCGAAGGAAATGATTTTAAAATGATTAATTTTGTTCGCTTTAAAAATGAATAATTATGGAAAGTTTACAATCTGTCATTGAATCAGCGTGGGAAAACAGAGATTTACTGAAAGAAAATGAAATTCAAAATGCCATCCGGGAAGTCATTGCACAATTGGATTCCGGAACATTGAGAGTGGCAGAACCAGTGGATGACAATTGGGTTGTGAATGAATGGATTAAAAAAGCTGTGGTCATGTATTTTCCGATTCAACAAATGGAAACCATGGAAGTCGGAATTTTTGAATACCACGATAAAATCCCATTGAAAAACAATTATAAGGACAAAGGTGTTCGCGTGGTGCCACATGCGGTAGCGCGTTACGGAGCCTATGTTGCCAAGGGGGTGATTTTGATGCCATCTTATGTGAATATTGGTGCTTATGTGGATGAAGAAACGATGGTGGATACTTGGGCAACAGTCGGAAGTTGTGCGCAAATCGGGAAACATGTTCACTTGAGTGGCGGAGTGGGAATCGGCGGCGTTTTAGAGCCTTTGCAGGCTTCGCCGGTGATTATTGAGGACAACGCATTTATCGGTTCGCGCTGTATAGTGGTTGAAGGTGTGAAAGTCGGTAGAGAAGCGGTTTTGGGTGCCAATGTGGTATTGACGGCTTCCACCAAAATCATAGATGTAACCGGTGATAATCCTGTGGAATTAAGAGGTGAAATACCCCCGAGATCAGTAGTGATTCCGGGAAGTATTCCCAAAAAATTTCCGGCCGGAGAATTCCAAACACCTTGTGCCTTAATCATCGGACAACGAAAAGAAAGTACCGACAAAAAAACATCGCTCAATGATGCATTGAGAACACATAATGTGGCGGTGTAAATGATTTATGGTTGGGTTTTGTGTAGGTTTACAGTGGATTAACCAAAAGGATTTTAGGTTTTTTTGAATCTTTTTCTTCTCCAGAAAATCAATCCGATGCCCATCGTCCAAATCAGTAATACCGGCAAAATCAAATTCTGAATTTGCCATTCTGATTTTTCGAGCCTGACTTTGGTTTCATTTAAAGTAGGAATTTCCAATTTTCGGTTTTTGAGATTCAGAAAATCTTTTTCTCCAACGAGATAATCAATACAATTTAACAGGAAATTCTGATTGTCGTAAGTTACCGGTCGCTGCCGGGGGTTGTCAGGTCGCAAAGAATATTTGTCTTCGCCAAGTTGCATGGGTTTCCCCATCAGAATGTCATTTTTGGCCACATCTCCATCTGCGACGAGAATGAGTTTTCCTTCGTTGGTTTCGGCTTTGAAATTCGGAATTTCCGTTCTTTCATAGCGGGAAGCAAACATGGATTTTAGGTTTCCTTCGACCAAAACAGCAAGCGGAATTCTGCCCATCTGGTATTCTTGCTGATTGATTTCACTGACTTCACTGAGTTCAATAAAACTCATGGAGGGTTGCAAGGTGGTATAAGGTGAAGTAGCCAGAAGCACAGTAGGTTTCACATCTGAACTGTCTAACAATTCGATAGGGTTGGCAAAACGGAATGCTACCGAACTGATGCTTTCCGTGATGGGAGAAGTAGAAGCTTTGAAGCCACGCACAAAATAAGGCCAGGTATAGGAATTGTAACTCACATTTCCGGCGGTGGTTTCGCCGTCGGCCAATACGATTTTGGCGGCTTCCAAATCTTTGATGATTGTAGGAATTATCCGCATTCCATAATTAAAAAAGAAATCATTCAACTGCAAATCTCTTGGAAAAGCCACAATCCGACCGCTTCTGAAAATACTGTCCATTTCTGCATCTACGGTTTCTGTGAGCCACAGCATTTTGCCGCCATTCATGATGTACTGATCCAATACCATTTTGTCCGAATCACTGAAAGGAAGCGTAGGTTTGGCGACAACCAGCGCGTCAAAGCGTTTGAGGGAATCCAAATCGTTGGTTTTCAATATATAAGTGGAGTCAATGATAGGGTTGAGATAAACATCCACATTGTAATTCTCAGACAAAGCAGCCCCTAAACCGTCGATATAAATTTTGGGCAATTCATCGTGATGCACAATCAGGCCGATGTTTTTCCTTTCTTCCTGACTGATTTTCCGAATTTCATTCATGAAAAGAAACTCTAATTTCTCCGTACTTGCCGCTGCCAGTTGATTGAAAGGAATCCCTGGATCGTTGATCAATGTTTCCATCCAACCTTCTTTGTCTCCATAGCTGACTTGCGCGTATGGATAGACGTTCAGCACCCCCTTGTCGGTTCTCACCGGTGCCGGAGCCAATCCGTTTTTCTCCAATTGTTCGGTGGTGAAATCTTTGACCGGATCTGAAAAATAGAATGAAATATTGGGATTGATATTCCTGAATTCATCGAGCATGAAGGTAATTTCATTTTTCAAAGTCCGGTATTCAGCGGATAATTCGCCGCCCAATAAAATGTGGATATGCAGTGGCTTGTCTATTTTTTTTAGGATGTCTTTCGACGTCTCGGTCAGGGTATATCTTTGATCGTGGGTCATGTCGAATCTTTTGAAAACAAATTCGGACAAAACCGCAATTCCCATAAGGATGAGGAAAATGACTATGCTATTTCGAGTGTGATTTTTCATTTTTTCTTTTGAAGATTAATATTCGTCAAAACCAAAAACAACGCGATAACCAACAGGAAATAAATCAAATCCCGGGTGTCGATAATCCCTTTCAACAATTGTTGATAATGCATCTGCATTCCCATTTTGCGTACATAATAATCTGAACTCCCCAGCAGATTGTAGGAAGCCAGACTTTCAAAAGCATAGTAAAAACCAAAGCACAGAAAAATTGCCATAATATAAGCAGCGACCTGATTTTTGGTAAGCGAGGAAGTGAAAATTCCGATGGCTGCAAAGCTACTTCCCAACAAAAACAAGCCGAGATAACCACTGAAGAATACGCCATAATCCAATTGTTGTCCGTCACTTACGAAAAACGCAAGGGTTTTGATAAATCCGAAAGTGAACAGCATAGAAAAAAGCAGAACCACCAAAACCGGCAGGTATTTTCCCCAAACAATGCTGCTGATTTTCAGGGGTTGTGTGAACAGCCATTGCAGCGTACTCGAACTTTCTTCTTCGGCCAAAGTACGCATGGTCAGTGCCGGAATCAGAAAAAGCAAAATCCAGGGCGCAATGAAAAAGAAGCTGCTCAGCGAAGCATTGCCAGTATTGAAAATATTGAAATCATTGTCGAAAAACCACAAAAACAAAGTGCAAATCAGCACGAACGCCGATGCGCAGACATAGGCCATATAGCCCGTAAAATAATTGGATAATTCTTTCTTGAAAATTTTTATCATTGCTCTCTGTTCACAAACGCACAATCAAGTCAAATAGTACGCCAACAACTGCAAAACTACATAAAAAAACCTTGCGATGATAGGATGGATTTACTTCTGAAAAACAAGGGAATTTCCTCATGGAAAGGATTTTGTGTGAATCATTTTTACGGAAACTAATCTCTCTAATTTATCCGCAAGGGTAGATTTGACATATACGGACACAGCAAATAATCCAAGTAAATTCTGATTGCTTTTTCATATTCATTTGATACAAATAAAAAATAATTTATAAAATTTTCAAAACGATGCTTAATTTTAGCGCATGAAATTTTCTGTTCAACCCCTGCTTCAGAATGAAATTGCCGAGCTGCTCCCGCTCACTGAAAATGATTTTGAGAAATTATACGCAGTGGCTTCCGACCCTGTGGTTTGGGCAAATCATCCCAATAAAAACCGATATGAAAGAGCGATTTTCATGAACTTCTTTCAAGGTGCCATTGCGAGCGGTGGAGCTTTTATGGTTTGTGATAAAACCGGAAATGTCATTGGCGGCACCCGGTTTTACGGTTACGATGAAGCTGATAAAAGTATTCTTATCGGTTATACTTTTTATGCTACGGATTATTGGGGCAAGGGTTACAATCATTCCGTCAAAATAATGATGCTCGATTATATTTTCAATCATGTGGACAAAGTATTTTTTCATGTCGGAGCTGAAAATTTCCGTTCGCAGGGTGCTATGAAAAAATTAGGGGCTAAGAAAATCAGGGAAATTGTGGTGGCTTATTACGGAGAACCCGAAAAACGCAATGTGGAATATAAAATCACGAAAGATGAATGGGCGAATTGGAGAAAATCGAATCGATGAAAAATGTTTTATCCTCAATTGAAATCCACTCTGATTTCACTTCCTTTTGAAAACCCGTAAAGCGTAGAAGCTGAGCCAAATGTTCTGGGATTGCTTTTGTAAATCGCAATTTCTAAATAACCCGATGATCCAAATAAAGCCATTCCTCTTCCGATATATTGATCTTCCCTTTCGAAATCATCAATGAAATCGTGATAATTTCGGTAAACGGTGGTGAACTCATTGTTTCTGTCCCAGATTCTAAAGCTTCTTTTCTTGCCGATTTTGTCAAATAGCTTTTCAGAAATATTGGTAATGGCATTCCCGAAATTATCCACATAAATAACCGTTCCCACGATGCTGTTGTTTTCTTTGACCACGGGTTGCAGCGAAGCAAGTTCTTTGAAACCCTTGATTTTCTGTCCGATTACGGATAGTTTTCCACCACGTGCCAGATGGCAGGCAGCCGGCACAAAAATATCATTCAATGAAAACGGCGTGTCTTTTTTGGCCTGCGGAATATTGATTTCAACAATTTCCTGTGGCTGAATTTCTGATTGTATAAGTGACAAGATTCCGTTGTTGCCACAGATGAAATAATGGTCATCGATATAAGTGGCTATCGGCGGGTTGACCGGTGAAACGGAAGCATCCACGCCGAGAATATGAATCGTTCCCTTTGGAAAATGCCGATAAGCATTTTTGACCACAAAGGCGGCTTCCCAAACGTCAAAAGGTTGAATCTCATGAGAGATGTCGATGATAACCGGATTTTCGAGTTCACAATGAATTCTTCCTTTTATGACGGAGACATATGGGTCTTTCAGTCCGAAATCAGTCGTTAAAGTTATAATTGGCATCAAATTCAAATCCTGCGAACAAATATATTGTGTAATTTTGTAAACAATCAAATTTAAACACAAGACATTTGACAGAATTAAACCTCGAATTGAACGAAATCAGCGCACAGGAATTTTATGGCGCAAACAATCAAAATTTCCAACGGATTCAAAAGCACTTTCCAAAACTTAAAATCGTAGGTCGCGGTCGTAAAATCACGGCAATGGGTAGGGAAACGGAATTGAAGGAATTTTCAGCGAAAATTGCTCAAATCATTCAGTTTTTACAGGATTACAATCGGTTGAACGAAAAAGACCTCGATAATCTGTTGGAAGAAACCTACCAACCTGAAGTCCGGAGAATTGGTCGAGGAGATGAAATTTTGGTACACGGCGTCAGCGGAAAACTTATCAAAGCACATACACCCGGACAAAAGAAATTGGTAGAACTCGTTTATAAAAATGACATGGTTTTTGCCGTAGGCCCGGCAGGAACCGGAAAAACTTATACCGGTGTGGCTTTGGCTGTTCAAGCATTGAAAAACAAAGAAGTCCGAAGAATTATTTTGACCCGACCAGCCGTGGAAGCCGGAGAAAGCCTTGGTTTTTTGCCCGGTGATCTCAAAGAGAAATTAGACCCTTATCTACAGCCGCTCTATGACGCACTTCGCGATATGATTCATTTTGAAAAACTGAATTCCTACTATGAAAAAGGAATCATCGAAGTCGCACCGCTCGCTTTTATGCGTGGTCGTACTTTGGATGAAGCTTTTGTGATTTTGGATGAAGCCCAGAACACCACCCATGCGCAAATGAAAATGTTTCTTACCCGAATGGGAAAAAATGCGAAATTCATCATCACCGGTGATCCTGATCAGGTGGATTTGCCGCCTCGACAGAAATCGGGATTGATTGATGCCATGCATATTTTGAAGCATGTGCCGGATATCGGGATGGTGCAATTGACCGAAAAAGATGTGGTTCGGCATAAATTGGTGAGTAAAATTCTGGGGGCTTATAAAAAAGCGGAAGAAGCTGAGAAAGTATAATGACGAAATCCGATAAATTCAGAGAAGGGGATTACTACAAAACGCCGGAAGGTTATATCGTCATGACCGAACAATTTCATTTGCGACGCGGTTACTGTTGCAAAAGCGGTTGTAAGCATTGTCCTTATGGTTATGACAAGAAAACCGATACTTTCCGAAAAAAAGAAAAGTGATTTTAAACCGAATAATTCGGTGCTTCTTTGGTGATAATCACATCATGGGGATGGCTTTCATTGAGTCCGGCATTGGTGATTTTCACAAATTTTCCGTTTCGAATCAGGGACTCAATATCAGGGGTGCCGCAATAACCCATTCCTGCACGAAGTCCGCCACAGAGCTGGTAAACCACATCCGAAAGCTTTCCTTTGTAAGGCACTCTGCCTTCGATGCCTTCGGGTACTAATTTCTTGGCTTCGGATTGAAAATAGCGGTCTTTGCTTCCGCGTTTCATAGCGGAAAGTGAACCCATGCCCTGATAGGTTTTGAATTTTCTGCCCTGATAAATCACTTCTTCGCCGGGTGCTTCATCCGTGCCGGCAAAAAGACTGCCCAGCATCACACAGCTGGCTCCCGAAGCAATGGCTTTGACGATGTCACCTGAAAATTTAATTCCTCCGTCACCGATGACAGCGACATTCTTTGTGCCGGCATATTTGTACACATCATAAATCGCTGAAAGTTGCGGCACACCAACACCGGCTACTACTCTCGTTGTGCAGATAGAGCCCGGGCCGACTCCTACTTTCAGCACATTTGCGCCGGCGTCAATCAGGTCTTTGGCGGCTTCGGCAGTTACGATGTTGCCACCCACAATGTCCAAATCCGGGAAAGCATTTCTTACTTCACGGACTTTTTCAATTACCCCTTTGGAGTGGCCATGCGCTGAATCCAAAGCGATGATATCCACGCCTTTATGAACCAATGCCTGAATGCGTTCCATCGTTTCGTTGCCGATGCCGATGCCTGCACCCACACGCAATCTTCCCTGACTGTCTTTGGCCGAATTCGGAAATTCAGTCAGATTGTCAATGTCCTTAATCGTTATCAGCCCAATCAACTTGTATTCGCTGTCCACAATGGGAAGTTTCTCAATCCGGTTTCTCAGTAAAATATCTTTGGCTTTGTGTAAATCCGTCTGAATATCTGAGGTAATCAGATTTGTTTTGGTCATCACTTCGTCCACGGTTTGTTCCATATCGGTCTGATAGCGGATGTCGCGGTTGGTGATGATGCCACAAAGCGTTCTGTCTTCTTCGATAATAGGCAGTCCGGAAATTTTATAATGCCGCATCAGCTCCTCGGCTTCTCCGAGTTTATGATGACGACTCAGGGTAATCGGGTCAGAAATCATCCCGTTTTCAGACCGTTTGACCCTGTCCACTTGTTGGGCTTGTTCCTCGATGGACATGTTTTTGTGAATAAAAGACAAACCACCTTCCCGCGCCAATGCCACTGCTAATTTGCTTTCGGAAACTGTATCCATAGCAGCGGAAACCAAAGGAATATTCAATGAAATTTTGTCGGTCAATCTCGTTTTCAGAGAAACCTGATTCGGAAGGATTTCGGAATAGGAGGGAACCAAAAGGACGTCGTCAAAGGTGATGGCATCCTGTATTATTTTGTCGGATAAAGGCATTGCTTTTTGCCGAGCAAATTTAAATAAAAATTCGGTGGTAAACACAATTTTTTGAATTTTATTGAAATTGTAGTTCTATGGATTTGTGCAATTTCCATGGTTGAGATTCCCAGATTCTTAATCTATTCTCTTCTGAGTAAACCTTGATGTTTGATGTTTCTTCTCAACAAATTCAAACGGACTCTGATTTGGTCATAAAACAAACCGAAAATCAATACCAAAGACGAGAAATAAAGAATTTCCAATTCAAAACGATAATAAAACAAACCACTGATGACGCCGCCGAATATAAAAAACACGATGATAAAAAATCTCAGCTTGATCGATGATATCAATTTTTTGCGGTGGCTCGATGTTTTATAAAAAAGCAACTGCGAGAATTCTATTCCCAAATCGGTGAACAAGCCCGTCAAATGGGTTGTTCTGACAATTGAATTTGAAATAATCGTCACCAAAGCATTTTGTAATCCCATGGCAAAAAGCAAGAGATAAGCGATGATGTTCGGGTCTTTTTCAAACAATTCTTCACTGTAAAAAGCTATGAATGACAGGATGGCGGCTTCAATCAAAACCGGAATCACATATACAAATCGTTCGTTCACCCTCGAAATCCATTCAATCAATATGCTGGAGAAAAACGAGCCGAACAAAAAGAAAAACACAAACAGAAAATAAACCAAACCGCGCCAAGCATCCAATTGATAAATTTCCTCAATAAAAAACGCAAAATGTCCGGTGACATTGGTGGTCAATTGCGCCACGGCCAAGAAGCCTACCACATTGACCATCCCCGCCACAAATGACAATAGCGAAGCTATCCGCAGATTATCCTTGTAAGTTCGGCTTTTTGATTTGTATCTGAACATTGAATTCGATTATTTCTTCTGCACCTTTGCCCAAGTATCCCTCAGCGTTACGGTTCTGTTGAAAATATAGTGATTTTCTTTTGAATCTCTGTCCAAAGTAAAATACCCCAATCGCTGGAACTGAAATTTGTCTTCGGGTTTGGCATTTTTCAATGCCGGTTCGGCAAATCCATGTACGATTTTCATCGAATCCGGATTCACGAATTGCAGGAAATTGCCGTCTTCGGCTTCGTCGGGCGATTCCACCGTAAACAAGCGGTCGTACAAACGAACTTCAACCGGCAGATTTTCTGTAGCAGAAACCCAGTGCAGCGTTCCTTTGACTTTTCTCATGCTGGCTTCGGAGCCGGAACCCGATTTTGAATCCGGGTCGTAGCTTGCAAAAATGGTAGTGATATTTCCGTCCGAATCTTTCTCAACACGGGTGGCTTTGATGATGTAGGCACCTTTCAGTCGAACTTCATTTCCAATCGACAATCGGAAGAATTTTTTGGGTGCTTCTTCCATGAAATCATTTCTTTCTATATAGATTTCTCTTGTAAACGGAACTTCTCTTTCGCCTGCATTTTCATCTTCGGGATTGTTTTCCAAAATCAAAGTTTCGGTTTGATTTTCAGGATAATTTTCAATCACCAATTTCACCGGGTCAATGACTGCCATCACCCTTGGCGCAATCTTGTTGAGGTGGTCACGAACAGAAAATTCCAAAAGCGAGATATCAATCAGATTGTCTCGTTTTGCCACACCGGCTTTGTCCCAAAATTCACGAATGGATTCCGGCGTATATCCTCTTCTTCTCAAACCTGAAATCGTGGGCATTCTCGGGTCGTCCCAGCCGTTCACCACGCCATCGTCCACCAAGGTTTTCAACTTTCTTTTGCTGGTTATCATATAACTCACATTTCCGCGTGCGAACTCTCTTTGCTTGGGTTTCAATTCTTTATCGGGCAATTGCACCTGTTTCAAATACCATTCATAAAGCGGTCTGTGGTTCTCAAATTCCAAAGAACACAGCGAGTGTGAAATTCCTTCTATATAGTCGGATTCTCCGTGTGCCCAATCGTACATCGGATAGATTTTCCATTGGTCGCCGGTCCTGTGGTGTTCCTTGTTCAAAACGCGGTACATCACCGGGTCGCGCATGTTCATATTGGGTGAATTCATATCCACTTTGGCGCGTAGCACATGACTTCCTTCGGAGAATTCGCCATTTTTCATTTTTTCAAACAAGGCCAAACTTTCTTCCACCGGACGATTTCTGTATGGACTTTCAATGCCCGGCTCTCCCGGATTTTTTCGTTGTTCATTGATCAACTCAGAAGGCTGCTCATCCACATAAGCTTTCCCGTCCTTGATCATCTGAACCGCCCATTCATACAACTGCTGAAAATAATCGGAAGCAAACCTTTCTTCTGCCCATTGAAAACCCAACCATTTCACATCTTCGCGAATGGAATCCACGAATTCCTGTTCCTCTTTGGCGGGATTGGTATCGTCGAAACGAAGATAGACGGGCGCATTGTACTTTTGACCCAAACCAAAATTAATGCATATCGCTTTGGCATGGCCGATATGCAGATAGCCATTGGGTTCGGGCGGAAAACGAAATCTCAATTGACTTTGTTTGTAATCGTTTTCCAAATCATTTTCGACGATTTGTTCAATAAAATTCAGTGGTTTTTTATCTTCTTCCATTTTTTCCGGATAAGGCATGCAAAGTTAAGTTTTTTGAGCAGATTTTGGAAATTTAGTATTTTAGATTTTAAACCAGAGAATCAGAATTTGTTGGCCAATAATAAGTGGAGCAGCTTTCTTTTTGAATTTTGAATCCCATGCCGTGCATATTGAATTTTCAAGTGATAATACAATTAAACCCTGCGCCAATCCACCTCTCTAAGGTTGGATGTCTGAGATTTTCAAATTTTTAATTTGTTTATATTTGGCTTTCACATCACCCAACACTTCATCCAAAACAGCCAGCCAATTTCCTGAAAAATCATATCCATTTTTTTTAAATCATTATTTACATATCAAAAGTATTCGTACCTTTGCAAGTGAATACTAACTAACTTTTAATTTTAGAAGTATGCAAGAATTTACAGACAGACAAATTGAGATAATGGAAGCGGCAACAAACAGGATTTCAAAATTTGGAATTCAGAATTTGACCATTAAAACACTTGCCGAAGACATTGGTTTATCTGAACCCGCATTATATCGACATTTCAAAAGTAAAAATGAAATTTTGTTGAGCTTATTGGCGTATTTCAAAAGCGAAATGAAAAATCGTATTCAGTCTATTTCGTTCGAACCAAATGATACGGAAGGTGATAAATTGAGAACCATTTTCAATTCACAACTACAAACATTTACCGATAAACCTGCGATTGTTAGTGTAATCTTTGCTGAAAGTATTTTTCATTTTGACGATAGCCTTAGCAATAAAGTTTCCGAAATAATGGACTTAATGTACCAATACGTTAAAACGAACATTGAAAAAGGACAAAAAGACGGAACATACAACAAACTAATAGGTGCATCTACGCTTACCACCATTATACTTGGAGGAATGAGAATGACGGTTTTGAAATGGAAAATTTCGGGGCATAAGTCTAACCTAATGAAAGACGGCACAGCAGTTTTAGAGGGAATTTTAAAAATGATAGAAAAGAAATAATCAGATTATGAAAAAAGTAATTGTATTTGGAATGAGTGTTGTGCTTTTGTGGAGTTGTAATAATTCTACTGAAAAATCAACAGCACATCAGGAAACCGAAAACCACGCAGGACATCAACACGATGAAAATTCAGATGCTATTGAACTCAACAATGGCGAAAAATGGCTTGTGAATGAAGAAATGAAACCCTTTGTATTGAAAGGCGAAGAATTGGTCAATACTTATATTCAGGGCGGAAATACGGATTATAAAACGCTTGCTGAACAACTAAAAAACCAAAACAGCCAACTCATAAAAAGTTGTACAATGGACGGGAAAAGCCACGATGAACTGCACAAATGGTTGCACCCGCATCTTGAAATCGTGAAAACATTGGAAAATGAAACAGATGCTACAAAAGCAAATGAAGTTGTAGCTCAATTACAACATTCTTACAAGGAATATCACGAATATTTTCAATAAAATTTAAGACCATTTGGTATGAGAGGACTATTTGTACCATTAGTATTGATAAGTTTACTAACAGCCTGTACCCAATCAAAAAGTGGGGAACAGGCTTTACAAAATCAGATCGATAGCCTGAAAGCAGAATTAGATAATGCTTACAAACCCGGATTTGGAGATTTTATGGGAAGCATCCAAACCCGCCACAGCAAGCTGTGGTTTGCCGGAGTGAACGAAAACTGGGAATTGGCAGAATTTGAAATGCACGAGCTTGAAGAGGTTATCGAAGATATCCGAACCGTTTACCCTAATCGGGAAGAAACACAGTCTTTGCCTATCATCGAACCGAGCCTCGAAACTGTAAACAATGCGATTAAACAACGAGATGCAGAAGTATTTAAAAAAGGATATTTAACACTTACAAATGCTTGCAACAGTTGTCATCAAGCAACAAAAGTGGAGTTCATAAAAATTAAAACGCCTACAATTCCGCCACACAGCAATCAGGATTTTATGAAATTGGTCAACAATGATAGAATAGAATAATAATTTTAAAAAGTAGATTTATGAAAATTAAAAATGTAACAATTGCCGGAACGGGAGTTTTAGGTAGTCAAATCGCTTTTCAATCAGCATTTAAAGGATTTAATGTTTCGATTTATGACATTAACGATGACGCATTAGAAAAAGCAAATGAAAGACTTATTGTCTTAAAAGGGCGGTATGTTGAAGATAATTATGGTACGAAAGAAGAAGTTGACAATGCCTACAATCGTATTTCACAATACACCGATCTAGCAAAAGCTGTAGAAAATGCAGATTTGGTCATTGAGGCAGTACCGGAATTGCTTCCTATAAAACAAGATTTCTACACGAAATTGTCAGCGGTGGCGAATGAAAAAACCATTTTTGCATCCAATTCATCTACGATGACACCGAGTCAGATTGTAGATTTCACAGATCGCCCTGAAAAGTATTTGCATCTGCATTTTGCGAATGAAATATGGAAACTTAATATTGCCGAAATCATGAAGCATGAACGTACTTCAGACGAGGTGTTTGAGACTATAATTGAGTTTGCTAAAGATATTGCCATGATTCCGATTCTACTTCATAAGGAGCAGCCTGGCTATGTTTTAAATACGCTTTTGGTTCCTTTCCTGAAGGCGGCTATGCAATTAGCTGCTGATGGAGTTGCTGATCCAAAAGTGGTTGATAAGACTTGGATGATTTCCACAGGTGCTCCAATTGGACCATTTGCATTTTTAGATATTATCGGACCAAACACGCCGTATAATTTGTACAAAGCATGGGGTGATCAAGGAGATGAGCTATCCGCTAAGGTTGCTGCATGGATTAAGTCGGAATACTTAGATAAAGACAGAATGGGAACGGCTAATGGAAAAGGTGTATATGATTATCCGAATCCAGCTTATCAAACGCCAGATTTTTTAAAATAATTTAGTTCAGTAATTGTGCCATCAAAGACGATGGCACAATTTGCAACCTATTCGATCAATCAAAAAAATAACACAATTAAAAATAAATTATGGAAAAAATTATCATCCCAACGGTAAGCGTTTTGGCGACAGGTACTGACTTTGCAGCCAAGCAAATGCAAGCCAATGCCAACGAAGTAATGCCACTTCATCACGCCAATTTAGAATCCATTCTTTTTATTTATGAAGGAGAATGCATCCTGCAAATGAATGACGAAGAACTTTTGCTAAAACCGGGTGAGGCGGTGGTTATTCCACCACTTATCAAGCACCAAATCAAAGCAGTAAAGGATTATAAAGGGATTCATTTTATGCCCAAAGACATCAAGTTTGAGTTTTTTAAAAATGTTTAATGTTTATTTTCAATCTTTATTGTGATATGAGTTTTAAAAGTCAACTTTATGAAGCCAATCCCTTATATCGAATATACAAAGCTGGAGGCAAGACACCTGCGTTCAGACAAGTGGTTTTATATGTCGCATCTCAGCAATGCCTGTGCTTCCGAAGATGCCCACCGCACTTCAGCTTATGCCATTTGTCTGCTGAGTGAAGGCGAACTACAACTGGAATCTGATTTGTTCGTGCATAAAACCAAAGCTCCTGCCATCTTTACCCTTGCACCTTCGGCGATTCGGAAATTTACAGATCTCGGGTCAGCCTATGATGCACAGATTTTGTTCTTTCGAAAAGAAGTCTTCTTGGAAGGACAATCAGACATCAATTATCTGGACAAATTTGATTTTTTTGAAAAAACAGGCGAGCAAGTCATCAAATTGGATGAAGGATTATTTAGTCAATTTAAGTCTTATTTTGAACTAATTCAACTAAAATCTTCTGAAAATGCGCCGCACACTTCGGCAATTATCAGAAGTTTGATTTATATTATTCTCAATGAAATTGATGATGCGCACCAAAAACAAAATCCGGATACCGATCAGGAAACGGATAAAAATGCGCATATCCTCACGCAATTCAAAAGTCTGCTTTCGGAGCATTTTATAGCAGAAAGAGAAGTGTCGTTTTATGCCGACAAATTGCACTTGACGCCTAAATATTTCTCAACGCTCATCAGGGAAGTCAGCGGAAAAACTGCTGGTGCCTGGATTAATGAAATGGTTTTACTCGAATCCAAAGTCCGTTTGCAAAACCAAAAACAAAGCATCGCCCAAATTGCTTACGACCTCAATTTTTCTGACCCGTCGCATTTCGGTAAATTCTTCAAAAAACACGTCGGCGTAAGCCCGAAAGAATACAGAGAGGCTTAAGAAGCTTCAAAATCCGACTTCTATACCATTACCCCCTACTTTTGCTCTTCCGATCGGATAGGGCTATTCTTATCTTTGTAATGAGCTCAAAAAGAACTATTAATCATTAAAAAAAGATGAAAATGAAAACAATTAAAATTCAATTAGAAACCCTTACATGCCCGAGTTGTATTAACAAAATTGAAGGGGTACTTAATAAACAAAACGGAGTGGATGATGCAAAAGTCATGTTCAATTCAAGTAAAGTAAAAGTAACTTATAACGAGGAAGAAACCAATCCTGAAGAAATCTCTGCAATAATAGAGAAACTGGGATATCCTGTTTTATCATAATTTATAGTAGCAATGAATATAAACACAAAAACTAGAAATATATTAACCCTGGTTTCTGGCGGATTGCTGTTGGCGGCTTTGGCCGTGTACCTATTAACCCCCGGAAGCCTTGCACAAGACATCATTTTGATTGTTGCCGCGATTTTTGCGGGAGTTCCCATTGCCATCAAAGCCTTTCAAGCATTGCGAATGAAAGCTTTCAGTATTGATTTGCTGGTAACAATCGCCGTGGTTGGTGCAATGATTATCGGTGAATATACAGAAGCCGCAGTCGTTTCCTTTCTGTTTTTGTTTGGTCACTACTTAGAAGGACATACCTTACAAAGAACAAGAGCCTCCTTAAAGTCGCTGATGGATATGGCACCGCTTGAAGCTACAATTTTAAAGAACGGAAAGCGCATCACCATCCCTGCGGAGGAAGTGCAAGTGGGCGATCACGTCATTGTACAACCCGGAGGAAAAATTCCCGTGGACGGAAAAGTGATTACGGGACAGTCTTTAATTAACCAAGCGGCTATTACCGGTGAATCGGTTCCTGTGAACAAAACCAAAGGAGATCAGGTGTTTAGTAGTACGGTTTCGGACAACGGATATTTGGAAATCCTTGCCGAAAAAGTGGGCGACGACACGACTTTTGCTAAAATCATCGAATTGGTTGAAGAAGCACAAGAAACCAAAGCCAAAACGCAAAAATTTATGGAGCGATTTGCCGCTTATTACACCCCGGGAATTATTATTCTCTCGGTGATAGTTGGCCTCATCACGCTGAATGTTCACTTGGCATTGACCTTTTTGGTAATCGCTTGTCCAGGTGCTCTGGTTATTTCAGTACCGGTGTCCATTGTTGCCGGAATCGGGAATGGTGCCAAAAATGGAATCCTTATCAAAGGTGGAGATAAAATGGAAGATCTTGCCAAAGTAAACACCCTTGTATTTGATAAAACAGGAACACTTACAAAAGGAAAACCCGAGGTAACAGACATTAAAGCGTATGGAATTTCAACGGATGAATTGCTTCAATTGACTGCAGAAGTCGAAGTAACTTCCGAACACCATCTCGGTAAAACCATCGTTAAAAAAGCCGAAGAAAAAGGACTTAAATTAGTTCATAATCCTTCAGACGTGGAAATTATGAAAGGTCACGGTCTGCGGGCAATGTTAAACGGCCAGCAGATTTATGTCGGAAATAAATCAGGTGCAGAAAAACTCGGAATTGCCATTGACATTGAAGCAAATGAATATATGCTTCAACAACAAAAAAATGGAAACACTTCGGTTTTCATTGCCAGAGACAAGGAAGTGATTGGGATAATTTCTATTGCCGACCAAGTTCGGGAAGAAGCTCCTGCAACGATGAATCAATTGCGAAATGCCGGAATTGGTGATTTAATGATGCTCACCGGCGACAATGAATTGGTTGCACAAAAAGTAGCTTATCAATTGGGAATCGACAAAGTTTATGCGGAATTACTCCCCGAAGACAAAGTGAGTAAAGTTACTGAACTTAAAACCTCAGGACGAAATGTGGCGATGATTGGTGATGGAATTAACGATGCACCCGCAATTGCCACCGCGGATGTTGGAATTGCAATGGGTGGAACAGGAACCGATGTAACAATGGAAACAGCAGATATTATTTTGATGTCGGATAAATTGGATAAACTGCCGTATGCCATCAAACTCGCCAAAGCCACCATCCGCAATATGAAGCAGAACACTTACTTTGCTTTGATCACTGTTGCGCTGTTGTTGGTGGGAGTTTTGACAGATAAAATTCATCTGGCTTCAGGGATGTTGATCCACGAAATAAGCGTGATACTGGTCATTCTCAACGCCGTTCGCTTGGTAGGATTTCCGAAGTATCAGGTATGGTTTAAATGGCTGAATTTTAACGCCAAAAAACGAAAGGAACATACTGAAACGCAACTGACTGTATAGGTTTAAGAAAAGACAGCTTCCGACTTCTATACCAATAGTGTCAACCAATGTACTTTATAAAAGCAGGTTCAAAATCTAACTTTGTACAAATAAATCATTCAATAACATTTAAAATTAATAGATATGAAAACAATGAAAAAATTTAAAATGAGACTGGGAAAAATAGCCCTTTTGCTGGGTGTTATGATGACCTTCTCGGCAACTGCATTTGCGCACTGTGATTCTTATGACGGTCCGGTAATTCAGGATGCATATAAAGCTTTGGAAATGAAAGATGCAACCTATGTAATGAAGTGGATAGCGCCCGAACACGAAGCGGAGATAAAACAACTTTTTGGTAAAACTATTGATTTGAAAAACGGCGATGCGAAAATTTACAGCATCGTAGAAAAGCATTTTTTGGAAACCCTCGTCCGGTATCACCGGGAAACCGAAGGTGCACCATATACCGGCTTAAAACCGGCAGGTTCCACTGCTCCAATCGTACAAATGGCTGATAATTCGATTGCCAATAAAGATGTAAAGCGTTTACTCACAGCGCTGGACAAACACATTAAAACAGTAGTCCAAGAGAAGTATGATAAAGTAATGAAATTGGAAAAAGTAAAAGACAATTCCGTTACCGAAGGAAGAGCTTATGTAGCTGCTTATGTTGATTACACCCATACTTTAGAGGCATTGGAGACAGTATTATCACACCAAAGCGGTCACCATCATTAACAGCTAAAAAAATCGTTACGCACCGAAATGCTCTTTAAAGACGTTGCTGGTATGTAACGATTTTTACTTTATTATCAGGTAAAAATGGGAAAACAGACCTGAGCGGAATTTTAAATATCAAATGATTTTGTTTGTTAATTTCAATATTCACATCAGCATTTTAATTAGACCAAATATAAATTTTCATAAAATCAACATAACCTATGAGCTGTCAATCAACACGTTTAAATAAATACATACCTTTGTAGTATGAAAAGATTATTGGCAATATTTTTTCTTTTTACCTTTCTGAGTGCAAATACGGCATTCGGAGAGCTACTGAAATTGCCAATGCTTGTACAACATTATTTGGAACATACCAATGAAGATAAAGACGTTACCATCTTCAATTTTTTAGTGCAGCATTATACGGGAGGGATCAATCACGACCATCCCGAAAACCACAACCACCACGACCAACTGCCGTTTAAGGCTATTGATGGCCACTTCTCGTCGGTTGTTTCCATTGTTGCGCCGCCTTTTGTGATTTCTCACAACACTTTAGTTGTGACAGTTGTAAAATTACCTGCTTACAGCCAGCAAAACTATTCAAACACATATCTGAACAGCATCTGGCAACCGCCACGCTTTAGTTAATCATTTTTTGAATGAACGATAGGCTTTTTACTATGCCTATCGCAATTGTACATTTCTCAAAACGATTAATTAAATGAATTATGCTGAATAAAATCATTGAGTTTTCAATAAAGAACAAACTCATCATAGGGCTGTTTGTACTTGCCCTTATTGGTTTTGGAATTTATGAAGTTAGAAAGCTTCCAATTGATGCCGTCCCCGATATAACAAACAACCAGGTGCAGGTAATTACGGTAGCTCCTGCATTGGGTGCTCCCGATGTGGAACGCCTCATTACCTTCCCTATCGAACAGGTCAACAACAACATTCCCGGACTGATAGAACTCCGCAGTTTTTCACGCTTTGGATTGTCCGTGGTAACGATTGTTTTTGAAGATGATATCGACATTTACTGGGCAAGACAACAGGTTTCTGAACGATTGCAACAGGCTCAGGAGCAAATCCCCAAAGGTGTTGGGACACCTGTCTTAGCACCCGTTACCACAGGATTGGGCGAAATTTATCAATACACCATTCGCCCGAAAAAAGGTTACGAAGACCAATACAATGTGATGGAATTACGAACCATTCAGGACTGGATTGTACGGAGGCAATTGTTGGATGTAAAAGGCGTAGCCGAAGTGAGCAGTTTTGGCGGGTACCTCAAGCAATACGAAGTAGCGGTCATTCCCGAAAAACTGATGGCATACAATATTACCATTGGCGATGTATTCACTGCTTTGGAAACCAACAACCAAAATACGGGTGGCTCTTATATAGAAAAAGGTCCTACCATTTTATTTATCCGCAGCGAAGGATTAGTCGGCGGTATGGAAGATATTCGGAATATCGTCGTTAAAAATCTGCCCAACGGAATGCCATTATTAATTCGTGATGTAGGCGAAGTCCGTCTGGGAAGTGCTCCACGATACGGAGCAATGACGTATAATGGCGAGCAGGAAGTATCTGGAGCGGTAGTGATGATGCTGAAAGGCGAAAACAGCAACGAAGTCATCAAAAACATCAAAGAACGCATTACCCAGATCGAGAAAACGCTGCCCGAAGGTGTTATGATTGATGCTTTTCTGGACCGTACCAAAATGGTAAACAATTCCATCAGTACCGTAACCACTAACCTGCTGGAGGGGGCTTTGATCGTGGTTTTTGTGTTGGTGTTGTTTCTGGGCAATTTTAGGGCAGGATTGCTCGTAGCTTCGGTAATACCGTTATCTATGTTGTTTGCGATAATCCTGATGAACACCTTTGGCGTGAGTGGAAACCTGATGAGCTTGGGAGCCTTGGATTTCGGATTGATTGTGGATGGAGCTGTGATTATCGTGGAAGCGGTTTTACACAAGCTATCCCACAGTAAAGTATTTAAAAATGTCAATAAACTTACACAGTCCGAAATGGACGAAGAGGTGAAAACTTCTGCATCGGGAATGATGAACGCAGCTGTTTTTGGACAGATTATCATCCTGATCGTTTATCTGCCCATTTTTACCCTGCGGGGCATTGAAGGAAAAATGTTTATGCCGATGGCACAGACCGTAGTTTTTGCTTTGCTCGGTGCTTTCCTGCTTTCACTCACTTATATTCCGATGATGAGTTCCCTGGTTTTGAGCAAAAAAATCTCGCACAAAACCACATTTTCGGATAGGATGATGAACCGTTTGGAACATTTTTATCAAAAATACCTGACCAAAATATTACGTCGTCAAAAAATGGTTTTGGCAACTGTTTTAGGATTGTTTGCGGTTGCCGTTTTCATATTCACAAGATTAGGAGGAGAATTTATACCGGCATTGCCCGAGGGCGATTTTGCAGTGGACACCCGGGTTTTGCCGGGTAGTAATCTGAATACTTCGGTTGAAGCGGTCTCAAAAGCATCTAAAATTATCCTCGAAAAATTCCCGGAAGTGGAAAAAGTAGTCGGAAAAACAGGAAGCAGTGAAGTACCAACCGATCCGATGGCGGTGGACGCATCGGATATGATGATTATTCTGAAACCACGCAAAGAATGGACTTCCGCTAAAACCTATACCGAACTGGAAGCTAAAATGTCCGCAGCTCTGGAAGCCTTGCCGGGCGTTTCCTTCGGTTTTCAATATCCTGTGAATATGCGTTTTAACGAACTGATGTCCGGAGCGAGGCAGGATGTGGTGGTGAAAATCTTTGGTGAGGATCTGGACACACTGGCAACTTATGCAACTCAGTTGGGGAGATTGAGTAATTCAGTAGAAGGCAGTGAAGCGGTTTATGTAGAATCCGTAACCGGAATGCCCCAAATAGTGATTGAATACAATCGTTCTGCTATTGCACAATACGGTTTGAACATCAGCGATATTAACCGGGTGGTTAATGCCGCTTTTGCCGGAGAAAGCAGCGGAATGGTTTACGAAGGCGAAAGACGCTTTGATTTGGTGGTGCGTCTGGCGGGTGAGAAACGGAAAAATTTAGAAGATGTCCAGCAACTATTGATTACTACACCACAAGGGGTACAAATTCCGTTGAGTACTGTTGCCAATGTGGACATTGTGGAGGGACCCAACCAAATCCAACGGGATAATTCGCAACGCAGAATTATTGTAGGGTTTAATGTTCGTGGCAGAGATATTCAAAGCACAGTAAGTGAATTGCAGCAAAAGGTGGAAGAACAGATAAAACTGCCTCCGGGGTATTACATCACCTATGGCGGAGCTTTTGAGAATTTAGAAGCGGCAAAAGACCGGCTATATGTTGCCGTTCCGCTTGCTTTGGCACTAATTTTCCTGCTGCTGTATTTTGCCTTTGGTTCGGTGAAACAAGGCTTGCTCATATACAGCACAATTCCACTTTCGGCCATTGGGGGAATTTTTGCGTTAGCAATCAGGGATATTTCATTCAGTGTCAGTGCCGGCATTGGTTTTATCGCTTTGTTTGGTGTGGCGGTGCTCAACGGAATTGTATTGATGGCAGAGTTTAACCGACTGAAGAATCAAGGTTATACAAACCTGAAACGTATCGTGATTATGGGAACCAAAACCCGTTTGCGTCCCGTATTAATGACCGCATCGGTTGCTTCACTTGGATTTTTGCCTATGGCACTCAGCACAGGCGAAGGTGCTGAGGTGCAAAGACCATTAGCGACTGTAGTGATTGGCGGTTTATTGATTGCCACTTTTTTAACTTTATTTGTTTTACCCATTTTGTATATGCTTACGCACAGAAAAATAGCTGTCAATAAAAAACTGGTTGCGATGCTTGTGGTACTTTTTGCTTTTTCTTTTCAGGAAATGAACGCTCAAACACCCATAACGCTACAACAAGCGATTGACACGGCTTTGGCCAATAATCTTTCGGTCAAAACAGAACGCTTGAGAAATGAATACCATCAAAAACTGATAAAATCGGGAACAGCAATTCCGGTAACGGATGTTTTTGGTGAATACGGACAAATCAATGGTATTTATAACGATACCCGGTTTGGGATTTCCCAAACGATCAACTTTCCAACTGTTTATAAACGACAAAAAGAATTGCTGACCGAGGAGTGGAAAAGTAGCCTGTTGAACACTGACGTTCAGGAAGCACAACTCAAAAAGCAGGTTTCACAGGTTTTCTATACGCTGGTTTACCTGCATCACAAAAGAGAGCTGTTGCAAAAAACCGATACGCTGTTTGCAGAATTTTTGAACAAAGCTACCCTTCGTTTTAAAGCCGGAGAAAGTAATGTTCTGGAAAAAACAACTGCCGAAAACCAGCGTGGACAAATGGCCTTGCAACTGTTGCAGTTGGAAAAAGACTGGGAGATTGTGCAGTTGCAGTTTCAACTTTTGCTGAATACGGAAAAAGATTTTGTTCCAATGGAAGATGCTGATTTAGGTATTCCATTTTTAGAAAATGACAGTTCTTTATTGACTTCGCATCCTGAAATACAGTTTTTGAAACAGCAACAACAGATAGCCAATGCTGTTACCAAATCAGAGCAATCAAAATTATTGCCTGACCTTTCTTTTGGATACAACCTGATGGGAATGCGTGGAATGGGACCGGACGATAAATTATACAATAGTACACCGCAGTTCCATTCGATACAAATTGGCTTGGGTATTCCAGTTTTTACGGGTAGTCAAAAAGCAAAAATCAATGCAGCAAAAATCAATGAAAATATCGCTGCCAATGAATACGAATGGAAGTTGAAAAACTTTGAAAATGCGTATCATTCTGCTTTTATGGAATATCAAAAATTTGAAGAAATGGTTCGTTATTTTGAAAGCACAGCCTTGAAAAACGCAGCAACCATTACTGAAACAGCCGAAAAGCAATTTCTGAACGGTGACATCAATTATTTGGAATGGGTGCTTTTAATCAATCAGGCGATCGGCATTCAAAGTGATTATATCGAAGCGGTAAAAAATCTGAATAATGCTCTTGCCGAACTTAATTTTTACAACAATCAATAAAATCCCGGAAAAATGAAAAATATAATTTTAATCATAAATATAGCACTGTTACTCACTTCCTGCGGAAATGACAACAAACAGAGCGATGCAGAAAATGAGCAGCCAACGCAGGAAAACACCCTTACGCTTACGGATGAACAGTACAAAAATGCGGCAATTGAAACAGCTAAGATTTTCACGTCCAATATTTCTTCAGTACTCAGATTAAACGGAAAGATTGATGTACCGCCACAAAGTTTGGTTTCGGTAAGTGTTCCGTTGGGTGGTTATCTGAAATCAACAAAATTACTGCCCGGAATGCACATCCGCAAAGGGGACCCATTGGCAGTAATGGAAGACATACAGTATATACAGTTGCAACAGGATTATTTAACCACAAAAGCCCAGTTGAGTTTAACCGAAAGCGAGTACAACCGCCAGAAAGAGCTGAACCAAAGCAAAGCCACGAGCGATAAAGTGTTTGAGCAAGCAAGAACGAATTATCAAACGCAGTTGGTTTTATTGAAATCGCTGGAAGAAAAACTGAAATTGATAGGCTTAAATCCGCAAAGAATAAGTACCGGTACCATTTCAAAAAGCATTAATATTTATTCACCGATATCGGGTTTTGTATCGGAAGTAAACGTTAATATTGGGAAATATGTAAACCCAAGTGATATACTCTTTGAGTTGGTAAACCCTAATGACATTCATTTGAAATTGACCGTTTTTGAAAAAGACATCAATAAACTTGATGTGGGGCAAAAATTGTTGGCATACTCCAACAACCATCCGCAGACAAAATATCCTTTGGAAGTCATTCTCATCAGCAAAAACATCTCCGGTCAGAATGCTGCTGAAGTACATTGCCAGTTTGAGCAGTACGATAAAAATTTACTTCCAGGAATGTTTATGAATGCCGAAATAGAGGTTTCTGCCCATAACGCTAATGTGCTTCCTGAAGAGGCGATTGTTCGGTTTGAAAACAAACACTATGTTTTTGTGGAGAAAGGAAAACAAACTTTTGAAATGAAAGAAGTGCAAACCGGAAATGCTGAAAATAATCTTGTCGAAATCATCAATGCCGAGCAGTTTGATAATGAAAATATCGTGGTCAAAAATGCTTACACACTCTTAATGGCACTGAAAAATGAAAGTGAAGAATAAATTATTTCAAACAAAAAACTAAATTTTTCAATTATGAAAACAGATATTAAAATTCATTTTACGCTTATCCATCGCATTTTGCATTGGATAATGGCTTTTGCAATGCCTGTGTTATTTCTCACCGGTTTTCTTCGTATGAACTGGATGAATAAAAAACATATAATCGGTATCATCGAAAGTAAAACAGATTTATTAGCCAAAGAACAGTCAATGGAAATTGCTAAAAGCATTCTTGAGCCTATGTGGCAATGGCACGAAGTATTTGCCCACATTATGATATTTTCTTTCCTTGCAAGAATAATTTATATGTTGGTAAAAGGCATTCGTTTTCCAAATCCGTTTCAAATCAAAATACCGCTTAAAGAACGGTTACAGGGTTTTACTTATGTGTATTTTTATCTTTTTGTTTTTATTTCAGCCGTTACAGGTATTTGTATTGAAAAAGGATTTTTTCCGCAATGGAAAGAAGGTATTGAAACTGTCCACAAATGGGGTGTTTATTGGTTTCCTATTTTTATCCTTTTGCATTTTACAGGAATAATAATCGCTGAATTATCCAATAAAAAAGGTGTCGTTTCAAAAATGATTAGTGGAGATTAGGAATTAAAATATCTTTATCGTAATATTGCAATATAGAAATAAAGAAATGGAAATAGAACAAACAAAACCAAAGGATTTTACAGACAGCCAACACGAAATTGCTCACATTATAAAAGCGTTGGGACATCCTGCCCGGGTGGCTATCATAGAATATTTATTATCAGTTGACACTTGTATCTGCGGAGATATTGTTGATGTACTTCCTTTAGCACAGCCAACTGTTTCAAGGCATTTAAAAGAACTTAAAAATGCAAAACTAATTAAGGGAACCATTGAAGGTAACACGATTTGCTATTGCATTGACGAAAATACTATTGAAGAACTGCAAAAATATTTTACAAATATTTCGGCAAAACTTACTCTAAAAAACAAAAATTGTTGCTAACATAAAATAATACCAAAATGAAACTATCACAAGTAAAAGCACTTTTACCAACTTTAGAAAATGTAACATTCAAATTAGAAAACGGAACTTTTGTACCTGAACATTTTCACGTAACCGAAGTTGGCATGGTTACCAAAAACTTCATTGATTGTGGAGGCGTAATTCGGACTGAAAAAACCGTAAATTTTCAGCTATGGAATGCCGATGATTTTGAACATCGTTTAAAACCTGCTAAACTTTTAAACATCATTAAACTTTCCGAAGAAAAGTTAGGCATTGAAGATGCAGAAATTGAAGTAGAATATCAAAGTGACACAATTGGAAAATATGCGTTGGCTTTTGACGGAACAAATTTCATTTTGCAAAACAAAACAACTGCTTGTTTAGCACAAGATGCGTGTGGAATTCCGTCCGAAAAAGCAAAGAAGAATTTATCCGAATTGTCTGTAAATCAAAATGCTTCTTGCACACCAGGCGGTGGATGTTGTTAAAAAACAATGTTTATGATTAGCAAAACGGAATTCAGAATTACGAAAATGGATTGCCCAAGTGAGGAGCAACTCATTCGTATGAAATTGCAAAACTTCGATAATATAAAATTATTGGAATTTGATATACCAAACAGAAAGCTGAATGTTTATCATTTTGGAAATGCGGAGCATATTTTAAAAGCTTTGGAACACCTAAATCTAAGTACAACATTGATTTCTACCGAAAAAAGCGAAGACAATATTGAAGAAGAAGACAAAATGCAAAAAAAATTACTTTGGACGGTATTAATCATCAATTTCTCGTTCTTTGGAATTGAAATGCTGTATGGGCTTTTTTCGGGTTCTATGGGGTTGATAGCTGATAGCTTGGATATGCTTGCGGATAGTATTGTTTATGCTTTGGCATTATTTGCCGTTGGTGGAAGTCTAGCATTCAAAAACAACATTGCCAAATTTGCTGGTTATTTTCAAATCCTGCTCGCTGTTATCGGTTTTGTTGAAGTTATCAGACGTTTTATTGGAGTAGAAGCGACACCTGATTTCAAAACAATGATTATTGTTTCATCCCTAGCTTTAATTGCCAATGTAATTTGTCTCTATCTCTTGCAAAAAAGTACAAGCAAGGAAGCCCACATGCAGGCTTCGATGATTTTTACATCAAATGATGTGATTATCAATTCGGGGGTTATCATAGCGGGAATTATGGTCTATTTACTCAAATCCAGCTATCCGGACCTAATAATTGGAGGAGTTGTCTTCGTAATCGTAGCGCGTGGAGCATATAGGATATTAAAGTTAGCTAAGTAATCGGAAAAATCTCATGATAAAACTAAAATTTCTCGATCGTTATTTAACGCTTTGGATTTTCCTTGCAATGCTTATTGGCATTGGTTTAGGCAATTTTTTTCCAAACATTTCAACCTTTACGAACTCCCTTTCAGTTGGCACAACCAATGTGCCGTTAGCTATCGGATTGATATTGATGATGTATCCGCCTTTGGCAAAAGTCGATTACAGCTTGTTACCTAAAGCTCTAAAAGACAAAAAAGTAATTGCCATTTCCTTGATATTAAATTGGGTTATCGGGACCGTTTTGATGTTTGGTTTAGCCGTTCTGTTTTTACGAAACGAACCCGAATATATGTCGGGATTAATTTTAATTGGTCTGGCAAGGTGTATCGCAATGGTTATTGTGTGGAGTGATTTGGCAAAAGCAAACAGAGAATACACGGCATTATTGGTCGCCCTAAACAGTATCTTTCAGATATTGACTTACAGTTTTTTCGTTTGGCTTTTCATCAACATATTGCCCAATAAATTAGGGATTGCTAATTTCAATGTAAGTGTTTCAATGAAAGAAGTTACACAAAGCGTTTTGATATATTTAGGCATTCCTTTTTTTGCCGGTTTCGTGAGCCGTTATTATTTGGTAAAATCGAAAGGTATCGAGTGGTACAATAGAAAGTTTGTTCCAAAAATATCGCCTATTACATTGTATGCTTTACTGTTTACCATTGTGCTGATGTTCAGTTTAAAAGGCGACAAAATATTGGAGTTGCCTTTAGATGTCATAAAAATAGCGATACCATTAATCATTTATTTTGTACTAATGTTTTTCGTGAGTTTTTTCATTAGTAAATTTCTAAAAGTCCCTTATGATAAAAATGCATCTATTGCATTTACAGCTACTGGCAACAACTTTGAATTGGCAATTGCGGTCGCCATTGCGGTATTTGGCATACACTCGCCTCAAGCATTTGTGGGTGTAATCGGGCCTTTAGTTGAAGTTCCTGTTTTGATATTATTAGTCAGAGCAAGTCTATTTTTAAAACGAAAATATTATAAACAATGACAAAGAAAATTTTAGTGCTTTGCACAGGAAACAGTTGCAGAAGTCAGATAGCTGAAGGTTATTTACGACATTTTGCGAACGGAAATGCAGAAGTTTACAGTGCAGGTGTCGAAACACACGGAGTAAACCCAAAAGCCATTGCAATAATGCAAGAAGACGGAATTGATATTTCAAATCATACGTCAAACAACATTGATGAATATTTCGACATTGATTTTGATTTTGTCATTACAGTTTGCGACAATGCCAAAGAACGTTGTCCGTTTTTTCCAACTAAAGCAAAGAAGTTTCATCACAACTTCTCAGACCCATCAAAAGCAACAGGAACAGACGAAGAAATCAACGAACAGTTCAGACAAGTCAGACAGCAAATTAAAGAATACTGCGAACAATTTATTACAGATAATTAGTGAGCGAACATAACAACATCAAAGAAATTGCCCGACTTTTTCTGAAACTGGGATTTACGGCATTTGGTGGTCCTGCTGGTCATACTGCTATGATGCGGGAGGAAGTTGTAGTGAAAAGAAATTGGTTATCCGAGCAGCAATTTCTTGATTTGATGGGAGCTACAAATTTAATTCCTGGTCCCAACAGTACTGAACTCGCCATACATATTGGTAAAGAAAAAGGCGGCTGGAAGGGAATGCTTGTTGCCGGAAGTCTTTTTATTCTTCCTGCCGTACTTATCACGGGGATTTTTGCTTATTTGTACAAAATATATGGACAACTTCCTCAAGTCGAACCATTTGTTTATGGTATCAAACCCGCAATTATTGCCATTATTTTGGCAGCAGTCTATCCATTAGGCAAGCAATCTGTAAAATCTAAAGAGTTGGCTATTGTTGGATTATTGGTTTTAATTTTTTCATTTTTTGTGCAAAATGAAATCTTATTAATGTTTGGTTTCGGTTTACTATTTATGCTTTATAAATCACTTAAAGAGAAGCATACACTCAACAGTTTTTTCCCGATTCCGTTCTTGTCCATTCCCTTAATGACCACAATTTCTGTTACCAACCTCAAACTGTTTTGGATTTTCCTAAAGATAGGAGCAGTTTTGTACGGAAGTGGTTATGTGTTGTTTGCATTTTTAGATTCTGAACTCGTGACCACAGGTATTTTAAGTCGCCAAGAACTGATTGATGCCATTGCCGTGGGGCAGTTTACGCCCGGCCCCGTTACGTCTTCGGTTACATTTATTGGTTATCAAATCAATGGAATTTGGGGTGCAATTATCTCAACATTTGCTGTCTTTTTGCCTTCTTTTATTTTCGTCGCATTATTGAATCCAATTTTGAAATTTTTACGAAAATCAACACGTTTCTCTTCCTTTTTAGATGCAGTAAATATTGCTTCGGTAGCACTCATTATTTCGGTCTGCATCATTATGGGAAGAGAAGTAATAAGCGACTGGCGGACGATATCCATTGCAATCATCAGCCTTTTTCTAACCTTTGGCTTCCGAAAAATAAGCTCCGTCGTTATCATACTTCTGGGGTCTTTGACGGGCTATTTATTACATCTAATATAATTAAAATATTGTTTTATGACACCCTATAACATTCCCAAACACCTGACCGGACTGTCGGAAGAGGAACTGAAAATCTCTCGTAGCCAATTCGGTTACAACCAGGCAGACAACATTAAAAAAAATATCTGGTACACGATGCTATTGGACATCCTGAAAGAGCCGATGTTGCTTTTGCTCATTGCCGTGGCGATTATTTATGTGATTGTGGGCAATTATTCCGAAGCAATTTTTATGTTGGGAGCGATTATAGCCGTTTCGGGTATTTCGTTCTATCAGGACAATCGTAGTAAAAAGGCATTGGAAGCCTTGGAAAAACTGAACGAACCGCTCAGTACCGTTATCCGAAATTCAAAAGTAATACGAATACCTACCCACGAAATTGCCGTGGGCGACTTGTGCATTACCGAAGAAGGAAAGATGATCAATGCGGATGGTGAGATTGTGCACAGCAATGATTTTTCGGTCAATGAAGCATCGCTAACAGGGGAAAGCTTTTCGGTGTTCAAAAGTCAGGAAACCGAAGACCGGAAAGTATATAGCGGTTCGTTGACCGTTTCTGGACTGGCGGTTTTCAAAGTGGAAAAAATCGGTGCGGAAACCAAGCTGGGAAAAATCGGACAATCCATTCAGAACATCAAAGGAGAGCAATCTCCCTTACAAATTCAGATTACAAAATTTGTCAAATGGATGGCAATCATCGGCATTGTTGTTTTTTTATTAGTTTGGGCATACAGTTTTTGGCAATCAAGAGATATTATTGAAAGTTTATTGGTTGGACTGACTTTGGCGATGTCCATTTTGCCGGAAGAAATCCCTGTGGCTTTTACCACTTTTATGGCATTGGGAGCGTGGAAATTAATGCGAGAAGGGATTATCATCAAGAGAAGCAGTGTAGTAGAAACATTGGGGAGTACCACGGTGATCTGCGCAGACAAGACTGGCACCATTACCGAAAACTCGATGCACTTGAAAGCTTTGTTCGATTATAAATCCAACAAGGTTTTTGACGAAGCTGATTTTAACTCACCCGAACTTTCAGAACTCATTGCGTTTGCGATGTGGAGTAGTGAACCTGTTCCGTTTGATCCGATGGAGAAAACGCTGCATCAGGTTTATGAACAAACTCAAGCTGATGACCAACGGAAGAACTTCCAAATGATACACGAATATCCTTTGGAAGGAAAACCACCGATGATGACACACCTTTTTGAAAATGAACAGGGTGAAAGAATTATTGCCGCCAAAGGCGCTCCCGAAGCCATACTTGCCGTATCCAATCTCTCAGAAGGTGAAAAAGAGACAATGCGTCAGCATATCAGCGATTTTGGCAAACAGGGCTATCGGGTATTGGGTGTAGCCAAATCAAATTTTGAAGGAAATGATTTCCCTGAAAAACAGCAGGATTTCAACTTTGAATTTTTAGGATTTACCGTGTTTTACGATCCACCAAAGAAAAACATTCAGCAAGTTTTCCAAAAAATATACGATGCCGGAATTAAAGTAAAAGTAATTACAGGCGACAATGCCGACACCACTAATGCGATTGCCCGGCAAGCGGGAATTATCAATGAAACTCCAGCTGTAAACGGAGCAGAAATTATCCACCACACTGAACCAGAATTGATTGAGCTGTCAAGAAAAACGACCTTGTTTACCCGAATGTTTCCCGAAGCTAAATTAAAAATAGTCAATGCTTTCAAAAAAGATGAAGAAGTTGTTGCTATGTTGGGCGATGGTGTAAACGATGCTCCTGCACTGAAAGCCGCTCATATTGGTGTAGCAATGGGAAGCAAAGGCACGGAAATAGCGAAAGCAGCAGCTTCATTAGTGATTACCAATGATGATTTGGACAAACTCATCACAGGAATTGCAGCAGGGAGACGAATTTATGCCAATATCAAAAAAGCCATTCAGTATATTATCTCCATTCATATTCCTATTATTCTGACCGTTTCGCTGCCTTTGTTTTTGGGTTGGATTTATCCGCATATTTTTACGCCGGTACATGTTATTTTTCTGGAGCTGATTATGGGTCCCACCTGCTCCATTGTGTATGAAAATGAACCGATGGAGAAAGGCACCATGCAACAGAAACCACGGAAAATGACCGAAACTTTCCTGAATTGGAAAGAATTGAGTATCAGCATTATTCAGGGCTTGACCATCACAGCAGGTGTATTGTTTGCCTACCAATTTGCCGTTCAAAAAGGAAGTAACGAAGAAACGACAAGAGCAATGGTTTTTACGACCTTGATTTTTGCCAATATATTTTTAAGCCTGGTGAACCGTTCTCTTGTTTATAGTATATTCGAAAGCTTCAAATACAAGAACCGTTTATTTCCAGTGATCATCGGAGCTACTTTGATATTGCTTTTCGCCATATTGTACATACCGATATTTGCCGGTTTCTTTCACGTAACCGGATTAAACATCCCGGAATTAGGAATAACATTTTTAATTGCTGCGACTTCAGTTTTGTGGTTTGAGATATACAAATGGATAAAAAGAAGAAAGTAAATCAGTGATTTTTCAGAGAAAGGTATTGTTCTCTCTGAAAATATTTATACTTTTGCGAGTGAACACTAACTAACAAGTTTTAAAAATGAAAAGGTATGGCAGCATTTGAAAAAGAAACCGTATTCTCATTGGAAGATACGATTGAATACACAGACGGCGGTGTTATCAGTAAGCAGGTTACAAAAAGTAAAGCAGGAAATCTAACGCTTTTCTCGTTTGATAAAGAACAAGGTCTTTCGGAGCATAAAACTTCTTATGATGCGATTGCTCAAATCCTTGACGGTGAAGCAGAAATAACCATCAATGGACAATTATTTCATTTGGGCAAAGGGCAGGCTATTATTATGCCTGCGAACGTTCCACATTCCCTGAAAGCCATCGAACGCTTTAAAATGTTATTGACAATGATACGGCAAGAATAATTAAGATAATTAAAAACTAAACAAAAAAATTTGCTCAACTATGTTAGTGAACGCTCGCAAACTATTTATTATTCCTCTGATATTTATCGGGTGGAATATCGTTCAGGCACAGGAAGCTTGGACACTGAAACAATGTATTGATACAGCACAGGTCTATAACAAAACCCTGCAAATCAACAGAAACCATATCAGCATTAGCAAACAAAGGGGAAAAGAAGCAAAAGCCAATCTTATTCCGAAAGTTACAGCCAATGCCGATTACAAATATTTTATGGAATTGCCTACGCAATTAATGCCAATGAATGCACTTAATCCGCAAGCACCGGAAGGGCAATTTAGAGATTTGCAATTCGGTGTTCCGCACAACATCAATGCAAATGTCCAGTTGGCAATGCCTTTGTATAATCCACAGGTTTATGGAGCAATTGAGAACACAAAAATTGCCAATGAACTGACACAGCTTCAATTTCAAAAATCGGAAGAAGAGGTTTTATACGACATAACTACGCTGTATTACAATGCCCAAATTCTAAAACACCAATTGGATTTTTTGGAAAGTAATCTGATAAATACCCAAAAGTTATTAAAGAATATGGAACTGTTGAAAGAACAGTTATTGGCAAGGGGAACAGATGTGAGCAAAGTGAAATTGCAAGCCGAACAGTTAAATACCCAAAGGGAAAACGTTCACAATAAATACATTTCAATTCTAAATGCACTAAAACTGAATATCGGTATTCCATTGGAGCAAAATATGACCGTTGTTTCTGAAATCGAACAACAAGCCTTAACTGAAAATAATAAAGAAAATATATTGGATTTGAAGATTATTCAGACACAAAACAAATTGTTAAATAGCGAATTAAGCACACTGAACAAATCACGATTTCTGCCCTCACTGAACTTGATTGCTTCCTACGGAACAACAGGTTTTGGTTATGATAAAACGCCCAATGATTTTCTGAAATTCTATCCCATAGGCTTTGCAGGGTTACAACTGACTTATCCGCTTTTCAACGGAACGGTTACACAGCGAAAAATCAATCAAAAGAAATTAGAAATCAGCAATAACGAGTTACAGGCTCAACTGATTGGCGATAAAAACAAAATGGAAATTGAAAATGCAACCCGACAGCGACATACGGCACAACAAACGGTTATCAATACCGAAAATCAAATCGCTTTGGCTCAATCCATTTATGAGCAAACCATTTTACAACAAAAACAAGGTACGGCAACGCTGACCGATGTCTTATTGACTGATAATGCACTTCGTGAAGCACAGCAAAATTACTTGTCGGCAGTTGTAGATTATCTGAAAGCCGATTTGGAACTAAAAAAATTGACAGGTACAATTCAATCAATTAAAAATTAAAAATAAACAGTATGAAGAAGTTTATATGGATAATCGTTGGTATTGCTATTGTGGGGTTAGTAGTATTTAAATTGGCAAGTAATAAAAAAATAACTGAAAATAAAGTCTATCAATTTGATAAAGAAAAACCTATTTCGGTAAATGTAGACACTATTCACCTAGAATTTATAAATGAAAAAGGGAGCTTTACAGGAACATTTGAACCTAATAAAGAAGTCAAATTAAGTGCTGAAACACAAGGGAAAATAAACTCAATTTTAGTAGATGTGGGAGATATTGTTCAGCAAGGGCAAACACTCATTCAATTGGATAACTCATTGTTGAAATTGCAACTACAAACAATAGAAGTACAAATTGAGGGATTACAAGACGATGTAAAACGCTATACAATTTTAACGGAAGCAGATGCAGTGCAAGGCGTACAATTAGAAAAAGCCAAATTAGGATTAAAATCTGCAAAAGTTCAAAGAGCAACCATTCAAGAACAAATTAACAAAACAACTATTAAAGCTCCGTTTAGTGGTGTTGTTACAGCTAAGCTAAGTGAGATTGGTGCATTTGCAGCACCGGGAGTTCCATTGTTGCAGATTACAGATTTAAACATCTTGAAATTTACAGTAAATGTTGCTGAAAACAACTTAACCCAATTTAAGTCAAGTGAACAATATACCATTTCAGCAGATGTGTTTCCAGAAATTTCATTACTTGGAAAAATTACAATGATTGGTAGTAAAGCAAATATGGGAAATAGTTTTCCTGTACAATTTCAAGTAGAAAACACCAAACAATTAGATATCAAAGCAGGAATGTTTGGAAAAGTAAATGTTTCAAACAACCAAACAGAAGAAGGATTTTTAATTCCTTCTTCCGCCATTCTAAATAATGAAGAAAAAACGCAAGTCTATACCATTGAAAACGGAAAAGCAATGCTGAAAACAATTGAAACTTCTCAAAATATTGGAAATAAAACCGTAGTAAAAAAAGGTTTACAAGAGGGAGATATAATTGTAACAAGTGGGTTTATCAATCTTTTTAATGGTGCAAATATCACTACAAAATAAAAACAGCGAATTATGAATATCACAGAAATATCTATCAAACGACCCTCGCTGATTATTGTACTTTTTAGCGTGTTTGCTCTTTTGGGAATCATTGGTTTTAAGAATTTGAGCTATGAATTAATGCCCGACTTCAATCAACCTGTGGTTGTAATAAAAACAATATATCCAGGGGCAGAACCTAATGAAGTGGAAACTTCTGTTTCTCGAAAAATCGAAGATGCACTTTCCAATTTAGAAGGAGTAGATTATTTGGTGACAAAATCATTACCTAATGCTTCAGTAATTATTGCCAATTTAAAGTATGGAACAGACTTGGACAAAACGATGCAAGATGCTCAACGCTATATTGACAATATTCGAAAAGATTTGCCGAAAGACATTCTAAGCCCTGAAATGAGTAAGGTTTCTCCTAATGATTTGCCGATAATGTCTATTAGTGCAACAAGTAATTTAGAGCCTACGGAGTTTTATCAGAAAATGAAAGATGATTTCCTTCCTCAAGTTCAACAAATTAAAGGAGTAGCAGAAATTACAATTCTTGGAGGCGAAGAACGAGAAATTCAAGTAAAGGTTGATAAAGAAAAATTGAAACTCTATAAAGTTTCATTACTTCAAGTGGTAGAGGCTATCAATCGCTCAGGAATAGATTTGCCAGCAGGGAAAGTTCAAACAGATACAGAAAGTAATTCTGTTCGTTTAGTTGGGAAATACAATGACATTACTGCGATTAAAAATGTACAAGTTGCAATGCCTTTCCCAAATAGCCCTGTTTATGTAAAAGATGTTGCAGAAGTCATCGATGGTACTAAAGAAATTTCTTCTTATAGCCGTTTTAACGGAAAAACAGGAATTGGATTAATGATTAAAAAACAAGGAGATGCCAATGCAGTAGATGTTTCTTCACTGATAAAAGAAAAGTTTCAGAGCATTGAAAAACACAATGCGAATTCAGAAGTCCAATTTGTGGTTACTGATGATAGCACCGATAATACAATTTCTGCTGTTAATTCAGTAGTTATCGACTTAATTTTAGCTGTTATCTTGGTTTCTTTTGTGATGTTATTGTTCCTAAGAAGTTACCGAAACGCATTAATAGTTGCGGTAGCTATTCCGACCTCATTGGTTACAGCATTTGGAACAATGTGGCTTTTAGGTTATACACTAAACTTAATGACGCTTTTGGCAATGTCATTAGTAATCGGGGTTTTAGTAGATGATGCCACCGTAGTTTTAGAAAACATTCAACGCCATTTGGATATGGGGAAAGAAAAGCGAAAAGCATCCTTGGAGGGCAGAATGGAGATTGGATTTTCAGCTGTTTCAATTACTTTGGTGGATGTGGTCGTTTTTGTTCCTATTCTATTTTTACAGGTTTTTGTAGCGGATATGCTCAAACAGTTTTCTGTAGTAATTATCGTAACTGTTTTAACCAGTTTGTTGGTCGGTTTTACATTAACTCCTTGGTTAGCTTCACGCATTGGAGAAAAAGACAATTTACAACCCACCAATTTCTTTAACCGCTTTTTACTTTGGTTTGAAAAACTGTTGGATCGTTTTATTAATTGGTATGGCAATTCTTTAAAGTGGGTTTTACGTCATAAACTCATCTTTACGAGCATTGTTTTGTTACTATTTGCGGGAACAGGAGTAATGATGAAACAGGGAATTATTGGAAAAGAATTAATTGCCACAGGAGACCAAGGAAAGTTTAGAATGGCATTAGAATTTGACAAAAACATTTCATTAGAACAAAACAATATAGTTTCGGAAAAAATAGAAAACTATATTTTACAACAGCCCGAAGTTGAATCTGTCTTTAGTAATGTTGGTGGACCAAGTACAGGAATGGGAAGTTTAGGAGTTGGTTCTGCGAATAAAACGGAATTTACGGTTCAACTAAAGTCTAAGGAAGATATTCGAAATATTTCCACAGAAGCTTTTATGAGAGATTTACGAACTAACTTAGAAAAAGATTTTTCGGGGATTAATTTTTCTATAATGGGATTAGGTTTAATTCCTCGAACAGCACCTATTGAAATCACATTAAGTGGAAGCGACTTAGACCAAGTAATGCAAGCAGGTAATGACTTGAAACACATCATTGAAAAAATACCCGGAGCAGATAATGTACGTTTATCAGTAGAAGCAGGAAGTCCAGAACTTAAAATCATTCCTGATAAAGACAAAATGCAACGATTAGGATTAAATACTGCCTATCTTGGAATGAATCTGCGAACAGCATTTACGGGAAATGATGACGCAACATTAACCGAAGACGGAGTAGAATATCCTGTTCGTATTTGGTTGGATAAATTCAGTCGTCAAAATGAGGACGATATAAAGAAATTCAATATCATAAATCCAATGGGTGTACCTATTGAATTATCGCAAGTTGCTACTATTGAGAAAGATAACTCTCCCACGCTATTAGAAAGAAAAGACCGTCAACCAGCGGTTACGCTTACCGCAGATGCTTTAGGTCGTCCGTCAGGAACGGTAGCCGATGATGTAGTTGCTTATGTAAAAAAAAATCCTTTACCAGACGGAATAGATATGACTTGGGGAAGCGATGTTAAAAGACAAAATGATAGTTTCGGTGCATTGGGTTCTGTCTTGCTAATTTCATTTATCTTGATTTATTTAATAATGGTGGCACTTTACGACAGTTATATTTATCCATTTGTTGCATTATTTGCCATTCCAGTTGCGGCTATTGGTGCATTTTTGGCACTCAATTTATCGTTAAGCCATTTAAGTCTATTTGCATTGCTTGGCTTAATTATGTTAATGGGATTAGTTACCAAAAACTCCATTTTAATTGTGGATTTTACCAACCAAATGAAAGCAGAAGGAAAGCACTATAAAGAAGCTATTGTCTTAGCAAGTAAGGGAAGAATGCGACCAATTTTAATGACTACTTTATCAATGGCTATCGGAATGTTGCCCATTGCATTAGGTACAGGAACATCAGCAGAATGGAAAAATGGTTTAGCGTGGGTAATTATCGGAGGGTTACTTTCATCCTTAGCATTAACAGTGTATTTAGTGCCAATGGTTTATGACATTGTGGATAGTTTGAAAGCAAAGTTTAGTAAGAAAAATTATTTTCCTACCCTATTTTTTTAGCTTTTAAATGTGGATTGAAGTCAGAAATACATTAGAATTGGTCATATAAAGAACGCCAGCCTGTAACATCTTGGCAAAAACGGCAAGAAACGCTCCGATTTATAGTTTTTTGCTAAATTTGGAACTTTCGCTTCGATTGAAGATATGTAATAAAAATGCCGTCTTCGCCAAGCTGAAAACCGTTATAGCAAATTTAAAAGACGACTATGGTTCCAATATTTGAACAAGGACAAGGAAATGGTATCGGACATTCGTTCGACACTTTTTTGAGACGATTTATTGAGATTTGTGAAGAGCATTTAGAGAATGGCAGAGCGAAATCATTTGCTTTTATACTTTATGACTTTCAAGACGACTCCACCAAAGAAGTTCTAAGAAATCAAGGCGGCTTCGCCAGACTTGACAGATTATCAGGAAAAGACCTTTCGGTTTTCTATATCCATTCCGACAATAAGAAAATGATAAGAGCCTTTAATGACATTTTTTTAGGAGCTTTTGAAATAGAGACCAAATCAAAACTGCCTTTTGTATTATTCTTCAACGTAGTTGACAGAGAAGTGACCAATGTTGAAATCGTTGAGCTAGAACAATCGAACATTCTATTCGCATTTGAAGAATTATACACCATAATTGAGAATTATATTGAAAGAATGAAGAACAATTCAGTTGAAAAAGTTAAGCCTTCAACAAATAAGGTTACTGAATTTCTGAAATCTGTCAAAAAAATTGCATTAGATAGATTTATCAAATATCTATTTGATAAAGGAACAGAATATGCTGGTCATAACCTTTTTTAAATCGCACTATGAATTGGGAAGAAGACAAACTCACCATTGTAAAACAATACTTCGATTGTATTGACGCAAATAATCGTGAGTTATTCTCTCGACTTGATAATGACATTTCAAAATCAAAATCTATTTATCAACTAGTAAAATTCATTGATGACAGACTTTCAGCAGTGTGGTTTTTAACTATGAACGATAAACTCTGGGATGCTGACATAATAGACCGTTCAGTTCTTGAAGCGTTGATAAAATTAAATTTTATTGTGTATGCCCCAACTGACGAGGAAAAGCAAAAAAGATTAAAAGAATTTTGGAATGACTTGTGGGAAATCAACTCGCTTAAACACTCAGAGCATTCGAAGAAACATTTAAATCATTTTCCAGACAAGCTTTCTCAATTGGCTCACTTATCTGTTATTCTTACCGACACAGAGGAGGAAGAACTTAAAAACAAATGGAATAGAAAAGACAGAAAAGCATTAGAGCAAAAATGGTCATTCTCTGAAATGCTATTTAGTTTGATTAAAGACTACAAAGGACAAACCTTTGAAATGATGATTGGATTAGCCCACGAATACAGAATGTGCAGTCATATTGCACACGGTGACGAAACAGGAATAAATATTATTGCAGAAAGAAAGTCAAGACCAGTAGAACAAAGACAAATTGTGAATAGAGGACATTTTATTAAACTCCTTAGCAATTGTTTAGCTTATGCTAGTTGGACTTCAATTGTTGCAATGGACTTTATTCAGGCAGACAAGACTTTTTTCTTTAACAATCATTCAAGAATTGAACAAATAAAGGACATAGAAAAATATTATCACGAAGAAGTATTTAATGACCCTGACTATGACAAATACAAGTAAAAAATCTGCTGGTAACAGGCGTTTGGCTCAATGGCGGGTGACGTGGTTAATTGAACATTCTACCTCTCATCAACTTTTGTGGTGTATTGACAGTTTTGTGCTCCGAAATCCGCCACTGCGCCAAGCGCCAAACCGTTGTACAAAATTTTATTCCAAACGTTTGGTTTTTTCTTACGGAAATTAATGCATTTAAATGATAAAAAAAATCGAGTTAAAGCGAAAAGGAAGTATGACTTTCGCTGTCAAACTTTCAAAGAGT